>Ga0066788_10000155_pt1 | contig 13204 bp, 13 predicted proteins | sample OrgsoiDNA2013048_FD_70943 | JGI IMG/M metagenome (GOLD analysis project Ga0066788, IMG submission 70943) | Permafrost soil microbial communities from the Arctic, to analyse light accelerated degradation of dissolved organic matter (DOM) -... | ecosystem: Environmental > Terrestrial > Soil >... | reverse complement strand
CTCGATCGCGGACAATCTGGCCAACATCGAGACGCCTGGTTTCAAGGCATCGCACCCGGCGTTTCAATCGTTCCTTCCCCGCGGCGCCGGCCCGATCTCCGACAAGGTCGCGACGGCCGCGGTGGACACCGGCACCGACATGTCGCACGGAATCGTGAGGACCACGGGGAATCCGCTGGATCTGATCCCCGAGGGCGACGCATTTCTGACAGTGCGCACGGCCAGCGGTCCGGCCTACACCCGCAACGGCCGTCTCATCGTCAGCCCTGATGGGTTCCTGACGGCCGGTGGTCGCCTGGTGATGGGAAATTCGGGCAACCCGATCCAGGTCCCTCCCGGCTCGCAACCACGGATCAACGAGCGCGGCACCGTGATGGTCGATCAAAGCGAGATCGATGGGCTGGCCATGGTTACCCTGCAGGGAAACGTGGCACATATGGGGCCGTCACTTTATGGTCCGGGTCCAGGTGGCGCCGTCGCCCCCGCGCCAGAGCTCGGGGTCCAGGTGGGCCAGCTCGAGATGGGGAACTCGACCGCGCTCGACGCCACGGTCCAGATGATCGGCGCTCAGCGCCAGTTCGAAACGGCCATGCAGGCCATCCAGACCTATCGACGCCTCGATGATCGCGCGCTCGAAGTCGGCAAGTCCCGTTAACGAAGGATCAAGGAGCTCTCAATGTTGCGTTCACTTTACACAGCCGCCACCGGAATGGAGGCTCAACAGCTGAAGATGGATGTCATCGCGAACAACCTCGCGAACACCAGCACCACGGGCTTCAAGCGAGTTCGGGCGGAATTTCAGGACCTGATGTCCGAGACCCTCGTGCAGGCGACGGCCGCGGGTCCGCAAGGAGGGGGCCAGCCCACCCCTTTGCAGGTGGGCCTGGGCGTCTCGACGGGCAGCACCACCCGCTCCATGGCGACAGGAGATCTGCAGAACACCCAGAATCCCCTGGATCTGGCCATCGAGGGCTCGGGCTACTTTCGCGTTCAGTTGCCCACCGGTGAGATTGCCTTCACCCGCGCCGGCAATCTGCGCGTGGATGAGACGGGTCGCCTCGTCACGCAGCACGGCGAGATCGTGGAGCCGGGAATCACCGTGCCGCCGGAGACCACGGCGCTGACCATCCGCCCCGACGGGATGGTGCTGGCGACCGTGCCCACCAAGACCGATCCCACCGAGCTCGGTCAGCTTCAGCTCACCATCTTCACGAATCCGGCGGCACTCGAGGCGCTCGGGCACAACCTGTTCCAGCCCACGGGCGCCAGCGGCCAGGAGATCCAGGTCAAGCCGGGAGAGCAGGGCTCGGGCAGCGTCAGCCAGGGATTCCTGGAGGGTTCGAACGTGAAGGCGGTGGAGGAGATGATCGACATGATCTCGACCCAGCGGTCCTACGAGATGAACTCCAAGGTCATCCAGACCGCCGACCAGATGTTGCAACGGCTCACGCAGCTTCGGTGATGCCCATGTCGACGCCGATTCATGCTCCGCCTCGGTCTGTTGCGCTGTCGCTGGCGGTCGGGCTGACGCTCGCGCTCTCCGCATCGGCCCACGCCGACGACGGGTTGACCTCGCCCGCGTTGAGGACGGCTCTCGAGGCCTCCCTCACGGTGACGGGCGGGCGGGTCGAGTTGGTCGCGCTCGATCGCCCGGCGGGAGACTGCCTCACCAGCGGAGTCGGCACGCGCGCCGAGATCTCACGGCCCATCGATGGCTCCGGGCGCCTCGCGCTGAAGCTGATCGGCTCTCGTGCCCGGGGTGGGGCTTGCGAGGTCTGGGCCTGGGCGCGGGTGCGGGTGTTCGCCGAGGTTCCGATCGCCGCGCGCGCGATTCGCGGCGGCGAGCCTCTGGCTGCCGTGGTCCGACGCGAAGAGCGCGAGATCAAACCGGGCCACGTTCCGGCGGTGCTCACCGAGGGGGCCACGGCGAGCCGGGCCGTCGGAGCCGGTCAGATGATCGAGGCGAACGTCGTCAGCGGCGCGGGTCCGCGGCCAGGTCAATCGATCAAGGTCCTGATTGTCTCGGGGGCTCTGGCCGTTGAGCAGGAAGGACGCGCGGTCCCCTGTGGCCGCGAGGGCACCTGCGCGGTCTTGCCCTCCGGAAAGCACGTAGAAGGGAGCTTCGCCGATGGGCGACTCACGGTGTTGCTGCCATGACCAACCTTCGACCGCGCAGAGCGCACCAGGCAAGCACCAGGGTCCTCGTCACGGGAATCGGTCTCCTGTTCTTCACCACGCCGTGGAGCAGCGGCTGCGCCCCGGCCCACACCGGAGCCTACAAGCAGAAGAAGCGAGACTACGCGCCTGATGCCCAGACCGACAAGAAGAATGGCCCCCTGTCCGAGGGGAGTCTCTGGCAAGATGGTCGTCCCGCCTCGATGCTCTTCACCGACGCTCGGGCGCTGCACGCCAACGATCTGGTGGTGATCAACGTCGAGGAGATCGCGTCGGCCACCCGCTCGGCCAACACCAACCTGACGCGCGAGTCGTCGGCGGCCGCCAAGGTCGACGCCTTTCTGGGCGCCCTCGGCAAGCTGCAGACCATGGGCCTCGATCCCAACCTGAACGTGGGGGGCAGCTCCAAGAGCTCGTTCAAGGGGCAGGGGGCGTCCGACCGCAGCGAGTACCTGACCGCCACGGTCCCGGCCCTGGTCCGCAAGGTCCTTCCCAACGGCAACCTGTTCGTGGAGGGCCACCGGGTGGTCCTGGTGAACAGCGAGGAGCAGCACTTTTACATCTCGGGCGTGGTTCGTCCCATCGACATCGATCAGGAGAACAGCGTCAAGAGCTCGATGGTGGCCGACGCCGAGATCGAGTTCGTGGGTGCCGGCGATCTGACCGACAACCAGAAGCAAGGATTCCTGTCTCGGTATTTGGGCTGGCTCTGGCCATGGTAACCCGCATGAACAAACCTGTCCCTCGAAGATTTTCCCGTTCGTCCGCTCGCTCACGCTTCACGGTCGCGCTGCTCGGCCTCGGCCTCGGCCTCGGTTCGGGCTTCGGTTTCGGTCCGAGGCCGGCGCTGGCATCGCCCGTGCGCCTCAAGGAGCTGGTCGATGTGCAGGGCATGCGAGAGAATGCGCTTTACGGATACGGGCTGGTGGTGGGACTGTCCGGGACCGGAGACACCGAGCAGGTGTTCTTCACCTCGCAGTCCATCAGCGGCATGCTCGGACGCCTCGGAATCCGCATCGATCCCCACGACGTGCGCGTGCGCAACGTGGCGGCCGTGATGGTCACGGCCAAGTTGCCCTCCTTCTCGCGCCCAGGGACCCGCCTGGACGTGAGCGTCGCCTCGATGGGCAACGCCCGCTCGCTGGCCGGGGGCGTATTGTTGGTCACTCCGCTCACGGGCGCTGACGGTCAGGTCTACGGTCTGGCGCAGGGCCCGGTTCAGGCGGGGGGGTTCGACGTGGCCGCCTTCGGGTCCTCCTTCCAGAAGAATCAGCCGACCTCGGGCCGCGTTCCGGCGGGGGCCACCGTCGAGCGCGCGGTCACCCCCAACCTCGAAAAGGACGTGCTGACGCTGGGGCTCAAGCGCCCGGACTTCACCACCGCCAACAATCTGGCGGAAGCCATCAACAAGGCACTCGGGGAGGAAGCCGCCAAGGCCATCGATCCGGCGGCCATCGACATCAAGGTGCCCGCCGCCTACAAGGGGAAGTCGGTCAGCTTGATGACCAAGCTCGAACCCCTGGAGGTCGAGGCGGACGAGCGGGCGCGGGTGGTGATCAGCGAGCGCACCGGCACCGTCGTGGCGGGCGAGCGGGTCCGCATCCATCCCGTCTCCGTCGCGCATGGGGGTATATCCATCTCGGTGCAGGCCATGCCGGTGGTAGTCCAGCCCAACGCGTTCTCCCAGGGGAAGACGGTACAGGGCAAGCAGGCCCAGATCGATGCGAAGGAAAAGGAGAAGCTGGTCATTGCCTTACCCGCCACCTCCACGGTCGAGCAGTTGACGAAGGCCCTGAACCTCCTCGGAGCCTCTCCGCGTGATTTGATCGCGATCCTCCAGGCCATGAAGGCGGCGGGTGCTCTGGACGCCGATCTCGAGGTCCTCTGATGTCAGGATCGGTGCGCAACCCGGCGGAGGCGTTCCAGCAACTCGAAGCCATCATGCTGCGTCAGATGTTGCAGTCGAGCGGAGCGTTCAAGGCCGGAAGCACCCCCGGGGCGCAATTGCGCGCCGACATGTTCGTGGAAACCTTGGCGGACGCCGTGGCCAAGGCCGGGGGCCTTGGCATCGCCCGAATGCTCGAGCACGATCTCGGCTCCCCGGCTCCGTCCCCGTCCTCGTTCCGATCGCCGTCCCCGTCCTCGTCCTCGTCTACGTCTTCATCCCGGTCCTCGTCGCTCGGGGCCGGCCAGGTTCCCGGGGCTCCCAATGTTCCGGAGCTCCTCGACGATCCCAACAGCGAAGCTCCGCTGGCGGAGGACCCGAGCGCGCCCAGTATCGACGACTATCAACGAGCGGGTCAGCCCAGCCTCACGCCCGCCGCCCTCGCCCCCGGCCCCGCGTCCGGCGCCGGCCCCGGCGAGATCACGGGCGAGATCACCAGCGGATTCGGGCCGCGGATTCATCCCGTCACCCACGATCTCAGGTTCCACACCGGCGTCGACCTGCGCGCCGCGACCGGCGCACCGATCCACGCGGCCGCGGGAGGCGTGGTCATCGAGGCCGGCCGGCGGGGGGGCTATGGCAACACCGTAGAGATCGATCACGGCCACGGGACCACGACCCTTTACGCCCATGCCTCTGCTGTCCTCGTCGAGAAGGGACAGCGCGTCGAGCCCGGGCAAACCGTGGCACTGGTCGGACAGACCGGACAGGCGACCGGTCCCCACCTGCACTTCGAGCTCCGCAGAAACGACCACCCGATCAACCCGTCACTCAACCCGTTATGGGGCAGGGGACCGATTGCCCTCGGTCGGGCCCTTAATAGTTACCGCGAGCGTGCCGAAATCCCAAGCGGAGGCACCGCATCAGGTGCCGGGAAGGCAGAGGCACCATGAAAGTCACGGATGTAACGGCACTGGCGGGATCGCTCAAGGCGAAGCCCATCGAAGGGACGACGGCGACGACGACGACGGCTCCGGACATCGATGTTCAGATTCCCAAGGATCGCGTCTCCGTGGAGTCGACCAAGGAGGCGGAGGCCGCCGTGGCAAACGCGCAGCGCGCCGCGGGCGGTCAGCGGAACGCGCGCACCGAGCGCCTGGAAGCGGACGTGCGGGCAGGGTCGTATCGGCCGGACCCAGTACGTGTGGCCCAGCAGATCCTCGCCGATGCCGAGATCGACGCCCGCCTCTCTGCAATGTTGCGACACTAAGGAGCTCAATGAACAGCCTCGAGCGCGCCATCGAAACCACCACGCAGATCCGCGACGCACTGGCCGCCGAGATCGCCCTGGCGCGCGATGAGCGTGTGATCGTCCGCAACATGGACGTCGACGGGCTGAATCGCCGGGCCACGAAACGAGCTATCTTCAACCAGACGACCGCCGGGCTCATGCGAACCCTGGCCGTGCAGCTCCAGGAAGTCGGGCTGGCCTTCGGGCTGGCGGAGATCACCATCGACAACCTGAAGCAGCGGGCGCCTGCTCTGGGAGAGCTCCTCTCGACCAGGCTGGCGGAGGTGCGCGCTCTGGCCGCTTCGCTCCACGAGCTCGACAATCTGAACCGCCTCCTCGGTCAACGGGCCCTGTCCTACATCCGCGCCCACCTCTCGATCCTGTCTCCCAAGCCCGCTGCCTATGACCGGCGGGGCGCCAACGCGGCCGAGACCCGGGCCTTCACCCTGACGCGGGTGCTCTGATGGCCGATCTCCTCGCGCTGCTGGTGCAGTCGGGTAACAGCCTGGGCGTCCACAGCGCCGCCGTGGCCACCGCGGGAAACAACGTCGCCAACGCCAACACGCCGGGCTACTCGCGACAGATCGCCAACCTGGTGTCCAACCCGGCCACCATGGTGATGGGCAACAACGCCGTGGGAACCGGCGTCGGGTTGCAGTCCATCACCCAGGCCCGGGACCAATTCATCGAGCGCCAGATCCCCAACGCGCTGGGGGCCCAGGCCGCATCCGAGAGCGAGTCGAGCTCGCTGCAGTCGATCAGCGCGCTCGATGCCGATCTGGCGGGCGGGCTGACCTCGACGCTCGGGGCGTTCTATTCCTCGATGCGCGCGCTGGCCCAGAATCCAGGAGATGCGGCCCTGCGCCAGGCCGCGGTTGGCAGCAGCGATCAGCTGGCCCGCTCGTTCAACGACACGGTGAGCTCCATCGATCTGGCCCGCACCGGGATCGACGCCGAGATCCAGGGAGATGTCTCCACCATCAATGCCGCGGCCAGCCAGCTCTCCGATCTGAACAAGCAGATCCAGCAGTCCAAGAGCGCCTCGGGGCAGCCGAACGATCTGCTGGACAAGCGCCAGAACGCCGTTGACACGCTGGCGCGTCTGACGGGTGGGACGCCCTACACCAACGGAAACGGCGATATCTCGCTGGCGCTGCCCGGGGGAATCGCGCTCGTCACCGATTCGGGCGCCGGGCATCTCTCCACGGTCGTGGACGCCGCCAACAACGGACACCTGAGCTTGCAGCTCACGCGCGCGGACGGCTCGGGACCAGTGGCCTTGCCGGTCACGGCGATCGGCGGCGAGGTCGGTGGCTACCTGGCCGCCCGGGACGGCGCCATGAAGACCGCCATCACCTCGCTCGATCAGTTCGCCTTCGGTCTGGCGACGTCGCTCAACACCGTTCACGCCGCGGGGTATGCCCCCGACGGGACCACGGGGCGATCCCTCTTCACGATCCCGGCCACCGCCACCGGGGCCGCGTCTCAGATGACCGTGAACCCGTCCATCCTGGCCGACCCGCGGCTGCTGGCGGCGGCCACCACCTTGCCCGCCACGACCGGCGACAACCGCAACATCCTGGCGATGATCGCCACCGAGTCGCACCCCCTGGCCAGCGGCTCCGACCCGATCTCGTCCCTGCAGCTGATCGTCACGGGGTTCGGCAACAGCGCCGAACAGGCCAAGGCAATGGCTGACCACAACGGCGCGATCGCCACGCACCTGACCCAGTTGCGAGACAGCACCTCGGGCGTGTCCATCGATGAAGAGATGATCAACCTGACCAAGGCCCAGAAGGCCTACGAGGCGGTGGCCAAGGTGATCTCCACGGCCAACGAGATGCTGGACACCCTGATGACCCTCAAGACTCCTTGATGGGGACCGACCGGACATCGATGAACGTGGAAGGATCGCCCCCATGCGTGTGACGAATCAGATGGTCTTCGAGGCAAGTCGGCAGCAAATCGCGGCCTCCCGCGAGCAGGTGTTCAACGCCTCGCAGCAGGTCACGACTGGCGAGCGAGTGGTCCACCCGGGCGACGATCCGGGTGCCGCCGGCGCCATCATCGCGCACTCGTTGTCGGTTCAGCGGTTCGATACCATAGGGAAGGCCGTCTCGGCCGCCTCGGACGAGGCGCAGCTCGCGGATGGCGCGCTTCAGAGCGCGAGCGAGCTCATGACGCGGGCGCAGCAGCTGGCGGTCCAGATGGGGAATGACTCGTATTCGGCCAGCGATCGCGCCGGCGCCGCTCAGGAGATCCGCGACATCTCTGGTCAGCTCGCGGCGCTGATGAACACTCAGGAGGCCGGCCGCTACATCTTTGGTGGAAACGCCGATCGCACGCCTCCCTTCGACTCGGCCGGCAACTACTCCGGCGACACCAGCATCCGCCAGGTCGAGGTGGCCCCCGGCCTGCTCCAGAACGCGTCGATCCGGGCGGACGTGGCGCTGAAGGGCGTTGGAGGCGGCGTCGATGTCTTCGCCTCGCTCGCCTCGCTCGCCACCTCGCTGTCTTCCAACGATGGGGTCGGGGTGCGCGCGTCGGTCGCGACCATGAGCAGCTCGGTGGACCAGATCTCGACGGCACTCACCCAGAACGGCGGAATCCTCGACGGCTTCCAGAGCGCCATGAGCATCGGCACCAACTCCAAGGATGCCGCCAGCAAGCTTCTGTCCGCGGTCCAGGACGCGGACATCTTCGACGCCACCTCCAACCTGACCAAGGCCCAGCAGGGGTTGGAAGCGTCGCTGCTGGTGGCCTCCAAGTCGTTCAACCTGAGCCTGATGGACTACCTCAAGTAGGAGACCGCGGCTGCCGCGTCGCCGCGGGATGGCCACGCCGAGCCACGCGCCCGCGGAGCGCCACCAAGCGGGGGTTGCCGTGATTCGAGCGCGGCGTCAAATCCGCGCGGTAGCTGGTTTCGTGCGGGCAAGCCGGTTCTGTCGGGCGGTTGCAACAGCTTCTCGCGGGCTCGAACGCCGCGTCTCGCTCTTGGTTCCCGCCCGCGCGATGCGCTCCGCGGGCGCTTGGCTCGACGTGGCCATCCCGCAACGATCGTGGTGCGTGGTCCCCAACTTCTGGGGCCTGTTCTAACTTTAACTTACCCAAGCACCGCGTCAGCGGCGCTGAGAGGCCTGGTAGGTCATCAGGCCCCGTCGGTGCTTCTCGTCGCGCTGGCTCTCGGCGTTGAGCGCGCGCTCCAGCCGCATCAGCGAGCGTCCACACTGCTCGGCCAGCCCCTGCATCAGTTGCAGGTCCGCCGCCGGTATTGACGTTCCGGCGGCCTGCATGCGCCGACAGAGCTCGGCCGCCGCCGACATGGTCCGATCGGCGGCTTCGGTGTCGCCGGACGAGAGCGCCGCCTCGGTCTGCTCGAGGACCGTCAAGAGCTCGGTCGGGGATGGGAGCTGACTCATTGTCACGCGCTCGAGTCAGGCAGCTAGAGTCGCCCAGGCGTGCCCAGTTGCGCCTGCAGGGCCACCGCGCGCGAGAATCCCTCGGCGACGGGAGCGAAAGCCCGCTCGGCTTCCTTCAGATCGGCGGGATTGCCGGTGGCCATGGTCCGGGTCAGACGGGCCGCCGTGAACGTGTAGAGCTCCCTCAGCTCATCGACCAGGCGAGGGGCCGCGTCACGCTTCAGCGTGGCGTGCAGATGGGCCACGATCTCGCCCGCCTTGGCCAGAAGGGGCATGGCCTTGGCTCGTTGCTTCTTCTCCAGGTGGCCCATGGCCACGCGCATGTTCCGGACGGCCGCGTCGAACAACATGACCATCAACCGTTCCTTGGAGGCCGTCTCCTGTTGAACCATCACGTATCGGTGCGCCGCGCTCATTACTTGCTCCCGCTCGCGGCCTGGGCCGCGGCTGTCGTGTTGAGAAATGAACCAATCGAGTTGTAGCCGGAGATCAGGCTCTCCATGGTCGCGAACTGCTTTTGCAGTTGAAGCTTGTAGTTGTCGACGTAGGTTTGCAGTCGGACGTTGGCAGCCTGCAGATCCTTGATGTTCTTGGTCAGAGAGGTGGTTCGCTGCACCAGCTGGCCGTCGAGGGGATCCGTGAAGGAGGTCGACAGCGCGCTGACCTTGTCGGCGATCCCGGTGCTGGCCGTCGAGAAGATGGCGTCCACCGACGAGGGATCGTTGGCCAGCGCCTTGTTGAGCAGGTTGCCGTCGAGGGTCAGGGTCCCGTCATTCTGCAGCTTCACCCCGATGTCGCTCAGGGTACGGTAGGCCCCGGTGGCTGCAACCTGCGTGGACAGCAGGCTGTGCATCCGCTGCTCGAGCGAGATGACCAGGCTTCCGTCCAGGTTGGATCCGTCCACGGTGGCGGTCGGGTCGGGCCGCAGGGACTTCTGCAGCACGCCCATGATCGAATTGTAGGAGTCCACGAAGCTCTGAAGGTTGGCGGTGCCCTTGCCCGCGTCGGCGCTGATCACCAGATCGCCGGCGGTCGAGGACAGCCCGGTCGCGGTGATGGTGACGCCGGGGATCGCGGTCGAGACGTCGTTGGTCTGGCTCTCGATGGGGAGGTTGTCGACCGTGAGCTTCGCGTTGGTGGCGTTCTGGGTGACCGCCAGCCCGAGACCGGAAGGATCGCCGTCGACGGTCAGGCCGCCGTCGATCGCGCTGCCGATGGGCTTGCCGGTGGCGCGGTTGCTCAAGGAAACGTAGAACTTGGTTCCGTCGCTGACCACCGCCGCGCTGACGCCCTTGGCGGCCGCGTTGATCTGTTTGACGACGCTGCCCAGATCGCTGTTGGGGGTGATGGTGAGGGTGGTGGCCACCCCCTGCACGTGCAGGGTGATGTCACCACCAGCCACGGTGTCGTTCGGAGAGTTGAAGGCCGCGGAGCGGGCCTTGGAGGTGGTCGCCAGCGACCCGACCGTGATCGAGTAGCGGCCGGCAATGGCCCCGGTGCCCGCCACGGCCGAGATCCCGGCTGGGACGGCGGAGATGGTGCTGGCAGCCACGCCGCTCGACAGGGTCGTGGCGGTGGCGGCCAGGGATTTTAGCTTGGAGGTCAGATCTCCGATCGAGGAGATCTGCACGGTGAGCGCGGCCTGCTTGGCCGTGTTCGTGGTGATCGGCGCGCTTTCGAGCGCCACGAGCTTGTCGACGATGCTGTTGGTATCGAGGCCAGAGGCCAGGCCGCCTGACTGGAATACGGGAGACGTCGTCGACATGGAGAATCCTTTCCGGCGCGGAAACGCCCCGCGGACATTGCTGACCGCGGGGCGCGATGGTTGCTAGGCTATCTATTGATAGTTGCTACTGTTGATCGGAGGGTTAGCCGAGCAGCTTGAGGGCCAGCTGGGGCTGTTGGTTCGCCTGGGCCAAGACCGAGACGGCCGACTGGCTGATGATCTGCGCGCGGGTCATGGCGGCGGACTCTGCGGCCACATCCACGTCGCGGATACGGCTGTTGGAGGCCGACAGGTTGTCGGAGGTGGTCTTGACGTTGTTCATGGTGTGTTGCAGCGAGTTCTGCGACGCACCGAGCGAGGCGCGCTGGGTCACGAGCGAAGAGATGGTGGTGTCGATGGCCGTCAACATGCTGTTGGCGTTGGCGATGGTCGACGAGCTGCCGAAGGTCGCGATGGCCGTGCCGAGCCCACTGTAGGCGGCCGTCGCATTGGCGCCGGTGAGCCGGGTATCGAAGAAGGTGGCCGACTCGGTCTGGGCCGCGTTGGCGCCGACCTGGAAGGCCGCGGTGCCCGTTCCCGCCGAAGAGATGACGGTCTTGGCGGTCAGGTCCGTGACGATGTTGGCGTTGGTCTTGGCGCCGGTGGCGCCGAGGGTGATCTTGATGCCGAGCGCGCCGAAGTCCAGCGTCTGGCTGTCGCCAGCGGCCATGGTCGCCACCGCGACGTTGTCGATGGTGGTGGTGCCGTCCGACAGCTTGATGGTGTTGGCGTTGGTCCCGGCCGCGAGGGTGAAGGTCGTGCCCGCGCCGGCGTGGGTGACGTCGATGCTGGTGATACCGGCGGTCGCGCCGCCGCTGGTCAGGGCCAAGCCCGCGAGAGCGGTGGACGTGGTGCTCTGGGTGGTGGACAGCGAGCCGTTGAGGAGGTTCTGCCCGTTGAACTGGGTGCGCGACGAGATGTTGTTGACGTTGGTGTAGAGGGCCTGGATCTCCTGATTGATGTTGCCGCGGTCGGTGTCGGACAGCGTGGCGTTGGCGGCCTGAACCGAAAGGTCGCGCATACGCTGAAGGCTGGAGGTGACCTCGTCGAGGGCGCCTTCTGCCGTCTGGATCATCGAGATGCCGTCCTGGGCGTTCATCGAGGCCTGGTTCAGACCACCGATCTGCGACTGCAGCTTGGTGGAGATGGCCATGCCGGCCGCGTCGTCAGCCGAGCTGTTGATGCGGTAGCCGGACGACAGGCGCTGCATCGACGTGTTGAGATCGTTGCCGGCGTTGAAGAGGGCGCGTTGCGCGTTGAGTGAGCTGACGTTGGTGCGGATTGACATTGCCATGACGGGGACTCCTTGTTTTTTCGAGAATCTTTGGCTGGTTTGCCTTCGCTAGAGGTTTCGTCACGGGGACCGGTCTCGATAAGTAACTATTTTGGTATTACCCATTACGAACATTTACATGAAGTACGCGCGCCGTGCCCACTTTGGCCGAGTCGTGGCGGGTTTCCCGACATCGATTCCTTCTCCTTAAAGAGGGAGGTCGGCAAGCCGATGAAGAATGAAGAAGGATCAAGGCTCAAGGGAGGACTGCGAAGCGGCCATGAAGATGTCATCGAGGAAAGCAGCCCGCCGGAAGCATCCGGAGCGGGTCTCGTGCCCGCCTGGCGAGGCCAGCCTGACCACGACCAAGGATTCGGTGGAGTCGTTGCTTCGGCGCGCACGAATGGCGACGCTCTCGGGCGACGTGGGCACGGCGATTCCGCTGTATGCCCGGGCCATCGCGCAAGGGTGTACCCAACCAGACGCCTACAACGATCTGGGGGCGCTGCTCGGGGCGCGGGGACAGATTCCGGCGGCCGTGGTGCAGTTCGAGATGGCCCTGGCCCTCGACCACAGGGCGGTGGTCGTGCGCAAGAACCTCTGTCAGGCTTTGGCTGCGATGGGTTTCGCCGCCTCGGAGGCAGGTCGATGGAGCGACGCTGCCGCGGCCTTCGGCCGATTGACGGTCCTCGATCCCGATTCGGTCTCTTCACACACCAATGCCGGGGCCGCCCTGCGCCGACTGCGATCCCCCGGGCCTGCGTTGCCCTATATGCAGCGAGCCGTCGAGCTCAGACCGCAGGGCGCCGCCGAGCGCTTCAACCTGGGCTCGGTCTTACTGGAGCTCAACCGCGCCGAATGCGAGCAAGAGCTCGACCGGACGCTCGTCCTTGATCCGGCTCATGTGGGCGCGCGGGTTCACCTGGCTGTGGTCTATAACCGCCTTGGCCAGTTGAGCCGGGCGGCCGCGTTGCTGCGTGAGGCGATCGACCACGCCCCCGACCACGCCGACGCTCACGGCAACCTGGCCGGTATCTTGAGAGAGCAGGGACAGATGGCCGCGAGCCTCGAGCACTACCGCCGGTCGCTCGGCCTGGCGCCGGACTCTCATCGCGTCCACTCGAACTACCTCCTGGCGCGCCAGGCCGATCCCGCCGCGGAGCCCGCCGAGCTCCTGGCCGAGCACGTGACGTGGGATGCCCGCTTCGCCGCACCCCTCGATCCTGGCCCGGCTGCCCCCGGCGTGCCGAGACGATACCGCCCGAGCGTCGATCGCAATCCGGATCGTCGGTTGCGCATTGGCTACGTCTCGCCGGATCTGCGCAGCCACGCGGTGGCTTCCTTCATCGAGCCCATCATCGCGGCGCATGACCGGGCCCAGGTCCACGTCACCTGC
>Ga0066788_10000154_pt1 | contig 13362 bp, 6 predicted proteins | sample OrgsoiDNA2013048_FD_70943 | JGI IMG/M metagenome (GOLD analysis project Ga0066788, IMG submission 70943) | Permafrost soil microbial communities from the Arctic, to analyse light accelerated degradation of dissolved organic matter (DOM) -... | ecosystem: Environmental > Terrestrial > Soil >... | reverse complement strand
GACGTGACGCCGCAGGCGACGCCGATGGCCAGGCTGCCGAACGCGAAGATGAGATCGCGCGTGTCCTTGAGCGTCGATCGGAAGCGGATCAGGGTCAGAGCGCCCACCAGGCCCAGACCGCGGGCGATGTCGTCGCCGATCGCCAGCATGGCGATGGCGGCCACCGGCGCCGCGAGGGCCAGCGTCTGCACGAAGCCACGCTGGTAGGAGAGCCCCTGGTAGGTGGCCCGATAGATCCAGGCCAGTGACGACGACAGCACGAAGGAAAGGACCAGCGCCGCGAGCGCCACGTCCCAGCCTACCCGGATGTCACCGCCCCACATGTTTCACCATCCGTCCTCGTCTTCAGGCCGAAAGCCCATCGCACATTCGCCGCCGTCGAAATCGGCCCGGTCCTGGCACATCGCGGCGACATACTTCGAGTAAGATGTTGGGCGCAAGTGTAGACCTTCGATGGCGGCCGCCACCCACGCAGGCGCGGCATCTGCGAACTTCATCTCGAGGAGCACACGCAGGGCTTCGTTCCCGGTGCGCTCGACCAGCGAAACCGGTGTCCAGTTCCCCGGGCGCCCAACCAGCTCGGGCCCGGACGAGCGCTGGTACCGGATATCACGGTCAAGGGTCAGCCGGAAACCACCCTCGTCGCCCACGGTTCGCAGGGCCAGACGGCGCGCCGAGACCAGCAACACCGGCTCGACCAGGTATCGCTGGCAGAGAAAAAGAAAATCGCCGAGAGCGGGGCTCGGCGGCATCCCGGCCACCGCATCCCAGCGGCCGTCGACGAGATCGCTCGCAACCTGACGCCTCACCGGCGTGCGGAGCTTCGAGGTCACGGTCTTCACCCTGCGCTTGACCTCCAGGAAGGCGAGACCGGTTGGGTCCTCGTAGGTACGAACCCGCAGCTTGAACCTGGAGACGGCGCCCGAGAGGTGCTGCTCCAGGAAGGTGCGCTGCGGCGAATCCAGGTACAGGGACACGTTCCTCTGCGGTCCGCGAAGACAGAACGGGTCGAGCTCCATATGTGGCTGGCATATGCGCAAGATCTCGACGGCCTGTTCCTCCGTCGCCCAGAACTTGATCTCGTAGCGCTGGGCGGTCGTAGGGTCCAGAAAGCCACGGTCTGGCAGTCGAATCGCGGGAGGGTGGCTGATCTCCTGCGCGAAACCCACGTCGTTCAGCGTAGCCAGTAACATCCTGGTGTCAAACGGGAAACAAGATGCGCCAATCGATACAAGATCGGGACACGACCGGGCGGGCGCCAACGAACTTGCAGGCCGGGGAGGCGTCCCTTACTCTGTTGCGCATCCGGACACGTTTCCTGGCATGGTTACTCCGACTCGCGGTATCGTGCGCCGCCCTTGGGACGACGGCCTGTGCTCACCTCGAGCCGACCGTTTGCGGATCGGACAAAGACTGCAAGCTGCAGCGGGTCTGCGATCTCGGCCGGTGTGTCTGGAGCAGCGCCACCCCGGCCGAGCGGCTGCCAGCCACGCCGAAGACCCGTCGGGCTCGCGGGCCTTCCCTGGCTCTGCCCCCCACCGAGACGGAAGCGGCCCGAACCATGTTCCGCATGGGACCCCTGCACCGGGGCCGATCGCCTTACTTGATTCCGGCCAGAAAACCGATGGTGGCCTGGGCCTTCGGCACCGGTGGCCCGGTCGTGTCCTCGCCGGCGGTGCTCGACGACGGTTCGGTGGCGTTCGGATCCCACGACCAGCACCTGTACGTGGTGACGCGCGAAGGGGTCCTGAAATGGTCGCACGCCACGACCGACATCATCTTCAGCTCGCCCGCGGTGGGACATGACGGCACGCTTTACATCGGGTCCGACGACGATCACCTGTATGCCCTCGCGCCGTCGCAAAAGTTGCTGTGGAGCTTTCAGATCGGATCCTGTCCCCAGCACGTGGGTGTGGGCCCCGACGCCAGCCGCTGTGACGTCGACGCGGGCCCCACCGTGGGTCCGGGCGGAATCATCTACACGGGCGGGGACGGAATCTACGCCATCAATCCGGACGGCACGCTGCGCTGGCGATTCGCGACCGGCGGCCATGTTTCGTCGGCGCCAGCGGTCTTGCCGGACGGGACGGTGATCGCCGGTTGTCAAGACGACCTGATCTACGCGGTCGCTCCGGACGGGACCAAGCGCTGGGACTTTCGCACCGGGGGCGATGTCGAATCGAGCCCCGCCATCAGCGAGGACGGCACAATCTACGTCGGCTCCGACGATCGCAAGCTATACGCCCTGGCGCCCGACGGAACCCTGCGCTGGGCCTTCACGACGGGAGATGACATTCGAGCGTCGGCCGCCCTCTCTCCGAGCGGGCTCATCGCGGTTGGAACCTTCGATGCCCAGATGTACGGCATCAAGCCCGATGGGACCCTGGCCTGGACCTTTCGAACCGGCGATCGTATCGTCTCTTCGGCCCTTGTCGACGCCAAGGGTGCTCTGCTGTTCGGTTCCGAGGACGATCGGATCTACGCGCTCGAGGCCGATGGTCGGCTTCGCTGGTCGGTCGAGCTGGAGGGGGACGTCGACAGCTCGCCCGTCCTGGCGGCCGACGGAACCATCTATGTCGGCTCTGATGACAAAAATCTCTACGCGCTCCGCGCCACTCCATAACGGGCTCGACGTCAGCCCGCTCCTCCCCACGCCTTCATTCGGTCGGGCTCGCGTGTCCCGCTTCACGAAAGGTTCCTTCCTTGTCAGACGATGATTTCGATCCCTCCTCCACGCCGCGATATTCATCCGGCTCGACCCGGCGCCTGGCCGGTCGTATCAAGGTTCACCCCGCCGGGTATGGATTCGTCGTTCCAGACGACAGCACCGAGGACGTACATGTTTCGGCGCGCAACCGCGGCACCGCCATGGATGGAGACACCGTCGAGATCGATGCTTGGGTCGGGGTGCGCGGCTTCGAGGGCCGGGTGGTCCGCGTCGTCACCCGGGGGCGCGCCAAGATCACCGGACAGCTGAGTCGGGCCGGGCGGCGGGTCGAGCTTCAACCCGACGATCCGCGCATCACCGGCGTCGTCACCCTGGACGGCGCAGAGAAGCTCGCGGCCTCCCAGATGGGTCAGTCCGTGGTCGCCGAGATCACCCGCTATCCCGAGACGCCCGACGGTCCCATCGAGGCGCGCGTGCTGCGCGTGCTCGGTGCTCCGGACGATCCACGCACCGAGGTCGAGAAGGTCCTGGCGATCGCGGACGTGGAGGACAGCTTCCCCGACGAGGTGGAGCGAATCGCTTCCGGATTCCCTGCGATGGTGACCGATCCCGATCTGGTGGATCGAACCGATCTCAGGCACGTGCCGTTCACCACCATCGATCCCGAGACGGCGCGTGATTTCGACGATGCGGTCGCCATCGAATCGCTGCCCGGGGGCGGAACCCGGCTGTGGGTGGCGGTCGCCGATGTCTCACATTATGTGCGCGAGGGATCGCCCGTGGACACCGAGGCGCGCAAGCGCGGGTGCAGCCTGTATCTGCCCAACCGAGCCATCGCCATGTTGCCGGAAGCTCTCTCCTCGCACCTGTGCTCCTTGCTGCCAGAGGAGGATCGCCTGGCCATGGTGGCGCGCATCGATCTCGATCGAAGCTTCGAGGTCAAGGAGACCGACTTCTCGGCGGCGGTCATTCATTCACGGGCACGCCTCGACTACCCGGGGGTGGCTGCGGCCCTGGCCGGAGACGTTCGGGGCAAGCGTCGCAAGTACGAGCCCTTCTTGCCCGCCCTTCGCCACATGGACTCGGTGACCCGACAGCTCCGGACCAGGCGCCTCGAGCGGGGATCACTCGACTTCGATCTGCCCGAGCCGTTCGTCGAGCTGGATCACGATGATCCCAGGCTGGTCAGGGACATCCGCAAGGCCCGGCGCGATCCGGGCGAGCGGCAAGCCTATTCGATGATCGAGGAGATGATGCTGGCAGCCAACGAAGCGGTGGCCGCCAGCTTTCGTGACCTGGGGGAAAATGCGGTCTGGCGCATTCACGACGCTCCTGATCCGAGCCGCATGGAGCAGTTCGCGGTGCTGGCGGCTCACTATGGCATCACGATCGACGTGGACGAGGCCCGAACGCCGCGCGGGCTGCGACAGGTGCTGCAGAAGCTGCGCGGTCACTCGGCGGAGAAGCCGCTGTCCTTCGCGCTGCTGCGTTCCCTCAAGCAGGCGACCTACGATGTGGTCAACGTGGGCCACTTCGGCCTGGCGTCCCGCGATTACTTGCATTTCACCTCGCCGATCCGCCGCTATCCGGATCTGATCGTCCATCGTCTGCTGAAGATCCGGTTGGCAGGGCAGGGCAAGCCATCAGGAGGCTGGAAACCCGCCACGGTGCAACCACCCCCGGACCGGGTCGAGCTGCAACGAATGGCCGCTGATGCCTCTTTTGCCGAACGGTCGAAGATGGAGGCCGAGCGAGAGGTGGTCGATATTTACCGGGCGTACTTCATGCGCGACCGGATCGGGGACGTCTTCGAGGGCACCATCTCGGGCGTGATGGGGTTCGGGGTCTTCGTGGTGATCGATCAACCTTTCATCGAGGGCCTGGTGCGGGTCGAAGCGCTCTCGGACGACTACTACATCTTCGATGAAGTGACCGCGCGGCTGGTGGGACGGCGCAGCGGGCGGACCTTTGCTCTGGGCGACACCGTCAAGGTCGAGGTGCAATCGGTCAGCGTGGTCCGACGGAAGATCGACTTCGCGCTGCACGAGCACGGCGAGCGGCAGAGACGTCACGCGGCGGCGGGGACGGGCAGGCCGGGCGGCCGAGCCAGCCGCGGGCGCGGAGCGGAACGGGGCCCCGGAGCCGAGCGGGATGGCGTGCGCTCGCGAACCATGGTGGGCGTCGAACCGGAGCGTCGTGCCGGGCGAGAAAAGCCGCACGGGGGTCGCCCGGCGTCGCCGGCACGCGCGGCAAAGCGCCCCGAGAAGCGCAAGAGCGGCGGCGGCGCGAACGCGGGCACGTCCGGGTCCAAGGCTCGGTCAACCACCGCCTCCGGAGCTGCTGGCAAGCGCCGTGGGCGCACCACGACCCGAAAACGGCCCTGACCGGGGCGCCGGACCTCAGGCCTGACGCCTGACGCCTGACGCCCGAGGCCTCGATGCGAGTCAGGCGTCGTGTTGGAGACGGTGGCGGAGGGCGGAAGTTACAAAGGATCTATCTCTTCGAAATCGCGCCGTTACCGAAGAATCATAGACTGGTGTCCCTAGGAGCGTGGATTGACAGTTCGTTCTCGGGTTGATCATGGTTTCGGCATCATCTGAAGTCCTAAACACCATCATAGTTACCCTGGATCCCGGGCTTAGCGCCGTTCGCGTGGATTCGCCCGCGGCGATTGTCCGTGGGATGGGTCACCACGTGGTGGTGGTGGGATACGACTTGACCGAGATCTGTCAGCGCGGGCTGACGGCGGACGTCCTGATCATCGAGGCCGGCGCCCACCTCGAAATCGGGCGCGACGCCATAAAGCGCCTGCGAGCGGTCGACGCCCTGGCCAGCGCACGCGTGCTCTTGTGCGTCGACGTCACACGGGTGGCGGGGCTCGACCCCGAGATCGGCGCGGACGATTTCGTGCTCATGCCGATCATTCCGCGCGAGCTTTCGGCCCGCCTGCGGCAGCTTGGCTGGCGGGAGACCATGGGGCAGGGCGGGCGCGTGGTTCGACACGGCGGTTTCGTGCTCGATTGCGTGGCGCTTCAGGCGAGCTATCACGGGCAGCCGCTGAAGCTGACGCCTTACGAGTTTCAGCTTCTGAAGTTCATGACCGAACGAGCGGGCGTGGTGTTCTCTCGAGAGGAGCTGCTGACGCGAGTTTGGGGCTACCGCCACGTGGGGCGCGTGCGCACGGTCGACACGCACATCCTGAACCTGCGCGGGAAGCTGGGCTCTGCCGGCGACCTGCTCGAGGCGGTCCGGGGCATGGGCTACAAGCTGCGCAAGCTCGATTCCTCGGAAGACGCGACGCACATCTACGAGCACCGCTCCATCGCCTGAGGCTGGGGAAGGGGCCTCGGGCCTCAGGCAGCCTCAGGCCTCAGGAAGATTCCCAGCAAGCACTCACGACTCCTCTCGACTTCCGGGAGGTCCGAGGCCCGAGGACCCCTTGACCGAACGGCATGTGCTCTAGATGCCTTACCCGATCAACATGTTGACGTTTGAAGCAAGTTTTCTTCTCCGACGAATGCGTGGCCAATCCAAGTACGGGGAGGTCCAGCTTTGCTGGACCGGCCATGCCGTCGAGCAACTCCGTGGGGGTCTCGCAGGGGGCCTTCCCAGGCCCCTTGCGGCGGCGAAGCCGCACTAGGCGGCCACCGGCTTGACGCGGCGACGGATGAGCTTGGTGCGCAACAGTCGGTAGAGAATCTTGCTCACGTCGAAGGAGCCCATGCGAAGCGAGCGCACCAGATCCCTCACCGAATTCTTACCGGTCAGCGCATCGAGCACGGCGATCTCATCACGGGTGAGGGTTCCCCGGGGCAACTCGGCGATCCGATCGTCGGCGCGCAGGAAGACGAGGTCGAAGTTCTGGATGTCCCGCTCGATCAGGCGCCACTCGTCGACGCGGCGAAAGCCCTCGAGGAGCAGGGTATCGACCACGATTTCGAGGGCTGCCTCCTCGGCCCGCTCGGGCAGGTCGTCGCTGTGTCTGAACTGAAACGTCCCGCGCGACCAGCGCAAGGCCTCGTAGGTGAGCTCGGCGGTCTGGCGTCGCATGGCGGACTTGAGCTGGTCGGGCGTGATCAGCTCACGCGTCACGAGGTCTCGGCCGAACAGCGGTGGCTTTTCCGTCATGCGCGCCCTCGAATCCAGGACCTGGGCCAAGGACTCGGGGGTGATGTAGCCCGCCTCGATGGCGAAACGTCCGAGCAGGAGCTCCTCCGCGACCCCGATTGCGGCCGCGAAATCGATGAGCCCCTTGCGAAAAAAGATCTCGACCCGCGCGAGCTCGTTGAGCACACGCAAGGTGCCGGTCTGACCCTGCTGGCCCAGCAAGATGAGGACCTCGCTCAGCGAGGTGGCCCCCAACCGGCCTCCGAGGTCCGGGCCGACAGTGTCGCCCTGGGTGGCGTCGAAGCCCGCATCGGTCAGCAATCCCGCCAGAGTCGGATCGGGCAGAGCGCCCCTCGTGATGTCGGCGAGCTCCCAGGATCCCGTCGCCTGACGGTAACGATCGAGCTCTTGCACCACGGCTTCTCTGAAGCGAGCAAGGGCGCCGACGGGACCCGGGTCTCGGGATTTCGACAGCGCCTCCGCGACGACGTTCGGGCCTTCCGGCGCGTGCGGCGCCGCGGTCCGGCGGTCCACCGCCATGGCCTGATTCTTCAGGCCGGTCTTCTCGATCACATGGGTGATGACCGCCAGGACCGCGTCCGGCGAAAAGGGCTTCGTGATGTAGTCGATGACGTTGGATGATCGGGCATATCGCGTCTCCAGATCCTCGCCCTTGGCGGTCATCAGCACCACCGGGGTGTCGGACAGGAGCGCGTCCGCCGCCAGGGCGCCGCACAGGCGAGAGCCGCCGGTCGCATGATCGTCCACGCCCCGACCCAGATCGCCGAGCGGTCCGGTCTGGGAGGAGTTTCCGGGGCTGATCCCATCGTCGGGGATGAGAGAATCGATCAGGATCACGGCTGGGCGGCGGGCCCGGGCCAGCTCCATGCCCGTGGCGGCGTCCAGCGCCACGTCCACCTGAAAGCCGGCGCGAGTCAGCGCCGACTCCACGACCATCAGGATGGTGGGGCTGTCATCGACGACAAGAAGGTTTTCGCCGGCCATCCGTACCAACGTCCGCCGGAAATGTACCACCGTGGCAGCCGACGAACCATCGCACCGGGCAAGGCAGGTGCAAGGCAGGTAGCACAAAAGGCTACAGCACCAGGCAGGGTGCGATGGTTGGATGTCGACCGGGGCTCAGGATTCGGCCGCAAGCCGTCGATGTGACGGGAGGTCACGCACGCTCCTGTCGGTCTTGACAGGGAGTGCCTGAGCACAGGTGTTCAAGCAGAAAAAATAATGAAAGGGTTTCCTCGACGCTTCGGCCCTTACGCGCTGGCAAAGCCGCTCGCGCGCGGTGGGATGGGAGCACTGTACCTGGCGGTTCGCGGAACCGACGCGCGGTCGCGCGTGTGCGTGATCAAGACCGTTCTACCCCACCTGGCGGACAAGGAGTACCTGCAGCGCTTTCGTGACGAGGGAAAAGTGGTCGTCCAGCTCTCGCATGAAAACCTGGTCCCGGTGTTCGATTCTGGAGAGGCGGAAGGTGAGATCTATCTCGGCATGAACTTCATAGACGGCAAGGACCTGCGGGCGGTCTGGAACCGTTGCGCCAAGAAGGGCGTCGCTTTTCCCATGGACGTCGCGGTCTTCATCGTGCGTGAGCTGGCGCGCGGCCTGACCTACGCACACAACTTCGGCGACATCAAGCTGGTTCATCGGGACGTCTCCCCTCCCAACGTCCTCGTTTCGTACGACGGTTCGGTCAAGCTCACGGACTTCGGCCTGGCGTCGTCCACCTTGAAGATGGAGAAGACCGCCCCCGGGATCATCTACGGCAAGGTCAGCTACATGTCGCCCGAGCAGGCGCGCGGCGAACCGATGGATGGTCGAACCGACCAGTTCGCGGCAGGAATCATCTTGTGGGAGTTGTTGACCGGACGGCAGCTCTATCCCGCCAGGCCGGCCCTCCCGGCCACGGCCCCGGCTCCCCCCGTCGACGCGGCGGCGGGGGGTGCGGCTTCGCCTGCGGCGCCGACCCCGGCCGCCGCGGAGGATCTGTTGCGAATGGTGCGCAACCCGCAAATCCTGGCCCCGTCCCGACGAGCCTCTCGCGTCCCCGCCGAGCTGGACCGCATCGTGTTGCGGGCCCTGGCGCCGCGCCTCGCGGATCGATACCCGAGCTGCGCAGACTTTGCCGCGGACCTGTCAGCCTATCTGGCGTCGAACGCGCCGCAGACCGACAGCGCTCGCGTGGCGAAGTTCCTGGGCGAGCTCTACGCCGAGGACCTTGCCAGCGAGCGAGCCGACCGCGAGGCCGTGATTCTCGAGGCGCGCGCCCTCCTGCGCAGACCTCCAGGCAAGGACGCCAAGGAGGACACCAAGGACACCAAGGATCGCGAGGCCCAGGAGACGGCCCTCGCGGTGGTTGGCGTGACGCCGACGGGGAAGGACCTGGCTGGCCACTTACCGCCGCCCCCTCCGAGCTCAGCGGTGAGGGCGCCCCCCCCGCCGCGCCGATCGGGCCGAGAAACGGTGGTGGCGGGCCTCGTCGATCGGGCGCGCGACCGGCGCCAGGACGAAGTGTCGGCCGCCTTCTCAGACAATCTGCTGTCCTCCCCGAATCTGGACACCGCGAGCAACTCGGTCCTCGGGACGCTGGTGGGAGGGCGATACCGGGTGCGGCGTCTGCGCGGCGAAGGCGGCATGGGTCGCGTCTACGAGGCTGAGCACATCGAGATCGGCAAGCGGGTCGCCCTCAAGATTCTTCACCCTGGCTACAGCCAGACTCCGGATCTCGTGGAACGGCTGCGTCGCGAGGCACGCGCCGCATCCCGGATCGGTCATCCGAACGTCGTGGACGTGACCGACTCCGGCACCACGGATGGGGGCGCGTTCTTCTTCGTGATGGAATATCTGGAAGGACGCGAACTCGGCGAGATCGTCTTCGAAGAGAAGGGGTTGGAGCTGCGGAGAGCCATCGCCATCACCGGTCAGATCTGTCGGGCCTTGCAGGCGGCCCACAAGGCCGGCGTGATCCACCGAGATCTCAAGCCCGAAAACGTGCTGCTGGTGGAACGGGATGGACAGAAGGACTTCGTCAAGGTCCTGGATTTCGGAATCGCCAAGAACCTCACCGATCAGGAGGAAGAGACGGACGGTGCCCAACCCCGGCGCAAGCTGACCAGTCCGGGAGTCGCGATGGGAACGCCCGAGTACATGGCGCCCGAGCAGGCCGCCGGCCGTCCGGCCGACGTGCGCTCCGACGTCTACGCGGTGGGTGGACTGCTCTACGAGATGCTGTGCGGTCGGGCGGCCTATGAAGGTTCGAACTTCATGGAGATCCTCCACAAGAAGGCCACCCAGGCTCCGGCGCCGATTTCTAGCTTCCGGAGCGACGTTCCCCCCGAGATCGAGGATCTGGTGCGCCGGACAATGTCCAAGGATCCGGCGGCCCGCCCGCAGACGATGGAGGAGCTCGAGCGAGAGCTGAACGAGATTGCCTGGCAGTGCCTGCCCTCTCCCAGCTTCGATCCGAATTCTCTGCGGATCGATACGCCTCGCTCGATGGTCCTCAACGGGGTCCGTTACACGGCGAGCGGTCTCGGAGTGGCCGCGGCCTGGGATCGCCTGGTGGCGGACCGACGCCGTCTGTCCTTGGTTGGTGCGGCCGCCTTCGCCGTGGTCGCGCTGGCGATCTTCGGGATCAGCCGGTCGGTGGCCAACCTCCATCATGGCTCCGGCGGCGAGACCACGAGCATCGTGGCCTCGAACAACCCGGCCGGCAAGCAAGAGGTGGCGCCACCGGTACCGACCCCGGCCGTGAATCCACCGTCCCTGGCCCCGGTTGCCGCACATGCGTCTGCCGCCTCGGACCACGAGCCGGCCAGGACCACGGGAGCCGCCACCGCGGAGGGTGCTGCCGAGGGTCCACCGGAGGCCAGCGCCGAGCCTCAATCCGAAGCCGACCCCAGGGCGGCACTGGCCGCGACTGTCCCTCTGCCTCTGCCTCTGCCCCTGCGAGCCCGTGCGCCGGCGACCGGATCGCCCGGCCCATCCGGGGTCGAGTCCAAGAAGATGCTGGGGGAGGGCGAGCAACTCCTGCGGGCCCAGCGTTTCACGGAGGCCCGCGAGGTCTTCACCAAGCTGACGAAGGCCAAGAGCACGCGAGGCAGGGCGCTGGTCGCGCTGGCCGAGATAGCCTTTCAAGAAAAGAACTACGAGGAGACGATTCGCAGCGCGAAGCTGGCCGCGGATCGCGGCGGTGGTGCCAGGGCGCGGGTCCTGCTCGGTGACGCCCACTTTCGCCTGAGCCATTTTCAGGATGCCGCCGCGGCGTATGGACAGGCCTTGCGGCTCGAACCAGAGAACCAGAGCGCCAAGTCCGGGCTGGCGCTCGCCAGCAAGCGCATGTAGCCGCGCGGGCGCCAGGCGGGCCGCCAAGGATGAGCCGCGCGGGCGTCGTGCGAACACCCTGGGGCGAGGGCGGAGTTTGAAAGCATCCACCATTTCACGTCTGTCCCCCGGGTTGTGGTCGCCGGGCTGGCTCTGGCCGATCGTCGCGCTGGCGAGCGCCGGGGCGTCGTGTGCCAAGATTGGCGCTCCGGAAGGTTCAGGCTCGAAGGGCGACGGTGGTGTGGACGCTGCCAATCGCGACGGTGTCGGCACCCTGGAGCTATCCAGGAACATAGGGCCCGACGGCGCCTCGTCCTCGGACCTGGTCTCGTGCAGCGCGTCGGTCACGTGCCTGCCTGTCAATGGTCGGTACTGCGGCGTGATCGGCGATCTCTGCGGGGGCGCGCTGGACTGCGGAGACTGCCCGGCCGGGCAACTGTGCGAGGACCACCAGTGCGTGGAAGGGGCCGCCTGCGTCCCCAGGATGTGCCAAGTCGCGACGGGAAAGTATTGTGGCAGGATCGGCGATGGCTGCGGCCGTGCCCGTGACTGTGGCGGTTGCGAGGCCGGGCAGAGCTGCAGCACCTCGGGTCTGTGCGTGGCCGGGTCAGGCTGCGTGCCCACGACCTGCAACACGGGCGCGTCGCGATATTGCGGCGGGATCGGTGATGGATGTGGTGGCATGCTGGATTGCGGGGACTGCGGCTCGCCCGCGATCTGCGGCGGCCTCGGGGTCGCCAACGTTTGTGGCGATCCCGGCTGCCAGAAGGGCACCTGCACGGCGGTGGGTGGTGGTCAGTATTGCGGGGCCATCGGAGACGGCTGCGGCGGCACCTTGAATTGCGCCGCCGCGTGCCCGGGAGGGATGACGTGCGGCGCGGCGCCCCCCGGGGGCACTGCCCAGCCCAACGTCTGTCCCGGCACCGGGACCGCCGGTACATGCACGGGACTCGCCTGTTTGGTGCCGAAGTGCGCCGGGACGGCCAGAACCAGCATCAGCGGGACGGTTCGTGATCCGGCCGGCAAGTTGCCCCTGTACAACGTCGTGGTCTACGTCCCGAACGCTGAGCTCGATCCCATCCCGGAGGGGGCGTCCTGCGACCGATGCAATGTCCAGCTTTCGGGTGAGCCCATCGCGACGGCCCTTACGGACGTCAACGGGCGATTCGTGCTCAACGATGTCCCGGCCGGCGCGGGGCTTTCGGGTGGCAAGGGGATTCCACTCGTGATCCAGGTCGGAAAGTGGCGGCGGCAGATCTTCCTGCCCAGCGTCACACCCTGCGTGGACAATCCCATCGCCGATGCGGATCTCACCCGGCTGCCCCGAAGCCAGGTCGAGGGACATATTCCCAGAATTGCCGTGACGACGGGAGGATCCGACGCGCTCGAGTGCTTGCTTCGTCGGGTCGGCATCGCGGACACCGAGTTCACCGCCGACGGTGGCACCGGTCGCGTTCACCTGTACGCGGGCGGGGATGGGACCAACGCCTTCATGACGGGCGGGGCCTTCGGTCCGGCCACCGATCTGTGGTCGAACCCGACGAAGCTCGCCAGCTACGACGTGGTGATGATGTCCTGCGAGGGGAGCACCAGCAAGTTCGTGGCCATGAAACCGCAGGCCAGCATCGACAACGTGGCGAACTATGCGAACGCCGGCGGCCGTCTGTTCTTGAGCCACCTGCATTTCTACTGGCTCCAGAAGCGGATGCCTGATTTCAGCAGCACGGCTGCGTACATCGGAAACCTGCCCCCGCCCGACGATCCGGGCGTTCCCATCGATCTCACCGTGAGCCAGACCTTTCCCAAGGGCCTGGCGCTCGCGCAGTGGCTCCACGGCCCGGTCGTCAACGCCAGCCCGGTGCTGGGGCAGATCGCCGTCTCGGGAGCCGAGCACTCCGTGACCTCGGTGAACCCTCCAACCACCGAGTGGATCTACCTGGCGACCAACCCCAAGGACCCGCAGAAGAGGCGCTCGTCGCAGTATCTCAGCTTCAACACTCCCGTTGGCACGCCCGAGACGATGCAGTGCGGGAAGGTCGTGTTCACCGACATTCACATCAAAGAAACCGTCGGAGCCGGCGGGGGCGATGACTCGGACGTCACGAAGCCCTTCCCTTCAGGCTGCAAGACCAACGACATGACCCCGCAGGCCAAGGCGCTGGAGTTCTTGTTCTTCGATCTCTCCGCCTGCGTGCTGCCCGACACGACCATCCCGGTGCCGCCTCCGGTTCCTCCACCCGGTTTGCCAA
>Ga0066788_10000153_pt1 | contig 13407 bp, 12 predicted proteins | sample OrgsoiDNA2013048_FD_70943 | JGI IMG/M metagenome (GOLD analysis project Ga0066788, IMG submission 70943) | Permafrost soil microbial communities from the Arctic, to analyse light accelerated degradation of dissolved organic matter (DOM) -... | ecosystem: Environmental > Terrestrial > Soil >... | reverse complement strand
GGACCTCGACCCGCGGTTCGGCGCCCAGCTCCGCGCGCAAGACCGCCAGCATGTCGGGATCCCGCTCGATGGCGATGATCTTTCGGGGACCGCCCTCGTGGGCCAGCAAGGCAGCCGTCAAGGTGCCGAGCCCGGCTCCGATCTCGACGACGTCGTCGCTGGGGCCCGCGCCCGCGGCCCGGGCAATTCGCGCGTGAGCGTTACGATCGACGAGGAAGTTCTGTCCCCAGGATTTTTTGGGCTCGAGACCATGTCGCGCCAGCACGGCGCGCGGGCCGTGCTGATTTCCGGATCGAGAGATCCGTTCCGGTGGGAAAGACATGATGGCACTCCTCGGCACGCGTTCGGCATTCCCCGACTGGGCTTCAGAGCGGCAACCCGGGATCGACAGCCAGATCCACGGATGAACGCTCGCCGCGCGCCAGGAGCTGGGTCCCGGCCGCCGCGATCATGGCCGCGTTGTCGGTGCACCGCTTGGCGGGCGGAATGAACAAGGCAAACCCGTCCTCGCGCGCGGCCGTTGCCATCGCCGCGCGGAGGCCTCGGTTGGCCGCCACGCCGCCACACACCACCAGCGCCCCCAGGCCCTCCCGAGAGAGCGCGCGCCGAGACTTTCGCACGAGCACATCAACAATGGCAGCTTGCACACTGGCGGCCAGGTTCGCCAGCTCCGGTCCCTCCGGCGGAGAAGCTCGTCGCGCCAGCAGCGTGGACACAGCGGTCTTGAGTCCAGAGAAACTGAAGTCGATGTCGTCGCGCCCCGGCAGGGCGCGCGGCAACGTGAAGGCATCCCGATCTCCGGTCGCGGACAGTCGATCGATCTGCACTCCTCCCGGATAACCGAGCCCCAGCATCTTCCCGACCTTGTCGAACGCCTCACCCGCCGCGTCGTCGCGGGTGGCCCCGAGGAGCATGTGGCGCCCCGATCCCTCCACCCTGATCAGGGCCGTGTGACCTCCTGATACCAGCAGCGCCAGATGCGGGTAAGGCGGCGGGCTGGGCAACGCCGGATCGTCGAGAAACACCGCCGCCAGATGACCGGCCAGGTGGTTGACACCGATGACCGGACGGTCGAGGGCGTATCCCAGGGCCTTGGCGGTCTCCACGCCCACCAGCAGCGCGCCGACCAGGCCTGGGCCACTCGTCACCGCGACGCCATGGAGGTCAGCCCAGCCGATTCCCGCCGCCGCGATCGCGCGCTGGATGACCGGCACGATGGTGGCGACATGCTGACGGGATGCCACCTCCGGCACGACCCCCCCGAATTGCGCGTGCACGAGGATCTGCGAGGCCACCACGTCCGACAGCACCCGCCGGCCGTTCTCCACGACGGCGGCGGCGGTCTCGTCGCAGGAAGTCTCGATGCCCAGAACCAGCACAGGCACACTATAGACTATTGACGATCGAGCGCAGCTCGTCGGCATAGCGTCCATTGGGGGCCAGCTGGAGATAGCGCGTGTAGGCGTCCTTGGCCTCGACGTTCAGGCCGCTGTCCTGGGCCACGCCCCCTATGATCACGTATGCGTCCGCCATGTTCGGATCGATCGCGATGGCTCTGGCGGCCAGCTCACCGGCGCGGGGCAGCCGATCACGATTGAGCTCCGCGTGCGCGAGCATGGTCAATGCCTCCGCCGAGCGCGGGTTGGTCTCGACCGCGGCAGCGCAAGCCGCCAGTGCCTCCTGCAGGCGGTCGCGAACGAAGGCCGAGCGGCACTGCGCGAGGTGACGAGCGAAGTCAGAGATCGTGGCAGGCGGGGATTTGACGCCGGTTGGTGAGGGCGCGGCGGCCACATTCGGGATCTGCGTCGGGGTCGGACTCGGGGTCGTATCCTCCGAGGTGCGGATTGCCGTGCCCTCGCTCGACGCCGCGGGTGGAGCGTCCAAAGCCGGCGGGACGGGGCGCTCTTCGGCTTCGCCTCCGGTGCGCTGCTTCACCACTATCTCGGGACCGGGAACCGACGATCCGGGCGGCTCTGAAAGCGCTGTGGACGGGGCGACGGCGACGGCAGCAGACGGCGAGGGCGAGGTCGGGATCGGCGAGGCGATCTCGATCTGAGGGGCTGGGGCAGCCGGAACGCGAAAGAAACGGAAGACGGTGTATCCGAGGGCTGCCAGGACCGCGGCGACGGCCATGAACCTCAACCCCCGCCAGCGCGGTGCAAGACCGAGCTCGGCCAGAGCCTCAGCGCCATCGATGTCGTCATCGGGATAGCTGATCCTGACAGTCGCATCGGCCACGTCCTCCACCCGCGGAGCCGCGAGAGCCCGACGAGAGGAGGACTCCGCCACGGCTCGCTCCAGCCGAGCCGAGTGAACCTGGCCGCTCGACCGGTCCCCGGGCGCGGGTCTGGGATTGGCCCCGGTGTCGGAGGCCGATCGGCCGCTGCTCCCCGCACCTCGGGCGTCGATCGCTTCCCGAACGATGGCGCTGTCACGGGACGTGGAGTGCGGGACCTCGTGGCTCGTGGGGTGATTGGGCGCAATGTCGGTGGGAGCCGCGGGGCCAAAGCCACGTTGCGTCCGCGACATCGCTCCGCTCACGCGGCCGGCCACCTGACCAGCAGCCTCCGGGCCTGCGTTGTCGCGATCGGTTGCCGGGGACCGCCCGCGCGACAAGGTCAAGGTAGCCACGTCTTCGGTCGAGAACCTGATGACGTTGTCCTCTTGTAAGCTGGGGCTGCCGGCGCGAGCAGCCGTCCGGTGACGCTCGCGCTCGTCTTGAGCCGTTTCCTCGATGGCGGCGATGCTGAGGGCGCTCTGACCAAATCCAGGAGCCGTTCGCCGACGGCCCCGGGCTGGCGACTCCGATCCGTGCCCCCACGGTGAAGCGGCGCCCGGAAGGAACGGTTCGGGGGCCGCACGGGCTGCGCCAGGTGACGTGTCTTGGACCACCCCTCGGTGAGGGCCACTCTTCGAGGCGTCGTAGATGATCGCCTCGTCGCGGAGCAGGACCAGGGCATTGAGGACTTCGAGGTCGGACAGGGCAGATTCGTCGGTGAGCTGCCCCAGCGTCCTCACGCCATCGCACAGCTTCAAGACCCCGTTGACTTCATCGGGGATCTCGGCCAAGCGCTCGGCCAGCATGCGATAGTCCACCTCGAAGACCGTCGACACGGGGGCCAGGGCGCCGAGCATGTGATTCCACTCGTCCAGGTGGCGCATCCCTTCGATGAGCAACTCGGCCGTGGAGCGGCCGACGACATCGTTTCGTCGCACTTTCTTCCATTCGAGATCGAAGGTTCCACGGGTCCAGGCGAACAGGCGCAAGAGGGCGTCATACCCGGCCAGGCGCCCCGCCTCCGCGTCGACGACGGCTCCGTTGCGGAAGTACAGCGTGCCCGTCATCCCGGATTCGTTGCGCAGGTGCGCGATCCCCGAGCGGGCGTTCCCCTCGACCAATTGAACGAGGTCGACCACGGTGATGTCGCCCAGATCGCCATTGAACCGCTCGTCCGCCGGCTGCGGTTGCGGCCGTTCGTGGCTGATGGATCTGGGAGAGGCCAGGCGTTCCCGATCCCGGCGCTGGAGCCGTCCGCGGACCCGCGCCACGATTTCCTTGATGTACGCGGGCTTGGCCAGGTAGTCATCGGCCCCCACTTCCAGGCTCCGGATCTTCTTGTCGAGCGATTGGTCGGCAGCGATCAGGATGAAGGGAATCGTCGCGGCACCGGGGGCCTGTCGCACGCGCGTACAGAGATCGAATCCGTTGATGCCGCTCACCTCGACATCGGCGATGATCAGGCCAGGGGGGACGGCCTGTATGGAGTCCCACGCTTCGGTGCCGCTGGATGCGGTCTCGACCTGGAACCCTGCGCTCCGGAGGCTGACGTCGAGGACCCGCAAGCCCCGGGGATCACCGTCTACGACAAGGATTCGATTGTTCATGTCTCTGACTTCGCCCACCTGGCCAGCATCTCGAAGGCCTCCCATGCTTCGGGCGTCGACGCCGCCAGGAGTATACCCGGGTCAGGACGCACCTTCCGCGCGGCAAGGTTTCTCGGTTACTTAAAGTAAATAGCAAAATGATGACTCGGGTCGGCGGGGATCTGTATTAGGTTCTGATGGAGACGACGATGCGCTCCGAGGATGAACGACTGATTCCCGAGTTGGCAGTGCGACTGGGGGTGGTGTTGTCCCCGGGAGATGTCGACCGGTTGGCTGGCTTCGCGGACCTCTTCCTTCGGTGGAATTCACGCATCAACCTGGCTGGTGAGGTTTCGGCGGAGGAGTTGGTCGGCAAGCATTTCCTGGATTCATTTGCGGCGGCGCGGTTCATTCCGGACGGCGCCCGGGTCATCGACGTCGGGTCGGGGGGTGGGTTACCGGTGCTTCCGCTGGCCATAATTGGCAGCGGAGCTTCCTTCGAGATCCACGAGCCCACCGCCAAGAAGGTGGCGTTTCTTCGAACCGCGGTTCGCGAGTTGAACCTTGGGGCGAGGGTGAAGGTGTTTCCGGATCGCGTTCGATTTCCACCCGACCTGGCACTTCGAAGGTCGTTCGACATCGCGCTCTCACGAGCGACATTTTCGCCGGTGCAGTGGCTCAGCCTTGGGCGAGATCTGGTGCGAGAGGAAGGGCACGTACTTGTTTTTGGAACCCACGAGGAGCGGCTCGGAGGGTGGGAGCCGCTCCACACTCTCGCCTACGGACCTGGGAGGCGCATTCTGGTCTTCGGTGCGACCCTTCGGACTGGGGCGTGACCGGGACCGGTTGCGTTCCACGTGAAACGTCCGCGCCGCATGCTGAAAGCGTCTCGATGCGGCCGCACCTCTGGCCGAATCCGATCCGCGAAATGTGCCACAGCCGCGTCGATGGCGTCCGTTTTGGCCAGCCGCCCGGTTCCCCTGGCAAAGTCCCTGACCTGCCTAGGGGTTGACAGCCACCACCGGAAGCCCCGCCCCGGCCAGTGCTGCGACAGCGCGCCGTTCAAGCCCGCCGGTCGCTTCCAGCACGATCAGGGTCGGGGCAAGAAGCCGCAGACGTTCGACGAGGTCCCGGGTACCTACCTCCGAATTCGGCGTCGACCACGCCTCGGCGGTTGGTGAGACTGCGATATCCAGGACTGCTTTGGAAACATCGATTCCTACGAATTTGTCCACGAGTGGTAAGGCCTCCTTTGCAGCTGGGGGTGGACGAGACGGGCATGGCTCATCCTTGCCAAATCGGGCTCGAGGCCCGCGCATCTGTTCGAGCTCATTGCCAAAAATGGCACGACGACCCACGCTCTCCCGCGATCTCGAGGACGACCCGAGGGCCAACGGTCTGTCGCGCCTGGAACCTTTGGTCACCTCCCGCTGTTCAGGCGAGCGTAGCCCAGCTTTCCTGGGCGAGGCGGGGGGCGGCCGGGGGTGTGCGAGCGGCAGCGAGCCACACCCCCGTAAGATACAAGGGCCAACGACGCTGACCTGTCCAATGTCCCCCTCGCGCGAGCATACGAGAGGCGCCAGCTCGGCATCGCCGCCTTCGCGTGGCCAGCGCAGTCGAATTTACCTCATCGGCGCTTCGTCTGGAAGCTGCCGCCGAAGGCGGCGTCGTTCACCTCGCGGGGCGCGGTGGTAACTCGGCCCAAAACCCGAAACCTGCGCTCCCGATGTTTCACGTGGAACATTGGAGCCGCCGTTCGGACCCCATGTTCTATATTCCCCGAGATGACTCTGGACGAGGAGCTCCTTACCGACCTGATTCGACTGGAAGAGTCCGGCCGCCTCCGCCACACATCCCCCCATGCGGGACCCGATCGTCTCCATCCCCGAACTTCGACCGGCCGTTCCTTGCTCTCCTTCTGCTCCAATGACTACCTCGGACTCGCCAATCACCCGGCAATCGCCGAAGCAATCTCCCGTTCGGCCGCACACGCCGGCGCCGGCGCCGGTGCCTCTCGCCTGGTCTCGGGCGAGGCCCCCGAGCACCTCCTCCTCGAACAGGAGATCGCCGCCCTTCTCGACAGCCCAGCCGCCCTCCTTTTCCCCACTGGCTATCAAACGAACATGGGCGTCATCACCGCCCTCGCCGGCCCCGAAGACCTCATCGTCTCTGACAGCGCCAACCATGCCAGCATCATCGACGGTTGCCGCCTCAGTCGTGCTCAAATCGCCGTCTACCCCCACCGAGACGCCAACGCCGCCGACCGAGCCCTATCCGCTCGCGACCCCTACCGCCGGCGCCTCCTGATAACCGAGTCTCTCTTCAGCATGGATGGCGATCGCGCCCCGCTCAGCGACCTCGCCGAGATCGCCTCCTCCCATGGAGCTGTCCTGATCGTCGATGAGGCTCACGCCCTGGGCGTGGTCGGTCCAGGCGGACGAGGCCTGGCCGCCGAAGCCGGGGTCAAACCCCAGGTCGTCATAGGCACCCTCGGGAAGGCGTTCGCCGCCAGCGGAGGATTCGCGGTCGGCTCGACCATCCTCCGGACCTCCCTCATAAATCACGCTCGTCACTTCATCTATACCACCGCCTGTCCACCACCCGTCGCTGCCGCCGCCTCGGCTGCCCTTCGGATCAGCAACAGCCTCGTCGGCGATGGCCTCCGAGCTCGCTGCCTCGACCTCTCAACCCAATTGCGCACCGGCCTCGAGCAACTCGGGCTCCCCACCTCGGGCCAGGACGCCATCGTCTCCCTCGAGCTTGGAATAGAGCGACGCGCCCTGGCAGCCTCAGCTGCCCTCCTCGAAGCTGGGATCCTAATCCCCGCAATCCGTCCCCCCACCGTCCCGCCAGGGACTTCTCGGCTCCGTATAACCATCTCCGCCGGCCATACCCGCGCCGACGTCGACCTGCTCCTCGGGGTCCTTTCCACCCTGTCTTCAGCTTTCGGCTGGGTTGCGGCATGAGCCCGCGTGGCCTGCTCGTGGTCGGCACCGACACCGGCGTCGGGAAGACCACTCTTTCCCGGGGCCTTCTGCGACTTGCCAAACGCCGATCCTTGCGAGTGGTTCCCTACAAGCCCGTCGAAACCGGCTGTGTCCCTCATGCTCACGACGCCCGAGCCCTCTGCGAGGCCGCGGCGCTCCCCGGCCTGCACCCCAATCAAGTCTGTCCCTTCCAGTTCCCCGATCCCGTCGCTCCCACGGTCGCCGCCCGCCTTTCCGGCGCAACTCCCCCCTCCCACGATCTCCTCCTCGCCCACGGCAAGGCCCTCCGGGCCCGGGGTGACGCCCTCCTCGTCGAGAGTGCCGGAGGGCTCCTCACTCCCTATACGCCGAACATCACGAGTGCATCCCTGGCCGATCTTTTCGATATTGATATATTGCTCGTCGGCGCCAACCGCCTCGGCGTCATCAATCACGCAGCCCTCGCCCTCGCCGAGATCAGGCACCGAAACCTCCCCCTGGCCGGGCTGGTCCTGGTCAACCTTTCCCCCAGTGTCTCTCCCGACCTGGCGCACAACGCCTCCGAGATCGCCGCCCTGACCGGAATCGTTCCTCTCGGAACCCTGCGTCACTGCGATACCGGCGACACCGATCAGCTGGCCGACGCGGTCAAACAAGACATCGCCCTCCAGACGGTGTTCGACGGCGCCCTGTCCTGACCGCTGACAACGGCCGGCCTAGAAATGTCAAACCGGCTCGGGAGAACCAGCCCCAGCCCCACCCCTTTTGGGGAAGATCACGACTCGCCGGAACAGGCCCTCCCCTTCCGACTCCGTCGTCACCCCTTCGTGATCCACCAGGGCCATGTGCACGATTCTCCGATCGTGCGCGCTCATTGGCTCGACCGGCATGGGCCTTCCGGTCGTCACCACCTTCTCAGCGAGCCGCTGCGCCAGGTCGACCAGCGAGTCCTCGCGACGTCCGCGATACCCTTCGGCGTCCACCACCACCAACGGCCCATCATGGGGTCGCTTCGAAACAAGGCGGTTCACCAGGTATTGCAGCGCGTCCAGAGTCGCACCCTTCTTTCCGATTACCAGCCCCGATTCAGCCCCATGGGCGTCGAGGATAATCCTCTCCCCATCGTCGAAGGCGCTCACCTCCGCGTCCACACCCATGTGCTCGAGGATCTCACGCAAGACCGTAGCGGCTTTCTCCCGCGTTTCAGGGGTCACTGCGATTCCTTCCGGCATGGCAATCATCTTCCTTTCGAGACCCGTTTCTCCGGGTCCACGCAGTCAGATCATGAAACTAGCGATCGGTGTCGGCAGCGGGGGCCGCGCACCGCCCTCCCGCGCGTCCCTGACATCTTGCCCCAGGTGCCGTGTCACGCCATTCGCCCGATTGCCACCGGCTGGCAGGACCAATCGCTGGATCGAGTGCTCGGTGGTCCCCGCGGACGGAGCGGACCTCGCTTCGACCCTCACCGAGCGACCCGCCGTCGTCGAGCTCGGCGCCAGCTTCGAAGAAGCTCTGCTCTCTCGCTCCCTGCTCTCCCGATACCCCACCCGGTCCTCGGGCGCCACCTTGCCGGCCAAGCGCTTCTCCCGGTCCATCCCCCCTTTTCCAGAGGTCGACTCAAGCGCCTTTGTCGACTTGACACCCGCCATCCGCTCCGGACGTTCCTCAGTCCGGTCAGCCTCAATACGGCCAGCCGCGATCCGGCCAGACCCCGGCGGCAGCTTCCCCGCCACCTTCGTCTTTGTCGATTGGCCCTGCTTTCCCCGTGCCAGCATGCCTTCCCAAGTTAGCGGGTCGCGCGCCGTCGTGTCAACGGCCGACCGACGGCGGACCTCGAGGCCCGAGGTCTCTCACGGACCGGCGTCTGCCCTGACCGGCCGCATGGCACCCTTCGTCCTCACACCTCGTCAAACCTTGTCAACCTTCGTCAAACCTCGCCCAGCTCGGCTCCGCCTTGAAAGCACCCTCCACCCCCCCTAACATCGACCCATGCAGCTCACCGTGACCGGCGCATCACCTCCGGGACCACCCGTTGATCTTATTGGAATCATTGCCTTTGAAGAAGACCTTAGCGACCCGAGCGCGCTGACCTCCTTGCTGACCTCGTGGGCGCAGGACCCGGCCGACGCCGAGCGAGCTCGAGAGCGAATTTCGGCGGAGCGTTTCAAGGCGACGCCCGGTCAGACCCTCCTGCTCGACTCTGAAGGTCGCTCCGGCGCCAAACGCATGGCCATCGTTGGGGCCGGCTCCCGTTCCGGCTTCGACGTAGGGCGGTATCGAGACCCCGCTGCCGTGCTGGCACGGACCGCAAACAATATCGGCGCCCGGTCACTACTGATTGCGGAACACAACAGTCATCCTGACATCCCGAGTCTCGAGCGCCTGGAAGCGATCGCCCAAGGCGTCCTCCTCGGCGTGTACAGGTTCGAGAAGTACCTCGGTGTCACCAAGCGGGCGACCTCCGCCCTCGAACGAACGATCATCCAGATCACCTCGGGTCAGCTTCGCGATGCCTCGCCCGGCGTCACAGCCCGTGCAATCAACACGGCGCGAGCAACGTGCTACGCCCGTGACCTGGTGAACGAGCCCGCCGGCAACCTCACCCCGGTCGCCCTGGCGAACGACATCGCCGGTCGCGCCGTCAAGGCCGGCCTCGAGGTCACTTTGCTGGGACCCGAGCAATGCCGAGAGCGAGGCATGGGACTATTCTTGGCGGTCGCCCAGGGAAGCTCACAGGAGCCTAGATTCATTCATCTTTCCTGGCGACCACCCGCTCCGAGGGGCAGGGTCGTCCTGATCGGAAAGGGCGTCACGTTCGATTCCGGGGGCCTCTCGCTCAAGACCAACGAAGGAATGCAGGACATGAAATCGGACATGGCCGGTGCCGCGGCCGTTCTGGCTTCTATCCTGGTGGCCGCCGAGGAGAAGCTCCCCATCGAAATCCACGCGCTCGCGGCATGCACCGAGAACATGCCCTCGGGCACCGCCTACAAGTTGGGTGACGTGCTTCGTTCAATGTCGGGCAGAACCGTCGAGATCAACAACACAGACGCCGAAGGAAGGCTGACTTTGGCCGACGCCCTGACCTATGGGCTCGCGTTGAATCCCGATGTCGTCCTCGACTTCGCCACGCTGACCGGCGCCTGCGTGGTTGCGCTTGGGCCCCATACCGCGGGCGTCATGTCCAACAACGACGCGATACGCGATTCCTGGCTCGCAGCTGCGCGCCGGGCGGGCGAGGACATGTGGCCCCTGCCGCTGCCCCCGCGCCTGATGGAACAATTGAAGTCCGAAATCGCAGACCTCCGCAATACCGGTGAACGGTGGGGTGGGGCCCTGACGGCAGCATTGTTCCTCCGCGAATTCATCGGAACCACGCCCTGGGTCCACGTCGACCTGGCAGGGCCGGCCACGACCACCAAGGAGTGGGGATCATTTTGCAAAGGCGCGACCGGTTTCGGTGTGGCAAGTATTGTGGAATATCTTCGAGGCTTTGCGATGGAGCCTCGGGCCTCGGTCGCGGACGCGGTTACACCGAAATCTCACGCCTGACGCAAACCGTCCGGTTCAGCCGAGATGTTGGGCAAGATTGGGAATACCCGGGCGTTTGCGATTGCTGCGACCCCGGCACCGTGATAAGCTCCGCGAGCTTTCAAACTGTATTCACCGAGGAGCGTTCGATCTATGGAGCCCACTTTCCGAGTAGGCGACTTGGCTGTTTATCCGGCACACGGCGTGGCGCAGATCGTTGGCGTGGAAACCCGTGAAATTTCGGCGAACAAGCAGACGTTCTACATACTAAAGATTCTCGAGAACGGGATGAAAATCATGATCCCCACTCGCAATGCTGGCGCGGTCGGCCTGCGCGAGCTCATACGCGCTGACGAAGTCGACGAGGTCTTCGCCATCTTGAAGAGCCGCGAGGTTGCGGTCGAAGGCCAGACCTGGAACCGACGCTATCGTGAGTACATGGAGAAGATCAAGACGGGCTCGGTCTTCGAGATAGCCGAGGTCCTGCGAGACCTTCAACGCCTGAAGGGTGACAAGGAGCTCTCCTTCGGGGAGCGCAAGATGCTGGACACGGCGCGCACCTTGCTGGTCAAGGAGATAGCGGTCGCGACCAAGAGCAAAGAGGTCAAGATCGAAGAGAAGCTCGATCGGATCTTTGCCTGCTGAGCTGAAGATCGTTCAAGCGCATCTCGCTCGAGAGAGAGGCCCGGCTGGGAATTCCCGCCGGGCCTTTTCATTTGTGTGCCCCGACGCCCAGGAAGAAACCATTGCGGGACCCATCCGAAGACATCTCGCCAGAGTGAAGGTCACGCCAGCGAAAGGAGCTTCCGATGGATACCGAGGACGCCACGAAATCCAGCCAGCATTACCTCGAACACACGACCCTGAAGGAAATCCTGGGCATCCCAGACGAGGCGATGGACCAGGCGATGGGAATCGCTTACCAGCTGTACCTGACTGGTCGGTTCTCCGAGGCCGAAACCGTGTGCAAGGGCCTCATTGCCTGCGACCACCGCTACTGGTGGTCTCACTCCTTGCATGCCTCGGTGTTGCGCCGTCTGGGCCGCACCCCTGAGGCTCTGGCCGCCGTCGACGAGGGCCTCAAGCACGAGCCTCGCCAGCCCAAGCTCTCGGTCATGCGCGCCGAGCTCCTCGTGACCATCGCCCGCCAGCACGCCGCCCACAACGCAACCTCCCCGACCGCGTCGGAGGGCTCGCAGGCCCCCGCCCCCTCGCACGACAAACCTCCGTTGGCAGTAGCGCCATTCCACCTGAGCTGAGACAGACATTTTAAGCGAAAGGATCAATCACGTGAGCCTTCTCAGCTCGATCGCCGGTGCGGTCTCCGATCTGAATCCCATCTCATTGGTCAGCAATGCCGCGGAGTCGCTCTGCGACGCGGTCCTTCCCAAGCAGCTCGAGCTCATCGGCGATATCGCCGGCCTGGGGATCGACCTCACCTCCGGCAACTGGACCAAGTGCCTCGACGATGTTGGCGACCTGACCAAAGACCTACCTCAACAACTGGCGGCTCTCACCTCGAAAGGGGGCCAGGCAGGATCGCTCGTCGACTTGCTGACAAAGGCGGCCGAGCCAGACGCCCCACCCACCTACGCGTCGCGGATGCCTCCCCGCGGGGGATTTGGCCTGCCACCGGCGTCGACCAGCACTCCGCCTGAAAGGGGTGCTCCGCGTGCCCCAGCGGCAGCAAGCTCGACGTCATCATCCTCGACGAGCGCCCCCTCCTCCACATACGGGTCGACCGCTTCGACCGAGAACGCCGATGCCTTCTTCGCCATGTCCGACAAGGACATCATGGACACAGTCAAGAATGGGACGGTCCCCAAAGAGGTCACCGACGACCCGAAAGCCATGCAGCAGCTGCAGCTGCGAATGAATGACTACTTCCAGATGAACCAGATGATCACGCAGATGATCGCGGCCGTCAACGAAATGAACAAGCAGATCATCCAGAACCTGCGCGTGTGACCCTGGGCTGGGGTGAGGGGATTGATCTCCCCTCACCAACGCCCGATGCCCGTACTTTCCAGCGCTTCGCCCCAGCGTTTCGCTGCGAAGCGGGTCAGACATCCAGGTTGCGGACGTTGAGGGCGTTGGTCTCGATGAAGGCGCGGCGCGGCTCCACCAGATCACCCATCAACGTGGAAAACAGACGATCGGCCTCGTAGGCGTCCTCGACCCTCACCTGCAAGAGTGTGCGGCGGGTAGGGTCCATGGTCGTCTCCCAGAGCTGCTCGGGATTCATTTCTCCCAGACCCTTGTAACGCTGAATGGCCAGGCCCTTCTTGCCCTGCTCGTTGACCCGATCGGCCAGCTCCTCCAGTCGTTGCAAGACCAGGGGCTCGGCTGTACCGCTCTCGAGAAAGTACGGTGGCGCCCCGAGGATGACGAGCTGGCCGTAAAGAGCTGCCAGATCGATGAACTCGGGCGAATCCATGAGCTCGAAGTCTATGGTGGTCATCTTGCGAACTCCGCCTACCTTCACCGGCGCCACGATCTTGAAGCCGCCGTGCTCGGTGTCAGGGGCGATCTTCAGGACGGCGTCCGAGAGCTCCGGCGCATACCTGTCGAAGTACTCCTGCAAATGCACGAGCGCCTGGGCCACGACGGTCTGATCCCGCAGGTCGGTCTTCGAAAGATTGGCCGATTTCACGATGGCATCGACGACCCTCGCGTCGCACTTGCGATCGACAAGCGCGATCAGGCGCTTGTACTTTCCCGCCAGGCGCGCAAAGTTTCGGAGCTGCTCGCCCGCGATGGGATCTCCCCCCGAAGGGTTCCGAAGAGTCAGGTTGTCGGACGCGCTCTCCAGCAAGAACTCCTCGAGGGCCTGCTCGTTCTTCAGGTAGATCTCCTTCTTGCCCTTCTTGACGCGATAAAGGGGCGGCTGGGCGATGTACAGATAGCCCCGCTCGAGGATCTCGGGAAAATGCCGGTAAAAGAAGGTCAAGAGCAGGGTCCGGATGTGACTTCCGTCCACGTCAGCGTCCGTCATGATGATGATGCGGTGATAACGGATCTTCTCGATTTCCTTTTCCTTCTCGAC
>Ga0066788_10000152_pt1 | contig 13409 bp, 9 predicted proteins | sample OrgsoiDNA2013048_FD_70943 | JGI IMG/M metagenome (GOLD analysis project Ga0066788, IMG submission 70943) | Permafrost soil microbial communities from the Arctic, to analyse light accelerated degradation of dissolved organic matter (DOM) -... | ecosystem: Environmental > Terrestrial > Soil >... | reverse complement strand
GGTGCCGGTCATCGGAGTGGGGCTGGGGCCGGGGCCGCCGCCGCCGCCGCCCGATCCGGCGGCGGGCGCGGCCCCTCCGGTCCCAGCGATCACGATGCCACCAAATTCGTAGGCGCCAAGGTCTGGCGCGGCGCCGGACGGCCGTCTGGCTGGATGAAAGCACCCGGCCACGCCGCCCACGCTGGCGATGTACGTATAGTCAGGAGCGTATTGCCACCAGGAAACGGCCCCGGCCTGCATCTTGATGCACCTGGGATCGAAGCCGATGTCGGTCGAGGGGGCGCCGTCCGTGGTGCCCTTGTCGATGATCCCCGAGGCTGCGCCCGCTACCAGGTGAAAGTCGATGCCGGCCGGGTTCGCGAAGAACGGCGTGGGCGCATTCGAATCAACGAAGAAGTTGCTCGCGGGGACGGCCTGGTTGATCGCGGTGTGATCGTTGCCGTATCCGCTCGCCGCGCACAGGTTGTTGGCCACCACGGCTCCCTGCAGGCCACTCGTGAAATAGATCTCGCCCGGCTTCGACGGTGCGCCCATGGCGTCCCTGGGATCCATGCCGTCGTGCCAGCAGGTGTTGTTGATCAGGTGGGCGCCGGGGCAGTTGATCCGGATGCACGAGCCTCCATTGTGAAACCCGATGTTGTTCTCGAACAAGGCGCCGCTGCTGCTCTGGTCCAGGATGAACCCGCTGCCATCCGAGTGATGAGACGAGATGTCGATGTTCTCGAACGAGACCGTCCGACGGATCACGTTGGTCTGATAGTCGCCGGCGACATGAAAGAGGTTCACACCGCTCGACCAGGACGTCGATCCGTTGCCGTTGTGGGCGATGATGGACTGGTCGATGAGGAGGCCCGTGGCGTTGTAGAAGGTGATCCCGTTGATGGCGTTGCCGTCGGCGATGCAGTTGATGAACTGCCAGTTGCCATTCGACGTGCCCACGTCATTGACCCACCCGTTGCCAAAACCCGTGGAGCCCCAGTTGCGCGCCACCAGCCCCACCACGCGAATGTACTGCGCGGTGGAGCTGCCGAAGCCGGTTCCGACCGCGGCGTTGGTGCCGTCGAGGATCGGTAGATCACCGGGAAAGGCACTGAAGGTGATCCATGCGCTCGCGGTCCCGGACACGGACAAGCTGACGCTCTCGGTATACGTTCCACCGTGAATGAAGACCGTGTCCCCCGGCTTCACCGTCAGAGCAGCCTTGTGGATGGTCCTGAAGTGGGCGGCGGCGGTGCCGGGGGCCGCGTCATTGCCGGCAGTCGAAACGTGATACTCGGCAGCGGCCGCAGCGCGCACAGCCAGGCCCAGGCCCCCAAAAAATACGGTGAGGAACGCGGTGATCCGAATGAGGTGGCGTTGCTTCATGAAACTCCGGTCGGCGAACGATGGAGGGCCTGACAAAAGCCCGTGAGTCACATCCAGCCGCGCCATTTCAGCCACGCGACGGGCAGCAGGGCACTGACCACGATGAGCGCCAGGGCATACGGGTAGCCAAACAACCAGCCCAGCTCCGGCATGTGCTTGAAGTTCATTCCATAAATTCCGACGATCAAGACCGGCGGCACCCCCACCACCGACACCACGGTGAGGATCTTGACGATGTCGTTCTGCTCGATGTTTATGAAGCCAAGCGTGGCGTCCAGCAGGAACTGCAGGTTGTTCGAGAGGTGCACCTGATAGTCGTTCAGGGAGGCGATGTCGCCCCGAATCACGGCCGCGCGTCCTCCGTCGATGATAACCGACGCGCCACCCCCAATCCCGCCCTCACCCTCACCCTCACCCTTTCGCTCTGGCACGAAGGCAGCGATCCGACCCAGGCCGAGCAGCGTTCCCCGGACGTGGGAAAGGCCGTCCGCCATCCGACCCAGCTTTCGCAAGGCCTGACGCAACGCTCCGCTGGCCTTGGCGGGCCGGCTGCGCCCTTCCCCCTCGACGCGAAACGCCGCATGAGAGATCCGTTCGAGCTCGGCGTTGGCGTGCTCGAGCGCATCGGCGATTCGATCGACCAGGGTCTCCATCACCTTGAGGAACACGTCGCTGGGGCTGCGGGCCGGCGCGCTCGAGAGGCTGGCCGCGACCGCATCGAAGGCCGCGATGCTCGAGAAGCGCAGCGTGACCAGCCGGGCCGACGACAGCACGAAGCCGATGGCGGTCACGGATCCGGTCAGGCAATCCGAGGTCTCGAGCACCGGGGTCGAAAGATAAAAGGCGCCAGCTTCGACGAAGACCCGACTCGATGATTCGATTTCCTCGATGGCGGCCTTGGTCGGCAATCGAACCTTGGTCTCCTGTTCGACTCGGGCCCGCTCGTCATCGGTCGGAGCGACGAGGTCGATCCAGACGGCGTCGGACAGCGTCGCCGCGGGCGGAATGACGTTCAGCATGGTGACCGATGATAAGCCGGCGCGGGTGGCACCGCCCGGTCACCGACATGTCACCGAATCATCACGGGATCCTGGGCGAATGCGGAGCAGCCTTGCGCCGCCGTGGGCGAATTGGACCCGCGGAATGACCAGGCGAAAGGAACGATCCATGAAGACCACCACCGTAGCGCTGGGCCTGCTGGCTTCGGCAATCACCTGTCCGGCGTGGGCCGCCGAGGGCCCCGTGCCAAGGGGTATCCCCCCACTCGATCACGTCTTCGTGATCCTGATGGAGAACCACGGATTCAGCCAGATCATCGACAATCCCAATGCGCCCTTCATCAACAAGTACGCCAAGACCGCCAACCTCGGGACCAACTACTTCGCGGTCGCCCACCCCAGTCTGACCAACTACCTCGAGATCGTGGGCGGCTCGAATTTCGGCGTGCAGACCGACAACTACCCCGACTGGCACAGCACTACCTGTGCCCCCAACCTCGTGTCGGGAACCACCGCGACGGATACTCCGGCGAGCCCTCTCATCTGCCCGATCGCCGGGACCGGGATCGACGCCGAGACGCCCGCCTTCGACTTCACCAACGAGACGCAGGGTGCCCCTGGCGAGGTCAACCTCGACGGCGTCCAGTCCGTCCCGGCCGCCAAGGACACCGTGGGCAAGACCATCGCCGATCAGCTCGTCGCCCACCACCGGACCTGGAAGAGCTACCAGGAGGACCTCCCGATCGAGGGCGCGGACGGCATCAATTTCAGCGACGGCTTCTTCTCGAACAACACCGATTTCAGCACGATCGTGCCGGTGCTCACGCCGCCCCTGTCCCCAAGCGGAATCGTCGCCCTGTACGCGGCCAAGCACAATCCCTTCGTCTATTTCAGGAGCGTGCAGGAGGGTCGCGGCCCGGAGATCAGCCTGAACAACATCGTGTCGTTCGGCGGTCCGGACGGGCTCTACGCCGATCTGCGGGCGGGCAAGGTTCCGACGCTGGCTTTCATCGCCCCCAATCAATGCAACGACCAGCACGGGCGCGGAAACGCCGGACCATTCTGCAACTTCGATCCCAGCGACGACGGCTCCCAGGCCGGGCTGAACCCCGCCCTGATCTATCTGGGAGACGTCACGGTGCAGAGGCTGGTGACCGCCATTCATGGCTCGAAGGCGTGGCGCGAAGGCAGCAGCGCCATCGTGGTCGTCTGGGACGAGAATGACTACAGCCTGGCTCCCAACAACAATCAGGTCATCGTGATCGTGGACACCAACTACGGCCGTCATGGCAGCCCGAGCGGGCGCCGCTACACGCACTTCTCGTTGTTGAAGTCGATGGAAGCCGGGTTCGAGCTACCCTGCCTCAATCACGCCTGCGATGGCCAGGTCGCCGTGATGTCCGATCTCTTCAGCCGGTAACCGGCTCGACGAGCTCAACGGCTTCGGCCGCGCGTCCGTCTCGGCGGCGCGCGGCCAGGCCTCGTCCGGCGTCAGCTCATTGCCAGGGAAACCAGCCCTTGCTCTTCATCAAGTCGATGGCCTGGGTGGCCCAGATCTGGTGCCCCGTCAGGTTGAAGTGATGGTCGTCCTCGTAGTCGGCGCGGGGAATCATATCGGTGGGGACCAGCACCAGGTTGGAGATCAACCCCGGCAGCATGCGGGTCAGCGGCAAGATGACCACGCCCACCGAGCCAGTCGGCGCGAGCGTGCCGAGCGCGTTCTGCTCATAGTCACAGTAAAGGACAGGCAGATTGGGCTCGCCGAGATCCGCTCGGATGGCCGCTATGATCTGCTGCACGCGGCCCGGATATCCCGGCTGCATGGCCGTCGGCAGGTGCCGCTCGGTGATCCCCAGCATCACGAACACGGCGCCGAACGTGACCTTGCCCTTGAGCGGGACGGCTCGACTGGTGATGAACGATGGATAAACCAGCCCCGTGGGAAGGTAGTCGACCGTGGTGTCGGAGCTTATGCCACGACCAATCGAGATGAATTGATACCCCCCGCTCGGCGCGGCGGCGGCTGACGCGATCTTGAGCAACGCCGTCCCGGGACCCGCCAACGTTATGTTCCCCTCGGGGGCCGTGGGCTCCTTGGCCAGCGCGAAGGTGCCGTTCGCCTGGTAGGTCCACAGGTTGGGCTGGGTGTCGTAGAAAAAGGAATGCAGGCTCGCGGGGTTCACGGCCATTCCGCGCATGTTCGAGTGTCCGAAGTGGATGAACACGATCGCCTTCTCCTTGGGGACGAAGGTACCGTTGATCATGATGCCGGCTCCGCTCAGGGCTGGGGCACCACCGGTGGCGGATCGACCCCCAGTCCCGTTGTTACCGCCCGCCCCTCCCACCTGACCCGCGCCACCGGTCCCCGGGTTGGGTTGGGGACCTCCGCCACCAAGACCGCCCGGTTGACCACCGGTCCCGGCGGGCTGGCCACCCGATGCCGCGACTTGCTGCGCACCCCCTGTCCCCATCGGCAGCAACCCCGTTCCTTCGCCACCAGTCTCGGACCGGGCCTTCGGTATTGCTCCATGTTCCTGCACTCCGCAACCGAGTGCGGCCACCGAGATGAACACGGCACCGCAGAGGGTCAGGATCTTGCGCGAGCATTTGCGCGAGGGCATGAGGTCAGACATCGATTTTCTCCTGGCTGCGCGAACGACTGCTTGGTGTTCGTGCGGGGAACCTTGGGAACTCATCAAAATGGAGAAAATGCCACTCCCAACGCTGCGAGCCACGGTGCCCACCCCCAAGGTGACCGGGATACTCCGTTCGCGTCCTGGGTGATGCCGTCATATTGATATGGGAAGGAGACCCCCGCCAGGACCGCCATCCAATCGGTCGACCATTCCAGCGAAAAATTGGGCGCCATCACCAGCAATCCACTGTTCTCGTCCTGCGATAGATCGCGATCGTGGTGCTGAAATCCCGTGACGGACAGGCCGACCGCCGGAACGAAAGGACCCAAGAAGTAACCGGCATAGTAGTAACCGGTCGCGCTCGGCGAGCGGTAGTTCTCCAGCGGGGCATTTTGGCCGCCCCGGTATGATCCGACGGCTCCCAGGATCATGACACCCCAGATCCGGTCAAAGGTGTGATCCAGGATGAGCGAGCCCGTGACCCTGCCAAACCCGAGCTGCTGCTGCTGGTGAAGGGGAACGCCCTGCGGGTACGGAATCCCATTGAACGTGGCCTGGTACGTCCCCGTCGGCAGACCGACCACCAGCGTCAAGAGGGTGTCATTGATGGCCCCGAACTTGTGCGTCGCCTGCAGGCTCACGTCGCCCAGTCCACCGTTGGAGTAGTCGATCCCCGGCATATCCGGGGTCGCCAGCATGAGCGGATCCTGGAGATACTTGTAGACGAACGGGATGTTGATGCCCACGTTCCATTTCTGTCCGATATCCCGGGTAAGAAGAGTGTTCAAGAACAGATCTCGCTCCTTGTTCGGAGCGGACCCGAGCTCGCTATAGTTCGCCTGGACCTGCACGTTGAAGAGCCCGCCGGTGGCGCCCCGCCCGATCCACTTGATGCCCGCCGATCCGGTGGCGCCGCTGGATCCGCAACCGCCGATGGTCTGCCAGCTCGCGAGCAAGCTCCCGGTCTCGTCGACGCGCACGAACAACGCCGGATCGGCGGCGAGAGATCCAGAGGCGTCGTCGCCAGGCACGTGTTCGCTGGATGCGCGTTCGCTCGGCAACTGTTCCGAGGCGCGAAGCCGTCCCCCGGACGGTGGGCTGGCCTTCCCGTCGATCGAGAAGGCGTCCGAGAAGGCATCCAGACGCCTCATCACGTCCTCGGCCTCTCGTCGACGAGCGAGGGTCGGATACAGAGCCGCGGCCAGCAACGCCAGAGCGAGCAGACCATTCCCTAGAATTCGCGTCATCGTTCGCGTCATGGGCTTGATTACACCACCTGCCTGCGCGTGCGGAGCCGCACGGTCGCTGAGACTTTGTTTCTTATCAGGAAGAAAGCGTCGGAGCCATAGGGTGGAAGGGAGTACCTCGACCGATGAGTAACCAGGCAAGAACTCTCCACCCATCTGATCGTTTTTGAGAGCTGAGCGTCTCACCTTCGGCTTTCGCGCCTCTTGCCTTGGCCTTGCCTCGTGCTCTTGCCTCGCGGCCTCGGGCCTCGATGCCCGACGTCGCGCGAATCAACCAAAGGAGAGCGCGCCACTCGGTTGCAGGTTGCAGTTTAGGGGTTTGTTTTTCCTGCAGACTGCAGGGAATTTGAGTCTCGACTGTTAACAGACATCGACGTCTTGTAACCTTCGGCCCCGCGTGATGCCACATAAATAATTGATATTATTACGATATCAAGATAGTCGAGCGGAGGCCAAAAATTGGATCAACAGATCTTGGCTATCCATGCCAAGCCCACAAGAGACCCGGAACGACATCCCGGACACCGCCTCGAGCACAGGGCGCCGCACCACCGTTGAGATCACGCCGATTCCCGCGGCGGTAGACGAGCGCGACCCACTCGCGTCGCGCATTCGCAAGGCGGTGTTCGGTAGGCCGCGGGATCTGCGAGACGGCAAGCTGTTTCACAGCATCTCGCTGATTCCGTTCCTCGCCTGGGTTGGCCTGGGAGCCGACGGGCTCTCCTCCTCGGCGTACGGCCCCGAGGAGGCCTTCAAGACCTTGGGCAGTCACACGTACCTGGCCATCGGCCTCGCCCTGCTCACGGGAATCACGGTCTTCATCATCTCGGCGGCCTATCGCGGAATCATCGAGGCGTTCCCTCACGGAGGGGGAGGCTACGTGGTCGCCACGAAGCTGCTGGGAAAGCCGGCCGGCGTGGTGTCGGGTAGCGCGCTGCTGGTGGACTATGTCTTGACCATCACGGTCTCGATCGCCGCCGCCGGCGACGTGATCTTCAGCTTCCTGCCCCTCGGCCTGGCCGGCCTGAAGCTTCCCATCGAGGTCATCTTCATCATCGGCCTCAGCACCCTCAACATCCGCGGTGTCAGGGAGTCGGCCATCGCGCTGGCGCCCATCTTTCTGATCTTCGTCTTCAGTCACGCCGCCATCATCGTTGGTGGGATCCTGGGGCACGCGCAGGCCATTCCCCGCGTGGCCTCCAGCGTCTCCACCGGATTTCACACGGGAGTGTCGACGCTGGGCCTCGGCGGCATGGTCCTGCTCTTCATCCACGCCTACTCGCTGGGAGGCGGCACCTACACCGGCATCGAGGCGGTCTCGAACGGGCTGCCCATCATGCGCGAGCCGCGCGTTCAGACCGCCAAACGCACCATGCTCTACATGGCGGTGTCCCTGGCCTGCACGGCCGCCGGGCTGCTGGTCTGTTATCTCCTGTGGGACGTTCAGCCCGTCGCGGGCAAGACCCTGAACGCGGTGCTGGTCGAGAAGATGACGGCCAACCTGCCGCTCGGCTCGGTCCTGTCCATCATCACGCTGGTGTCGGAGGGCGTGCTCCTCATCGTGGCGGCCCAGGCCGGCTTCCTCGACGGGCCGCGGGTGCTCGCGAACATGGCGCTCGATCACTGGATGCCCGGCCGCTTCGCCGCGCTCTCGGACCGCCTGACCTCCCAAAATGGGATCGTGGTCATGGGCGGAGCCTCTCTGCTGGCGCTGCTCTACACGGGCGGCGACATCGGCAAGCTGGTGGTCATGTACAGCATCAACGTGTTCTTGACGTTCTCGCTGTCGATGTTCGGGATGCTCAAGCACTGCCTCATCGAGCGCGGGAAGCTGCGCAACTGGATCCAGAAAACGGTGCTGTTCACCCTGGGCTTCATCCTGTGCGCCACCATCCTGGTCATCACGGTGGTCGAGAAGTTCAAGGAAGGCGGCTGGCTCACCCTCATGGTCACGCTGGGCGTGGTGGGTCTGGCCTTCGTCATCCGCGGGCACTACCGGAGCGTCGAGCAGAAGCTGAAGGTGCTCTATCAGGATCTCGGTCAGATCGAAGGGGACCAGCAGGCGGCGCTTCCCATCGTGGCCCCCTCCTCACCCACCGCCTGCATCCTGGTTCCGAGTTACGGGGGCGTGGGGATCCACACGGTGCTCAACGTCTTCCGCTGTTTTCCCAACCACTTCAAGAACCTGGTCTTCGTCTCGGTCGGCGTGATCGACTCGGGCGGTTTCAAGGGCGCCGACGGCGTCGCCGAGATCGATAGCGCCACCGGAGACATGCTCAACCGCTATTGTTCGCTGGCCACCAACCTCGGCATACCCTCGATATTCCGGTACGGCGTGGGAACGGACGCGGTGGCCGAGGCGGAGAAGATTTGCCGCCAGGTCATGGCCGACTACCCGGTTGTGACCTTCTTCGGGGGCAAGGTTATCTTTGCGCGCGAGCAGTGGTACCAGAAGATCCTTCACAACGAAACCGCCAGCGCCATCCAGAAGCGCCTCTACTGGCTGGGGGCCACAATGGTGGTCTTGCCGGCTCGCGTGACTCACTAGAGCGGCTTCGCCGCCGCAAGGTTAGCCGGTCAAGAGCCGGGATGGAGGTACCGATGTGAGGCCCGGGATGACACGTGGTCTCGCTCACCTCCGCCATGAAACTCGGGCTGCCTTCGCGCCCCGGAGCGGAGGCGGGCGGTCCTTCGGACGGTCCGGGGCGCATCGGCCACTGACCCTCTGGTCGCTCGTCGCCGTCCTGGTTGGCGCCGCCGACGGTCGGAGCGCGGTGGCCGCGGGATTCGATCTGGACTTCTTCAAGCCGACCACGCCGACTACCGGGACCTTCTGTGAGGAGAATGGCTTCACCGTCGAACGGGGCCGACTGGACGTGGCGCTGACCACCCAGTACAGCCACCGCCCCCTCGTGCTGCGCGATCAAAAGACCGCCATGACGGGCGGCGACGTGGTCCGGGACCGCCTCACCGGTTTCGTGACTGCCGCTTTCGGCGTCACCGATCGCATCGACGCGGGCGGACGGCTGGCCATGGTTCTTCATCAGACCGGAGATGTCGACGTCGATCTGTCGGATGGGGGTGGGGGCGTGCCCGGGCCCCCGCGTGCCAGGGAGATCGGTGACACCGACCTGTTCCTGCGCGTGACCCTGCTCAGGCCGGAACCTGAGCGTCACCGAGACGTGCGCTTTCGTCTCACGCTGACGGCCGGGCTGGGAATCCCGACGGGGGCCCGGGATGCCCTGGCCGGCAGCGGCAAGGTCAGCTTTCGACCAAGGCTGACGGCCGGCTGGCAGACGGACCGATGGTCGGCGGCGGGATCGGCGGGGTACGTCTTCCGATCGGTGGTCGAGATCCCCTCGTCGCGCCTCGTGGTGGGCGACGCCGTGGTGGCAGGAGCCGGATTCGCCTGCGCGATCATTCCCGGCCGCCTCTGGCTCGAGGGCGAGATCAGCACGTCGGTCGGCGTGTCGGACTCCCAGACCGGCGCCGGCTCCGTGGCGACCCAGCTCATCGCGGGTCCGCGGGTGATACTTCCGGGAGAGCTGGTCCTGCAAGCAGGGGCGGGCGGCGGGCTGAACCACGAGGCGGGATCTCCTCGGGCCGCGGCGGTGATCACGCTCGGACGCGCTTTTGGCGCACCCTGACGATTCACCAGCGAGACTCATCAGGCACGCAGCCCCCCCGGGGACCCTCTCCGGACATCCGTCAGACATCCTCGATACTTGCCCTTGACATGCTCGAGACATGCACGAGACATGGCAAACGGGCCGGTCCGCTGCTACCCTGCCAGTCGTGACCTGTTTCGTGGGTGTCGTCTTGTCGTACCTGACGCTCGTGACGGGCGTCCCCGGTTCGGGCGGCCCCGTGCAAGTCGACATCTGTGCACCCGGAGCGGGCACTTGCCAGCCGCCCGGGACGGCGCCAGCTCCCCCGCAGGATTACGCCACGCCCGTCGAGGTGGATTGCAGCGCGTCGCCTGCCGAAGCGACCGCCGAGATCGCCGGCGCGCAGGTCGCCGGCGCCCAAGATCGGCAAGAAGATCGTTTCTGGGGAGGCTGCGTCCAGCCTTCGTTCGACTTTCACTACCGGGTCTCGCGCTTCCCGGACAGCGAGCGTCCGACCGGATCGCTTGGCCCGCAGCGGTCCCGGCGCTCGGCCCAGGTGTCGCCAACCTGTCGGGGACTACCGACCGACAGCCTCACCGTTGTCTGCACCTCTGGCCCTCCTATCGCGCTCTATGCGCTGCCGCACCTGCCGCCACCCATTGCCACGCGCCGGTGGTTGGCTGAAACGGGTCGCTCACCGACCAGGATCGTCGAGCCGCTCGACCGACCGCCTCGCGCCTGAGCGGGCGGGCGGTTCAATCAATTCAAGATTGCGCGACGATCGCGAGCGAACGCGACCCCTCCTCGGGGGGGTTGATCCTTCCGATCCAGGCGCAGGGACCATCGATACACAGGAGACGTCATGAACAAGGGAACTGTACTGATATTGGTTTTGGCCGTCGGGGTCGGGGCTTACGTCCTCGGCAGCGCTTCCAAGAAGGGCGACAACACCACCAGCGCCGACACGCAGGAGCACAGCGCGCCGGCGGAGAAGACCGCCGCCGCAGACAAGAATGGCGCACCCACGGCGCCGGCCGATGGAGTCGAACGGTATCGGGTGCCGCTCGAAGGGACGCCTCGTGGCGCCGCCACCGCCAAGGTGAACATCGTCGCTTTTTCGGACTTCCAGTGTCCGTTCTGCAGCCGCGTCACACCCACCCTGGATCGGATCATGAAGGACTACAACGGGCAGGTGCGTCTCTACTTCAGGCACAATCCGCTCCCTTTCCACTCTGACGCCCCGCTGGCCGCCGAAGCGTCGCTGGCGGCCGATGCGCAAGGGAAGTTCTGGGACATGCACGACAAGCTCTTCGCCAATCAACAGAACATCAAGCGCCCCGATCTCGAAAAGTACGCTCAGGAACTGGGTCTCGACATGGGCAAGTTCAAGGCTTTCCTGGATGGGAACAGCGGCGATGCGCGCATCAAGGCCGACATGGCGCTGGCCACCCAGATCGGGGTGCAAGGAACGCCCAACTTCTTCATCAACGGACGTCCGGTCCGTGGCGCCCTTCCGTTCGAGGAGTTCAAGAAGGTCATCGACGAGGAGATCAAGACCGCCGACAAGCTGATCGCGCAGGGGAGTGCCCCTTCGCAGGTCTACTCCAAGCTGATGGCGAGCGCGCGCACCTCGCCAGCGCCCACCCCGGCGCAGCCGGCGCCAGCGGCCGCCAGGGGGCCGGGAGCCGCGGCGGAGATCTACAAGGTCCCGGTCGGGGACGCACCGACCCGGGGCGGCAAGCAGCCCAAGGTCACCATCGTCGAGTTCTCCGACTTTCAGTGCCCGTTCTGCAGCCGGGTCAATCCGACCATCACGCAGCTGGAGAAGGACTACGGCAACGATCTCCAGGTGGCCTTCCGCCACTTGCCGCTTCCCTTTCACGAGCACGCCATGCCGGCGGCCGAGGCCGCGGAGGCCGCGCGCGAGCAAGGCAAGTTCTGGGAGATGCACGACAAGCTCTTCGCCAACAACACCGCCCTCGATCGCCCAGATCTCGACAAGTATGCCAAGGAGATCGGCCTGAACATGGACAAGTTCAAGGCCAGCATGGATGGCCACAAGTTCAAGGACCGCATCAAGCACGACTCCGAAGACGCCGAGAAGTTCGGCGCCCGTGGTACGCCCAACTTCTTCATCAACGGGCGCAACCTGCGGGGAGCCCAGCCGATCGAGTCCTTCAAGGCCGCCATCGACGAGGAGATCAAGAAGGCCGACGAGAAGCTGAAGAGCGGCACCAGCCGGGCCGGGCTCTACGCCGAGCTGACCCGGAACGGGATGGACAAGGCGGCGCCACCGCCCGCCCAGCCCGCGGCGCCGGGCGAGCCCGATCCAGGCACGGTCTTCAAGGCCGAGCTGGGATCGGCCCCCGTGCGCGGGTCCAAGGATGCTCCCGTCACCATCGTGATGTGGTCGGATTTTCAATGCCCATTTTGCAGCCGGGTCGAGCCCACCATCGCCAAGGTCCGGGAGGAGTACAAGGACAAGGTCCGGGTCGCCTGGAAGGATCTGCCGTTGCCGTTTCACCAGAACGCCATGCCGGCCGCGCTGGCAGCCCGCGCGGCGGGTGAGCAAGGAAAGTTCTGGGAGATGCACGACAAGCTCTTCGCCAACCAGGCCAACCTCGATCGCCCAAGCCTCGAGAAGTACGCGACCGAGCTCGGCTTGAACATGGGGCGTTTCAAGGCCGCCCTCGACAGCGAGAAGTTCAAGAAGGAGATCCAGGCCGACAGCGATCAGGGGGCCAAGATCGGGGCACGCGGAACGCCGGCCTTCTTCATCAACGGCAAGTTCCTGTCCGGCGCGCAGCCCTTCGAATCCTTCAAGGCCAAGATCGACGCCGAGCTGAAGGTCGCCGACGAGCTCACCGCCAAGGGCACGCCCCGAGGTAAGGTCTACGAGGCCCTCATGAAAAACGCCAAGACCGAGCTTCCCCAGGCCCCCGCGGCGGCGGCCGCCGGCGCCGCCAAACCCGAGGCAGGTCCCGAGGCCGACAAGACCATCTTCGTGGTTCAGCCGGGAAACTCTCCCGCCAAGGGGCCCAAGAGCGCTCCCTTGACGGTGGTGGTGTTCTCCGACTTCCAGTGCCCATTCTGTCAGCGGGTCGAACCGACGCTGGCGCAGATGGAGAAGGAATACGAGGGAAAGATCCGGATGGTCTGGAAGAATTACCCCCTGCCCTTCCATCAAAACGCCATGCCCGCCGCCGAGGCAGCCATGGCCGCCGATGCGCAGGGGAAGTTCTGGCCCATGCACGACAAGCTCTTCGCCAACAACACGTCCCTCGATCGCGCCAGCCTGGAGAAGTACGCCCAGGAGTTGGGATTGAACATGCCCAAGTTCAAGGCCGATCTGGACTCGGGTAAGTTCAAGAGCATCATCGAGGCCGAGACCAAGGAGGGCTCCACCCTGGGGGTCTCCGGTACGCCCGCCGTGTTCATCAACGGCCGCAAGATCGCGGGTGCCTATCCCTTCGACACCTTCAAGAAGATCGCCGACGAGGAACTGGCCAAGAAGACCAACGGCAAAAAGCACGGATGAGCGGGCTCCGGTGGCTG
>Ga0066788_10000150_pt1 | contig 13446 bp, 10 predicted proteins | sample OrgsoiDNA2013048_FD_70943 | JGI IMG/M metagenome (GOLD analysis project Ga0066788, IMG submission 70943) | Permafrost soil microbial communities from the Arctic, to analyse light accelerated degradation of dissolved organic matter (DOM) -... | ecosystem: Environmental > Terrestrial > Soil >... | reverse complement strand
ACTGAGTCGTTCCTGCACGAGATCCCCCTTTAGTTCGTCTCTTACCTAACGGAATGCGGTAGCAGATCTTTCCGCACCCTTCGCCAGCGTCCGACTTTCGGGGTCGCGGCCCCGGACGTCAACTTTCGATTTGTCAAAACTTCGCGATCATTTCGCGACTTGTCACGATATTGATGGTTACGACGATCGTTCTGTCGCGAGCGGTCGTCTGTCGCGCCGCTCCCTCGAGTCGCGCGGGACGAACTCGACCGGTGCCGGCGCCGACGTGGGCGCGGGCTCGAAGCCGTGCTCGGTCCCGGCCAGCACCCCGACCAGAAAGGTCAGATAGGGATCGATGCTGGAGTTCGGAATCAGGTCGAGCACGTACACCACCGCCATGATGGCCAGGCAGGCCACCATCGCCCGATCACGCGGCGCGACCAGCTTGGCGATGGTGCGGCGCGCCCTCCAGGCAGGCATCAGCAGCAACCCGAACATGGCCACATAGCCCACCAGGCCGCGCATTCCAAACTGGATGGCCCACTCGCCGTCGATCGTTGCCAGGCTCTTGCCACTCCAGGGATCGTGACGGAACTGACGCGCATAGCCCCCCCACCCGAACAGGATTCGTTCCAGGGCCCGCGTCATGACGAAGCCCTCCTCCCGGAGTCGGAGCGCCAGCGAGCCGCCGCGCTCGGCGCCAAAGTATTCCCGGGTCAGCGCGTTGATGTCGTCGATGGGCACCCAGCCCACCGTGCGCGACAGCGGGTAACTGAAGACGAGGAGCGCCAAGCCGGCGGCCCACTTGGCCTGATTGCGCGGGGTGACCACGGCCAACAGGGGCAAGAACATCGCCGCGTAGACCAGAACGCCGAGCGAGCGGCAGAGCACGGTCACCGCGATCAGGTAGAGCGCGACCGGCAGCCCGGGCAGCCCCGCCACCCTTTGCTTGGTCCTGGCGAGCGTGACGGCGGCGAAGACCGTCATGAGCATGAACAGAGCCACGTTCAGTCCGTGGCGCATGAAGGCCTTGGGCCGATAGCCTCCCGCTCGAATCGTCTGCAGGAACTCGGTCTGGTGGAATCCGTAGAGCCATCGGTTGAGCTGCGGGCTCATCGCCATCTCGATGAACAGGAAGAACGAATAGACCAGCCCCGCCATCACGAGGATCACGAAGAGCGTCTTGAGATCCTTGGAGGTCCGGTAGAGGGTCCGACCGAGATAAAACGGCGGCCACCAGTAAAGCGCGGTGTTAACGGCGCTGTTGAAGAAGTCGTAAAGGGTGAGGCCGGGCAACACCACGGGACCGTACTGGATGGCGTCCTGGTTGGTCAGCGAGGTCCCGAGCAGGCCCAACATATGGACCACGATGAACAGATCGTAGCCCCGCCAGGGCCTCGATCGTGCCAAGCTGCGCTGACGAAACATGAAACAGCCGACGAGAGCACCGAGGGCGGGGAGCGTATCCTTGTCGAGCCGGGTCAACGGGATCCCGAGCTTGATCACCGCCGGCAAGAACATCTGCCCGCCCAGGATCACGATGGGCACCGCAACCGGCGCGCGAAATAGCGCCACGAGGGCGATGGAGATGAACGGGCACAACATGAGCGCCACGTACGACAGCGTGTTTGGAATGCCCTCCACTGGTCACCCTCCTCGCGACACGGTGGCGGGGACGCGAGATCGGATCGACCCTGAGATCATGAGCCTCGATTTATACACCATGGAACAAACGTCCCCGGCGCTGGCGGGCGGGTCTCTCCATCGGCGCGCGTCGATCCGCCTGGCGACGCCCTTTCGACCGTGGGCCACCGCGACGCTGCTGCTCTTGCTGATCGCCTGCCGCGGCACGCAGGGACGGGCGGGAGTGGGCCCGGTGGTTCCGTCACCCAGGGCCTCCGGGGGGCGCTCCCTGGGCGTGAACCTGAGCGGCGTCGACTACTGGGGCCAGGAATGGACCTTCGTCGACCTGGTCAAGCGGGCCAAGGACTGGGGCGAGAAGCCCGGCGGCACCTTCACCGTCGACAAGGACGGCTGGGTCTCGTCGATGGACCCTGGAACCAAGCGGGTGGCGTTGATTGGCGATGCCGATCCGCACTTTCAACGCAACTTCCCGATGGGGCGCTACGTCGCGCTCTACGATGGCAAGGGTGAGCTGTCCATCGAGTGCGAGCGATGTCGCGAGGTCAGTCGCAAGCCCGGACGGATCGTGGTGGAGATTGGCGACACCACCTACGTTCAGATCGTGATCCAGTCGGTCGAGCCATCGAACTACCTCCGCAACCTGCGGGTGGTCCCCATCGAGCTCGAGGCCACCCACCTGACCCAGCCCTTTCACCCCAAGTTTCTGGAAGGGATTCGACCGTTCGCGGCCATCCGGCACTTCGGCAACCAGAAGACCAACGGCAACCTGCAGGTGCGCTGGTCCGATCGAACCAAACCCACGGCGGTCTTTCAGGATACCGACGCGGGCATCGCGCTCGAGTACATGGTGCAGCTCTCGAACGTGACCGCCAACGACGCCTGGTTCTGCATCCCGCCACGCGCCGACGACGACTACGTCCGCAACTTCGCGCGGATGGTGTTCACTCAGCTGGACGCCGACCGGAAGGTCTACGTCGAGCTGGGCAACGAGATCTGGAACGAGTCTCCTCCTTACGGAGACGATGGTCGCTGGATGGCCGAGCAGGCACGCCGGCTGAAGATTCCCCTCAACGCCGACGACGATCGGTCGGACATGACGCTGCGCCTGCGCTATCAGGTCTACCGGTCCCGTCAGATCTTCGAGATCTTCCAGGCCGAGATGAAGAGCTTGAAGATCGACCCGCGCCGGCTGGTTCGAGTGCTGGCCTCGCAGGCGGCCTTCCTGGACCGCATCCGCTTCACGCTGGACTACAAGTTCCCCGACGGCAGCCTAGGCTATCAGCACGCCGACGCGCTGGCGGTGGCACCCTACTTCGGCGGGCTCTGGGAGGACAAGGAAGCGGAACTGGCCGAGAACACCTGGTCCATCGACCAGATCCTCGACTACGCCGAGTGCTCGGTGGCGGACCCGGCGCGCGCTCCCCCCCGATGCGCGAAGATCCCGTTCGAACCGGTGGCCAAGATGATCCGGGGCGATTGGGAGCTGGCGCGGGCGCGCGGGCTGCGCCTGGTCGGGTACGAGGGCGGCGAGCACATGGTGGCCTGGAACGGTCACCCGAATTTCATCGAGAAGCTGGCCACCGTGAATCGAGCGCCTCGCATGAAGGCGATCTACAACACCTACCTCAACACCTGGCGCGACAACGGCGGAGAGTTGCTGTTCCTGCTCGGCTATGTCCAGAGCTACGGCAAGCACGGGTACTGGGGAATGCTGGAGAGGCAGGACGAGCCCCTGGCCGCGGCGCCCAAGTTCGCGGCGGCGCTGGAGTTCACGAGCAGGCAGCCGGCCTGGTGGGCCGACCCCTGGCCGGTGGCCGTCCCCCCCAAGGGAACGGCCCCCAAGCCGCCCGTCAGTCCGGCGGCCGCGGTCAAGGACCCCGCCAGAGGGCCGAGCCCTCCCCGGACTCCAGCCTCCGTCGACAAGTAGATAGCCGGACCCGGGGACGGCAGGTTGCGGCTCGGGCGCCCGTGCGGTCATAGCCATTCACCGAGCCGCTCGAAGAACCGTTGCCAGGGAATGACGTCGATCGAGTCGATGCGATAGGCCTCGGCCACGGTGGCCACCACCACCAGAGGAACGCCGGGGTGAGCATCGGCGAATGAGCGAAGGCCGCCGAGATCCGCCCCCGACACCCGCCGACGCGACTTGATCTCCACTGCCAGGCGCAGCTTTCCGTGACGCTCGAACAGCAGGTCCACCTCGGCCCCGTGGTTGGTTCGCCAGTAAAACAGCCGGGTCTCTGGAAAATGGTAATCCACCAACCGCAGGCTCTCGGTGACTATCCACTGTTCGAACAGGCGGCCCCGGGTCGACGCCTCCAGCTCGCCGTGGAGGCGCCGATTGAGGGCATTGGTCACCCCGGTATCGAAGAAATAGAAGCGCGGGTGGCCGACCAACCGCGCGCGCGGCCCTTTTCTCCACGATTCGAGCCGAAACCCGATGAGCGTGTCCTCCAGAACCTGGAAGTATTCACGCACGGTTCGCGCCGAGACACCCGCGTCGCTGGCAACGGCGGCGGCGTTCAGGATGTCACCAGACTGGGCCGCGGCCACGTCCAGGAACCGAGCGAACCCCCCCAGGTTGCGAACAATCCCTTCCGCCTGGATCTCTTCGCGCAGGTACGTTTCGGCGTAGGCCTCCAGCAACTCGCGTCCGGACGCCAGATCACCCGTGACAACCGCGGGCAGCGTCCCCAGGCGCAAAGCGCGCTCGAGATCGAAGCCGACACCGATCTCTGACACCGTCAGGGGATGCAGGCGGCGCGTGGCGGCGCGCCCCGCCAGGAGGTTTCCGCCCCCTCTCTTGAGCTTGCGCGCGCTCGAACCGGTCAACCAGAAGCGCGTCTTGGTCTCTTCGATCAGGGCATGGACCTCGTCCAGCAGGGCTGGCACCTTCTGCACCTCGTCGATGAAGATCACGCGGACCCCGGCACGAATCTTCTCGAGGGCCTCCGCGCGAAAGCGCCCTGGCTCCTTGGCGAAGCGCAAGAAGACCTCGTGATGGAGCAGGTCCACGGTCCAAGCTCCAGCGGGGAGTATCGATCGTACGAGGGTGCTCTTCCCGGTCTGCCGGGCCCCGAACAGGAAGCACGATCCACGAGCAGGCAGGGTGACCGCCCGGAGAAATACCATGATGCCGAAGTGTACGGCTAAACGGCGACGACGTGCAGGGAGCTCCCGCCAGCGGGCCGGCTGGGCGGCCGGCAGCGGGCGGTTTGCGGCCGGTTTGCGGCCGGTTTGGTTGACAGCCGGCGGCCAGCGGTTAGGGTCAATTACGCTGGCACCGGTACCATGACGAGGCACCCCCAATCGCAGCCCACGGCCCATCCAGCGGCTCACCTCGACCAGGTGGGCGTGGTGGCCATTGGACGCAACGAGGGCGAGCGGCTGGGACGGTGCATCGATTCGATCCCGTCCGGGATCCGCGGCGCGGTTTATGTGGATTCAGGTTCCACCGATGAGAGCATGACCGTGGCACGCAGCCGAGGGGTCGATGTGGTCGAGCTGGACATGTCGGTTCCGTTCACGGCCGGCCGGGCCCGCAACGCGGGGTTCGATCGGCTGCTCGCGAAGTACCCCGACATCGAGATGGTCCATTTCGTGGATGGCGACTGCGAGCTCGTTCCGGGGGCCGTCGAGGCGGTGGTGGCGGAGATGCGCTCGGCGCCGGACATCGTGGGCGTGTGCGGGTGGACCCGGGAACGGCACCCGGAGCGGACCCCTTTCAATGCGCTCTGCGACATCGAGTGGCGCATGCGCCCCGTCGGCGACACGCAGGCCTTTGGCGGCATCTTCCTGGTCCGCGCCAGCGCTTTCCGCCAGGTCGGGGGATTCGACCCGCAAGTGATCGCCGCCGAGGATGACGAGCTCGGTATTCGGCTGCGCCAGGCCGGGGGTCGGTTGCGCCGCATCGATCACGATTCGGTCTTGCACGACGCGGCCATCTCGCGGGCCGGGCAGTGGTGGACCCGCGCCAAGCGGTGCGGGCATGGCTACGCCCAGGTGGCCGACATGCACGGCGCCCCTCCAGAGCGCTACTTCGTCGACGAGGTCAGGCGAACCTGCGCCTGGGGTCTGGCCCTGCCGGCCGCGGCGACCTTGCTGGCCCCGCCCACCCTCGGCCTCTCGATGTGGCTGCTGGCCGCTTACCCGGCCCAGATCTTGCGCACGGTCCTGGCCACCCGTCGGCAGGGTTTCGACACGCGCGACAGCGTCCTGTGGGGGATCTCGTGTACGGCGGCCAAGCTCCCGGAGTCGCTCGGCGTGATCCAGTACCATCTCAACAAGCTCCGGCGGTTGCGGCCGACCATCATCGAATACAAGGGACAAAGGAACGCGTGAGCTCAGAACCGATCAAAGTCGCGCTCCTCGGCGCGGGATTCATCGCCGACCACCACATCGCGGCCCTTCGTCGCGTCCCGAACGTCAAGATCGTCGGAGTGTGCGATCTCTCGCGCACGCGCGCCGAGCGCCTGGCCGCGCAGGCAGATGGCGCGATGGCATACACCGATCTCGGCCAGCTCCTGGCGGAGGCGACCCCGCGGGTGGTGCATGTGCTGACGCCCCCGCCGGCTCACTTCGGGCCCTCCCGGCAGATCCTCGAGGCCGGGGTGGCGGTGTTTGCCGAGAAGCCGCTGGCCATCCGCGCCGAGGACTGTCACACCCTGGATGCCCTGGCCCGTGCGCGCGGCGTGGCGCTGGGCGTGGCGCACAACTTCCTGTTCTCACCTCCTTACCAGCGCCTGATGGAGGATCTGGAGGCCGGGCGGCTGGGGCGGCTGGATCAGCTCGACGTGGTCTGGAACAAGCCGCTGCCCCAGGTGCAGGCGGGACCGTTCGGGGGCTGGCTGTTTCGCGAGCCGGGCAACGTGCTCTTCGAGGTGGGGCCGCACTCCTTCGCGCACGTGGTGCATCTGGTGGGCGCTCCCGACCGCATCGAGGCCGAGGCCAGCGATCCGGTTCGCCTTCCCAACGATCTGGTCTTCTACCGTCGCTGGGAAGCCCGCGGGCTGGCGGGTCCCGGGGCACGCACCGGGATCAGGCTGCGGTTCTCGTTCATCAACGGATACCCCGAACACTACATCCATGTGCGCGGCTCGACCGCCAGCGCCGTTGTGGACTTCGAGCTCAACTCCTACGTGCTCCGCGAAAATGCCCGCGACCTGCTGGACTTCGATCGATTCGCCACCTCGGTCAAGCAGGCGCGCGACGGCCTGGCGCAGGCCAGCGCGACCCTGGCCTCGTTCGTTCTGTCCAAGGCCGGGCTGCCGTTCGAGGGCGGGCCCTATCAAACCAGCATCACGCGGGCCACCCGCGCGTTCTACGAGGGGCTGCGCCAAGGGGGCGGGGGCGAGGGCCAGGGTGATGGCCAGCTCGATCCGCGCCTGTCGCCGGTGCTGGCGGGGCAAGCCATCAAGCTCGCGGAGGACACCACCCGGTTGCCCCGACGCTCGACTCCCCCCGCGCCGCGGCCGGGCCGGACGGTTGTCGGCGGTGGGCGTGGGGGTGAGGGCGGGGACCCGGCCCCCCCGCTGTCTTCGATGTCCCCGATTTCGTCGATTTCGCCGGCAGCCCCGCCGACCGTTCCGCCGTCGCCGACTGTGCTGGTCCTGGGCGGCACTGGCTTCATCGGCCGCGCGCTGGTCAGGCGTCTGCGCCGCGAGGGGCTGGGCGTGCGAGCCCTGGTCCGCGATCTGGGCGGATACGCCGAGTTGCTGGCGGCGGATGGGGCCGAGCTCGTCAAGGGGGACTTCACGGATACGGCGTCGGTGCGCGCAGCCATGTCCATGTCGGGCGGCGAGATCAAGTCCATGTTCCACCTGGCGCGCGGCTACGGGCAGACCTGGGACGACTACCAGCGCCTCGACATCGAGCCCACTCGGCGGCTAGCGGAGCTGTGTCTCGAGCGGGACGTCCAGATGCTCTACACCTCGTCCATCGCCATCTACAGCGGCGGACGCCCCGCCGACACCATCACCGAGGAGACGGCGCCCGGCCCAGGCAACGTCCGCTTCGATCCCTATGCCCGAGCCAAGGTGGAGATCGAGCGCATGCTGCTCGACCTGCACCGAACGCGGCGGCTCAAGGTCGTGATCTTTCGACCCGGGATCGTGATCGGACGCGGCGGCAGCCCCTACCACTGGGGGATCGGGGCCTGGCCGTATCCATCGATCTGCCGACTGTGGGGCGACGGGACCACGCCCTTGCCCTTCGTCCTCGTCGACGACTGCGCAGATGCCATGGTCCGGGCCATGAACCTCGCGCACGTCGACGGCGAGAGCTTCAACCTGGTTGGCGAGCCGGCCCTGACGGCCGGGGCTTATTTGGACGCGTTCGAGCGGCTGGCCGGGATCAAGGTGCGGCGCCTGCCCGTCCCTCCCTGGCGGCGCTTCGTCGAGGACATCGCCAAGTACGGGCTCAAGACCATGGCGGGGGCCGAGCGTTACCGGCCAAGCTACGACTACTACGTCGGGATGAGCGGCCGTGCCCGATACTCTCCCCAGAAGGCCAAGGAGCGGCTGGGCTGGAGCCCGACCTCGGAGATCGACCGGATCGTCGCGGACGGGATCGAGATCCCGGTGGCCGAGTTCGTCAGGTAGCCCGCGACCACGGCGCAGGTGCCTGCTGGCGGCCGGTTGCGTCGAGGTGGCCCGGGGCTATCATCGTGATTGTATTTCAGTCGACCGGCCTTTCGGTCGAAAACCCTGACGTTCTCACTCGATCAAGATGTTGACGTTTGAAGCAGACTTCTTCTCCGACGAATGCGTGGCCAATCCAAGCACGAGGAGGTCCAGCTTTGCTGGACCGGCCACGGCGTCGAGCAACTCCGTGGGGGTCTCGCAGGGGGCCTTCCCAGGCCCCTTGCGGCGGCGAAGCCGCGTGAAGGAATACCGCCGTGATTAGACCCCTGGATCGCGAAAAGCTGCGAGCTCAGTTTCAAAACGCCCAGCCGTATCCCCACATGGTGATCGACAACTTCCTGGAACCGGGCCTGGCCGAGGAGATTGGCCGCTCGTACCCCACCTTCGAGCAAGCCAGCCGAGAGGGCTTCGTCTTCAATTTCGTGAACGAGCAGCGCAAGATCCAGATCACCGACTCGAAGAAGTTCCCCCAGGCCGTGCGCCAGCTCAACGACGCGATCTCCGCGCCCGGTTTCCTGGCCGATCTCGAGTACATCACCGGGATCCCGCGCATCCTGGCGGACGAGCAGCTGATCGGTGGGGGCATGCACCTGACGGGCTCCGGCGGACGCCTCGACGTGCACGTGGACTTCAACCTGATCGAGGACCGCAAGCTGTTTCGCCGGCTCAACATCCTGCTTTACCTGAACCCGATCTGGAACGAGTCCTGGGGCGGCCACATCGAGCTGTGGGACAGGACGGTCCGCCACTGCGCGTATCGGTGCGTGCCGGCCCTGAATCGCTGCCTGATCTTCGAGACCAGCGACATCAGCTACCATGGAGTGGCCCGGGTGACGGCTCCCGAGGGGGTGGTCCGACAATCTTTTGCAGCGTACTACTACACGCGCGAGGCGCCGCCCCGCTGGACGGGGACCTCCCATTCCACGATCTTCCGCGCGCGGCCCGACGAGTTGCTGCGGGGGCTGGTCCAGATGCCGGTGGAGAAGCTGCGCCGCCAGTTGGCCGAGAAGGTCAAGCAGTCGAAGAGACGTGTCAAGGCCTGGATGGGTCTGTGAGAGCCCCGTCGGGAGCCAGAGCCTCAGCCCCGTAAGGCACAAGGCACCAGAGGCCCGTGATGGAGATTCGCAGAGTTGGCCTGGAAAGGTTCGACGAAATCTATCCGCTGCTGGCCGAGTTCAACAACACCCGCATGTCCAGGGACGACTGGCGGCAGATGCTGTTCACCTACCCGTGGCCAGCTCCCTCCCGCCACGGTTTTGGCTACTATGTCGAAGGCAAGATGGTGGGTTTCATGGGGGCCATCTTCTCGACGAGGGCTCTCGACGGCCGGGCCGAGCCCTTCTGCAACCTGTCTACCTGGATTGTTCAGAAGGAGTTTCGCGGCACGAGCGTGCTCCTGACCCGCCGACTCATCGAGGAGCTGGCCGGATACACGCTGGTGGGCTTCACGCCGGCGCCCACCACCTGCAAGGTCTTCTTGCGACTCGGGTTCGTGTCCCTCGAAACCGAGCAGCTCTTGCTGTTTCCGGTGGCACGCCCGCGGGCCTTCTGGAGCGCGCTCGCGGGCTCGTTCACGTCGTCGCCCCGCAAGCTGACGGCCCTGCTCGAGGGACCGTCGGCCGTGATCTACCGCGATCTGGCGGGCTGCCCGAGAATCCACCACACGCTGCTGACGCACGGGGGCCGGCGGTGCTACGTGGTGGCCCGGCGTGACCAGCGCAAACGGCTGCCTGTGGCGGAGATCCTCTACATGAGCGACGTCGACTTCTTCTGGGAGCACCGGGTGGTGGCCCACGCCGGGTTGTTGCGCGCCACCGGAACGGCCTTGCTGGCGGTGGACAGCCGGTTCGCCCGGGAAGGCCACGGTCGTCTGGCGTGGCGGGTGCCACGACAGAGAATCTATCGCCCGGCGCGACCAGACATCCATCCCACCGCCATAGACGGCCTTTACTCCGAGCTCATGACCCTCCGAGAATAGGACGAGATGAGATCCGCCCCTTTCGATCAGCTTGCCAAGCGCGTGGCCAACGACGTGCTCAAGGGTGTCCCGGTCTGGATCTGGGAACAGCTCGTCCCGAAGGACGTGATCGCCTTCACCTATCACATCGTCAGCGACGAGGACCTCCCACACCTGCGGCTCTACGCCTACAAGAACTGCCGGCAGTTCGAGAGTGACGTGATCTTTGGCCGGGATTCCGCGGTGTCTTACGAGGAGCTGGCGCGGCACCGACGGGGTGAAGGGCGCATGGCCCCCAACCGCATGCTGTTCACCTTCGACGATGGTCTGACCGAATGCTTCCACATCATCCGGCCCATCCTCCGCAAGCACGGCGTGCCGGCCATCTTCTTCGTGAACACTACCTTCCTCGACGATCGCGAGACCTTCTTCGAGACCACGCTTTCGCATTGCCTGGGCGAGATAGAAAAGCTGAGCGACGAGCAGGCCTCCGACATCGCGGCCAAGCTGGAGCTCAATCGCGTCGATCCCGCCCGGAAGGTCAGCAACGTGGAGCTGGGTCGTAGCCGGCTTCGCGAGGCGCGGGTGGCAATTCCCGACAGTCGAGCGCACAAGAAGCTGGTGCTCTGGCTGCTTGGCTTCGAGGAGGACGGCCGGGCCGAGATCGATCGCGCCCGGCAATTGCTAGGAGGGGGAGCACCGCCTGCCCCCTCGGGCCGCCCGACCTGCATGACCACCGACGAGGTCAAGCAGCTTGCTGCCGAGGGCTTCGCCATTGGAAGCCATGGCTCGAGCCACCTTCCCCTGCAGCAGCTCTCACCCGCGTCCATGGAAGAGCACATCGTTTCTTCCTGCCAGACGGTTCGGGCCATGACCGGACAGGACCGGGTGCCTTTCGCGTTTCCCTACACCGGTATGGGCATCGATCGTGCTATCTTGGCCGATATTATCCGCAGGAATCCCTTCATCGACCTGTTGTTCGACACCCAGGCCTTCTGCCGTGACTCCGAGTTCATGGTGCAGAGGATCTGTGCGGATCCACCGCCGATCGATGGAAGCAGCGGTAGTAACCTGCCCTTTCTGATGCGGACAGCCTGGGCTCGCCGGTCGGCCTGGTATCGCGCCGGCACGTGACCGACGAGTCGGCAGACAAGGGCGTCCCCGCCAGCCACGGCCACGGCTCCGCCGCCGAGGTCGGCGACGCTCCTGGGGCGTTCCGCCGGCTGTTGCTGCGCGGCTCTCTGTTCGAGCTGATCGGACACGGGGGAAGCATGGCCATGAGGTTGGCCGGCAACATCGTGCTGTCACGGTTACTCTTCCCCAAGGCCTTCGGGCTCTCGGCCGAGGTCAGCTTCGTCCTTTACGGGCTCGTCATGTTCTCGGACGTCGGCCTCCGTCAGTGCGTGATCCGAAGTGCGCGCGGCGATGACCCGGCCTTCGTCAACACCGCCTTCACGATGCAGGCGCTTCGGGGCGTGGCGATGACGATCTTGGGGTTGCTGGTCGCCATCCCCATGGCGCGGTACTGGTTCCACGAGCCCGACCTCACGGCGCCGCTGATGGGCGCCAGCTTTCAGCAACTGGTGGCGGGCCTGAACTCGACGGCGCTCTTGACGCTGCGCCGTCGCCTGCGTCTGGGAGTCGTGAACGCCCTCGACCTCGGTCAGCAGCTCATCAGCTTGACGGTGATGGTGATCTGGGCTCGGCTGCACCCATCGGTCTGGGCGCTCCTGGGGGGCAGCCTCGTCGGCGCCACCTTCTTCGCGGCCGCCAGCCATTTTCTGCCCGTGGGTTACCGCAACCGCTTCTCGTGGGACAGGGCCGCTTACCGGGAGCTCTCCAGCTTCGGGCGCTGGATCCTGGGTAGCAGCAGCGTGTCCTTTCTGGCCAATCAAGGCGACCGGGCCCTCTTCGGGAGGTTTCTGGGCGCCACCCAGCTCGGGGTCTACCAGATCGCGGCCGAGCTTTCCGGCACCGCGGGGGCCGTGGTCGAGCGGCTGGTGGGGGGCGTCCTGTACCCGGCGCTCAGCACCAAGGGGCGCGACAACGATCGGCCCGAGCTGCGCCGCCTGTACTACAAAAGCCGGGTGGGCCTGGATGTGCTGGCGCAGGGAGGGCTGGGGTTGCTGTGCGGGGTCGGTGGCTGGCTGATCCGACTGGTGTGGGATCCGCGGTACTGGGGCGCCGCATGGATGCTGCCCCTGCTGTGTATCCGGGGAGCCATGAGCTGCCTGGTCATGCCGACCGAGACCTGCCTGGTGGCGATGGGACTGGCTCGCTATGGCTTTGTGCGCAGCCTGGCCCGGGGCGTGACGGTGTGGATCGCAATTCCTCTGGGATTCTTCCTGGGGGGCGTCCCCGGGTTGCTCTGGGGGGTGGCCCTGACGGAGCTGCCCGCCCTGTTGCTGCTGTGGATCAGCTTCGGACGGCTTCGCATGCTGCGCGTCGAGCGGGAGCTTCTCGCCGTGCTCATTTTTCTGGGCGCGCTGGCGCTCGGAACCGTCGTCAACCGATGGCTCCCCGCCTGGCATATCCCCCACGGACACCACTGACCGCGGGCGGCGGCGCTCGCTTCCGTTGTGCCGAATCATTCGTGGTCAACCAGAACGCCGCCGGCATGACAGCGCTACAAGCTGAGGAGTCCGGCCCGCGATAGCCCGACCACCGGACAGGTCAGATGCTGTAGTCCTCGACGAAGACCTTGGCCTCGCGCAGGTCGGCCATCACCAGATCGCCTTCGCCGATCCCCAAGGTCTCGATCTCGCTCCGCTGCATCTCCACGGTCATGGATGCGCCGTCGGAGAGCTTGAGCTGCAGCTTCACGTAGCCGCCCAGCCAGGCCAGCCGCTCCACCCGCGCCAACGAGACGTCCGAAGTCGCCGCCCCCGCCGCCGCGCCCGTCGCGCCCGTCGCGCCCGCCACGCCGTTTGTCCCGCCTGTCACGGCCTTGGTCAGCTTCACGTCATGAGGGCGCACGAACGCATGAACAGCGGCGCCATCCCGGTGAGCCGAGCCGGCCGGGACCTGAACCGCGAACGATCCCACGGCGGCCCGGCCATCCTGCATGGTCCCCGTCAGCAGATTCGCTCCCCCCACGAAGGCGGCGACGAAAGGCGTGGCGGGTCGATCGTAGACCTCCTGCGGGGCGCCGGTCTGCGCGACGCGCCCCTCGGACATGACTACCACGTGATCCGAGACCTCCATGGCCTCCTCCTGATCGTGGGT
>Ga0066788_10000149_pt1 | contig 13567 bp, 16 predicted proteins | sample OrgsoiDNA2013048_FD_70943 | JGI IMG/M metagenome (GOLD analysis project Ga0066788, IMG submission 70943) | Permafrost soil microbial communities from the Arctic, to analyse light accelerated degradation of dissolved organic matter (DOM) -... | ecosystem: Environmental > Terrestrial > Soil >... | reverse complement strand
AGCGCGGCCGCTGGTCGCACCCGCGCCAAGGGAGGTTCACATGAGTACCCGACTTCGAATTTCCGTGCCAACCGAATCGATGCCTCTGCCGCAGGCAGGCCTGAGAACGCGGTTGCGCCCCCATCGGGCCCTGGCCGCCGGTCTTCTCTTCCTCATCCCCTTGGGCGCCACGCTGGTGGCAATCCCTGCGGGGGCGCAACTGTCGCGCTCCCCGGCGGAGGATGCGGACGATCTCTCGAGGAACGATGCGCGAACGTTGCGCGCCTCAGCCGATCCGGCGCGCTGGCTTCCCGGCGCGGTGGCGGCGTCGTCAGGCTCGCATCGGGCGGTAGGCTTTGGTTGGGGGGGATACGACGCCGCCACGCATGGTCCGCTGCTCGGAGCCGCCGTCGAGGCGGTGCTCGGCTCTCGATTGGTGATCGGCGCGGGAGTCGCCTACACCAACGCGGCCAACGCGCAGCCGGCGATGGCACGGCCAAGCGTCGTGGCCCGGCTGCAGGTTCTGGATCAGGGTCGCGACGGCATCGACGCGGGGGTTTCGGTCGGTTACGACCGGAGTCACTTCGTCGAGGAAGAGGGTGAGATTCAGGTATCAATGGCCAGCGGCTGGCGCTCGGACCGCACCTCCCTGCTGGCCAACGTCGGCTACGGCCAGGACGGCGAGGGGGATGACCGCGAAGCCGAGCTTCGCCTCGCGGGTCTTTACCGCGCCCGAGGCGACTTTCACGTGGGGGTCAACGGGCACCTGCGGAAGCTGCTGAGCTCCACCGATCCGAATCGGGCGACGCTGGGAACGCCCTCGCTGGAGCTCACCGCGGGCCCGGCGGCGGCGTGGATGACGGGGTCCTGGGCGTTCGTGCTCGAGACCGGCGTGAGCGCGATTCGGCGTGAAACGACGCAGTCGCAGACCGGGGCGATCGTGATCGGCGGAGTGGGCGCGCTCTTTTGAAACAAGGAGAACCTTCGATGAGAACACCAACGAATGGCGGTCGGTCGCCTGGTCCAGGCCGTGTCGGACAGTCGCTACGCCGCCGACACGCTGATCGTCGTGACCGAGGACGATTGCCAGGACGGCCCCGACCATGTCGACTCGCATCGCGCCACCTGCCCTCTCCCAAAAGCGCCGCAAGCTGGGCGAAGCGAGGGGGGCCGGGGGTGTGCGAGCGGCAGCGAGCCACACCGCCGTAAGATACAAGGAATATACTGGCCTCATGGGCCGTGTTGAATCGCAATCGATCGTTGGCACGAGCGCGCGATCCAGGCCGGGGTCGGAGGGACCTCGGTGTCGATCACGTGGGAGCATCCGGGCCGGGCTCCTGGCCTTCGTGCTCGGACCATGGGTCGCACTCGTGCTTTCGAGCTCCCTGGCGAGGGGGGCACCCGACCGGTCTCGCGCGCCCACGCCGGGACCCATGGCTCACGAGCCGGAGCTCCCGAGGCTCCGCCCCGGCTCCCTGCCATCGATCCTCGCGGCGGTGAGGAACCCGGGAGCCAAAGCGGTGTTGTTGAACGTGTGGGCGAGCTGGTGTGAGCCGTGTCTGGAGGAGCTCCCCGAGCTGCTGAGCTTCTATCGGGACCACCGCCAGCAAGGGCTGCGCCTGGTCATGGTCTCCGCCGACGACATGGACCAGGAACCGGAGGCGCGGCGCGCGTTGCAGGCGGCCGCCCTGTCCGCCGGGCTGGTCGGCACCGCCACGGCCACCGCCACCCCCACCCTCTTCGACGCCGTCGTCTTCATCAAGGACGAGGATGACACGGCCTTCGTGAATGGCCTCGATCCGGGGTGGAGCGGTGCCCTCCCCGTCACCTTCGTCTACGACCGCCTTGGCGAGCGCCAGCGGGTCTGGCGCGGCCCCGTGACCTACGCCGCACTGAAGGAGGCGACGGGAGAGCTCTTCGGGTTGACAGCCCCGAAGACTGGTCCAGATTCGAAGGGGCGGGCCCCTCGGGTCTCGCCCCGTCCGAAACCTCAGCCCGACAGGAGCCCCCCCCCATGACGACGACGACGACGACGACGACGATAGTGACGACTGCGAGCATGGCGATCGCCGCGAACACGGCGACCGCCCGTCCTGTCGCTCGGCCCGCCGCTCGTGCCTTGGTCCTACCGGTGGCGCTCGCTCTGGGCGTGGCGTTCTCGTCGTGGTCGAGCGGGACGGCGCATGCCGACGGGAACGTGGGCGCGCCGCTGGCCATTGGCACCAAGGCGCCCTCCCCGGCGAACCAGGTCAAGATGAAGAGCGTAGACGGCAAGGTGCTGTCAATCGCCGAGGCCGCCGGCAAGGCCGGGACCCTGGTGGTGTTCACCTGCAACCACTGCCCGTTTGCCAAGGGATGGGAGCAACGCATCGCCGAGCTGGCCAACGGCTATTCGAAGAAGGGGGTCGGCGTGATTCTGATCAACGCCAACGATCCCACCAAGTACGAGGAGGACGGCTACCTCGAGATGCAGGCCCGCTCCAGGAAGCTCGCGCTGACCGTCCCCTACGTGGTCGACGAGACCTCCCAGGTGGCGCGCGCTTTCGGCGCCACCGTCACACCCGAGGCGTTCCTGTTCGACAAGTCAGGAAAGCTGGTTTACCACGGCGCCGTCGACGACAATCATCGGGAGCCGGCCAAGGTGCAAAAGCGCTACCTCCACGATGCTCTCGACGCGGTGGTGGCGGGCAAGGACCCGACCATCACCGAGAGCAAGGGCATCGGCTGCGGGATCAAGTTCCGCAGTTGAGGCGGCGGCGGGAGAGATCCCCGTCCCGCCGCCCGCCCTCACAGCGCGCTCAGGAATGCCTCCAGATCACGCTTCTGATTGGTGGTCAGACCGATGGAGAAGCGACGGTCGAAGTAGCTGATCACGTCCTTGATGCTCTCGGCTTGACCGTCGTGAAAATAGGGCGCCCGGGCTGCCAGGCCCCGCAGCGGCGGCGCGCGGAAGCCACCCACATCGTCCCACTTGCCGTTTCCACCCCGACCGAGGTCGCAGGTCTGTCGGGTGGCGAGGGTCGTGTTGTTCTGCAGTGTCAGCAAGGGAAGATCGGTGGAGCAATTGGGAGGATCGGCGGTCCCCACGTCGAACATCCGGAAGACCGAGTGACCGCCCACGTTGGGTGCGTTGTGGCAGGTGCTGCAGGTCCCGCGCACGGTGGTCTGTGCGAGAAGATCGTTGAGCCCGTGTACGCCGGTGATGTCGAACTCGCGATTGTTGAAGAGATCCTGGCCTCTATAGATCGCGGCTCGCGCGGCGGCCAGTCGACCCCGGCCGAGCGCGGTGAGCTCCCCGGTGGATGAGGATGAGGATGAAGCCGCGTCCAGGCCATCGGCTGGAAGTTGGGTCGAGGTGGCCGCGTAGGGAGCCCAGGCATCGAAGAGGTCGAACACCTTGCGCGAGAAAGGGTGCATGGGATCGCCGCCCTGGATGTCGTTGATTCCCACGTAGAACGGCTGCGCCTGCAGGTTGGTGGGCCCCCCCTTGGCGCCATCCGCATCGAGCCTCCCGGCCGACACGTGGATCGATTGCGCAAAGGACACTCCCAGCATGAAATCGCGCATGGCCGTCTGCTGATCGGGCGGCACCGCGTCCACTCTCTGCTCGTGGAACCGAGCGGCGCCGCCGGCCGTGCTGGCCACCTGGGTTGGGACGTCATGGGGCCCGGCCGTCCAGAGCACGTCCGCCACCTTGCTTTCGTTCGAGGTGGGGGTGGGCCGGCGAAAGTTGGTTATCTGCGTGGGGGTCGCAAAACCGGCCGGATCGGAGACCGCTGTCACCGTGAACTCGCTGGTCGCCGGGAGGGTACGACCGAATCGAATCAACCCCCGCTTGACCAGGGTGGCGCGGAAGGTTTGCCAGCGAGAGACCAGCGTGGAGATGTCGGCATCCGGGCGGCTGCCCGCATCGTGCAGCATGAAGACCGGAGCCAAGCCTCCGCTCGTCAGGAAGGACAAGGCGGTGCCGACCGCCGTGATGGTCCACCCCTGATCCCCGCTGTGGCAGGTCTCGCACGTGCGCTGGTTGACTCCGAGCTTCTGAAAGAATGGATTGGTTCGATCGATCGCACCGGTGCTGTGCACCGTCTCCGCGATCCCGTACAAATTGAGCGCCGGCTGCAAAGCACTGACTGTCTGCACGACGTTGTTCCCGTCGTTCGGCTCGCCCCCTGGATTGCCGCAGCCAACAAACATCACCAAGGCTCCGACCAACATTCTCTCTATTTTCGTATTGCCCATTGAGACCTCCACAGTGTGTTTTGTTTTCCGAGCCAGCTATGACTAACCTCGAACTAACATCGGACTAACCTCGGACCAACCTCTGCAACCCAGCAGCTACTCGCGATCGCAGCCCAGCGGCCTGCCAATCAGCAATCGTGAAGCCAGATATTGACGGACGAAGTCAGCCAGCACGCAAGCCGACGAAGGTAAACGTCGTGCAAAGTCGCACCCGTCGCGACAACCGCTCGTGCGATTTTTTTCGCTGGCACCACTGCCGCGAGGCCGTTCGCAACACATAGATGGCAGTTGCGCGAATGGAGCAACCGTTCACGAGACGTCGTGGTCTCCATTGAGCTACGTCCTTGAGCTGACTAACTTACCGGCTCGTCGGGAAACTCGTGACCCTATTGGAATCGAGGCCGACAGGCCCAAATCCCGATTCTTTCTTCGGCCGGTCGCTGCCCTGGTGACTCTCGGCGTGCGGTCGGCTCTCGCAAGGCTTGCCCCCTCCCTGGCCCTCCCCCGCGGCGAACCGCAGGAGAGGGAATCGGATCCGGGCACGCGTCTCGCCTTGCCGGCCGACATTTCGAGAATGATCGCGGACGCCTCACGTGCACGGCTGACGTGAAGCGTTTCGCGAGCACGAGCTCACGTGCACGAATCGCCCGGGATTGCCGTGGAATTTTCCAACGGGCCGTAGCTAACTCGTGCGCGAGAAAAAGGCCGCGTTGAGCGGACCGCGGGCGGGCCTGCATGGGCCGACCGAACTACATGCCGGCAGCTTCACCCGACTCGAGTGCTCACCCGCGAGCGCGACGGCCTTCGACGCGCGAGCGCGCGCCGTGACTCTAGTCACCGCCGGCGACGCCGAGATCTCTTTTGTGAACCCTGCGGCCTGGAATTGTGGAGATTCGATCGACGGATAGCCTGATGGGGCCGCACTTCCGGTACCGATCACGTGAAGGAGCTCCTCACCAATGCCAGACAACGACAATTCCCAAGGCTGTCAGTCGAAACTCAATCGCCGGAAGCTGTTGCGGCTCGCCGGAGCGTCGACCAGCCTGACCATCATCTGCGGAGGGGCCGCCGGCTGCGGCAACCCGACCGGCACGCCTCCGACCGGGCCCGTGAGCGGTGGCAACATCTCCGGCCTGGCCGTCGGCAGCTTGCATGTGATGTCGAATGTCGTGCTGGGTCGGGATGACGGTGGCATCTACGCGATGTCGGCGGTGTGCACTCACGCCGGTTGCCTCCTGACGGACGCGAACCACACCGTCGCGGGCGGTCTCGACTGCCCGTGCCACGAATCGCTGTTCGACGGTCAGGGGGCCGTCACCCACGGTCCTGCGCGCGAGGCCCTTCAGCACTACCAGGTCACGATTGCCTCGGACGGCAGCATAACGGTCGACGGCAGCCAGCCCGTCGCAGCCGGCGCCCGCACGGCCGCAGTCCTTTAGGCGCACGCGCCGAAAAAGATCGGAGGTTGGATCTTCTCGCGCGCGTGTCGGAATCGGTATAGTGGGAGGCATGCGACGGTCAGGTCCGTGACCCAGCCAAACCTCGCGACATCGTCGCCAGCAGAGCGATGTCGGCGGCTGCGGTCCTAGCGATCATCGTCGCGGCAGGCGAGGCGCAGAATCCCGCCTCGACCGCCTTGCTCGAGGCCGCCCGGCAATCGCTTGGTCCGACGACCTCGATTCGCCTGGTCGAGGCTACGGACTCGACCAACGCGAGAGTGATCCGCCTCGAGCGCGACCTGGGGGCGAAGGCCGTGGTGGTGCTCACCTGGAAGGAGACGGCCCACCTTCACGCGGTCCTCCGACTGCACGTCTCGCTGGCTGACCGATGGACGACGCGCATCATCGCCTTTGCTTCCGAGGACACCTTGACCGAGCGCGGGCGAACGCTCGGTTTCGCGGTGGCTTCGATGGCCCCCGAGAGCACCGATCGCGCCGCATCACGGGACCGAGCGCGACCGTCCAATGAGCCTCCCCCATCAATCGCCCCACCCCGGCAGGCGGAACAACCGGCGCCAGCGAGCTCGGCACCGGGGTCGGGCCCGCCGTCAACCCTGCCTGTCGCCGTTCTTCCGACACCCTCCTCGGCATTGTCCCCATCTGATTCTCAACCTCCACCGCCTCCGCTTCCGTCTCTGCCCGCTCCACGATCCACACCGGCGCCCTCGCCGGCTGAGGCCGCGCCTCCCCCGGCCCAGAAGCCCGTTCGGTCTCCGGCGTACCGGTTTGGTCTCGGTATCGCGGGGACAGGCTCCCTGGGCGCGGGGGGACCCGCGCGCGGACTCGGGGGAGAGCTCGCGATGGCCTGGTTTCCGGCCCCGAGCTTCGCCCTTCGAGGCGGGCTCGGTGTTCGCTGGGGATCCGTGCCCGAGGTGTCCGGTTCCGATCGAATGAGCTCACTCGGCCTCGGTCTCGAATGGTGGCCGGTCACGGATCCAACCAAGGGATCGTGGGCGGTCGGCTTCCGAGCCGACGTCCTGGTCATGCAGCAGCGCGTGACCGGAAACCTCACGAACGGCACGCAAGAGATCCACGAGAGGGTCCTGCCCGGAGGCGATTTCGTGATTCAATCGTTCGTAGCCTTGATTCCCCGGTTACAGGTGGTGGGTGGCCTCGGCTTGCAAGGCTTGCTCGGGAGCACCGATCTGAGGGTGGGTGACGACCACACGGTGGTGGCCACGATTCCGGCGATCAGCGTCGTCGCGGATCTTGGGCTCCGGATTCGATTCTAGACGCCCCCGCCGGCTCAAAATCCCGCGGCGATCGAAATATGAACCGATCGCGGACTCGCTTGCCTGTTTGTCAGCCGATCTGGGTACCATGAATCGTGGATCAGGAGGGCAGACGGGTGCGGGAAGGCGGCGACCCCCCCGATGAGCGATATTCCCAGATCGCGGCGATGCTGGTGCGCCGGGCCTGGAGGGATGGGTCGCCGGACAGCGCGGAAGCCCCCCCTCCCCGCGTGATCGGCGCCGTCGCCCGGGAGCTCGGCGCGCGCGGGAGGCGGCGGCTGGCAACGCGCTGGGCGGGTGTAGGCCTGGCGTCCGCCTCGGCGGTGGCCGCGGGGGCCTGGCTGATGTGGTCCCTGAACCGGCCAGACCCGATCTCGTCGAGCCACCTGGCCGCCGGCTCTCCGCACCGGTCCGAGGCGCGCACCCCGTCGCCTGCCGCTCGTGCGCCTCGGTCACTGCGGTTGCGGCGGAATGTGGGCCTGGGCCAAGGAACGGCGGTACCGCCGCCCGACCGCCCGCTGGCGGCTGGGGACAGCGTCGTCGCTTCGGGGACCGGACCCGCCACGATCGTGGGTGATGAGGGAACGAGCCTTGTCGTCGAGCGAGGAGGTCGCTTGCGGGTCGTGGAGGCGGATGCAACGAGGCGGTTCAGCTTGACGCAGGGCGCAGTTCGCGCGCAGGTGATGCCGCTGCAGGCCAGCGAGCGCTTCATCATCGACACCGAGGACACCGAGATCGAGGTCCACGGAACTCGGTTCCGCGTGTCACTGGCGAGCTCGTCAGCCGGGTGCCCCCAAGGGAACGTGACCCGGGTTGAAGTGTCCGAGGGCGTCGTCACCGTGGCCTGGTCCGGTCATGACGAGAAGCTCCTGCCAGGTGACCACTGGTCCTCGGATTGCCCCCGCGCAAGCCCGTCGGCCCGGTCCGTGTCTGCCGCAGCTGCGATCGCGTCGACTGGACAGAACGCCACGGAGCGGGGGCCGCGCCGCAAGACATCGCGCTCGGATCCCGCGGGGAGGATGGGCCAGCCAAGACGGACCGTCGAGGCCGCGGCCATCGACCAGGCGCAGTCCGATCCCGCATCGTTGGCGGCACCGCCGTCGGATCTGGCGGCGCAGAACCAGCTGTTCTCGTCGGCCGTGCGGGCCAGGAGAAACGGTCGCGTGACGGACTCGCTGGGGTTGTTCGTTCGTTTCCTGCGCGAATATCCGGCCTCGTCTCTGGTGGAGAGCGCGCTCGTCCAAAGGTTGAGATTGCTGGCCTCCACCGACCATCGCGCGGCGGCTGACGCGGCGACCGACTACCTGTCGCGATTCCCGAACGGCTTCGCGCGCGAGGAGGCGGACAGGGTCCTGGCCACGCCCTCCGATCGATTGACGCCTTGACGAGGTCGTCGTGATGATGACGCCGTGACGCCGATTCTCACCAGGGCAGCGACCGCCCTCGCGGCCACGGCCCTCGCCGCGGCTCTGGCCCTGCCGGCTTGTCACGGTCACGGTCACCTGGATTTCGGAGTGGCCAGCGGCACCGGGGGCGGAACAACTCTCGGCACGGCAGGAGCGGCCGGAACGGGAGGCATGGCGGAAACGGCGGGGTCGACAGGAACGGCGGGAACGGCGGGAACGGCAGGGTCGACAGGAACGGCGGGATCGGCCGCCACGGGGGGAGCCTCGACGACGGGAGGTATGGGCGACCTCGCGACGGGGGGAAATGGCGGAGTTGGTGGAGTTGGTGGAGTTGGTGGAGTTGGTGGAACCGCTGGATCCGGCGGCAGAGCTCCCGGTACCGGGGGAAGAACCGACGCCGACGCCTGCGCCTCGGAGAGTGATTGCCGCGCCTCGCTGCATTGCGATCTGGCCGGTTCCCAGATCTGCGTTCCTTGCGTGAGCGACGCACATTGCCCGACCACTGGGCTTCCACGTTGCAACACCGCCTGGCACCGATGCGTCGCCTGCCTGAGTCAACAAGACTGCCCGGCGCTGCAGATCTGCGTGGTGGGCCGCTGCGTGGCGACCTGCGCAGACGACGCTCAGTCAAACAAGTGTCCCGCGTCGAGCTCCTGCGATAACGGCCTGTGTGGCTCCTGTGCCGATGACGGGGTCGCTTGCACGGGTGCCCAGGCAGGCCCCTTTTGCCTGAATCCTCCGAGAATCTGTGTCGGCTGTCGCACCGCGAACGATTGCACCAATCCATTGAAGCCATCTTGCGACCCCGCGCGCAATGTATGTGTCGCCTGTACCAAGGGCAGCGATTGCCCGCCCGCAAAGCCCTTCTGCGATCCGACGGGGAATTGCTCCGCGGGATAGAGTCGATCCCGACAGAAGGGCTCCGTCGTCATGGTTGGTCGAGTCCGCTCCAATCCTGCTTGAGTGCCGCTGCGCCGGCAGAATCAGGCAACCAAGCGACGCGATCGCGAGCCGCGAACGCCTCGCACCGAAGGGGCGCTATTATTTCTTGTCGTTGTGGATGACGACCGCTTCCACTCTGCTCAGCCTCCGAATATCCGCCACGACCTTCGGATTCGGTCCGAGGAGGTCGATCGATTGTCCGTCCTCTGCCCTCCGAAACGATACGCCCCGAATGTACAGGGGGCAACCGGCCGCCGCCTTGTCGAATCCATTCTTCTCGGCATAGGCCAGGTGGCACTGCATGTGGGCGAAGACGGCGTCGATGCGGGTTCCCTTGGCAAAACGAACGCGCACCCCGAAGTCAATGTCCCCGATCGAGACGACCGGGCCGAGCAGGGGGCACGCCGCTCGGGTGGCCGGGGGAAAAGACTTGCACTCGGATTGCTCGAACTTCTCCAGCTCGGCGGCTGCGGCCAGGTGTTGCTGCGCATGCTTCTGCAGCAGACCTGCGCGCGTGACGTGGTCATCGATGGGATTGTAGGCATCGACGGGATAGAAATAGCCTGCGGGCACCCCGCCCGGTGATTGCCCCAAATTGGGGACTGGGGGCGGGCGGGGAGTGGCGCGCGAAAAGGAAGGGGGCGAGGCAGTGTTTCCGATGGCGAGCTCGTGCCGGGCGGCCGCGGATTCCTCGGCGGCCTTCTGCCGGTGGGCCTCGGCGCTCATGTCATCCGGCTTCACGGCATGGGCGCAGCCGGAGTCGCCAAGAAACACGGTAAGTATCAGCGATGCCACCAGCGGCACTTCCTGTGAATACCGCTTCACGATTCGACTCACGATTCGATTCATCATTCGTCTCCCTTCGGGGGCCCTGCCCTGGACGCTACCCGACAGCTTCTGTTCCACAAAATCCATTCTGTACCGGAGATCATCGACTGGTGCGACTGGTTGTCGCAGGATAGGTTGGGTAGGCTGCGTGCGTAAGGTAAGGTAGGGTTGGCTCAGGCGGGCAAGGAAACGAGAGCGGGGCACAGAACCTCGCAGGGGAGAAGATCATCTTGAAGCACGCAATGGTTTGGATGGATCAGAGAGAGGCGCGCGTCTTCGAGGTTGACGCCGATCAGCTCGAGAAGTCCCTGGTCCATGCGCCGGGGGCGCACATTCATCGTCACGCCAACGAAAAGGACGTTCGCGTCAGAAATCATCCCGACGACGAGCACCGCTTCTTCCACGAGGTTGCGCGGGCCCTCGATGGTCATGGCCAGGTCCTGGTGGTGGGACCGTCACAGACGAAGCTGCATTTTCTCAACTACGTGCATCAGCACGATCACCCCCTCGCGCAGAGGATCGTCGGCGTCGAGTCGTCTGACCACCCGTCGGATGGTCAACTCGTCGCGCACCTGCGCCACTACTTCAAGGATCTGGTTCCAGGTCGCCCCCTTGCCTAAATGTCGGGCACGGAGAATGCATTTGCCCGAAGCATGAATGCGAGTGGCGTGTTTTGTCTGTTCCTGGCGCTGTCTTCCCTGTCGTGCGCGACAACGACGACAGACTCCACCACCTGGGTCGATCCCGGAGCCAATGTTCAATGGACTCGTCCTGGAAGGGTCGAGTCCGTACAGGAGATCGTCCAGCGCACCCATGGCAATCCCGCCGGTGGCGCGCTGGCGGGCGCCTTGATCGGCGGATTCCTGTTCGGAGGGCGCGGACCTGCGACCCTGGTCGGCGCGGCCGGAGGGGCTGCCGTGGGCGCCGCCGCCAGCCAAGGTTCCGCCGAAAACCGCAGCTACCATGTGCTGGTGCGATTCGACGACGGTGCGTACGGAATGTTCGTCTATGATCGATTCTCGCCGTTCCAGCCCGGCGAGCTGGTTTGGCTCACGCCTCAGGGCTTGACGCGCCGTTGAGCGGCCAGTGCCAGAGTACGCCGGCTGAACGGGGAGATCGTGGGGGTGGGTGACCGGCTGATTGGCCTCGCGAGCAGGAATCGAATCGCGGGATCGTCGGTGGCCGTGGTCGGGATAGGCGTCGCGGTGGCGCTGGCGATGATGTTGCGGCCGTCACATATCCACGAGCCGGCGTTGCCTGCACCGACGCACCTGGGCCCCGAGGTGCGAGAGGCCCTGAAGGTCACCATGCACCGGCACGGTCTCGACATGCGCGAGCTCATGGTGCGGGTGGTGGTCCTGGACGGCGACGGCGTCGCGCGCCTGGCGGGGCAGGTCTTCGACGACGCGCAGTGGCCGCCAATGAAGCCGGGCGGATCGGCTGTCGCATGGTCGGCCGCGTTGCCACCCCGGTTCTTTGCGCTGCATGACCAGCTGAAACAGGAGGCCCGAAGCGTCGTCGAGGCGGTCGCCCGTCACGACGCCGCCGGCATGGCTGACCATTTTGGAGCCCTGACGAAGACCTGCGTGCTCTGTCACCAGGCATACCTCTTCGAAGGCCCGGTCCGGTCTCCCATTACCGTGCCGTGACCGCGCTGATAAGTGGTTTACCAGGGCCCCAAACCCCAGGCCCAGGGCGCGGCACGGTTGGTAGGCCTGGCCGCCGGCAAGCTGGACCTGGCCCGAGCACCGATGATTTCAACCCGGGGCCGCAAACCTGGGTGACGCGGCTTCTCCGCTCTCGGAATGGTTCTCGTCGTCATGGACTGCGGGCGATCGGCCCCGCGGAACTCGGAGCACGATGCGCGTGCTGTGATCGAGGACAGACGACAGCTCGCAGGTCCCACCCAGCGCCCGTGTGGTCCGTTCCACAATCGCAAGGCCGAGGCCGTGTCCCGGCAGCTCGCGGTCCATCTGACCCCGGTAAAATGGCTCGAACGCGTGCTTGGCGCTCTCCGGATCCATGCCGGTGCCGTTGTCCTCGACCACGATCTCGACCATCGGGCCGACGTCACGAGTCGAGATCACGATCCGCAGCGGTCGGGAACGCGCGCGAAACTTTATGGCGTTGCCCACCAGGTTCCTCAGAATCTGCATGAGCACGCCCTCCGTGCAGCCGACCCGGCCCGCGTTCAAGCTGGTCCCCAGATCCACGCCGTGGAGCTCGGGTCCCATCTCCTCGATCAGCGCGGAGACCACCGCGCCCGTCGACGATTGTCCGGGCGGGGGGCGCCCCGAGACTGAAAGCGCCAGCATGTCATCGACCACCCTCGTCATGCGGTCCACGGCTCGGCGAATCCGTTGCACCATCCCGGGGACACCCTCCGGCAAGCCCTTGGTCTCGAGGATCAGATCCGAGTAGCCGCGGATCGGGTTCATCGGGCTGCGTAGGTCATGGGCCGCGCGCCCGGCAAAGGCCTCCAGCTCGCGGTTCTTGCCATCGAGGAACACCACCTGCTCGGCCATCAGCCGGCGCTGACGAGCCAGAACGCGCAACAACCAGAGCCCGATGAGGATCACGAGCACCAGCGTCGAGCCTCCCACGAGCGCGTCGCTCTCGAACGCCTGGCGATTCGCGGCTCGGATCGCCGCCGCGTTGATCCGGCTTCCGTCCAGGTTGATGGAGACCAGTCGATTGATCGAGCCATAGATCTCGGGGGCGTGCTCGGCACGGATGCGGGGGGTCCCGGGCAGGCTGCTCACCAGCCGCTGCAACAGCCCCTGCAGCTTCGTCCACTCAGCGCGCTCCCCCTGGTAGTTGGCGCGGCGATCGTAGTCACGACTGTCGCCGGCAATCGTGCCGGTCAGGGTGCCTATCTCGTGATCTCTCAGATCGGGCGCCAGGAGGCGGTTCACGTGAGTTCGAATGTCCTGCAGGAGCACGATCGAGCGCACCGAGCTCTCGAGGATGTCCTCGGTCTCACGCCCGACCCGCTCGGCGAAGATCAGATCCAGGGCCAGCATCCCCGCGATCAAGAGCGTGACCAGTCCGAGGGCGAGGACCACCGGCCACCCTGATTGCGTGACGGCCCGACGGAACCAGACCGGTCTCATGCGAGCACCATGATAGGCTGACCTGCATGGATTCGCGCGGCAGGGTCCTGATCGCCGAGGACGATGACCTGACGCTCGAACTCCTGGCGACGGTGTTGCGCGGCGACGGGTACGAGGTGACCACCGCGACCGACGGGCGGGAAGCCTTGCAGCGGCTGGAAGAATCCGCCTTCGATCTGGTCCTCAGCGACATCCAGATGACCCGCGCCAGCGGGCTGGAGGTGCTCGAGACCGTCGCCCGCCGGTTTCCGGACACCCCCGTGGTGCTGATCACGGCGTACGCAGAGCCGGGTGCGGCGATGGACGCGGTCGCCGGCGGGGCCGCC
>Ga0066788_10000148_pt1 | contig 13576 bp, 14 predicted proteins | sample OrgsoiDNA2013048_FD_70943 | JGI IMG/M metagenome (GOLD analysis project Ga0066788, IMG submission 70943) | Permafrost soil microbial communities from the Arctic, to analyse light accelerated degradation of dissolved organic matter (DOM) -... | ecosystem: Environmental > Terrestrial > Soil >... | reverse complement strand
ATCGGTTTGCGACTCGAACACCGCTCGCAGGTGAACATCGTCCCGGCGGCGGGCATACACACAGAGTTTGTTCCCACTCCGATGCAGCGGGGCAAAGAACGGCAAACCCTGGATGTGATCCCAGTGGGTGTGCGAGATCAGAAGGTGCGCGGTGCCCCGCCCGCTCTCGAATTCCTCGCGCATCATCTCCCTTCCGAGGCGCCGCACGCCTGTTCCGGCGTCTATGATGATGCGGGTTCCGGCGGCCGACCGCGCCTCCACGCAGGAAGTATTACCGCCGTAGCGCTCGGTATTGGGCCCGGGCACCGGCAGAGATCCCCGGACCCCCCAGAACCGCACCCTCATGCCAGGAGGGACGCGCGAAGGAAGAGGCGCCACCGCTCGCTTGGGCGCGAAGTCATCGCAGCCAACTTAACACGAGACAGTGCCGGTTTCGAAACCAAGCGGGCCCGGCACGGAGCGGGATCACTGGAAGCGAAATCGAACTTCGAAACCCGGTACCCGGGTGGGCGAATCAAGCCCTATCACGTCGACGGTGCCGGCGACCTGGCTAAGCAAGGTCTTGGCCAGGGAAACCCGCCATCCACCCTCGAGCGGCTGCGACGCCCCACTGCCGAGAATGATCGACAGGGCGCCGCGCTGCGGGTGCACGGACACCTTGACCTCGAAGACCCGCGCGGCCACGCCATCAGCCGACGAGCGGGGATCGAGCACGCGACCAAGCTCGGTGATCAGCGCGGCCAGGGCACACTCGATGGCCACTCCCCGATTGCGGACTCCCGCCGGGCGCGCATCGATCCGGATCGAAACTCGGGACGACAGCCCTGTGTAGGCCAGCGTCTCGGCGCGGCGAAGGACGTCCCCAACATCGCAGATGGCCTGCGACCCACGACCCACGGAGGCATCCATCCAGGTGAGCAGCGTCTGGAGAAACTCCGCGCTCGACTCCATGTCCTCGAGATGATCCGCGAATTCCGATGCCACCGCGCGCGGGAGCATCGCCGAGAGCTGATTGGTGGCGGCCAGGAAGATCGTGAGATGGTTTCGAAACTCATTCACCATCCCCATCCAACCGCCATCGAAAGAACCCCTGTCATGGCCGCCGTCCATGGCTCTTTCCGCCGGATTTAGTACCAGCGCGGGGATGGGTCGGGACAACTCGTCAGGCACGATCGAGAGTCGGAATACAAGATTCATGCCCAACTTGTCTCGCTCCGGGGTGACCGTGTCCGCGCACACGAGGGTATCGACTCACGGGAACCGGTTCGCGTCGTCGCGGTCGATGCGGTACAAACCCCGGCGCATGGCCCTGATTCCCGAGCAACGCCGTTCATTCGCAGCGCGGATTCAGTTCTGTCTGGTGGGCGTGACGATCTCCGTCGTGGCCTCGTCCAGCGCCGGGTGCAGTCGCAAGATCGGTGATGCCTGCTCGACCAACGCCGACTGCGATCCCAGCGGGGGCACGCGCAGCTGCGATCTGTCCCAGCCGGGAGGTTATTGCGTCATCGAGGGGTGCGACCCCCGTTCCTGTCCGGACAATTCCATCTGTGTTCGGTTCTTTCCCGAGCTCTTCGTGAAGAAGTTGTGCTCGGAGACCTGCAACGCTGACGAGGTGTGTGTGCAATCGGACAACGATCCGGATCCCCAGGCCGACGCGGTCTGCGTACGCAGCTCCCTGGAGATGCGGATCTGCGTCCAGAGTTGCGGCGGCGACGGCGACTGTCGGGGCGGATACGTCTGCCGGGCCACCGGTAACGATGGTGCCTTGCCCTTGACCCTCGATCCCGCGTCCAGGCCCAAGTACTGCAAACCGGCCGTGAACTAGCCTCGACCGCCCCAGCGGGCCAACGGGGTCGTAGCCTCGGCGACTCCATCAATAGAGAGACGGAACGAGCCGCTTGGTGCGGCCCATATACTCGCGGTAAGCGCCTCCGAGGCCGCGCACCAGCGCGTCTTCCTCGATCTCGATCCGCCAAGAGAATGCGACGAACGGCTGACCCGACCGTCGCCGTTGCCGCAGGCGCCAAAGTTGGCGGAAGTGGCCGGAGCCGCTGGTCGCACCGAAGTCGCACCGACCCTCAATGGACGGACGCCCGCGCGTCGGGCATGCTGATGACGGTGAGCATCGAGCGTGTCGTCCGCACCGCGAGTCTGGAGGAAAGTGAGAGGTTTGATCGCGACGACGTCGCGCGAACCACGCCTGAAGAGCGCCTCGCCGTCGTCGAAAGGCTCCGCCGGGATTGGTTCGGGGACGTTGCGCCTCAACGAAGATTGGCACGCGTTCTTGGTTGCACTGATCTCCGCGGGAACCCGATTTCTTTTGATCGGGGGACACGCGATAGCGGTCCACGGGGAGCCCCGATTCACGGAGGATCTGGACGTGTTCGTGGCTCCCGACCGAAAAAACGCGGCCACGCTGCGCGCCGCGCTGGTTGATTTCGGTTTTGGAGATCTCGCGCCCTCGGTCAGTGATCTCGCCCGGGCAGGTCGGGTCTGGATGCTTGGCCGCAAGCCGCGCCGGATCGACATTTTGACCAGCGCAACCGGCGGTCCCTCCGCGCCGACAAGGCCGCGTGGCTCGTCATCACACGGATGGCACCGTCGGCGCTCGCGACCGGGGCGATCATCGCGCGTTGCCTGGATGGCTGCTGAAGGTGGGCGCCCCCCTCCTCGTCGTCGGGATGCTGACGTGCTCGGCGCCCGCCCACGCTGGAGCCCGAAATCTGGAAGGCGTGATCAACCTGAACACAGCCCCCTCGGAGTTGTTGACGCTGTTGCCAGGAATCGGACCATCGAAGGCCCGAGCTATCATGACCTACCGGTCGCGGCGACCCTTTCGCACGGTGGACGAGCTGGTTCGCGTGAAAGGAATCGGGCGGCGTATGGTGCGCGAGATTCGTTCGCACCTGGCAATAGCCGGTCCCTCGACCGGTCACGGGGCTCCAGGCCTGCGAGGTGTCGCGGCCCCCATCCCGGAACCGGCTCATTCGCCACCGCCGCCCCGGTCGTCGCCCATGCTCTGCCGCCCGGTCGCCACGGCAACCGCTCATCCTTCACCCCGATCTGGTTCCACCACGATTCGCGCCTGGTCGCCCGCGAACCATTGCTCGCTCCCGCCCTGAATCACCAGCCCGCGACCAAAGGCCGAGGCTCCTTGCGGTGGCGAAGCCGCACTAGAGATCGCCGATTCCGAGATCCCCGCCGGCCTTCTTGCTCTTGCCGCCCTTCTTGCTGGAATGCTTCTTGCTGAAGTGCTTCGCGCTTTCCAGTTGCCTTCCCTCGCCCTTCTTGGCGCTGTTCTTGCCGCTCAGTCTGGCGGCCCTCCGCGCGGATCTCTTTTCGCCCGGCGTGGGGGGCGGCGCAGCCGCCTGCGCGACCACGGGGGCCGGGGGCGGGACGACTTCAGCGACCGGTGGCGCCAGGGGCGGCGGCGGAGGGGGCGGGGGAGCGGGGGGCAAGTCCACGTTCGCTGTCAGGGTGATTGTCTTGTCGAATCGAACCACGGCCCGGCCCGGAAGGGACCCAGGCCGCGCGAATTCGAGCACGTGGTCCAGCCGATCCCGCCGGACATCCACGCTGGTCGGTGTCTCGTCCACCAGCGGCCGGCCGTCCAGGGTGATCGTGGCCCCACTCGGCTGCGAGGCGATATTCAGCGGAGCAGCCTTCGACCACACCACCAGCACCTCGATCGGGATTACTTTGAAATGAACATAGGCCAGCGAGGCCGACACGACCACCAGAATTGCCACGATGATCGACGACCAGCGTGCGCGCCGCCGAGGTGTGGCGCCAACCGCATCGAACACCGGCGCCGTCGTGGCGAAGGCACGATTGGACCCCGAGCCCACCGATGAGACGTCGGGGACATCAAAACTTGGTCCCGACGGCTGCCGCGACTTTGGTACAGCTGGAGACAGGTTTTGCCCCGAGCCCAACCCCGGATAGGTGCTTGTCCGAGGAGGGGGGGTTGCCGTCGAGACTCCCATACCGGGGACATCCGTCTTGATCGGCGTGCGGGAACGCTGCAGAGCCCCCAGGACCTCCATCGGAGGAGCAACCCGATGCTCCACGATCTGTGCAAATGGACGGCTCCCCACCGCGACCGGCGTGGCGACGGGAGTGACCACCTCGGGCGCGTAGGGACCCTGAACCGCCGGAGGGGGCGGCGTTGGCTCCATGTCGTTTCCGGCGCTGAATTCCAGGGCGTGCAACGCCGTATCGGCGGCATCAAAGCGCGCTGTATGAGAGCGAGAGGGCCGGGCCGCTTCCGAGGCGGGCAACAGCGGCGGCGGCGGAGTCGGTACCGACGCCGAGATGGGTAGCGGCGTTGGCCCGACCGGTTGGGCCGATTGTCGTTCGCGGGCTGCTTCCCGATCGGACCAGCTCGGTGCTGTCCCTCCGTTGCTGTTGAGCCGCGATCGGGCAGACTTCTCGGGAGGGACTGCCGCCGCCAGGATGACGGCGGATGGCTCGAGTGTTGGCTCGGCAGCACTGCCGACCTTGGCGCTCCGCCCGTGACCCTGACCGTGACCCTGCCCCTGACCCGCCAGGGCCTTGAACTCGGGCCCCAGGCGGATGACCTTCGAGCGCTCGACCGGGCTTCTGGCCCGACGGGGAGGATTGAGAAGCTCGAGCAATTCCTTCATGTCGGCCGGACCAACGGGCGATTCGTTGCCGCGTCCCAGCGCCCGGATTGCCGCTCCGAACGACGCGGCGTCCTGGAACCTGTCCTGGGGATTGCTGGCCAGCGCACGGGCGAGGAGCGAGTCGTAGGCGTCGGGCAAGTCTGGTCGCAGGGCCCTTGCCGATCGAATGACCCCGGAGGCGACCTCCCGGAAGCCGGTGACCTCGTCGGTAATCTCTCGTACCTTTTGACCCGTGAGCATCTCGAAGAGCACCGCTCCCAGAGAGAAGACGTCGGTCCTCCGATCGAGCGCCACCCGGCGGGCCTGCTCGGGCGACATGTAAACGAGGTTGCCCTTGAGCGAGCCCACGAAGGAGTGGTCGTTCCGACGCCTGGCAATCCCGAAGTCGGAGAGCTTGACCTCGCCAGAGTTCGAGATGAGGACGTTGGACGGCGAAACGTCCCGATGGACGATGCCGAGCGCCTGACCCTCCGCGTCCGTCAGCTCATGAGCAAAATGCAGCGCCTGGGCGAGCTCGTCCGCCACGTGCAGCGCCAGGGAATCAGGAATCTGGACACCCAGCTCGGCGGCGGCTTCCATGACGGCCCGCAAGTCGTGACCCTCGACATATTCGAGGACGATGAAGTACTCCCCGTCCTCGGAGATACCGAGGTCGTGAATTTGCACGATGTTTCGGTGCGAGAGGCCGGAGTGAATGCGCGCCTCGGTGAGCATCATCGAGATGAATCGTTCGTCCCGGGCAAACTCCGGAAGGATTCGCTTGATCGCGACCAACTTCTCGAAGCCTTCGGCGCCGGCGACACGGCCGCGGTACACCTCGGCCATTCCCCCTACCGCCACGCGTTCAAGCAGCTCGTACTGGCCGAACTTCATGGGTCAGTCGGTGACCCTAGCACTGGACCCAACGCCTGTGGTCAAAAAAAGCAGCGAAGACACGCGATCCGGTCGTTTGGGGAGGCCCACGCCTGCTCGACGGTGGTCCGACCGCGGCCCGACCATGGAGGGTCGGCTGCGCGCTCCATTGTGTGCTAAATCGCCTGTTCGATCGACATGTGTCCAACCGAATCGAGTTTTCCGAATGACGATCGGAAGGCTTTTCCAGGCACCCACAGGCGTGGCATGGCGCCACCTCGCCCCGGAGCGCCGCAGGCGCGTTAGCGATGGGCGCCGAGCCGGTCGAATTCCCCGCTGTCGGGCGCGTGGTCGAGTCGGCGGTGGCGACCGGGATAATTCCCGGCGCCGTGATGCTCTGCGGACGTGACGGGACCACCAGGTTCCATCGAGCATTTGGTGCGCGTCAACTCGAGCCCGAATGGCTTCCGGCCACCATCCGCACGGTTTACGACACGGCCTCCCTGACGAAAGCCGTGTGCACCTCGGTGCTGGCCATGAAGGCCATCGCGGACGGCAAGCTTGCTCTCGATGACCGCGTGGCTCGGCACCTTCCCGAGTTTCGAGGCGATCTCAAGTCCGAGGTGACCGTGCGACACTTGCTCTGCCACGCCGCGGGATTGCCTGCACATCGACCGTTCTACGAAGCGGTGGTTCCGGGGACCCCGGCGGCCGAGGCGGCGCATGCCATAGCCCTGGCGGCGGCGGAAGAACCGCTGGTCAATCCTCCCGGCACGGTGTCGCTCTACAGCGACCTTGGCTTCATCTTGCTGGGTTGGGTGGTCGCGCGCGTCGCGGGCGCCGATCTCGACACGTTGTTCCGCCGGCAGATATTCGAACCCCTGGGCCTCTCGTCGACGACCTTTCTGAGGGTCGGCGTCGGAGCCGGCGGGAGCACCGCGCGCGAGGAATTCCGGGATCGGCACCAGGTCGCCCCCACGCAGATGTGTCCTCGGCGTGGCGGACTGGTGATGGCCGAGGTCGACGATCTGAATGCCTTCTCGATGGGTGGCGTCGCGGGCCATGCCGGCCTGTTCAGCGACGCCGCCGATCTGGGGAAGATAGCCCACGCGCTGGTGTCGTCGTGGCAGGGACCGTCGCCCGGTGACCCGTCGGTTGCCATGGCCCCCCGCGACGTCATCCGCGAGTTCTGGCGGCCTGCCGGCATCGTTCCGGGATCGACATGGCGGCTGGGCTGGGATGGGCCGGCGGCTCAGAATTCCCAGGCGGGATCGAGGATGTCGCGCGCGGCTGTGGGACATCTCGGCTTCACCGGGTGCTCGATCTGGATCGATCCAGAAGCAGCGCTCTGGATCATCCTGCTCACCAACCGTGTTCATCCGGTGGCGCGCGAGGATCCCCGATTCCGCGGCTTTCGCGCGGCAGCCCACGACGCCGCGCTCGCGGCCCTCGCCGAAGAGCGGCGTTAGATTTTCGCTTGACTCGCCGTCGCCGGCGCTTCACGTTCAATCGAGGCGTGAGGCATGGTGCCCACGCTCGTACGAATCCCGCCGGGAGCGAACGCCCCGGCAGAAGGAGAAGATAGATGCACCCAGCAGTTGTCGAATGGTGGCAAGAGCGGAAGAGATCGGGTTCATGCGGAGCCTGGTCGAGTTGCAGTCCGGGGGGACGAGGTCAGGGGTGGGCAGGCCAAGGACACACCCACGGTTCGGGTGGCGACTACGGTGATGGTGATGGCGAGGGAGGTGGAGGTGGACCGTTCGGAGTGCGTCGGCCGCTCCGATTCATCGCCTACAAGCTCGATCTGGACGAACGGCAGATTGCGGAACTGGCACGCATCCTGGATGAGCTCAAGACGGAGCGAGCCCAGGCCGAGGTCGATCGCCGCCGAACAGTCGCGGCGCTGGCCGATGCCGTGGCCGGACCAAGCTTCGACCAGGCCAAGGCCGCCGACGGGGCCAAGTTGCGGGTGGCCAGCGCAGAGCGCCTGCGCGACGCCGTTCTCAAGGCGCTGCAGCAGATCCACCAGATGCTGGACGATGACCAGCGGGCCAAGCTCGCCTACCTCATCCGCACCGGTACTCTCCTGATCTGAACCTGCGCGGGGTCAAGCTCCCGGCGGGAAGGGCAGCTGGCGCCAGCTTCCCGCCGGGAGGTCGGGCGGAAGCGTGAAGCTGCCGAACTGGATCCGGCAAAGAGCGAGGACGTGACTGTCGAGCGCGGCGAAGATCCGCCGCACTTCGTGGTAGGCGCCGCCCACGATGGTGATCGTCGCCAGCGTGGCGGTGCCGGCCGGGATGATCAGCCCGGGATGGACGTCAGCCGGCGAGCTCTCTTTCAACTCCAGCACCTCGGGGCGATGACCGTCCTCGAGCACGAGCTCGGCGGCGGACCCGTGGTTATTGAAGGGCCGGGCCAGTGCCGCCTGGTAGGTGCGTGGCACGCGGCGCTTGGGGTGCGTGAGTCGCTGAATCAACGCCCCCTCGGTGGTCCAGAGCAACAATCCGGAGGTGTCGAGATCGAGGCGACCGGCGGGGCGTAGCTCCGCGAAAAGGGGGGCCTGACGCAGGAGCTCATAGGCCGTCGGATGGATCGGGTCGCGGAGCGCGGTCACCACCCCCACGGGCTTGTGAAGGAGAACGAGCGCCCTTTGCCACAAAGCCAGCGGCTCCCCGTCGAGCATCACCACAGCCGCCGGGACATCGAGCCCCGCCGCGCCGTCGACCTCGATCTCGGCCCTCCTATCCGTGTAGATCTCGCCGCGGGCGTCGCCGACCCGACCGTCCTCGATCAGTCGGACGGCCCGGGTCTTGGAAATTCCGAGATTGAGTGCGAGAAGCTCCGAGAGGCGCGGCACCGGCCAAGGTATACGACACGACGGTTCGCTCCTGCTTAACTCCGGGTGTCAATCGAGCGGGAACGAAGATGACGGCCCTTCATGTCGTGCTGGTAGCTCCGGAGATTCACTGGAACACGGGTAACGTGGGTCGCACCTGTCTGGCGGTGGGTGCCGAGCTGCACCTGGTGGAGCCGCTCGGTTTCTCGTTGCAAGACAAGCACGTGCGACGGGCCGGGCTCGACTACTGGCCGCGTGTCCGGGTCAGGGTGTGGCCGACGTGGGAGGTCCTGGCGGCGGAGTTGCCCCGCCTTGGCCGACCCTTCTTCTTCGCGCCCCGGGCAGAGCAACGATACGACCAGATCATCTACCCCGAGCCCACCGTCCTGGTGTTCGGCTGCGAGAGCGTGGGCCTCCCGAGCCAGCTCCTGACCGCTCACACAGACGCCCAGGTCTCGCTCCCCATGCTCGATCCCGAGTTGCGGTCGTTGAACCTGTCCACCTCGGTGGCGATCGCCTGCTACGAGGTGAGACGACAATGGAGGTGAGTTTGAATCGGGGGAGGTGAACAAAGGTTACAGGCGCGACGGACGATTGTGCCCACGCGTGGACAAATTCGTGGGAACGAGCATCGGGGGGCTCACGCTGTCGCGCAAGCTGTGCAATCGTCATTCACCCAGCTCGACGGTGCCCACGGTCGGCGTGAAACCGGCGTCGCGCAACAGGGCGCGATCGGTTTCGACGTCGGGATTTCCGGTGGTCAGCAGCTTCTCCCCGTAGAAGATCGAGTTGGCCCCGGCCAGGAAACACAGCAGCTGCGACTCGCGCGACAGCTCCAGCCTGCCGGCCGACAGTCGGACCTTGGCGCTCGGCATCAGGATCCGCGCCGTGGCGATCATGCGCACGAACTCCAGGGGGTCGACAGGTTTCCGATCGGCGAGCGGCGTGCCCGGCGTCGGGACGAGCGCGTTGATGGGGACGCTCTCGGGCTGTGGCTCCAGGTTCGCCAGCGTCATGAGCATCGCGCACCGATCGTCGATCGATTCACCCATACCGATGATGCCCCCCGAGCAAACCGTGATCCCGGCGCGCCGCACGTTGGCGAGCGTGAGCAGCCGGTCCTCGTAGGTGCGCGTGCTGATGATCTGGCCGTAGAACGCCTTGGAGGTGTCCAGGTTGTGGTTGTACGCGGTGAGACCCGCCTCGGCCAGGCGCTCGGCCTGGGTGGCCGTGACCATCCCCAGCGTGCAGCAGGCTTCCAGCCCGAGGCCGCGTACGCCGCGAACCATCGCCAGCACCTCGTCGAAGGCCGGCCCATCCTTGACCTCGCGCCAGGCGGCGCCCATGCAAAATCGCGTGGCGCCAGCAGCCCTGGCGCGCGCGGCCGCGTCCAGGACCTCGCCTCGCTTCATCATTCGTGCGGCGTCCACCCCCGTGTCGTACCTGGATGACTGCGGGCAGTAGGCGCAGTCCTCCGGGCACCCACCCGTCTTCACCGACAGCAGCGTGCACAGCTGCACCTCGGTCGGAGCGTGATGCTCGCGATGGACGGTCTGCGCTCGAAACATCAACTCGGGCAGCGGCAGATCGTGGATGTCTCGAACCTGCGATACCGTGTAGATCGTCGTCGTCAAGGCGGCTGTTTCTATCACAGACCGGAGCCCGGCATCGTTCTCCACACGTCGGCGGCGGGCCTGCCGAAGACGAACGCCGCTTGCGGCATCGGGCGGCGCCGCGCTAAACAGGTCCGGATCGGGCTCGTAGCTCAGTTGGATAGAGTGCCGCCCTCCGAAGGCGGAAGTCGCTGGTTCGAATCCAGTCGAGCCCACCGGTTCCCGCGCTGCCCCGGGTGTTGCGTTGCGTAGCGTTGTCTGTGGCGGTTGTTTTGCGCCATGAGCTTTCCTGCGGCCCGTGAGCTGGATCCCGTTACACATGACCTCACAGTTCCTTCAGGAGCGATCATCCCTCCGCCCACCGGGCCGTGCCCACACGGAGTGGTCATGATCGAGAATCAACCGGCTGCTCACATGGGTTGCGCCGTGGCCTGTAGCGGGGCCCTGAGCGCTGGTGTGGCGCACCCTTCGCCACCCGTTCCGCCGCTCATCGTGGTGGGGTCGGGCACGGTCATGATCCATGGTATGCCCGCAGCGCGCTGGGCTCCTGCTCCCGACTTCTCGGCGTGCGGAACGGTCCTGGGTGACCCCAAGCTGGCGATCGGACGGACGGTATTCATCGGGGGGCCTTCTTCTCTGACTGTATCGATCGCGAATCTGGACGCTTTGCTACAAGCGAAGCTCGACGCAATCAACGAATGGGATGCTCCGGCACGGGCCGACTTCAAGAAATGGTTTGGCAGGACGGATGAATCCTCCCGCCAAATCGTGATCAGACGGATCGGGAAGATGCAGAACCTTCTCAAGGGCTACAGGGACTCGAACTTTCGTGGTGCTGGGACACAGAATGCCGACGGACTTTTCGCGTTTGTCGACCCCGCCGACGACACAGTTGTCAGCGTTGGCAACGCTTGGGCAACCGCGCCCTTGACCGGCACGGATTCCCAGGCCGGGGCCCTCGGTCACGAGATGTCACATTTCAGGTCGGTCGGCGGGACAGATGACCATGTTTATGGTGCCAACCCGTCGAAAGACCTCGCAAATAGTAGCCCCGACCGTGCTCTCGATAATGCCGACAATTTCGAGTACTACCTTGAGGACGCCCCCTGATCCGGGTGAGGCGATCGTTTCCGCGGCTGCGACTCGCGCTCGTGCTCGTCGCCTTGGCCGCGCATTCTTCTGCCAGGAGCGTTGTCATGCCGATGTCGCCGTCGCCGATTCAGGTGAGCCTCGAGATCAACTCCAGCGATCGGCGCCTGCCAACGAAGGTGCATTTTCGTAATAGCTCCAAGGACAAGGTGTACCTCTACAAGGTGAACGGCTTCACCGAGGGACGCATCGAGAACAATCTCTTCATCATCGAGGGAAAGAACGGGCGAGTCCCATACAAGGGACTCTATTTCAAGCGCCGGGAGCCGAAACTGCCCGGAGATTTCGTCGAGCTCCTTCCGGGTGGGGTTTTTGTCGCCCTCGTACGACTGGCAGATGCCTATGACTTTCCGCCTGGGCCAGGGCAAGGAATTGGCCGCTACCAAGCCCGCTATGAGGCAATAGACCCATCTCCCCCGGAAGGGCCTCTGCGAGAGATGCGCTCAAACGAGGTCGCATTCGATCTGCCCCCCTAGCTAGCTCCTCGAGAGGGCAGCTCTTGACAACCCGACCTCGACCCCTAAACTACCGCGCTCCTTGGGAGGCACCCCTTTTTCATGTACGCCGTAATTCAGACAGGTGGAAAGCAGTATCGCGTCGCGCAGGGCGAGACCCTGCGGGTCGAGAAGCTCGAAGGCCCCGCCGGGACCAAGCTCAGCTTCGACACCCTCTTGTTCGCCGACGACGGAGGCAACGTCCGGATCGGCATGCCAAAGGTGGCGGGTGTCTCGGTGGATGCCGAGATCGTCGATCAAGGGCTCGGAAAGAAGATCATCATCTTCAAGTACAAGCGACGCAAGAGCTATCGGCGCAAGGCCGGCCATCGCCAGCCCTTCACGGCGCTCAAGATCAACGCCATCAACGCGGCCTGACGGCTCGCCAGCGAGAGGACTCGGAAAATGGCACACAAAAAGGGGCAAGGCAGCTCGCGCAACGGCCGCGATTCGCAGGGCCAGCGTCGCGGAATCAAGCGCTATGCCGGGCAGGAGGTGCTGGCGGGTAACATCCTGGTTCGCCAGGTGGGCACTGTGGTCCATGCCGGACCGTTCGTGGGAATGGGACGCGACTTCACGCTGTTCGCCCTGCGTACCGGCACGGTCAAGTACTACAAGTCCGGGCCGCGCAGCCTGGTCAGCATCGTCCCCTCTGCCTGACCGGCCGCCATCCAACCGGATGGCCCAGCGGGTGACGTCGTCGGCTTTCGGGCCTGCGGGCCCGTCGCTAGTGGGTGGTCGTTCGTGGTTGGACGCTCGTCCGTCGTCGCGGTAGTCGCCCCATGCAGTTCGTCGACCAGGTTCATATCAATGTTCGCGGGGGCGGCGGGGGGAAGGGGGCCGTGGCCTTTCGCCGCGAGAAGTTCGTCCCCAAGGGGGGACCCGCAGGCGGCGACGGCGGCGATGGCGGCAGCGTCATCCTGACCGTCGACAGCGGCCTGTCGACGTTGCTGGATTTTCGTTACAAGCATGAATACTTCGCGCCCTCGGGAGAGCCCGGCGCGAACAAGGATCGGTACGGGCACGCCGGCGCCAACCTGGTCCTCAAGGTCCCTCCCGGGACGCAGGTCTTCGACGAGGAAGGCGGCGGCTTGATCGCCGATCTGCGCGTGGAAGGCGAGACGTTCGTGGCGGCGCCCGGGGGCCGGGGTGGCCGCGGCAACATCCATTTCGCGACCCCGACCGATCGGGCTCCGCGCAAGTCGGAGCCAGGCCTTCCCGGCCAGGAGCGCCGGCTGAGACTCGACCTCAAGCTGCTCGCCGACGTGGGTCTGCTCGGCTTTCCAAACGTCGGAAAGTCATCCCTCATCGCTCGGATCTCGGCGGCCCGCCCGAAGATCGCGGACTACCCCTTCACGACCCTGATTCCGAACCTGGGGATGGTCCGGCTGTCCGGTGAACGCTCGTTCGTGGTGGCGGATATCCCCGGCCTGATCGAGGGTGCCCACCAGGGCGCGGGCCTCGGCGATCGCTTCCTGCGCCATCTCGAGCGCACCCGGGTTCTCGTGCACCTGCTCGAGGTCAGCGCGACCCCCGGTCGAACCCCCTTGCGGGATTTTCTGGCGCTCAACCGCGAGCTCGCGCTCTACGATCCCGAGCTGGCGGCCCGTCCGCAGATCGTGGTCCTCAACAAGCTGGATCTCCCTGATGTCGCCGCCCGACGTGCCCGACTCGCGAGACCGTTCAAGACCCGGGGCATCCCGCTGCTCACCATCAGCGCCGCGACCGGAGAAGGCATCGGCCCCTTGCTCGAGGCGGTCTGGAAGCAGCTGAAGATCATCGCCCCTCGAGATTCGTCAGCAGCCCGCTGAAGCATCGTCAGCCGAAGCCTCGCCAAGGGCCCGCCAAACGATCCGCGCACCGAGGGATCTGAACCGGCGGCTTGTTTGACCGACATAGTGCGTCCTGATATACACGGCGCCTTGGGCCTGCGCGTTTTTTCCGTCTTTCCAGGCGTAGGCCCTCTTATGAGACAGACGGAGCCAA
>Ga0066788_10000147_pt1 | contig 13615 bp, 10 predicted proteins | sample OrgsoiDNA2013048_FD_70943 | JGI IMG/M metagenome (GOLD analysis project Ga0066788, IMG submission 70943) | Permafrost soil microbial communities from the Arctic, to analyse light accelerated degradation of dissolved organic matter (DOM) -... | ecosystem: Environmental > Terrestrial > Soil >... | reverse complement strand
GGTCGGAATCCCCCTGGTTCGAGTCGCCATCTCGGCAAGAAGCGCGGAGGCCGAGGTTGTGCGCTACGCCGCGCCGTGGGTCGACGATCACGGTCGGCGCGTGGGCCTGGCGCCTGACCCGTCAGGCGACCGCATTCTCTGCGAGACCTCGCTCACGCTTTTCCCAGTATCGTTTGAGCCGCCCGAAGTAAAGCCGTCGCGGTCGCTTCGTTTTCGCGTTGTACGCCAGCAGGCACCGGCGCTTCCCGATTGGTGGGGAGATCGGCCGGGGCCGTTCGTTTACGTCACTCTCGGCACAGTCGTGGGCAGCATCGAGATCATGCGTTCCGCATACCGAGTGGCGCTCGACGCCCTGGTCGATCTGCCGATCCGGGCTTTGTTGACGATCGGTTCGGAGCTTTCCATCGAGGCGCTCGGTGATGTCCCGCCGAACGTCCACGTCGAACGATTCGTCCCGCAGGACGATGTGCTTCCTCATGCGGCGGCCGTCCTGTGCCACGGCGGCTCGGGCACGGTGATCGGGGCGCTTGCCGCGGGCGTCCCGATGGTCGTGGCGCCGCTGTTTGCTGATCAGCCGTTCAACGCACAACGCGTCGAGGCGATCGGCGCCGGTCTGGCGCTGCCGAAGCGGACCGCCGACCCGGAGGATCTGCGCTCGGCGCTGTTACGGGTGCTGGAAGAAGAGTCGTTCCGCGAGCGCGCGGGTCGCCTCGCAGCGGAGATTGCGGCGTTGCCGACGGTTGATGAGGCCGCGGTAGAAATCGAGCGGCTGGCGCGGCGGCCGTGAAACCATAGCCGCAAGGGCCTCACCCTGCCCGCTGATGGTAAGCGAGGACCCAAGTATGTCCTGGGCGAACGAAGTCAGCAGGCCTTCAGAGGAAGCGACCGAAAGCGACAACGATGACTCGCGCACACAAGCCATGACCAGCTGCAGCCTTATCATCCCGGAGGTTCTTCACACACCCCGGCTGACGCTGCGCATGTTCGGCGAGGCAGACTGGGACGGCCTGTGTGAGATGTTCGAGGACGCGGAGTGTGTCCGGTACACGCTGGGCTCGCCGCTAAACCGTTGGCAGACCTGGCGGGTGTTGGCGGGCTACCTCGGTCACTGGCAACTGCGGGGATACGGGCCATACGCGGTGGTGAAAAATTCCAACGACGCGCTGGTGGGGGCAGTCGGGTTGTGGTGCCCGGGCGAATGGCCCGAACCGGAGATCAAGTGGTCGCTGGCGCGGCGGTTCTGGGGAACCGGTCTCGCAACCGAGGCGGCGATCGTCGTGCGCGACATGGCGGCGCGGCACCTCGGGTGGGGGCGCCTGATCAGCTTGATCCTTCCAGAGAACGAACGTTCGAAGGCGGTCGCCCGACGTCTCGGCGGCCGCTGGGAGAAGGCCATTTCGTTTCGCGACACGCTGGCGGACATTTTCGTTTACGACCTTTCGGCGGTGGTCGGGACTCCGCCCGCGGCGCCGCCGCCGTAGATCAGAGTTGCACATTGCACATGGAAAAGGACGGTCCTTCGAAACCCCGACCGCAGTCTTCATGGGAACCCTGGAAGGGTTCCAAAACCCTCCCGGGACGGGGCCCGGCGTGCAAAGCCCTCCGGTTGCAGACCTCCGGAACATTCAGCAACCCGACTTTGGGGGTCAGGTAGCATTCGCCCCCGCGAAAGCCGAGCGCGAGCGACGACGTCGCGCGCAAGTCGCAAGGTCTCCACCCCATGGGCCCGCAGCCCCGAACATCCGGGACCACCTGACCATCCGGCGAGAATCCAGAGCCATCGCGCTCCCGGATTGGCACGACAGGTCCCTGCCCCTTCGTCGCATCATCCGCTCCCCTGAATCCGCGCTCGGGTCAGGGCAGCCGGCGTGAACCAACGAGACAGATCCGTTCGACATCACGGCCTTTGATGCTCCTCGGCCTCGACGAAGTCGCGGAGGGCTTCAAACCAGATGACCTTCTGAGCGAAGCCGGGAAAGCTCGCGTTCAGACCGCTCGGATTCGGGACCACGAACACGCGCGCGCCCGCGATGCGATCGGGCTTGGGGCCGGCGCCGTCGCTGCGCTCCAGCCGGAAGAAGATCCGGTAGATGGTGAGGCCCACGAACGCCACGACGCCGGGTCGCAGCCGGTCGACCTTGCGTGCGAGTGCCCGCCGCCCGCGCGCCAGCTCCGCCGCGGACAGCTCGGCGGCGGAGCGCGTCGGGCGCGGGCACAGGTTGGTGAGCGCGATCCCGAAGGTGCCGAGGGCCTGATCCTCGGAAAACGCGAGCAGGCGGGGTGTCAATCCGGACGCGTGCAGCAGACGCCAGAACGGATTGCCGTTGCCCGCGAAGTGATGGCCCTCGGCCCCCGATCGCAGGCCCGGGTTGATTCCCACCAGCAGGACGCGAGGCGGCTGGAGGCCGGGGCGGGGAAGGACGTCTTTCAGGCGGGGCACGCTCCATCTACAGTCTCGGTCGCGATCTGGGGGAGATCAAGCCCCCGTGACCGTCACGCGCCCGCCGCACGCCCGCCACCACCGCCGCGGTTCGCGGAGGATGGGCTATCACTTTCTGGGCCTGCGGCTCGTTCGACAACGCGATGCCGTAGGTTCGTCTTCATCGAGGGCTGCACGCAAGCCTGCCGGTTGACTGCAAGCTGCACATCCTCGCGCGAGAAGGCGGGTGAACGTAAGTTGGCCCGGGGTTCGAGGAAATATGGCATTCGGCGATTCTCTGGAGCCACTCTGCCGTCTCTGGTGTGCCGCCTCCTGCACAAGCGCATGTTGCCAGATTTCGGGCTATCCCATCCCCGTGCCGAGGGGCGACGCAACTCAGCTCACGAACCGCTCCCTGAGTCTCAGAAAAGACCGCTCGATCAGGACGTGGCTCACCACCGCCGCGGCCAGCGCGCCCAGTAGGTTCACCGGGAAGATCGTCCACCAGTGACGGCCCGGCGTCCCCAGGAAGAGCTGCTGCCAGATGTACAAGGAGTAGCTCAGCGCGCCGAGCGTTACCAGCACCCGCGATTCGAGGATTTTCGCGAGAAGGTCGTCGCGGATGTCCACGCTCCGCAGAATGACGACGGCCACCAGCAGGTGGATCGCGAGCTGCACGCCATGAATCCGCCGGTTGGCGTTGAGCAGGTGAACTTGAATGGCAGCCATGAAGCCGAGCGCGATCGTCCACGCTGGTGACCGCCAGAAGCGCATCGCCACCAGCCGGTCGAAGCTGAGCGCGAGCAAGCAACCAATGGCAAGGGGAGCGGTGCCGTTCGGCAGCTGCACCTGACGATTCCAGGACGGGAACAGACCGAACACGAGTGTCGGCACGACCTCGGCCAGAACCAGCAGCACCATCGCCGCGACGGCCGCGGAACGAACGCTGAGCGCGGCCAGCAACGGCGGCCAGACGAGATAGAACTGTTCCTCGACGGACAGGCTCCAGTAGTGCCCCAGGAACCAGGCGCGGTCGTGATGGTAGTCCATCACGTAGAGCAGCGCGCACGCAATGTCGTGCGGTTGCAGCGTCAACACGCGCAGACGCTCAAGCAACGCGACGAACCCGACGTAAAAGTAGGAGGCCGGGACAATCCGCAGCGCGCGTCGCAGATAGAACCGGCGCAACCAGACCTGGCCGTTGCGCGCACGTTCTTGCACGACCAGCGCCGTGATCAAATACCCCGAAAGCACAAAGAAGATCGCCACACCCAGCGTGGCGATCGGCGCCAGGGGTTCCGCCCAGCGGGGACTTCCGGCGCTGAAGCTCAGGTGGCCGAGCAAGACCATCGCAATCGACACACCCCGTAACCCATCGAGTCCCGGGAGATGCCGTTTCCCGCCCATGTCTGACGCTAACCGGAGCGGACCGGCGCGCACAAGGTCCAGGCATCCCGCCGACCGTGAGTATTTCTCGACGGTAGCAAACCTCTGCCACCGCCTGCGACCTCGTCCTCCGTTCTTGGGAGTAGGATGTGGCAGGTTCGAATCCTCTCGCCCCGACCAAGCCTGAGTCCCCGCAACGATTCGGTTTCGAGACGGGCGGGAGATGCTTCCCCGGGTTTTCGGCCTCCGGCAGCAAAAAAGAGGGTAAAGTGCGCGCTTCTCCATGAATCCAAGAACCTTTGCGTTCGGGTCGCGGCCATCGGGGCGGCTTACGCTGGCCCTCGCGATCTTCTTGCCGATCTTGGGTTTGGCCTTTTGCACGGGTGGCTGCGGTAGCAACACGGCGATCCCATCTCCCGCCACTGGTTCCGGGGGGCACGGCGCCATGGGGACGGGTGGGTCGGCGGCCCCGGGATCGGGGGGCGCCGCGACGCCCGGGAGCGGAGGCACGACCGTGGGAACCGGCGGCGCGCCCGCGACGAGCGGTGGGTCGTCGGGCGACACGGGCGGCTCCAATTTCGGGGGTGCGGGCGCCAGTGGTTCCGGGGGCGTCGGAGCGATCGGTGGGGGGGGCGGCGGAACCGGCTTGACCGGGGACGCGAGCACGCAACAGGACGGCGGCGTGGATTCATCATCCGGCAGCGGAATGGGAGGTCGCGACGGGACCAATGCTGCAGGTGGGGGGGGTGGCGGCGGCGGTACCGGGGCGGGTGGGGGTACGGCCACCAAATTGAAAGCGATCATGGTCATCACGGGCGCCGGGAAACCCACCGCGGGGGACAACGTCATGTTGGCCCGCATGACCGCGCGCGGAATTCAGACGACCACCGTCACCGATGCGGCTGTCACTGCGACCTCGGTCGCGGGCATGGATTTGGTCGTAATCTCCAGTAGTGCCGAATCAGGTCCATTGGCCGCGAAACTGCGCGACATTGCGATACCGGTGCTTTGCATTGAGAACGGGGAGTTCGCGTTGATGGGAATGACGCCGGCCACCTTGAACACCGACTACGGGATGGTCGCGACCCAGTCCCAGGTGCAGATCACAATGGCCGGCAATCCCATGGTGGGGACGTTGACTGGAACGATCACGATTTCCAGCGTGGCGGGCGATTTCGGCTGGGGCATTCCCGCCGCGACCGCGCTCAAGGGCGCCAATCTGGTGGGAAACGCGAATCGGTCCGTGGTTTTCGGCTACGAAAAGGGAGCCCAGATGGTGAGCCTGGCCGCCCCCGCGCGGCGGGCGGCCTTTGCCATTCGCGAAACCCTGGCCGCCAACCTGGCCAGCGACGGCACCAAGCTGTTCGACGCGGTGCTGAGCTGGGTCTTGATGTAGGGCCGGGCTGTCGTCCATGAAGCCCCCGTGGTCAACAGGGGCCGACCGCTGCGCTCACACCGGACGCTTGCGCACCACCAGCTGAATCTGGGCCAGGGCCCCCCCGATCGTCTGATCGATGGGCGCCTGGAACACTGGCGCGAACCATTTCAAGTCGACCTCGATCTCGAGCTTGTGGAACCACTTCACCAGGTTCCAGCGCACGATCACCAGCAGCCGAGCCCACCACCGAGGGCAGCGCCAGTGGCGAAGATAGGACCGCTCGTACCCGAGGTCCTGCAGTCGCACGTCGAGCAGGTCGCCTCCCGGGAGGGACGAGCCGAGCTCGAATACGTTCACCGAGACGCCCGACCAGTTCGCGGACGGCGCCATGGTGAAGGTGGCCTTGTGGTCGGTATTGAACAGCGAAGGCCAAACCCGCTGCTCGTAAAGGTCTTGATCGGGGACGATGACGATCAGATGTCCACCCGGCTTGACGAGCTTCCACCACTGCTGAAGCGCGGCCCTCGGACATCGCATGTGCTCGAGGCAGTGCGCCGAGAAGACGAAGTCGAACGTGTCCTCGACATGCTCCGTGATGACGTTCGCGTCTCCGTGCTCGAGGTCGAACCGCAAGACCTCCGGCAGCACCGGATCCCGGCCGCACCCGATGTCGATTCCGCGACCCCGAAGGAGGCTCCATTCCATCTCGGTCCACACCGATCGAGTCTTGGTGGCTTCATTCATTGGGGGCAACCTTCCACGAGGTCACTTGCCTCGCTCCCCCTGCCGAGATCCGGGGGAGATGCGCGGGCGCGAGAGGGTGCGCGGAACCGCAATCGGCCTTGAGGTTAGCGAAGGTAACAGAAAGCTCCGGCCGAAAAAATCGCAATCGGCCGGCGGTCAGGTTACTGACATGGACAGCAGGAGTAGGTATTGCCCCCCGGTGTGCTCCCGATGGCAACACACCCCGACGGCGCCGGTTGATACTCCGAGGCCACGCCCGCGCCGGACGAAGGCAGTGGGGGCCCGCCGCATGACACGGCGTACTCGTTGACCCCACACTTGCTCGTACACGTGGCGGTTCCGGCGGTCGAGCTGCATCCCGAACAACTCGCTCGATCGTTCGAAAGGCACAGCAGAGTCAGCCCATCCGGGGAGGAAGACCCCGTCCCATCCTCGCACGTCACCCCTTCGGGGTAAGCGCATTCGACATACGCCCGACCGACGTGGCACGCTCCCAAGCCGCCGTCGTTCAAGCTCGCCGGCCATTGACACTGGCCCTTGCTTGGCGGGGCGCCGTCATCCTCGGACCCGCCGTCGGTGCCCGCCCCGCTCGCATCGGGGCCCGGTGTGCCCTGGCTCATAGAGGAGGACGAACAAGCCATGAGCAGGCAAACAATGAGGCCGGCCATGAGTCTCACCACCGCCATTCCTCCTCGCCGGTCCGGTCCGGCTGTTCTACTGGGCGGTCCAGCCTCCGTCGATCACGATGTCCGTCCCGGTGATGAACCCCGCCTGCTCCGAGCACAGATAGAGAGCGAGACCGCCGATTTCCTCGACGCGGCCCCAGCGTCCGAGGGGGATGCGGGAGAGGAACTGCTGGTTGACCTCGGGGTCCTGCATGAGAACGGTGTTCATCTCGGTGGCGAAGGGGCCGGGGCTGATGGCGTTGACGGTGATCCCCTCGCTGGCGAGCTCGAGGGCCAGCGCGCGGGTAAGGCCGAGAAGAGCAGACTTGCTGGCCGAGTAGGCGGAGCGGCCGGGCAGGGAGATCCAGCTCATGATGGAGGTCATGCTCAGGATCCGGCCATAGCCGGTCCCCTTCATGTGGGGAACGAAGGAACGACAGGTGAGGAACACGCTGGTCAGGTTGCCGTCGATCACCCGGCGCCATTCCTCGAGGGTGAACTCGGTGAGCGGCTTGCGTAGATTGACCCCGGCGTTGTTGATGAGGATGTTCACCTTGCCGTAAGCCTCCATCACATCCTGCTCCAGCCGTCGCACCTGCCCCTCGTCGGTGACGTCGGCTTCGAACACCCCCGCCTTCCCCCCGGCCGCCACCACCTCGCCCGCCACCTGCTTCATCTGCTCGACGTTGCGCGAGACCAGGGCGACGCGGGCGCCGGCCCCGCCGAGGGCAAGGGCCATGGCGCGGCCAAGGCCCTTGCTGGCTCCCGTCACCACCGCCACCTTGCCATCCAGAGATCTGTCACTCATGACGGTGTGAATGATACTTCACGATCGATCAGGGAGGGTAGGACACCAGTCGCGAAGGCCACCCGACGGCCGTCCCCGCTGGACCCTGGTACCCGGCAACACCTCGACGGAGGTGACCAGCGTGTCCCTCGGTCCGATGGGATTCGTGGTGGGGAGTCCAGGGTGAAGAGCGCCAAGGTCGTTCGACATCGCCGGTCGGGCTTCGCGTCGTTGGTGCAATTTCCCCGATGGTGCTTTAGCATCAGCCCAGTGCGGCGTCGCTGGATCTGTGCTGGATCTCTGCTGCTGGGGCTGGCGACTTGCTGCCTGGCCGCGGCGACTGTGAGGGCCGCCGAACCTTCGGTGGCGGTGCGACGGTTGGAGGAATGGCGGACGAGCAGGGTGGCCATCTACATGAACGACTTCGGTGAGCTCGGCCGTTATCGCGTCGCCAACGCCCGACTCGGGCCGCCGGCGGCCGGTGAGAAGCGGGTTGTGTTCCTCGGTGACTCCATCACCGACCTGTGGCGCCTGGCCCGGGCTTTCCCGGGAAAGAGCTATGTCAACCGCGGCATCAGCGGCCAGACGACCGCCCAGCTGTTGCTGCGCTTCCGACAGGACGTGATAGACCTGAAGCCCAAGGTGGTGGTGATCCTGGCGGGCACCAACGATCTCGCGGGCAACACCGGGCCCATGACCATCGAGGCGATCGAGTCGAACTTCGCGTCGCTGCTCGAGCTGGCGCGCGCGCACGCCATTCAGGTCGTCCTCGGGTCGATTCTTCCCGTTCACAACTACACCCCCCCATCCGAGGTGGCGTTTCCCCTGCGCCCCCCAGAGAAGATCCAGACCCTCAACCGATGGTTGAAGGCCACCTGCGACGCCGGGGGTGCCGCCGTTTATCTCGATTACTTCTCCGCGATGGTCGACGATCGGGGCCTGCTGAAACGACAACTCGCCGACGACGGGCTGCACCCCAACGCGGCCGGCTACGCCGTCATGGCACCTCTGGCTCAGGCGGCGATCGACCAAGCGCTCGGCGCATCGGCGGGCCGCGATGCCCGAATCCTCTCGCCCCGATGACCATCACAACGAACGTGCAGGCCATCGAGATACTCCATGACGTAATAGAAGACGCCTTCGGCTGTTCGCTCGTAGTCGAACCAAGCCGTCAGTCCGCCTCCAGAGCTCTTTCGACCGGAGTCTCCGATTCGGCCAGTATTTCTGGCGCCCCGAGGCGCTCGAGGATCGCCCCCAGCACGGCCGATCCGACCATCAACGGCTCGATCCAGTCCTGCGACCGCCCAGTGCGCTTCCCCTCCACCCAGTTCATCCCGAGCATGTCGGTGGCGGCGTGGATCTGTTCCAAGGTCGCCTTGTAGCCGCCGGCCGACCCGAGCGTGATCACGGCCCGGGCGATCCCGACGGTCCCCACCACCGGGCAGGCGGCGCCGAGCAGGGTCTCGAGGCGCGCCCGCTCGGCTATCTGCTCGGCGGCGGCCCGCAGGACGCGCGCCGCCGCCCCCCCGCTGGCGCCGGCGGCCGCGGCTTGAGAGGCCGCAAGCATGACTGGTCCGTGACTGACGATCCGGAACGCCATCATTCGGTCGCCGTCCGCTCGTGCGGCGGTGGTGTACCGGGCTCCGATCCGAATGAAGAGAGACTGGCCGGTCGCGGTTGCTGCGTCGGCCGCCGCCTCACAGAGGCGCCGGGCTTCGTCTTCGACATCGCCGCCATCGGAGGTGGAGGTGCGTGCGGTGATATGCGCGGCGACTGTCATGATGGACCTCTCGAGGAGCGGGTTGTTTCCATGAGCGCGGATCGAGGGCAGCAAGGGGGATGCCAGAGCCCCGCAGCAGGCGTCTCGCCGTCTGTTACGGAGCTCCCTTCACGATCTGCGCAGCTCGGGTCGGGATCGGCCGCGCAGTCTGTGAACGACGCCGCTTGGGGGCCCCACGGATGCTGGGCTCAGCGCGGAGCGGTTCTTGCTTTGCCGTGCGTGTGCTGTGCGCAGCCGGCTTGATGGAACTGATGCGAGACGCTATGGTTGCTCAGGACGTCAGGGGGGCCTCGATGACCACCGAGACGACGATTACGGACGATACGGGGTCAGACGCGACCGACGGGCAGGGATTTCATCTCTTGGTCATGTCCCTGGAGGTCTTTTGGTCGCAGCCGCTGCCCCTGTCGGGCGTCGTCACGGTCGGGCGATCTTCGAAGTGCACGGTGCAGATCGAGGATCCGATGTCGTCCCGAGAGCACGCCAAGATCCACGTTGGCTTGGCCGCTGGGGTGCCGGTGCTCACAATCCAGGATGCTGGGAGTGCCAACGGGACCCGTGTTCGGGACGTGGTCATCAAGCCAGGGGAACCGGCCTCCATCCAACCGGGCGAGGCGATGATGATCGGCTCCACGGTGCTCATGGTGCTGCAGGATCGCCCGACCGGTGGGCATCGCCGGATCTGGCCACACGCTTATTTTGAGACTCGGGTCGAAGAGGAGTGCGCGCGCGCTGCCAAGAGCCACGCGTCGTTCGCGCTGGCCAGGATCCGGTTCTCGGGGGCGGCACCCTGGACCCGCGTGACGCCCATATTGGCGCAGGAGCTCGCCGCTCCGCACGTGTTCGCCAGCTACGGCCCGAAGGACTACGAGATTCTGTTCATCGACACGCGGCCCGGCGAAGCCGTGGCGCTGATGCAGAAGCTCGCGCAGTTGTTTCGCGTGTCTGGGTTGGAGGCGCAATCCGCATTGACCTGGTACCCGAACGACGGACGCTCCGGCGATGCGCTGCTGGCCGCAGCCAATTCGTCGCTGAAGAAAGTCGCGGGTAACGCCACCACGGGGGACCACATCGGCCCCCACGCCAGCGCCATGCAGAGCGTGCGCGCCATCGCGACGCGCGCTGCCTCCTCGAACATCAATGTGCTCATCCTGGGCGAGTCGGGGGTTGGCAAGGACGTTCTTGCCCGGCTCATCCATCAGATGTCGCGGCGCGCCGGGAAGCCGTTCGTCGCCCTCAATTGCGCGTGCTTGACCGAAAGTCTGATGGAGAGCGAGCTCTTCGGTCACGACAAGAGTGCGTTCACGGGCGCCGTGGCGGCCAAGGTCGGCCTGTTCGAATCAGCCAACGGTGGGACCGTCTTTCTCGATGAGATCGGCGAGATGCCGCCCGCGATGCAGGCAAAGCTGCTGCAGGCGATCGAGTTGCGCGAGGTGAGGCCGGTGGGGGCGGTGCGATCGCGTCCAATCGACGTCCGCTTCCTGTCGGCTACCAACGTGGATATCGAGGTCGCGGTTGAAAGGGGGGCTTTCCGCAGCGATCTCATGTACCGACTCAACACGCTCACGCTGTCCGTTCCTCCGTTGCGCGAGCGGCGGGACGAGATCGAAACCCTGACCGGGACGTTCGCCGCGCAGGCCTGCCGCGATGCGGGTCGCGAGCCCGCCACCGTAAGCGCCGAGGCGATGGAGTGCTTGCTTGGATACCGCTGGCCCGGGAACATTCGTGAGCTCAAGAACGTGATCGAACGGGCCGTGATCCTGTGCGACGGGAGCGAAATCCTTCCCGCACACCTGCCGCTCGACAAGATGCGGCCCGGCCCCGGCGAGCTGGTGCAGGTCCGCGACGCAGGGGAGGGAGCCGCGGGCGGGCCGGCACCGCGGGCCGGTCGGCCCTCCTTCAACCTGCCGCCGCTCGATGATCCTGAGGAGGAGTCAGAACGCCAGAAGATCCTCGACGCTCTCGACGCCTGCGCCTGGAGTCAGACCCGGGCCGCCGATCTCCTCGGGATCTCGCGCCGCACCATGGTGACCAAATTGGACTACTACGGCATCCCACGGCCGCAGAAAGCAGCCGGGCGAAACGCCGCCTTGCTGGCGGACACTCCCGCAGAGTAATCGCGAGATGGGCGGGTCGTCAGCCTCTCCCCGGCCGGACAGCGGGCGAGGAGGCGGCTTCTCGCAAGGCATCGTGGAAGTCGCGCCAGAACGAGGTGATCCGTCCGTCGAGCCCCAAGGCGCGACCGGCCAACGTGGACACGACGCCGAGCTGGTATCGATTGGTTTGGCTGATCACCGTGTCTTCGCGGTCGGGTCGCAACTCGATGATGGCCCTCGCCCGCAGCGGGTGTGTGGCGAGCGTCGTAATCACGATGGCCTGGCGGGCGGGGTCGCAGGCCACCTCGATCGGGCCGCGCAGGGCACGCCAGTTCCCGAGCTGGATGCGCATTCGCACGTAACCCTCGGCGGTCACCGCCCGTTCCAAGATCCGAGCGTCAATGTGCGCGAAAAGGTCCTCGATACGCGTGCTGGCAACTTCGAAGACGTGCGTCGGCGGGTGACCACCGACCCGCGATTCGAGCCGCATTTCCTGCGTCCGGCGCTCCGAGTCGGGCGGGGTCCGTTCCAGCGCTCTCAGCCCGCGCGGTATGGGAGCGAGCAGGCGCCGCCGGATCGCTGCCACGCCCCGGCTCGCGAGCTCCGGCGACAACGTCGAAGACACCGCCGATAGCGCCAAATGCAAGGTCATCTTCGCGGCGAACGCCATGGCGCCTGTCAAGACCTGTCCGTCGAGGACTACCACGGCGGCGTGCGGGCCGATGTAGGTTCCGTAACCTTCATCGACGTGGGAGAACGGAGGCCGGGTGCCCCGCGACAGATCGCTCCAGACGACGCGCGCGGCATGGCGGCCCGTCTGCATGGCGGCCGACGCCAAGGCCGGCACCTGCAACGAGTCAATCGACGCTGCCAAGTCGCCAAGAACCAGAACTTCAGGATGTCCTCGCAAAGAGAGGTCGGCGTCGACCGCCACCTGGGCGAGTCCGGGAATGTCGGCCAACCGAGGCGCGCGCCGGCCTCCAGCCCACACCAAGACTTGGGTCGACGGCAGCTCCCCACCGTGGAGAGCGGAGGGCTGGGAATCCGTCACCCGCTGATTCAAGATAACCTCGACCCCGAGGCCGGAGAGCGCCTCCGCGGCATATCGAGCCGCCACATCCGGGTAGCTCTCCAGCAGCCGCGGACCCTGGTGCACGAGGACCACACGGCCAAACGGCCCGCCAAGCGGTGGCGCACGTCGGACGATTACGTCCAGTCTGGTCTTTATCGCCGCCGCCAGCTCGACTCCATGGGGTCCGCCGCCAACGACGACGAGCTTGCGCTCATGACGACGGGGTCCCTCGGATGGGCTCGAGGCGCCGCCCACCGCTTCCACGATGGCGCGGTCGACATGGCGCCAGTCCGCGAGGCTATCCAGCGTGAGCGCTCCCTGGGTCCTGAGGGTCGAGTCCGGTGCAGCGACCGCCCCCGTACCGAGCAGGAGGTAGTCGTAGGCCATGGGCCGGCCCGAGATGATGACCTGCCGCGTGCGGGTCTCGATCCCATCCAACCTCCCGCGCTGGAAGGTGGCCCCGGGGAGGGACTGGGCGATCTCCCGAAACGGGTGGACGATCGACGACACCGCGACTCGACCGGCGAGGAGCTGGGACAAAAGCGGCCGGAACACAAAATCTCCGGCGCTATCGACCAGCGTGAGACGAACACCCGACCCAGCGAGCCGGCGGGACGCTTCGAGCCCCGCGAACCCGCAGCCGACGATCACGACGTGAGGTGCCATGCGTTGAGATCCGGGAAACACGTTTGCGATTATAGTGGTGCGTTCGGGTGGGAGCTGACGTGCAGATCAATCCAGGCGGGTATGGCGAATCCAGGGTCGACGCTCAGCTCGGGCCCTACCAGCTGCTCGGGGTCCTGGGTCGGGGGGGGATGGGCGTGGTGTACAGGGCCCGGCACCAGGCGACGGGATCCGTCGTCGCGTTGAAGACCGTCTCAGCGATCGACGGCGTTCATCTCGGCGCCCTGAGGAGCGAGATTCGTACGCTGGCGCGCTTGCAGCACCCCGGGGTGGTGCAGATCCTCGATGAGGGGCTGTCGGCGGAAACGCCATGGTTCGCGATGGAGCTCCTCGAAGGGCAGTCACTCTCGACTCGTATCGATTCGCTGTGGGGTCGCGAGCTCGGTGTGGACAGGTCCACGTTGGTCGCGCGGGAGCCGGATGGGGGGGCTTCGGCGCGTTGGCCGCCCGCACTGGAGGTCGCTGGACAACCACGGCGGCTGTCCATTCCCGCCGATCAGCTGGCGGAGGTGGTCCGGGTCATGCGCAAGCTATGCGAGGCGCTCGTCTACGTGCACGACCAGGGCATCGTGCACCGTGACCTCAAGCCCTCGAACATATTTCT
>Ga0066788_10000146_pt1 | contig 13741 bp, 9 predicted proteins | sample OrgsoiDNA2013048_FD_70943 | JGI IMG/M metagenome (GOLD analysis project Ga0066788, IMG submission 70943) | Permafrost soil microbial communities from the Arctic, to analyse light accelerated degradation of dissolved organic matter (DOM) -... | ecosystem: Environmental > Terrestrial > Soil >... | reverse complement strand
CACTCTGGCCGAGCGGGCTTCTCACCCACCGGACGACTTACCGAATTTCGTTCGACCTATCGCATGTCTCACTCCTTTCGGACCAGCCTTGCCTGGTCGCAGTCCCCGCGGACCCCTCCCTACGGATCCGTAAGCCGTCGCGGCCGGTGCGGCAAAGCGGCACCTCGCGGTACTGGAAAAGCTACCGCCATCGCCATCCGGAAAACTTGCCTCATTCGTTCACATTTCGACCGGGTAAAGACATCGAGAGCACCGAACAGGTTGGCGGACCGAGTGACCGTCAGGGTCCTTTGCTCAGGATCCTCGCGGCTTCCTTGGCATGGTAGGTCAGGATCAGATCCGCCCCGGCCCGACGCATGGACAGGAGGGTCTCCATCATGACCCGATCGTAGTCGATCCAGCCTTTCTCGGCGGCGGCCTTCAGCATCGCGTACTCTCCGGAGACGTTGAAGGCGGCGATTGGCACGTCGAATCCCCGGCGCACCTCGCCTATCACGTCGAGATACGCCAGGGCGGGCTTCACCATGACAAGGTCTGCGCCCTCCTCGACGTCGAGCGCGACCTCGCGGATGGCTTCCCGGATGTTGCCCGGATCCATCTGGTATCCGTGGCGATCTCCGAACGCAGGCGCCGAGTCCACGGCGGTCCGGAACGGTCCATAGTAACCCGAGGCGTACTTGGCAGCGTAGGCCAGGATTCCCACGGCCTCGAATCCCTCCTCGTCGAGTGATTCGCGCATGAACCCGACGGCACCGTCCATCATCCCGGAGGGAGCGACCACGTCGGCCCCGGCGCGGGCATAAGAGACCGCCAGCCGCCCCAGGTTCTCGAGCGTGGCGTCGTTGTCCAGTGCCTGATCGACGATCACCCCACAGTGGCCGTGTGAGGTGTACTCGCAGAAGCAGGCGTCGACCATCACACACAGCTCTGGGGTCGCCTTCTTGAGGGCCCGGATCGCCTGCTGGACGACCCCTTCGGGGTGCCAGGCCTCGCTGCCGACCTCGTCCTTCCGGGAAGGCAGCCCGAACAAGATCACCGAAGGGATCCCGAGATCCTCGATCTCACCCGCCTCTCGGGCCAGCTGGTCCACCGACAGGTGAAACTGGCCCGGCAGAGAAGAGATCTCGCGCCGCACCCCCGATCCGGGGCCGATGAACAGCGGATAGATGAAGTTGTCGGTCGCCAGCGAGGTCTCGCGCACCATGCGCCGCATGTTGGCGGTCCGACGAAACCGGCGCGGTCGATTTTCGGGGAATGACATTGGAGCAAGCTTAGCTCAACCGCGCAGGCGGTAGGCTGCGAGCGCATCGACGAGGCCCGCCACCGAGGGGATCGTGGACTCGACCTGCACCGTCACGCCGGCCGCGATGGCGGCGTCGCGAGTCGTCGGGCCAATGACCGCCACGACCTTGTCGTGCAGAGCCGCGACCTTCAGCCCGTCCACGAAGGCCCGCAAGGCTGATGGGCTGGCAAAGGTTGCTACGTCGAAAGCTGGGGGGGGCCCGGGCAATGGCAAGGCGACGGTCCTCGATACCGGGACGACGTCCACGATGGCTCCCACGGCGGTCAGGGCCTCGTGCAGGAGCTCCCTGCCTCCGATGGCTTGGGGGAGCAGGACGCGGGTCCCCGGCTTCAGCGCGCCCGAGCCGATGAACCCGGCCACCAGACCCTCCTGCCGCTGTACACCGTCCTCTGGCATCAGCGTGACCGGCACCCCGTGCTCGGCGAGCGTGCTGGCTGTCTGCGAGCCCACCGCGGCCACCCGGGGACCATCCTTCGATGATCGGAGGGCCGCCTCGAGCCGGGGAGCGCGGGCGAGTGCCGAGCGAACCGCCGAGGGGCTCGTGAACACGACCCATCCGTACGAGGCGACGCTCGCGATGGCGTCGTCGAACCGCGCCCAGGAGGGAGGTGCCTCCACGGCGATGGTCGGATACGCGATGGCCGTGGCACCAGCCTGCCTGAGGGCCTGTAACAGGGATCTGGCTTGATTCGCCGGCCGGGTGACCAGCACACGCCAATCGGTGAGGGGCAGAACGGCGGCCATGAGATTTGGGAGAACCGGCTGACAGGCTGAGCTGAACGCAGTGACGCCGAAGGGGTGGACCGATGACTCCGGTCAGATGACCTCGGTCAAAAGAAAGGAGTCAGGTCCACGTCCGGCGTCGAGGTCCATGGAGGTCCATGATAGCCTGCCCACGAATGCGCGCAGCGGCCCGCCTGGTGATTTTGATCGCGGCCATTGGATTGACCGCAGGCGCCTGCCGCAGCAGTCATCCCTCTGCCTCTGCCTCTGCCTCTGCCTCTGCCTCTGCCATTGCCTCTGCCAGTGCGATCCTGGATGGCGAGCCGAAGGCGGCCGCCCCCGCCGGACCCTTGGTCGTGGTTCACGCCAGAGGGCGCGACCTGACCTTCCGCGTGGAGCTCGCCACCTCAGAGCCCCAGCGCGAGAGGGGCCTCATGTACCGAAACCATCTGGAGTCCGATGCCGGGATGCTGTTTGTCTTCGAGCGCGACGCGCCCCTCACCTTCTGGATGAAGAACACGCTGATTCCGCTGGACATGATCTTCATCGCCAGCGACAAGCACGTCGTGGGTATCGTCGAGAACGCGGCACCCGAGACCGAGACGCCGCGCCGGGTGTCGGGAATGTCGCGCTACGTTCTCGAGATCGCGGGCGGCATGGCCGGGAGACTCGGGATCTCCGCGCGGGATGCGGTCGAGTTTCGAGGATTGCCCCAGGAAGCTCTCGAGAATTGACTTGGCCTGAGAAGACCAGGCCGGACCGGGTCCGAGGAGCTGGACGTTGCCGCCGTTGTGGCGGATGGTTGGAGGTGAAGCGGGTGTTGTGGTAACCAGCCAGGCCAGCCCCGGATGCACCGGGGATCAGACTCGAAACACGGCACCAGGAGGACTCTCAGAGATGCATCCACGTATCGCTTCGCTCGCTTTCTTCATGGTCGCATCGTTGGCCTCGACGGGGTTCGGCGGGACGGCGCGGGCCGAAGAAGGCGATCCGAACCACGGCACCTTCACCCTCGCCGAGGCCACCAAGGGCATTGCAGGCCCCGCCACCGGGCTGCTGCAGGCGACCATCGAAACGACCAAGGGCAAGTTCACCTGCGAGCTGTTCGAGAAGCAGGCGCCCATCACGGTGGCGAACTTCGTCGGGCTGGCCACTGGCAAGCGTGCCTGGCTCGATCCCAAGAGCGGGAAGTGGGTCCAGAAGAAGCCCCTCTATGACGGCCTGATCTTTCACCGGGTCATCCCGGGCTTCATGATCCAGGGCGGGGATCCCCTGGGGACGGGGACCGGCAACCCGGGGTATCGCTTCCAGGACGAGATCGTTCCCGAGCTTCGGTTCGACAAGCCGGGTCTGCTGGCAATGGCCAACGCGGGTCCGGCGACCAACGGTTCCCAGTTCTTCATCACCGAGGGAACGCCCGAGCACCTGACTGGACGGCACACGATCTTCGGTGCCTGTGAACCTGCGGCGCTGATCGGCGAGATCGCCCGGGTCAAGACCGGAGCGCGCGACCGGCCCCTCGAGGATGTCGTGATCAAGAAGATCATCATCACCCGGGGCAAGGGCGCCAAGACGTCGAAAGGCCCCGCGGCCAAGGGCACCAAGGCCGGACAGAAGGCCGCCGAGAAAGTTGGCGACAAGGCCCTCGACAAGGCCGCCGACAAGGAGCCCAAGCCCGCCGATGGCCCGCCGGAGAAGCAACCGCCCGCCTCCGAGAAGCCAGCCTCCCCTGCGACGCCCTAGCGGGCGGGGGCACACCGTCGGTCACCTCGGTCCACCCCGCGCGAGATCTCCTTGAAACATTTTGTCCTCGACACCAACATCCTGATTCACGATCCGGGCGCGATCTTCCAGTTCGGTGACAACGAGGTGGTCCTGCCCATCTATGTCCTCGAAGAGGTCGACCAGTTCAAGAAGGAAGCCTCCGAACGCGGGCGCAACGCGCGTGAGCTCGCGCGAATGCTCGATCGGTTGCGCAGCGGCGGGGGGCGTCTGGCGGAAGGCGCGTTGCTGCCGAACGGAGGTCGGCTGCGGGTGGCGACCGCCGAAAGAATGGTTCCCCGCAGCCTGCGCGAGAACCAGGTGGCCGACTACCTGATCCTGATGGTCGCGGTCGACGTGCGTGACGCTCACGCCGGCGATCCGACCATCTTCGTGACGAAGGATGTGAACCTTCGCATTCGAGCCGACGCCCTTGGACTGACCTCGGTCGACCTCGAGGCCGAGGAACGGGTCAGCCTGGAGGAGCTCTACTCCGGCATGACCGAGATCCAGGTCAGCGGCGCCGACGTGGATACTTTCTTCAGCCAGGGCAGCCTCGGCCTGGCGCGGGCCGAGCTGCAGCCCAACCAGTACGTCCTGCTGCGCGACGCCGAGAGCCCGTCGCACAGCGCGCTCGGCCGCTTCGACAAGGCCCAGGGCAAGCTGGTTCAGCTGAAGAAGATTCGGGATGGGGTGTGGGGGATTCGCCCCCGCAACAAGGAGCAACACTGCGCGCTCGATCTGCTGCTTTGCGACGAGATCAAGCTCATCACCCTGGTCGGCAAGGCCGGCACCGGCAAGACCATGCTGGCGCTGGCGGCTGGCCTGCAGAAGGTGGTCGAGGAGAACACCTACTCGAAGATGCTGGTGAGCCGTCCTATCTTTCCCCTGGGACGTGACGTGGGGTATTTGCCCGGTGATCTCGAGCAGAAGCTCAACCCGTGGATGCAGCCCATCTACGACAACGTCGAGTTCTTGATGGGCCTATCGAAGGCCGAGACCAAGGCCGATGCCAAGAACGGTCGCAACGGTCGCGGCGGACGCAGTTACCACGAGCTCATCGACCTCGGGTTCATCGAGATCGAGCCGCTGACTTATATCCGGGGGCGGTCGATTCCCAATCAGTTCATCATCGTCGACGAAGCCCAGAACCTGACGCCCCACGAGGTGAAGACCATCATCACCCGGGTCGGCGAGTCCACCAAGATCGTGCTGACCGGCGATCCCTACCAGATCGACAATCCCTACGTCGACGCCACCTCGAACGGGCTGACCACCATCGTCGAGAAGTTCAAGGCGGAAGGCATCGCCGGTCACGTGACCTTGAGCAAGGGCGAGCGCTCCGTGCTGGCCGAGCTCGCCTCGAATTTGCTGTAGGCCGAGTCCGGACGACGACGCTACGGCCCGCCCTGATCGCGGTCGAGGACGCCGTCGAGGTCCCGATCGATGCCGATCCTCCTGCCGGAGCCCGGGGGGACTGCGGTGAACGTCAGCTCGCCTTCGGTGGCCAGGGCCTGCAACTCAGAGTCGGTCACGGGCCGGGCGGTCGCGCTGTCAGGCCAGAAGAGCCGGGATGCGGCGTCCATCACGAAGCCACGGCGATGCCCGCCAAGCACGCCCTGGACCACCAGGTCGCAGTCGCCGGCGAACGCGCGCGCCTCGAGGAGGCTGATGCGCGCCAGGACCGGATCGTCGTGTTCCGCTGCCAGGGTGACCTGTTGGCCCACGATGGGAGCCAGATTCGAGTCGAAGGCCATCATGAAGGCTTCGACCTGGCGGCGCAGCTTGATGCCCGCGCCGAGCTCGACGGCGGCCTTGGCGGGATCGCCCGGATCGGTGATGAGCGGAAAGCCACCGAGGTTGGGCAACCCCGAGGTCCCGTCTCGGCGTGCGAACACTGTCCCCGAATGGAAGCGGAAGACGGTGTCCACGCTGCCGTCGTGAAGGAAGCCGAAGCCCCGCACCTGATCCCCGGTGAACCCATTGTCGGTATACGGTGGGGGCAGGAACGAGGCCAGCCCGCTGGTGTCGCTGGAATTGAAGGTCGCGGCCATCCCGAAGGCTCCCACCTTCTGGTACATGTTCCTCAGGTGCGGGACCTTGAAAAACTGTGTCTCGGCCTCGAACGAATACCGGCCATCGCTGCCGAAAAATCCCGGCTTGGCGACGCCGAGCTCGGCGTTGCCCGTCGGATCCAGGGTGTGGCAGCCGTTGCAGTTGTGGAAGGTGTCCGACGGGATCTCCGCTCCGTCCGCGCTCTGGTTGAAGTAGAACTGGCGGCCGGCCTGCTCGTCGGGCGTGAGCGAGTTGTCGAGGCTTCGGATGGGATTGGGCGGATAGGTCACCTGCAGGATGAAGTCGGTGAAGGCCTGCATGTCGGCGTCCTCGAGTGGCCCGCTCCGTCCGAGCAGGCCCGGGAACGCCACGTTGAATTTCTTGAACGCGCTTTGCTCATCGAAGGTCCCGGTGTCGGGCTGCGCGCTCGGCAGGACGACCAGCCGGGTCGCGTCGGTCCCACCTGTCCGATCGCCCCGCCAGTGCATCGGGCCGTGGTTCGCCATCCCCCTCAGGCTCTGGGTGGTCATGGGCCCCTTGAGGGGATGATCGACGGTCGGCTGATTTCCGGTCAAGCCTGCGATGATCGCCGGGTCAACGGTGAAGGGACCGGGGATGGGGGTCACGATGTCGTCGGGATCTCCCAGATCCCAGGCCAGGCTGTCGAAGTCGCCAAAGATGTGGCAGCTCGCGCACGCGGAGTCGCCGTGGCTGGAGGTGAAGGCCGCATCGTACAGAAAACGTCGGCCCTTGACCGCGCTCGGAGGCTCGGGGTTGAACATCGCGACATGTCCGATCTCACGGCGCGCCCTGACGTCGACGATCGAGACGGAATTGTCGAAGCGAGTCAGTACGTAGAGCACACCCTCCCGGTGATCGAGCGCCAATCCCGTCGGACCCCCGCCGGTGAGCGAGATCTGGTTCGATGGCGACGGAACGAACGAGTCGCTCTCGAGCTGGCGGGTCGAAAATACGCCCACCTTGCTGGAACCGAGGGCCGCGACGAACAGCGTGTGCCCGTCGGGCGACACGACCATTCCGGTTGGAAAGGCCAGGCTCTTGGCCGCTTCCTCCGGGGTCCCGTCCCTCGAGAAATCAAGGTGCTTGTTGAGGTGACGGGGCTTCACCTCGCCCGTGACCGGATCGATGGTCGTGATCCGGCTCTCCGCCAGGTGCCCGCGGACCGTGCCGGGCGCGGCGCCCTGGGTTGCCCCGAAGACGTCGTGACCTTCGAACCGGATGTCGTTGTTGGCATCGGTGTTGGAAACATAGACTTTGCCGGACACGGGGTTCACCGCCATGTTGAAGAGCACGGTGCCGACACCGGCAAATACCCCATTTTCCTTGGCGGACGGGGGATCCGCGAGCGCGTCGATCGCAAAAACGTCCTTGTCAGGCAGGTTGAGCTTCACCTGGTCATCCCAGCGCCGACCGCTCTCGTCCAGCCAGTGGAGTTGGCCGTCGAGCGCGTCGACTCGATACTTGACGATGAGCCCCGTGGGGGGTTGCGGCGCCCCCTGGAAATTCGTGTGGGGCGGCGGAAGGGAGCCATTGGGCGTGACGAGGCGTTCGTTCAGGGACGTGGTCCGGTTCCCGGAGTGAAACGCCGCGGCGTAGACCGTGCTCCCGTCAGCCGATGCCGCCAGCGCCCGCGGTGTGTCCGCGAAGAGCGTGATCACGTTGATGGGCGTGCCTGACAGCAAGGCGCCGAGGTGGTCCGCGTCGAAGACCCACACATCCGCCCGACCCACTCCTGGCGTCGTCAATTGCGGATCGCGCCCCGTGTTCTGCCCCCGGTGCGCCGTGGTCACGAAGGCGCGCGATCCGCCCGGTCCTGCGAAGACGATGTCACGCGGCTCGTCACCGACCAGCAAGGTCCGCACCACGTGAGCTCGGGTGGGCTCCCGCGCATCGATCACGCTCACGCTGTCCGACAGATGGTTCACGACCCACAGCTCGCCGTCGCACCGCTCCGCCAGGGCGACCGGTTCGAGGCCGACGGGAACCGAGGCGAGGTGCTCCAGACGACGCCTCTGCACGCTGAAGATCTCGACGCGGTTGTCGGGAGTGTTGGTGACGTAAAGTAAGCGTCGACTCGCCGACAGGGCCAGCGGACGGACCTGCCCACTCTCGAACACCGTGAAGGCGGCCGTCGATGTCGGAGTCGTTGTCGGCGTCGAGCTCGGGGGCTGGTGCGACGCGAGGCCCTGGACCGACCGGGTCACGTCCAGCATCGGGGCGGGCGCCGCGTCGTCCTCGCGAGCGCAACCGGTGGCGCCGGCACCAAGCATGGGTAGCAGCCACGACGACAACAACCACAACCCCAAGGACCAGGACGAACGCTCTCTTGCAATGAATCTCATGTGACCTCCTGTGTGCTTCCAACCGGAGCTGCGCGTGTGCGCGAAATGCGGCTCCCGCTCCGCGCAGCAAGGGGCATGCCCTGATTGCTTGGAAATGGCTCGGTCGGCCCCGCCCGCGGCCCCGCGACCTCCTGGGCTCGCGGACGCCGCAGCGGCGCGCAGCTGGGTGTGCCGGATTTCGCGCAATCCGACACGCCTGTGCAGATCCCGCACAGCGTCTGGTCGTAATCAGCCTGTAAAGAAACCGTGCCTGACCGCTCGCCGGGATGTGTATCTTGAAGATGCTGTAATGACGACTCAGGACTGGATCACCCTGATCGCCTGCGTCGGGGAGCTGGCGGTGGCGGCGCTCGTGTTCCTGCGGGCGCTGGGCAGCCCGCTGGCGATCCCGCTGTTGCTCTTCAGCGTGGATCTGGCGGTATGGAACCTCGCGCGACTTGGCTATCAACGAACGGGCGCCATCGACTGGCACCTCCTCGACATGGTCGCGTCCCCGATCGGGATGGCTCTGGCGTTCCTCTTCTTGTTGAAGTTCGTGGGACGGGCTCGACGGATGCGCTGGGTGCTCCGGGCGCACTTTTTGCTGAACGGCATACTGTCGACCACGGCGGCTCTGGCCCTGATCTCCGGGGTGGCTCGCGCCATCACCCTCTCCAGGATCTGGAGCTACGGCTTCCTGTTGATCCTGTTCCTGCCCTCCGCCCTGGTCGTGAAGGTGCTGCTGTCGCATTTGACGAGCGCGGGCAGCATCGAGGAGCGAAGTCGCACCTCGCTGCTGCTGGGAGGAGTGGCGGTCATCTCGCCGTTGACATCCACCGAGATCTTCGCCGACCTGGGATGCAGGGTGCCGCGGCTGGGCAGCCTCGGGATCCTGAGCTTCAACGCCATTCTCCTGGTGGCGGCCCTGCGCTTCCGACTTTTCGATCGCAAGCTTTCACCGTCCACCGTGCTGGCGGCCACGGTTGTGGCCGCGGTCGGTGGCATCGCATATCTGTCGGTGTTCCACGTGGCCGGCTCCAACACTGCCTTGCTGGTGCTGGGAACGCTGACCGTGACCCTGATCCTGGTCGCCGCTGCCCGGATGATCATCGGCACCCTGATGGCGCGGCGCGACCAGCTTTTGAGGCTGGCGACCCTCGGCAAGATGGCCGCCCAGATGGGGCACGACATCAAGAACCCGCTGGCGGCCCTGAAAGGGGCAGCGCAGTTCCTTCAGGAGGAGCTATCACAGGGTCGGTCCATCGACGGCAAGAGGGAGTTCATCGACCTCCTGGTCGAGCAGATCGATCGCCTCAAGAGCGCAGTCGACAAGTACCAGCGGCTGGGTCGAATCGAGGCTGTTCGCACTCCCGTCCAGCTGAACGATCTGGTCCGAAGCCTGGTGACCCTGCAGGAGCTGGGAAACGCCGAGGACACCACCATCAAGGCGGAGTTGGCGACCGATCTGCCGGAATGCCCCCTCGACCGAGATCTGGTGGCGGGCGCGCTCGAGAACCTGCTCCAGAATGCCTTCGAGGCGACGCTGCGCTCATCGACCATCGTCGTCAGGACCGCTGTCACACACACGCGCCATGCACCGTCCTTGGTGCTGTCGGTCGAGGACGCCGGGATCGGGATGAGCGCGAGAACCCGCGAACGGGCACTCGACGACTTCTACACCACCAAGGCCACCGGCAGCGGGCTGGGGCTGGCCTTCGTGCGTCGGGTGGCCGAGGCCCATGGCGGCGAGGTCTTTCTGACGAGCAAGGAGGGCGCCGGAACCACCGTCGCCCTCGTGCTGCCGCTCGAGTGAGGAGCTCATGATGGCCGAAGAGAGCGCCTGTGTCCTGGTGGTCGATGACGATCCGGCGGTGGGCATGGTCCTGCTGGCCCAGCTGGGTCAGGCTGGAATCGGGGGGCAACACGTGCTGGACGCGCGGGGTGCGCTCGAGTTCCTTCGCGAGCGACCCGTGGATGTCGTGGTCACCGATCTTCGGATGCCCGGAACGAGTGGCGTCGAGCTGCTGGAGGACATCGTCGAGAGATGGCCGGAGATCCCGGTGATTCTCTTGACGGCGCATGGCACGGTTGCGGCGGCCGTGGAGGCCATGAAGAAGGGGGCGGCGGACTTTCTTCTCAAGCCATTCGATCGCGAGGAGATCCTGTTCACAGTGAGGAAGCAGATCGCCGCCGCTCGTCACGGCCTTGGTCCACCAAGGGCCGAGGTGGGTGGGGACGTGCTGGCCGGGCCCACCTCCTCCTCGGCCATGCGAGAGGCGCGCGACCTGATTCGTCGGGCGGCGGCCAGTCAAATCAACGTCCTCATCCGAGGCGAGAACGGCACCGGGAAGGATCTCACCGCCAGGGCCATCCACAAGGAGGGCCCGCGTCGAGACGCCCCTTTCGTGAGAGTTCAGTGCGGCGCTCTGCCCGATACACTCATCGAGAGCGAGCTGTTCGGCTACGAGAAAGGTGCCTTCACGGGAGCGGCATCTCGCAAGCCAGGACGGGTGGAGCTGGCGGAGGGGGGCACGCTGTTCTTGGACGAGATCGGCGACATCACCCTGGTGGTCCAGTCGAAGCTGTTGCGGCTGTTGCAGGAACGCGAGTTCGAGCGCCTGGGAGGAACCCAGACCTTGAAGACGACGGCCCGTTTCGTGGCAGCCACGCACCAGCCCCTGGAGGAGATGGTACGCAAGGGAACTTTTCGCGAGGATCTTTTCTACCGTTTGAATGTGTTGCCAATCTGGATTCCACCGCTGCGAGCCCGAGCGGCCGACATCGACGCCCTCGCCGCCCAGTTTGGCCGGGAGGCGGGTGAGATGAACGGTCGGGGACACGTCGAGCTCACCAAACAGGCGCTCGCGATCCTGAAACGGCAACCTTGGCCCGGGAACGTTCGCCAGCTCCAGAACTTCGTCGAGCGGCTGGTGGTCCTTTCGGATGGCAACCGGCTCACCGCGGCCGACGTGGAGCGCGAGCTTGGCCGCCCGCTGCAGATCGGTGGGCTCTGGGAGCCGGCACCGCCGCGCCCGCTTGAACGGGCGGAAGGACGGGCTGACAGGGTCGACAAGCTGGAGCACTTCGCCGCGGGAACCCTGGAGGCGAACCGCAAGGAAGTGGAGCGCGAAGCCATCATCGCGGCACTCGCCCGATCGGCGAACAACCGCTCGGTGGCCGCCCGCCTGCTGGGAATTGGCCGCCGCACTCTGTACCACAAGTTGGCCGAGCACGGGCTCCTGTGAGGCGAGTGCGGCTTCGCCGCCGCAAGGGGCCTGGGAAGGCCCCCTGCGAGACCCCCACGGAGTTGCTCAACGGCATGGCCGGTCCAGCAAAGCTGGACCTCCCCGTGCTTGGATTGGCCACGCATTCGTCGGAGAAGAAAAACCTGCTTCAAACGTCAACACGAATGAGGCAAGTTTTCCGGATGGCGATGGCGGTAGCTTTTCCAGCACCGAGAGGTGCGGCTTTGCCGCACCGGCCGAGACGGCCTACGGATCCGTCGGGAGGGGCCCACGGAGAGGGGCCGCCCCTCCCCGCGAGCGCCGAAGGCGCGCGAGTCCTCATCGCGGACGGTGGGCCCGTCGGGTTTGGCCACGGAGGCTTCAGATCTGACCCGGATCGCTGGTTCTCAACCCATCCGTGACGTCGCGCGCGATGATATGGCCGGCCGGGCCGAGGCGCAGGCGGATGAAGCGGATGCCCGGCAGTCGGGTGATGACCTCGTCGAGCGTGGGATCGTCTCCACGTCGGGCCAGGCCCACGATGCGCCGATCGCCGAAGCGGTAGGCGCCGGACGGTGGGAGCGGCGGGCGGGCCAGCAGAAAGTCGAGTGCGGCGGCCCGGGTCTCGGGAACAGCGACGAACGAGGCGGGGGAATCCCCCAGCACCAACAGATCCGCTTCGTGCGCCGCGAAACGGGGACCTTCCTTGACCGCCAGATCCAGATCCTTGATGCCGGCGGCGACGTGGAAGGTGCGAAAGCCATGGTCCAGGCCGTCGGCCACGGCCCGCCGCGCCGCCGACAGCCGCGCCTGGTACGACAGGACCTCGGCTCGTCGATCGATCCCCTGCGCGAAGTCCAGACCCAGGAGCGCCGCCAGGACCGCGACCACCACGACCGGAACCGACCGCGGCCCGTTCGTGAGCACGATCTCCGCCAGCCAGGCCAGCCCGACCGCAGGAAAATAAAAGTACCGAGCACCCACTGCCCAGGGGGCCGCCAGCAGAGGAAGCACCGTGATCAGCACCCACAGCAACGGCACGCCGACTGAAGAGCGCGCGCTCGAGCCGCGCCAGACCCGCACGCCACCCAGCAGGAGCAGCACCCAGCTGGCCATCCCGAGTGCCCAGGCCAGACCTTCGTTCGCGACCACCTGACCGGTGCCGGCCAGGTGGATCAGGCCCGAAACGATCTGCAAGAGCTTGCCGGGAAGCGACGCCACCTCGTCGCCCGATCGTCCCAGCCCTCCGAGCACGATCGTCCGAAGGATCACGTAGGTCACCGCGACAGGCACCAAGGCGAGGCACCGTCGGACCCCCTCACGTCCGGCCGCAGGCGAACCAGCCTGGGAAGCGAGCGCGACCACCCCCAGGAGCGGCACCACCAGCGCCGTTTCCTTGGACCAGCAGGCGCCGGCGAAGAGCAACGCCGAGATCCAGGTTCTGCCCCGCAGCACCGCGATCACGGCGCCCAGCCCAAAGGCCGTCGCCAGGAGATCGGTGGAGGCCGAATACCAGAAGGCCGCCTCCTCGGTCATGGGCGCCGAGAAGAAGAGCGCCCCCGCGATGAGCCCCGCTCGGCGCGCGCCGAGAGCAGACGCCTGGCGAGCGCCGTCGGCGTCACGGCCGGCGGCCCCGAGAGCGACGTGACGGCCCCTACCCCCGTCGTCGCCGGCGTCGAAATTCGATCCACGCCGGCGCTGAGGATCCGTCGCCGGGCCTGCGCGCATGGCCGCCACCAGGGCCGCCACCTCGACCGACACGAGGCCGTGCAGCCCGAAAGCCAGCAGCGCGAATGGAGTCCGCGAGCCGTGCCCGAGCCGCCCGAGCAGCCACCACAGCAACATGGGAAGCGGGCGGTAGAACTCGCCGCCGTGCTGATCCCTCACGAACGCAATCAAGGGATTCTCGACGTATCGTGCGAAAGCCAGGAACAGGTGATCATCCCCGGTGAAGGTCGTCACGGCCCGGAAGGCTGCGGCGCCCACCGAGAGGAGGCCGAGTGCCGCGCAACCGACGCGCAGGGCGCGTACCGCGCCTCGCAAGTTAGGTACCACCCGCAACGATCATTGCGCGACTTCGTGGATGGTCCCCAACTTCTGGGGCGCTAAACTTGATACTCAGGCTGTGGATCAGGGCCAAGGGCCACCGGTGGCGGCCGCCACCTGCCGCAACAACTCGCTCATTTCGGCGTGAATCAATCCGTTGGTCGCCAGCACCCGCCCGGTCTCTCCGTCGAAGGCGGTGCCGTCGAGCTCGGTGGCGCGCCCGCCGGCGGCGTTCACGATCGCCGCACCCGCGACCAGATCCCAGGGATGGAGCATCCTCTCCCAGT
>Ga0066788_10000144_pt1 | contig 13782 bp, 12 predicted proteins | sample OrgsoiDNA2013048_FD_70943 | JGI IMG/M metagenome (GOLD analysis project Ga0066788, IMG submission 70943) | Permafrost soil microbial communities from the Arctic, to analyse light accelerated degradation of dissolved organic matter (DOM) -... | ecosystem: Environmental > Terrestrial > Soil >... | reverse complement strand
TGGTGCGTGTCTCGGCGGCGATCAGCAACGCGTCCGGATGCAGAAAGCGAGGCATGCGTTCTCCCACTCCCCGCAGGCCCTCGCGCAAGGCCGTAACCACCAGATCGGGAAACACCCGATCGAGAGACGCAGGGGTCAGTCCCGGTCGATAGCTCGACGGTCCCACCGCGGAGCTCGGTCGGTGTTCCAGAAAGTCGGCCAGGCGCTGGGCAGGAGCCCGAAAGGCGCCGCCTCCCGCCTGGAAAGCCGCCCGTTCGATCGTGCGCTGGAGCTCCACTCCCGCCAGCACGCCCGCGGCGGCCGGACCCATGTCGCCGGGTTCGACGGCCACCACGAACCCTGAATTGGCGTACGGGGAGTCGCGCTTGGACAAGCTCATCCCGTTGACGACCACGCCATCGGATTCGGTGGCGGCCGGCACGATCCAACCCCCCGGACACATGCAGAAGCTGTACACCCCGCGTCCTGCTCCCCGCGACGTCAGATCGTAGGTGGCGGGAGGCAGGAGCGGATGGCCGGCCGCGCTGCCATACTGGATCTCGTCGATCAGCGACTGGGGATGTTCGATGCGCACTCCCACCGCGAAGGATTTTCGCTCCATGGGAAGTCCCGCCGCCTGGGCCCAGTCGTAGACCGACCGGGCCGAGTGACCCACCGCCAGCACCACCGCGTCCGCCTCGATCTCGTCGCCTGTCCGGAGCTTCACGGCACGAACCCGGGCCCGATCGATGCGCAATCCGGTCACCTCCGTGCTGAACCGATAGCTGACCCCGCACGTCTCCAGGTGAGTCCGGAGCGCCATCAGGACCTTGGGCAAGCGGTTCGAACCGACGTGGGGCCGAGCGTCCACCTCGATGTTCGCCGGTGCGCCGAAGCGAGCCAGATCGGCGAGCACCCCGGCGACCGCACCCCGATCCTTGGACCGCGTATACAGCTTTCCATCCGAATAGGTGCCCGCCCCACCCTCTCCGAAGCAGTAGTTCGAGTCGGTATCGAGGCGCCCCCTGGTCAAGCTCGCCAGATCGGCGCGGCGGGGTTGCACCGTCTTGCCACGCTCGATGATACTGACCGGCACTCCCGCCTCGGCGAGACGCAAGGCCGCCCAGCTCCCTGCGGGACCGGAGCCCACCACCACCACGTGCGGAGGTCTCCGACCGGACGGCCATGACAGGGGCGGGCGTATCGGAGCCGCGTGAGCAGGCAACTCGGCGGGACTGCGGGCCACCTGGCAGCGCAAGCGGAAACCCAGTGGACGCCCCTTCCGCGCATCGAGCGATTGACGCAAGACGCGCGTGGCTCCGATCGAGCCCGGGGGCCACCCCAGCGTCTGCTCGGCCAGCCGAGCCAATCCTGTCGCTCCTGGGCGGCCCTGGAAATCCTCGATGGGAAGAAAGAGATCGACGACCGTGGACATCACGGCCTCAAGCTGTCAGTCCCACCCGCCGTCTGGCGGTCAGGCAGTGGGGTCCCCCGGCCTCGAACTCGCGACACGGTCGCGGACGGTCGTCATAGATCGAACATGAGAAGTGGGGTGCGCTCGGTTGGGGGGGAATCGCCGGGCCCGCCTCGGCCTGCCCGCCGGATAGGGGCCGCTCCTCGAGCGCGGCGCACCGATCGCCGGCGCGCAGGATCTCGAACCGGTGTCCGTTCCGGACGACCAACTCGGCGCGCTTCCAGACCACCGGATCGCGCACGGAGACCGTCACAGCGTGGTAGGCCTCGCGACAGCAGGCGCCGCAGGCCTGGCAGCTCACCGGAGGCTCCCAGCGGACACACGCGCGAAACCGCGGATCGGTGCGCCGCCCGATGCCATCCCGGTCCGCAGATTGACGGCAGCGTGGCACCGGTCGCCCGCGGCCCCCGCGGTAGAGCCAGGAGCACGTCCCACAGGACTCCTGGGGAGCGTCCTGTACGAACGCGAAGCCCACCGGGTGAAGGGCGCCAGGGTCGGGCGACGCCTGGGCCGTGGCGGACGCGTCCAGGCGCCCCCGGGTCTCGGCGAGCGCGCGATCCAGCACGTCCATCCAGGGGCGCGAGGACGGACGCTCCACGGCTCGAGCAGCCAGCGTCGCCGCGGGATCGCGCTCGTTCCGCAGGGGGTCGCCCGATATTTGGTCATGGTACGCACGGAACTCGGTGGTCGGTGCCATGAGCTCGCGCAATCCGTGACGCTCGGCCAGATGCACCTGGACGCGCAGGCACGCGTGCTCACGAATCACGTCCCGGTCATCGCAATTGCTCAATCCCCAGTCGGGACGGGACCAGCCGACGGGCCCCTCCACCACGCCGTGACAAAGCTCGTGAAAAATCAGCTGGGCCACCGCGTCCTCGGGATCGAGGGTCGCCTCGACGCCAATTCTGAGCCGTCCACCTCCGTCGCTCAGCGCGTAAGCGGCGTCGGTTCTTTCCACCGCCCACCCCAGCGCAGCAACCGCCGCCGTCCAGATTCCTTCGATCTCGGCTGCGGCCAGGGGGCTACGCGGGCCCTTGGCGCTCCCCTCACCGTTCTCGTCACCGCTTCTGGGAGGGCGGATCGCGCCCTCCGGAAGGTCCTGTTTCATCGGTCGTTCCATATTTCGTGCCATGGTCGTGCCATTCGGAACATTTTGCGACAGTCCTGGCGGCCCCGAGCCTGCACGCTTGCACTCGGGCCTGGAACGGTGCAATCTAGCCGATTGCTGGCGGGAAGACCCTCGGGGAGACTGGCGATTTCACCCGAGAGACTCAAATAAATAGACCCGTCATTCAAGACTCGTTCCAGCGAGGTGGCGCAGTGACTGTTGCACCAGGTCTTACCCTTAGAGCTATTGCGGTTTTGAGCGGTGCCGTCGCGTTGCCCTTCGCGACCTCGAGTGGCGCGGCCTTCGCCACCTCTTCGGAATCGGCACAAGATCCCACCGCGGGCGTTGCCGGCCCGAATCTCGTCCTGGGCATCCCCCCCGGCGACGTTTCTCACGGTGAGCCCCAGGGTGACCTCCACGCCACCGCACCTGACGGTGATGCGAGTCACAATCGGAACCAGAAGATCGCCGATGGAGGGGAGCCCAATGCGTCCTTGGGCATAAGCCAAGGCGTTACCCGGGAAAACCCCGAGGTCGGCTGTCTCTCCCGAACCATCTGCGCCATAAAGGAGAAGATTCGCTGGCAGACGCCGGCCTGGACGCAGGCACAATGTAGCAAGATTGCGAGTGCCGTTCTCACCTCCTCGGTCCGCTATCAGATCAGCTCCTCGCTGCTGTTGGCGGTGATGATCAATGAGAGCGATCTCAACGAGAAAGCGGCACGGGTCACCGTCCGGGAGAACAAGGTCTACGCCAAGGACAGCGGCTTGATGGCCATTCGTTGCGTGCTGGGAAAGCGCGACCGTTGTCTCAACGGCAATGTGCGCGGACTGGCCTGGACCGACGTCATGGAGCCCGCCAAGAACGTGGACCTCGGTGCCCGGGAATTGGCCTACTGGAAGAATGGAGGCGCAGCGACCCGCACCATCGTCAAGGTGCGAGATGCCACCGGACGGATCCGGCCCATCTTCAGGACGGTTCCTTGTCGCCACACCGACCATGCCTACTGGGCTCATTACAATCACGGGCCCCACTACATTTCGCATGGATACCCCCGACACTACCCTCATCGCGTGGCGGTGCTCGATCACGCACTGGCGGCCGTGCTGAACGTGGACGCGCCAGAACTGAACGTGACTCGGGTGACAATGCACGATCCCGGTAAGCGTCAGCGTACGGCCGATCGCCCTCTCGAGGCGCGCTACAAGAAGCTCTGCACCCAGATCCAGTCCGTCGGCACCTGCTCGGCGGTGGCGCTGAACTAGGGCTACCAGCCCCTCAGGGGTTCATGCGCGGAGCGTGTTCCGGAACCACGGGGGCGCTGTCGTCGAGGGCCGGCACGGGTGCTCCGAGGGGCAATGCCGCGGGGCTTCGGGTCAGAAGATCGCCGAAGACCCCGAGCAGCAGCACCATCACGAACAGGATCGACACGCCGAACACCAGGCGATTGATACCCTCCGAGTCCCAGAGGTGCATGAAGAACAGCACGACCAGCGTCGCCTTGATGGTGGCGATCAGCAGCGCCACGGGCAGGTTCGCGCCATGCAGATCCATCCGCCCCGTCACCACGGTCGTGAGGGTGAAGACCAGCAGCAGGATCCAGATCACGAAATAGCGCCCCGGCCCGTGCTCGTGGGCGTGCTCTTTGTCGTCCTTGATTTTATCGTCGTGAGCCACGCGAGATCTCCGGGGGTAGGCGCCGCAAACTCTAGATCAAATAGAGCAACGGGAAGAGGAAGATCCACACCAGATCGACCAGGTGCCAGTAAAGCCCACCCAGTTCCACGGGTATGTAGTAGGTCGGATTGAAGTCACCGCGGAGCAGGCGTCTCAACACCCAGATCAGGATCGCCATCCCCACGATGACGTGGAAGGCGTGCAGTCCCGTCGACAGGAAGTAGACCGTGAAGAACATGTTGGCCCCGGGCATCCCTTCCATCTCCTGGAAGTGGAACCACTTGCCCGGCAGAGCACCTTCCTCGAACTTGTGATGATACTCGAAGCCCTTGATGCACAAGAACGTCAGCGCGCACAGGATCGTGAACGCCAGCAGCGCGGCCGCTGCCTTGTTGCGACCCTTCTTGACCGAGTAGTAGGCCATCGCCACCGTGAAGCTGCTGCTGATGAGGACGATGGTGTTGATGGTCCCCATCACCAGATTCAGATGACGGGAGGCCTCTCGAAACGTGTGCGGATAGAAGTGGCGATAGACCGAGTACCCCAGAAACAGTCCCGCGAACAGCAGGACCTCGGTGCCGAGGAACAGCCACATCCCCAGCCGGGACGCGTGATTCTGCGTCTCCATGCTGTCGAAGTGATGGGCGAGGTGGGGATTGGAGTGCGGGTCTTCTTCGCCGTGTTGCTCGCCATGAGGCTCGCCGTGCGGCAGGGCGCTAGATGACGACATGCTCCACCTCCTCGCCCGGCTCGTGATAGGTGTGGGGCTCCTCGGGGTAGTCCAGCGTGTGCTCGAAGTTTTCCTTGATGGGCGGCGAGCTGGTCAGCCACTCGTACCCCTTCGAGTTCCAGGGGTTGGGGCCGGCGATGTCCCCGTACTTCAAGGCCCAGATCAGGTAGATGGCGATGATGATGAAGCCGAAGGCCAGCAACGTCGATCCCGCCGTCGAGAACACGTTGAGGGTCGTGAAGCGCTCGGGATACATGTAGTAGCGCCGCGGCATGCCCGCGTTGCCGAGCAAGAATTGCGGGATGAACGTGGCGTTGAAGCCGAGCACGATGAACACCGCCGCCACCATGCTCCAGCCCTCGTGATACATCTTCCCGAACATCTTGGGGAACCAGTAGTGGATGGCGGCCAGGAAGGCCATGATCACAGCCCCCACCATGATGAAATGGAAGTGGGCCACGACGAAGTAGGTGTCGTGCCAGTGCACATCCAGGGAGACCGTGGCGACCGCGATGCCGGTCATGCCCCCGAACACGATGAAGAACAAGAACCCGCAGGCATAGATGAATGGTCCGGACACATAGATGGCCCCGCGATAGAGGGTGCCGACCCAGTTGAAGACCTTGATGGCCGTGAAGACGCCCACCAGCATCGAGATCACGGCGAAGGCACCGTCGTCAAAGGGGGACTGACCGGAGACGAACATGTGGTGGCCCCAGGCGAAGAACCCCACGAAGGCGATGCCCAGCGAGGAATAGGCGATCATCTTGTAGCCGAAGATGTTCTTGCGAGCGTAGGCCGCGATGATCTCGCTCATGACGCCCATGGCCGGCAGGACCATGATGTACACCGCGGGATGCGAGTAGAACCAGAACAGGTGCTGCATGAGCACCGGATCGCCTCCCCGCCCCGGATCGAACAGGCCGAAGCCCCCGACCTTTTCGATACCCACCAACAAGGTGGTCAGACCGATGACGGGGGTCGCAAGCACCTGGATGATGCTCGTGGCGTAGATGGCCCACACGAAGAGCGGCATCTTCATCCAGGTGATTCCTGGCGCCCGCAGCGTGTGGATCGTGACGATGAAGTTCAGGCCGGTCAGGATCGACGAGAATCCCAGGATGAAGACCCCGAACAGCACCGGAAACAACGTCATGGGAGTGGTCGTGCTGTAGGGCGCGTAGAAGGTCCAGCCGGTGTCGGCCCCGCCCGTGATCACGCCCCACAACACCAACGCCGAGCCGGTCCAGTAGACGTACAGCGACAGCAGGTTCAAGCGGGGAAAGGCCACATCCTTGGCCCCCAGCATCAAGGGCAGGCAAAAGTTGCCGAACACGCCCGGGATGGCCGGAATCATGAACAAGAAGATCATGACCATACCGTGCAGCGTGAACATGCGATTGTAGGTGTTGGCGCTGATCAGCGTCGGCTCGGGCGTGGTGAGTTCCAGGCGCACGATCATCGCGAAGATGCCGCCCAGCAAGAAGGCCAGCAGGACCGACACGAAATACATCACGCCGATGCGCTTGTGATCGAGCGTCTTGAGCCAGGATGCCACGCCGCGATCGGCGTTCAGGTAGTTGATTTCCTGATAGACCCGCGCCTCGGTGGGCGCCAGGGCTGAGCTATCGGCGTGCTGGTTCATAGATCGCTTCCTTGGACGGTGTGTTGTCCAGGTTCTGGCTCCGCAGGGACTTGATGAACTCGACCAGGGCCGCGGCGTCCGGCGCCGTCAACTTACCCCTGTAGGTTGGCATCACGGGCTTATACCCCTTAACGATCTTGGCCCGCGGATCCATCATTGAATCCGTGAGATAGGCTTCGTCGGCGATCACGGTCTCGCCAGTCTCCAGGGTCTCGCGCCGGTGATAGAGATCGAGCCAGGTCGGGCCGATGTGGGGATCGCCGTCGAGCGAGTGGCACTTCAAGCAGCCTTGCCCCATCGCCACCTTCTTGCCGTACTCGACCAGGGTGCCATGAAAAGCCGGGCCGTCGTCGCCGCCGGTGTCGACCCGCTCGGTCAGACCGACCTTCTGCTGCAACATCCACGCGTCGAATTCGGCGGGTGGCATCACCACCACCTCACCCCACATCTGAGAGTGCCAGGTGCCGCAGTATTCGGCGCACAGCACCTGATAGCGTCCCGGCTTGGTGGCCTCGAACCAGGTCTCGGTGTAGCGGCCGGGCAGCACGTCCATCTTGATGCGGAAGTCGGGCACGAAGAAGGAATGGATCACGTCGCGGCTGGTCAGGAGGAGCCGCACGGGGCGGTTGGCTGGAACGTGCAAGGTCCCGACGGCGTTCGGACCATCCGGGTAGGCGAACTTCCACATCCACTTCTTGCCCATGACGTACACGTCCATGGTGTCCTTGGGGGGGGTCGTGTACCAGACGTAGTCGCCGTAACCCTGCACGAACCAGGCGAGGAAGAAGACCAGGGGGACCACCACCACGGCCAGCTCGAACTTCACGCTCGGAACCACGACCGGGGTCGACTGCCGCGGCCGAATCTGCCGGTACTTGAAGAAGAACCCGAACGCCAGCAGGCCGACCGCGATCGAGCTGACCATCGTCACGGTGATGACGAAGTAGTGCAACTGGTCCACGGACTTGGCGAACGTGGAGGCCTGAACGGGCAGCCAAAGAATGGTCCGCATGATCTCGTTCATGCGACCCTCCCTCTCCTCATGACCAGCTCCTTTCGCCAGAGCACGGTCAAGAGCGTCGCCAGCGCGACGAAGACCAGCCCGGCGCCGATGCGCATGAAACCCATCACGTACGGTGCATATCTGCGGTTGATCGGATCGTACTTGAAGCACGAGAGCAAGACGCGGTCGAAGGAGGTGCCCACCTTGCCCCCACCCGCCTCCACCATGGCCAGGCGAAAGTCCCGTGCCAGGACGTCCACGCCGTACAGGTAGCGCGAAACCCGTCCGTCGGGGGTCAATACGAACGCCACGGCCGCATGGGCAAACTGTTTGCTCAAGGAATCGTAGGCGTACCGAAAGCCCACAGCCTCCGCCAGAGCTGGGCTTTGCACCGCATCCCCCAGCAGGAAGGGCCAGCGGCCGGGATCCGGATCGCCGCCGATGGTCCGCAACATCCGGTCGCGGGTCTCGCGGGCCAGGTTGGCATCCTCGTGGGCATCGATGCTGATGGAAACCGCCTGGAAGTCCTTGCCGGGAAACAGGCCCGACCCTTTCATGGCCTTGGCCAGGCCATCCAGGACCAGGTTGCACAGCATCGGGCAGCGGTAGTAGCCGAGCGTCACCAGGATGGGCCGTCCGCCCAGCATGGCATCGATCTCGATCTTGCGTCCGTCCGGATCACGGAAGGTCAGCCCGGACGGGATCCGGTCGCCGAGGTGCTCGATGACGTCCACGTCCTGCAGGGCGGCCAGCGGTTGCTCGCCGCCCACGGGAAAGGCGGGCTCGAGACGGCGCTCGGAGGCGTCCGCGCGTCCGCCGCGGGCAGAGGCCAGGAGGAACCCAACCAGCAGCGGGAGTGAGCCGACGACCCCGCGCCGGCGGTTGAGGGGTCGAAGCCAGATCCTTCTCATGGAGACCGTCTCATGGTGCACGGCCTGGCTTGGTGTCGGTGGCCGCCGGCGGCGGAGGCGGCACGACCGGCATGCGGGCGGCGGGTGGAACGCTCTCGCCCGGGATGTCGGGCGGCGAGGCGATCACCTGCTCCATGGCCCGCTCGATGGGGATGTGCACCACGCCCTTGGCGCGGTCGATCCATCCGTAGGACGAAAGGTGCTTGAGGTTCTTGGCCTTCCAGACCTCCAGGCGATGATCGATCGAGAAGGGAACCTGGTCCACGATTCCGATCTCGGGCTTGCCGATCTCGGTTGGGACCCGGGCAAGCCCCTGGCCTTCCACCTCGGCCTGGCGAGCGACCATGATCCGGTAGGCCCAGACGATACCGACCGCGAAGAGCAGAAGCGAGACCACGCCGACCAGCACGATCTTGCCCAGGTTCATGGCATTGCTGCCGGCTGAATGGGTTCCGTGAGAATGCGCGTCGCTCATGATCTAGGGCTGCCTGTAGGCCAACGAATCGACCAGGTAAGGATCGCGAATCGGCACCGTGAATTGACCCCGGATCCGCCACAAGCCGAAGGCGATGGAGAGCCCCCCGACCCCGACGAACGACGTGATCATCGTCCAGTGGAAGGCTACGCCCTCGGGGCTGAGGGTCGGCACGATCAGCCAGTACAGGTCGACGGCGTGGACCAGCAAGATCCAGAATGCCACCAGCGAGAGCTGTGCCCGATTTCGCTTGAGCGAACGCGAGAGCAGCGCCCCGAACGGGATGAAGAAATGTCCCAGGATCAGGAAGACCCCGATGCCCGCCCACTCGCCCCTGAGGCGAACGATGTAGAACGGGACCTCCTCGGGGAGACCGGCGATCCAGATCAGCATGAACTGTGAGAAGCCGATGTATCCCCAGAAGGCCGTGAAGGCCAGCATCAGCTTGCCGAGGTTGTGGATGTGCTCGTCGCTGACCAGGCTGCCGTAGAGGTTCTTGCCGCGGGCGCGGTCCGTGATGATCACGAGGAGCGAGATGGTGCTGAGGAAGCTGCCCGCGAAGTAGTAGATGCCGAAGATGGTGGAGAACCACAGGGGCTCGAGGCTCATCAGCCAGTCGAAGGCCGCGAAGCTGAAGACCAGCGCGACGAAGGGCAGCGCGCCCGTGCCGAGCCGCCGCTGTCGCGCCGTGAGCTGCACGTCACCCGAGCTGTCCTGCTTGATGGACCAGCCAAACAGCCGCTGCGAGACCACGGTCGCCAGGGCCACGTAAAAGAAGCTGCGGATCAGGAAGAAGGTGGTGTTGAGGTAGGGCTCCTTGTGGCGCAGCAGTTCCAGCGCCTCGCGGGAGAGATCGGGGCGTGGCTCGACCCAGGAGTACAGGTGCTTCATCCCGGCCGCGATGGGGATGAAGAGGAGGAGGAAGAGGACGATGGTCACCGCCATGACCTCGACGGCGCGGCGCAAGACCACCATCCACTTGGCGCGGACCGCGTGGAAGATCTGCAGCAACACCACGGAGGCGAGCGCGATCCCTCCCCAGTAGGCGAAGGCCCACAGATACGAAAACAAGGCTGGACGCGGATCGGACGCGATGCCCACCAGGGTCCCGATGATGCCCAGCGCGCCCAGACCTGCCGCGCCCATCAGCAGGGAGCGTCCGCCGTCGAACTTCTGAAGATCCACTTTCACGGCTTCTCCTGTTCGAGCTGGCGTTGGGCCTCGGAGGAGAGCGACGCCACCGGGACGTTCTGGCTGACCTGAAGCGCCCGGATATAGGCCACCACCGCCCAGCGGTCCTCGACCGAGAGCTCGGCGGCATAGGACGCCATCAATCCGAATCCGTGAGTGGCGACCTCGAAGATGTAACCAGGGGCCCGGTTGGCATACAGATGTAACGAGGGCGGGGGCCGCAGCGACATCTGGCGGCCCACGATGCTGTTTCCATCGCCGAGGGGCCCGTGACAGGTCCCGCAGGTGATGTCATAGCGCTTGCGACCCAGAGCCAGCAGCGAGGTCGTGACAGGCACGGGGATCCGGCTGGCATAGCGCGCAATCCGCTCGCCGTTGGGCGCGAGCTCTCCCGTGTAGCTGGCGATCCCGGTGGTCAGCGTCTGATTCATGGTGCGGCGCTCCCGCGGCACGGTTCCGGTGGGAGGACCCGGCATGGCCAGGCCGTCGGCGTAAAAATCGCTCGGGCGATAGGCGCGCTCACGCGGCTGCCGGTGATCCGCCATAGGGTTGAGGAGTTGCTCGCTGCAGGCCACATCCAGCAGAGACAAGGCCAGGAGCAGCCCAAGCGGGGCACGCGGCGATCGAGTGGTCATCGCTCGGATTCCTCGATGACTTGCACCTCTGTGCTGCCAAATCCGCGCATGTCGACCGCCACATCGGCCGGGTCGGTCCCGGCGGGGACCTCCACCGAAAGGAAGAAGCCGTCGATGCTGGCCCGGGCGAAGGATCGGGCCTCGAAGACCGGATGATAGGGCTCCGGCAACTTCAACAGCATGAACAACCCGAAGAAGGCCGACGAGCCCCCCAACAAGATCGCGAGCTCGAAGGTGATGGGCAACATCGACGGCGGACTGTGTTGGGGGCGGTTGGCGACGTTGATCGGAAAATCGAAGACATTCATGTAGTAGATCATCGAGTACGCGATACAGGCGCCAGCGATGGCCCCCATGAGCACGATGGTCGGGATCTTTGCCCGTCCCAGGCCCAGCGCCGCCTCGATGCCGTGAACCGGGTACGGGGTGTGGGTGTCCAGCTGCTTGTGGCCGAGCTCGCGCATCTTGCGCGTGGCGACCAGCAGAGCGTCGGAGTCCGTGAACTGACCGAGCACGAAGCGGCGGGGACGAAAGCCGCTTCCCGGCCCGTGGCCATGCCCGGGTGCCTGCCCTGGTTGACCCTGGCTCATCCGTGAGCCTCCCCGCCTTCCGCGTGGTGCGCGATCTCGTGGCGCAGCTCCTTGACCTCGGTGGCCGCCACGGCTGGCACGAACTTCAGGAAGAGCAAGAAGAGCGTCGAGAACAACCCGATGGTTCCGAGGTAGATGCTCCAATCCACCCAGGTCGGCGCATAAATCTCCCACTTCGAGGGCAGAAAATCTCGGTGCAGCGCGGTCACGATGATGTTGAACCGCTCGCACCACATTCCCACGTTCACGAGGATCGCCGCGATCCACATGATGGGGAGGCTGGTGCGTGCCTTTTTCGACCAGAAGATCTGGGGAACTACCACGTTGCAGAAGATCATGAGCCAATAGACGGGCGCGAAGGGACCGCGCTGGCGCACCTTGAAGAACATGGCGAACTCGTAGGGGTTGCCGCTGTACCAGGCGATGAAGTGCTCCATCACGTAGCCGTAGGTCACCATCAGGCCCGTGGCCAAGATGACCTTGTTCATGTTCTCGAGGTGCTTCATCGTGACCACGTGCTTGAGCCCCAAGAAGTGGCGGGCCGGCACCATCCAGGTCAAGACCATGGCGAACCCGGAGAACACTGCGCCCGCCACGAAGTACGGCGGGAAGACCGTGGTGTGCCATCCCGGCAACACCGACACGGCAAAGTAGAAGGACACGATGGTGTGCACCGAAAGCACGAGCGGTGTGGATAGACCTGCCAGGAGCAGGTACGACCACTTGTATTCGGCCCAGTGCCGACCCGAGCCGCGCCAGCCCATGGCGAAGATCCCGTAGATCATGCGCTTGGTCGGGCTCTTCGAGGAGTCACGCAGCGAGGCCAGGTCGGGAATCAGCCCCAGGAACCAGAACAGCAGCGAGATCGTGAAGTAAGTCGAGACCGCGAAAACATCCCAGACAAGCGGGCTCTTGAACTGGGGCCAGATCCCGTTGACGCTGGGATAGGGCAAGAGCCAGTAGGCCGCAAACCAGGGCCGGCCGGTGTGAATGAGCGGAAAGATCAGGGCGCAGATGACCGCGAACAAGGTCATGGCCTCCGCAAAGCGATTGATCGAGGTCCGCCACTTCTGCTGGAGCAACAACAAGATCGCGGAGATCAGCGTTCCGGCATGGCCGATGCCGATCCACCACACGAAGTTGATGATGCCAAAGGCCCATCCGACCGGGATGTTGTTTCCCCAGGCGCCGATGCCCTTGTACAGAGTGTAGGTCAGACCCACCAAAAGGAGGGTCAACCCCATCAACGCAATCCCGAAGAGGCCCCACCAACCCTTCCCGGGCAGCGCCCAGACATGCCCGAACAGAGAGTCGTTCAGCGACGCGTCGGTCTGAGCGCCCTCGATGAGGAGGGCCGGCTCGAGCGGATCGTTCGAGGTTGCGGGGGCGAGGGCGGGTGAGGTGCTGGCCATGTTCTTCTAGCTCTTGGCGAGCTCGGGGTTGGGGTTGCGCACCCGCGCCAGGTACGCCGTACGCGGCCGCGTTCCGAGCTCGTGCAGAAGATCGTAACGGCGGGCATCGGCGTGCAGCTTGGTCACGCGGGACTGAGGATCGTTCAGGTTCCCAAAGACGATGGCCCCAGACGGACAACCTTGCTGGCAGGCGGTCAGCAGCTCGCCATCCTGGATGGCGCGACCCTCGATGCGGGTGTCGATGCGCTTCTTCTCGATGCGCTGAACGCAATACGTGCACTTCTCCATGATCCCGCGGCTGCGCACCGTGACCTCGGGGTTCATGCCCAGGCGGCGCACGGCGGGCGTCTCACTGGTGTAGTCCAGGAAGTTGAAGCGGCGCACCTTGTAAGGGCAGTTGTTGCTGCAATAGCGGGTGCCGATGCAACGGTTGTAGACCATCTCGTTCAACCCCTCGTCGCTGTGGACGGTTGCGTTGGTCGGGCAGACGTACTCGCACGGAGCCGTTTCGCAGTGCATGCAGGCCACCGGCTGGATCACGACCTCGGGGTCGGCGATGTCACCCGAGTAGTAGCGATCGATGCGCAGCCACTGCATCTCTCGTCCCTTGACGACTTGCTCCGGCCCCACCACCGGGATGTTGTTCTCGGCCTGGCAGGCCACCACGCAGGCGCTGCAACCCGTGCACTTGCCGAGATCGATGGCCATGGCCCACTTGTACTGTTGCTTGCTGTAGTCGACCGGCGCGTGGATGGTGGGAAGGCTGCCCCGCCGCTCCTCGATGCGCTCGTGGAAGGGGGAGTGCTCGTTCTGGAAGTCGGTCAGTGCGACCTCCATGGCCGGGTCCCGGCCCTCGTCTGACCAGTGGTTCTGGGTGATGCCGAACAGATGCATCCCCGTTGCCAGCGAGACCTGAGCGCCGCGATCGAACCAGGGGGCCTCGCTGGTGCGC
>Ga0066788_10000142_pt1 | contig 13859 bp, 8 predicted proteins | sample OrgsoiDNA2013048_FD_70943 | JGI IMG/M metagenome (GOLD analysis project Ga0066788, IMG submission 70943) | Permafrost soil microbial communities from the Arctic, to analyse light accelerated degradation of dissolved organic matter (DOM) -... | ecosystem: Environmental > Terrestrial > Soil >... | reverse complement strand
GCGAGGGCAACGACCAGGTACCCGGCACCTGAGCCCATTCGAACCGGGTGGCGTCTGCCGCGAAGGCGTCGTAGTTGGGCGTTTGCACGCGCGTGCTCGGGTTGTAGACGTGCACCTTGTCGGCGCGCAGGGTGTCCACCATCCACACGAAGACATGGTCGAAGCGCCGGGCCGCAGGCGCGGCCGCGGGCGACGATTCCCGAACCACCAGGCGCGGCTCGGCCCACTTCACGGACCCGCCGCGCGAGATCAGATCGATGCGAGCGGCCTGTCCGCCGGCTGCGCCGAGAGGCAGGGAGACCTCCGCCCACCGGCCGGAGGATGTGGCGGCATCCAGAAGCTGGCGCGTCACTTGACCATCGACGCTCACCCGCACGATGGCGCGAGCCGCCGGGACGTCCGAGCCGTGCGCCAGCTCGAGCACGGCGCCTTCCGGCACCGCGACGTAGTAGGAGAGGCGCGAGCTCTTGCCGTCGATCGAGATCTCCGTCTTGCGTACGCCGCCCAGCGTGGCCGGGCCAACGCGGGCACCGATCGGCGCGGGCGGAGCGGCCCCGCCATCCGCGGCGGCCGGGCCCAGCGTCAAGTCCGTGAATGCGGCCGCGCTGTGCCTTCCGCCTGCAATCCCGCCCGCAGCTCGAAACGTGAGGCGAACGCGGTTTTCCCCGTACTTGACCGCAGCCGCCGGGACCGGCACCTGATACCTCTTCTGGCTGCCGGTTTCGAGGTCCACGGTCCCGACGGCCTTCTCGTTGAAAAATATCGACAGCTTCTGTCTGGGAGCGAGCGCCCGCGCCGTGAAGGCCAGGGTGGTGTTGCCGGGCGCAGATCCACCGGCGACCTCCTTGTCGCCGCCCTCATCGGCGTCGACGTCGACGGGAAGGAAGAGCTGGGCCGACAATCCCGAGACCAGGGCGGCCGGCGTTCCTGTGTCCTTCTCACCGAGGATCCACGAGGTCTTCCACCCCCCGTCGACATATTTGAGGAAGTCGAGGGAGCCCGCCTCGACGATCAGGTGCCCTTCCCGGTGGGCCGAGGCGTGGATTCGGTTGCTCAGGAGATCCACGGCCACCCGGGGTCGCGCCGCCGGGCTGATGGGCTCGGGTTGCGTGGCTCGGGAATCCTCGGGCGAGGCGGTCGCGACTCGGCAGGAGATGCCCAAGCAGGAGCCGGCCACGGCTACGGCCAGGGCGGCGAGGGCCAGAACCGGAGGGAAACGAGAGCCCAAGGGTTGACCGAGTTAGCGCGCCCCTCGGCGCCCGTCAAGATTCGTGGTGGGCCGCCTCCCGATCGGGCGGTTGTTTGTGGAGTCCACTCGGCCGTGCTAGCTGAAAAGGTTCTCGAATGGGGATGACTTTCCGCTGGCGCCCGGGCCCGATCGCCGCGTCGATCTTTGCAGGATTCGTCGGCGCGGGGGTTCTCGACGCGCTGGTTGCTGCCGTGCGAGCAGCGGGATCGGGCGCGCCGGGATCGTCCCTGGGAGCGTTGCTGGGATCGTTGCTGATTCTGGGGGTGGGTCTTCATGGCGTGACGGGACTGCTGGCCGCGATCTCGATCGGAACGCTGGCCGGGGCGGTCCTGAGAGCGGGACCGGAGGGAGCGCGCGCGTGGCTCGCCGACGAACGACGAGACACAGCGACCGCCACCGGACTACTGGCGGCGTCGCTCGGGATCCTGGTCATGGCGGCCCTGGTGGCGGTGGGACACAAGATCGTCGTCCGCCCGATGCAGAGCGACAAGCTCGCGACCATCGCGGTGGCGGGGCTGGTCTTGGCGACCGCGCCGCTCGGCGGAGCGGTCGCCATAGCCCTGCTCGGTCCCCTCGGCCGCTGGGTCACGCCTCGGCTGCCGCGGCCCGCCCGGATGGGACGCTCGGGAGCATTGCTGGCGACCGGCGCGGTTTGCGGTGTGCTGGCGGCCGTGGGGGCCTTCTCGCGCGCCGACTGGCGGGCGCTCGACCTGTCGCCTTTCATCGTTCTGGTGATCGCGGTCGGTGGCGGGACGTTCCACGCGCTCTTCTGGTACCGCTCGAGGACCGGTAGGAGCCTCAGGCTGCCGGTCCCCGCCTCCGCGCTCTTCGGGCTCTGTGCGTCGGGAGTCCTGGCGGCCTTCTGGCTCGCTTCACGAATGCCTGCTGGAAACCCGGCTTTCCGCGCCGCCGAGGAAGGCTCGCTGGGAATGCGCCTCGCCCTGCGGATCGCGCGCGCCGCCACCGATCGGGACGGTGATTCGTTCTCCGCGCGCTTCGGGGGCGGCGACTGCGACGACGAGAGGGCGGATGTCTACCCGGGAGCCGAAGACATCCCGGGCAACAACGTCGACGAGAACTGCGAGGGCGGCGACGCCATCGCGACCGGGCAGGACGAGGCGTCTGCACCGGTCGCCCAAGGGCCCGACGGCGACGGCGACGGCGACGGCGACGGCGACGCCAAAGCTGATTCCAAGCTTCGAGCGAGTGGCGCTGCCGAGCCCGCCGCCGCGCCAGCTGCCGGCGGCTCGCCTCATGGCGTGTTCAAGGGAAACATTCTCATCGTGACCATCGACGCGCTTCGCGCCGATCGACTGGGGGTGAGCGGCTACAAGGGCCCACGCGGGATGTCCTTGACGCCGAACCTGGACGCGCTGGCGCGCCGGGGCGCCTATTTCAGACGGGTCTGGTCGCAGGCCCCCAACACGCCTCGTTCGTTCCCGGCGATCTTGACCAGCCAGTACCCGTCGGCCGTCAAGTGGGACAAGCCCACCGTCAATTACCCGCTTTTGTTGCCGTCCAACCACACCTTCTTCGAGGACCTGAACAAGGCGGGCCTGTCCCCCATCGGTATCTTCTCGCACTTCTATTTCACGGCCGATCGCGGGGTCAGCAAGGACTTCAAGGAATGGTCGAACGATCGCGCTGGCACCATCTCGGAATCAAACAAGGACTCCGCATCGCCCCGGATCGTCCCGCAAGTGGTGGCCCGGCTCAAGAAGGCGGCGGCCACGGGGGAGCGGTTCGTGCTGTGGACTCACCTCTTCGAGCCCCACTCGAGCTACATGCCGCACAAGGAGTTTCCGCCGAGCGGCGTGGGCGGGATCCCGGGGCTGATGGACAAGTACGACAAGGAGATCGCCTTCGTGGATCTGTGGGTGGGCAAGTTGCTCAAGAGCCTCGACCAAATGGGGCTGGCGAGCCGCACCGCCGTCGTCGTCATGGCGGACCACGGGGAGGCCTGGGGCGAGCACAAGGCCTACTTCCATGGCCAGGATCTGTTCGACGAGCAGCTCCGCATTCCGCTGATCATCGCCATCCCGGGGCGCCCGCCCGTGGAGAGCGCGGCCCCGGTGGCCGCGGTGGACCTGGCGCCGACGCTGGTGGAGTTGGTCGGGGCCCCGGTTCCCAGATCGTTTCGGGGTCGCAGCTTGCTGCCCTTGATCGACGGGCAGAGCCTGCCACCCCGCCCTCTTTACAGCGAGCTCATGCCCGCGACGGCCTGGCCCCACCACGCGGCCATGATGATCGATGCCGACAAGAAGGTCATCCATCGGATCAGCGAGCAGCGCTGGGAGCTGTACGATCTGGACCGGGACCCAGGGGAAACGCGAAACCTGGCCGATGATCTCGGTCAGCGCGCCACCTTCGCCAGGATGCGCGCCATGTTGCTGGCGTTCGAGGAACGCAAGCGGTGAGGCGAGCGGCGAAGCCGCGGGACAGATGCTCCTGTGTGCCGAACCGGCGAGAAGCGGTCCCTCACAGCGACGCGGTACCGTCGAGAGTCCGAAGCGGGGCGTCCACACCGGCGTCGGGGGCCAGCGAGCCTGTATCAGGCGGCGCAGCGTCGCAGGTCAAGATCGTCGAGCGAAGCCGGGCAAACCGCGCGACGGCGTCTGCGTCCCCGGCGCCCGGGTTACGGCGCAGACACGCGATGAGATCGCACCAGCGCGGATCGTCCACCGCGCCGAGATGGGCGGCCTTTTCCCAGGCCAGGCAGGCCCGTCGTGGCTCGCCGGTGCGCTCCCAGACCCGCGCCACGCGGGCGTAACCGGCGGCACGGTCGGACGAGTAGAAGACCAGGTCGCTCAGCTTTTCGGCCGCCCCCTCGGTCCGCCCGGCGCGCGCATCGATCAAGGCCGCCAGCTCCAGCGAATCGGGCGAGGTGGAATCCTCTGCCAGCAATCGATCGGCCCAGTCGCGCGAGCGCGGCCCCGGCTCGAGGAGATTGGGAAACGCCGCCGCCGCCGCCGACAGCGCGCGCACCAGGGTTGGTCCGTGGTAGAGACGGTCGTCGGACCGAGGTTCGGGGAGGGCGACCGAGTCGGCCGGGTCGCGGTCGCCCCCGATCGAAGCCTCGGACCCGCCAGCCTCCCTGGTCACCGTCGGTAGCCCTTCGATTCTCTTCACGAGCTCGGCAGGACCATACACCCGGGCCGCCCGCCAGGCGCGCCGAACCAGCGCGGGGTCGGCCCCCCCGCCGTCGAGATATGCGGCCGCGAACGGTGCCAGCGCGCGTTCGGGCAACTCGGCCAGACCGCGAGCCAGCGTGTCATCGTCCAGGTCCGCCGGCGAGGCTTCCCAGGCGGCCCGAAATCGAAACAACATTCCGGTGGCGCCCAGCCGCTCGGCCGCTCGGTACTCGACCTCGGCGCGGGCGTTTTCTCCGAGCGCCAGCCACGCATCGCCGGCGGCCCGATCGGCATTTCTGAGCGGGACGGTCAGCGCCCGCGCCCGTGCCGGCTCGAGGGCCACGAGGTGCCGCAAGTCCTCGGCCAGCGGAATCGGACGACGTAACGCGATCCAGTCGCGAGCCCGCTCCCTCAACAGCGCGGCAAACCTCTTGACGTCGTCGGGTCTCAGCGCGCCTCGCTCCTCCAGCGCGCCGAGCTCGGCCAGCTCGACCACCTTTTCGCCGCGTGCCCGCGCGGCGTCGAGATCCCGTCGATGATCGGCCACCGTCAGCGCGCGGCTGCGGGCCGGGACCACCGTCCTGCCGTCGAGTGGGTGACCCATGAACCAGGGGGAGCCCGCGCACCCCGCCGCCACCAGGGTGACGACGAGCGCGATCCTGGTCGAGGTTCCTTGGGCCCGGGAGGATCCTGGCGACGGACGCCTCACTGCCGTGCCGGGCCGCGATTCGAGTGCCAAGATCGAATCCGTCATCCGGTTGGCCTGGCCCTTCCTCCTGGCCTGGCGCCGGACCTGGCATTGGTCTTGGTGTTGGTCTTGGTGTTGGTTTTGGCCGGCGAGAAAGCCACCGCCAGACCCACGCCCCCGGCCAGCGCTCCGGCCAGCACGGCCAGGTACAGGGAGCCGACTGGCACGCCGGCCAGACCCGGGACCACCACCAGGGGGGCCGCGGGGCCAAACCCGATTGGCCACCAGACGAGACCTGCGGTGCCGCTCAGGGCCAGTAGCAGAAACCCGATGATCACGGCCAGGCCGCCCACGCCCAGGGCCAGGCGCGGCAACCAGGCGTTCGACAGAGCGCGGTCGCAAGCGGCTCCCCCCACCGCAGCCGCGTCCACCAGAAAAGCGCCCGGGGCGTCTGGCGCGACCGGTACCGCCGCAATCGGTCCCATGGCGTCGAGGGTAGCGTCTCGGACCTCCTCCGACAGCACACCTTCCGTGGGCAAGTCCGCGCCGTAAAGAACATCGTTGAAGCTGATCCGCGCGCTGTGAAGCCGTCTCACGGCGGCCAGCCGACGGTGCAGATCCGCGGCGGCAAGAGGCAACATCGTTTCGGGCAAGCGCCGGCGCCCCCAGAATAAGGCCACCGGACCCATCACGTCGACGAGGCTCGCGTCGAAGGGCTGGGCCCCGAGTTCGTCGATGAGCCGCTGTCTATCCGCGACCGCGCCAGGCCCCGCAGCGCCAGGGCCCACCGCCGCGGCAGCCTCCACCGACGTGAAGGGCCCCGTTCCTTCCGCCGCGACGAGGGCTGGCTGCGCCAGAAAGGCCCTCACGGCCTGGGAGATCTCGGCCTTGAGGCGCGCGGGATCCACGATCGGGACCAGCGCCGCCCGTCGGGCAGCACGCTCGATGGTCTGCACATCCGAGTCGCCGAGGATGCGCCCCGAACGTTCGCAGATCCGCAGCATCCGTTGCTGGGTGTCCGCCGCGAGGATCCCCCTGGCGAGCTCGCGGGACGCCGGTGAGACTCTCGGGTCGGCCATGTCCACGCGAACGAGCGCGGGCCGATGCTCGCGCTGCAGGTACCGCTCCAGATCGTCGAGCACTTGCAACCGATCCAGGCCGGTCTCTTCATCGAGCCGCACCCCGACGAGGGCGCCCCGGTGATCGGGGGCGAGCTCGAGCCGAACCGCCGAATCGTCGCGGGCCCGCGCCAGGATCGCCCGAACCGCGCGCCTCGAGCTCGGGATCCCGCCGAAGGTCTCCCCAGGCAATGGCACCGCGAAAAAGAGATCTGCCACCGACCAGGCGTGGGCGACCCCGGGCTGGGCGCGCAGCGCATCGGTCAGGCGGCGTACCTCGCGCAGGACGATCGGCTCCTCCATATCACCGCTCACTTCGACGAAGAATACCGAGGTCTGCCGCCACAGCTGCGTCCCCAGGGAGATTCGGGGGGCCAGGATCACAGCGGCGGCGATCAGAACGACCGACGCTGTCAGGATCGTCAGAGGCGCGGACAACCGCTGATGCGACATCGGCACCGCGTCGCGATCGGTGCGATGGGCCAGCTTGCCGGCGCTCATGAGCGTCGCCATCAAACCCGCCGCCGCCAGGCCGCCCCACAGGCCGAGGTGTCGCAGGCCCCGAGCCGGCGCTGCCAGAGCGACCGCGGTGGCCGCCAGGCCGCTGGCAGCCAGCACCAGGAGAGCGCGCGCCGTGGCCGGACGTGCCACCCACGCCACCGCCACACCAGCCGGCAAGAGCGCCAGAGCCATCAGAGCCAGGGGCAGCCAGGCCGGAAACGGTCGGGGATCTCGGTCGGGTTCGGGCCACAGCGGATAAGCCGGGATGCCTCCGCTCAGCAGCACCAGCCCGGACGAGGCGGCGGCGGCCTCGATCGCGGCGCGCTGCGACTCCAGATCGTCGGTGTCCACCAGCAGACGCAGCTCGGTGCCATCGCGCGACACGAACCAACCGATGGCGTCCGACCTGCGCATGAGCCGCTGCCGAACTGCCTCGCTCGCCTCGTCGCCCGGTCCGCCCCCGAGCGCGGGCGCCGCGAGGGCCCGGCCCGCCTCGTCCAAGGTGATCTCGAGCAGCCCCGCCGGTCCGATCACCCGCCGCACCCCCGGCAGTGCTGCGATGGCCGTCTCGGCACGTCCGATGGCGCGCCGGTTCTGCGCGGCGAAGGCGTTGTTGACCTGCAAGCTAAGCTCGAACCGTCGACCGAGCCCGAAGCGCTCGGCCGCCACGCGCCCGCGGATGACCGCCTGGCTCTCGGGGGGCGCGAAGCGGGACAGATCGAATTCCTCGCCCTGGGCGGCCTGGGCAAGACGGCGATCCGATGTCCCCAGTGCCGCAGTGGCCGCCATCAGAACCGCCTGGAGCAGTCGACCCGATAGACCCCCGCGCCGCCGCCCCCCCCTGCGCCGCCCCACCCGCGGGCGATCGGCTCGACGCAGGCTTGGAGTGGGCGTGGGCACGGGCCTGGCCGTGGGTGGGTTCGCGGGAGATCCGAACGACATGCTGGCGCGTCTCAGCGCAAGAACGTCGCCGCCTGAGCTACGAGCACGCATCTCTCGATCTGGGCCTCGGTCAAGATCTGGGCGTCGAGCAGCATCTCCAGCTCCCCACGCAGGTGGGTGTTCAGCAGGTAGGGGCCGTCGGTGTTGATCGTGAACCGCACCCCCGCCTCATCGAAGATCCTCAGCGCCCGGCCCAGGTCCTGCAAGCTGGCCACAGCGTGGGTGCGTAGATTGGAGCTCGGGCAGATCTCGAGCACGCAGCCCGCCTCGGCGAGCTTGCGTACGGCTTCGGGGCTCGAGGCCGCGGCGACCCCGTGGCCGATCCGGGTGGGAGCCAGCTTTTCCAGCACCGCCAGGACGCCAGCCACGGAGGTGTAGGCCGTCTCTCCCGTGTGGACCGTGGTACCGAGGCCTGCCGAGCGGGCGCGCGCAAACAGATCGCGGTATCCCTCCACCTCGCCGCCAAGCTCGAGGGTGTGGACCTCCGGCCCGGCCAGATCGATGCCCACCACGCCGCGCGACCGATACTTGACGGCCTTCTTCACGAGGATCTCGTTGAGGGCGAACGGGAACTCGCGCGCCAGACAGAAGATCAGCCCGGCGCGCACGCCGTACTCCAGGCACGCCCGATCCATCCCACGCAAGGCCGCGTGGATGATGTGGTCGAGGTCGCGCTCGCCGCCCAGGTTTCGCTTCATCGGATTGAAGCGCAGCTCGATCAGGGTCACGAAGCTGGACCGAAATTCCTTGCCGATGATCTCATAGATCGAGCGCTCGATGGCGGCGGGCGACGACTGAATCTTCTCCGTCCACTGATGAAGGATGGCCAGGTAGTCACCCAGCGACGAGACGGTGTCGGAGCGGGCGGTCACCAGGTCGCGGAATTCCCAGAACGTCGATACCGGCAACTTCAGTCCCTGCTCGTGGGCGATGGACCACAGGATGTGAGGCGCCACCGCCGCGCCGACGTGGATGTGCAGGTCGGCGAGCTCGAGGCGGGGGTCCAGCATGCCCCTCGATTGTACATCGTCGCGGCCTCCGCGTGCGGCTTCGCCGCCGCGAGGGGCCTCGGCAAGACCCGGGCACGACCCCTGCGAGACCCCCACGGAGTTGCTTGACGGCGTGGCCGGTCCAGCAAAGCTGGACCTCCCCGTGCTTGGATTGACGACGCCGTCGTCCGAGATGAAAACTTGCTTGAAAAGTCAACATCTTGATCCAGCGAGGCGTCTAGATCATCTTTCGCCCACCACCTTGGAGCGCGGGTTGCGGTTCAAGAGCGACTTCAGCTCGGATCCGGGGGAGAAGGTGATGGTGAACTGCGTGGGGATAGTGATCGGCTCGCCGTTCTGCGGATTCTTGACGACACGCTCTGGACGGCGACGCTTCGAGAATGTTCCGAAGCCCGGGTAGGTCAACTTCGCACCGCTGGCGCGGGTGGCCTTGGCGCGAATGAAGTAGTCTCCCATCTCGGTAAACACCAGATCAACGATCTGGGCGACGGTCTTCTTGGTCATGTCGCGCGGAAGCACCTTTCGCGAATGGACCCGCGCGATCAACTCAGCCTTCGTCATGCTTGCCTCATACTTGCCGCTCTGTCGCGCCCCAAAAGCGGGAGGCCAAAGCGAAACGCCAAGGCGGAAGAGAAACGGACAGAAGATAGCGGGAAGATAAAGGTCCGCATCCGCAGGTGTCAACCGCGGGCCGGCGTACTATCCTTGTTTGGTCATGGATGCCGTCAATCCGGGTAAGGTGACATACGTAAGCCTGTCCGCTGACGATCCCGTCACGAACGCGGCGTTCGATCGGGCCATCGAACAGGTCAGGGGCCGGCTCGGTCGAACCTGGCCGCTCTCGATCGATGGTCGGGATCGTTCCGCGGCTGGCACCTTCGAAAGCGTCAGTCCCACCGACACCCGCGTGGTCGTGGCCCGGGTTCAAAGCGCCACCGCCGACGAGGTCCAGGAGGCGGTTGCCGCTGCGCGAGCAGCCTTCCCGGCCTGGAGTCGGACGCCGTGGGCGGAGCGCGCCGCGCGACTGGACCGGGTGGCCCAGATCATCCGCTCCCGCCGTCATGAGCTTTCGGCGTGGATGATTTTCGAGATGGGTAAGAACCGCATCGAGGCGCTCGGGGAGATCGAGGAGACGGCCGATCTCATCGACTACTACAACCAGCAGATGCAGGCCAACGATGGATACGTTCGTGCCATGGGAAGGTTGGCACCGACCGACCACAACACCAGCGTGCTCCGTCCCTTCGGCGTGTGGGCCGTCATCGCGCCCTGGAATTTTCCCTACGCGTTGCTGGGCGCGCCGGTGGCGGCGGCTCTCGTGACCGGCAACACCGTGGTCATGAAGCCTTCGTCGGAGACGCCGCTGTCGGCGGTGTTGATGACCGAGATCTTCATCGAGGCGGGCTTGCCGGCCGGCACCGTCAACTGCTTGACGGGCAGTGGTCGCGTGGTCGGCGATGGACTGGCTCGCCATCCGGACGTGGATGGAATCACCTTCACCGGCTCGCTGGATGTGGGCTTCAACCAGATCTACCGGCAGTTCTCCACCCGGTTCCCCAAGCCCAGCATCGTGGAGATGGGGGGCAAGAATCCCGCCATCGTGATGGCCAGCGCCGATCTCGACCGCGCGGCCCTGGGGATCTACCGATCGGCCTTCGGCATGAACGGCCACAAGTGCTCAGCCTGCTCTCGGCTCTACGTCCACGAGGCGGTGGCCGACGAGTTGCTGAAGCGCCTGGAACGAAAGATTTCCGAGACGAAGATTGGAGATCCCCTGCGCAAGGAGACCTTTCTCGGTCCCATCGCCACGCGCGCCGGCTACGAGGACTACCAGCGCTTCGTGGCCATGGCCAAGGCCGGGGCGCCGGCGGTGCGGATCGGCGGGCGGACCTTGACCGACGGGGCGCTCGGGCAGGGATACTTCGTGGAGCCCACGCTGCTGGCAGACCTGCCGCGCGACCATCAGCTCATGCGTGACGAGCTCTTCGTGCCTATCCTGATGGTTGAGCGCGTGAAGAACCTGGAGGAGGCCCTGGCCCAGGCCAACGACACCGCCTTCGGTCTGACGGCGGGGATTTTCTCCCGCGAGCAGGCCGAGATCGACGCGTTTCTCGAGCGCATCGAGGCGGGGGTGGTCTACGTGAATCGGGCCGCCGGCGCGACCACCGGAGCCTGGCCCGGGGTGCAGCCGTTCGGCGGATGGAAGGGCAGCGGCTCGACCGGGAAGAACATCGGCGGCCTCTACACGCTACCCTGTTACATGCGCGAGCAAAGCCGAACGGTGTGCGAATGACGCTGACGGGCTCGCCGACCAATCAGTCCAAGCCGATCGCCTCGACCGGACGCGCTGCCATCCCGGGCGCGGGCGGGACGACGGGATCCGAAGCGGGAGCGAGAGCCGTGCCTCCGTCTCTGCCTCTGGGCGAGCGGTCGATCCAGATCGTCGTCGAGCCCCCCGGCCCCGAGGCTCGCGCCCGCATCGCGCATGAGCACCCGTTCTTGTCGCCATCGCTGATCCACTGCTACCCCCTGTTCGTTCGCCGCGCCTCCGGGTGCATGGTCGAGGACGTCGACGGGAACGTCTACCTGGATGCGCAGGCCGGCGTCGCCACCGCCTCCACCGGACACTGCCACCCCGCGGTCGCCGCTGCGATCGCGGCCCAGGCGCACGAGCTGATCCACATCTGCGGCACCGATTTCCACTACGGCGGCTATGGCGCCGTGTGCGAGCGACTGAACAGCCTGGCGGCGCGGCTGTCTCCGACCGAGCCCTTCGCCTGGCAGACGTTTCTCACCAACTCGGGAACCGAGGCGGTCGAGGCCGCCCTCAAGCTGGCTCGCCACCACACGAGGCGCAGCGCCTTCATCGCCTTTCGGGGCGGCTTTCATGGCCGCACTCTGGGCTCCCTGTCCCTGACCGCCAGCAAGACCAAGTACCGAAAGCACTTCGGTCCCCTGTTGCCGGGCGTTTTCCACGCCGACTGGGGCGACGCGGCCAGCGTCGAGGAACAGCTGTTCGCGCATCTGGTGGCGCCCGAGGATGTGGCCGCGGTGGTCGTGGAGCCGGTCCTGGGCGAGGGCGGATACCTGCTGCCTCCGGCGGATTTTCTGCCGGCGTTGCGGCGCATCTGCGACGAGCACCGGATCCTGCTGGTCTTCGACGAGGTGCAGTCCGGGATGGGAAGAACCGGCAGGATGTTCGCCGCCGAGCACTTCGGCGTGGTCCCCGACGTGATGGTGCTGGCGAAGGGCCTCGCCTCGGGGATGCCCTTGGGCGCGATGATGGCTCGTCGTGAATTCATGACCTGGCCCGCGGGTAGCCACGGCTCGACCTGCGCGGGCAACCCGGTGTGCTGCGCCGCTGCGCTCGCGACCATGGACCTCTTGCAGGAAGCGCTGGTCGAAAACAGCGCCCGTCAAGGTGACAAGCTCCGCGAGCAGCTCGGCCGCCTTTTGACCCCGGAGGTCGGCGTGCAGGAGGTTCGCGGCCTGGGTCTGATGATCGGCGTCGAATTCGATAGCCACGAGCGGGCCGATTCGGTCGCCCAGCTTTGCTTTCGCCGGGGCCTCCTGGTACTCGAGTGCGGACACAAGGCTATCCGGATCTCACCCCCCTTGATCGTCAACGACGCCCAGGTGGAAACCATCGTCGAGGTCCTGGCCGGTGTCTGCCACGACGTCGCAAGCGACCGCCCCGTCCGAACGCCGTGAGCTCGCCCTCGCCCTTGCCTGGTGATGGGCAGCTGCAGCCGGCGGGCTGGGCGGAGCGGCAACGGGAGCGGGTGTTCTATACCTGGTCGGCCCAGAACCAGGCGCTGCCCCTCGAGATCGAGGGCGGCATCGGCGCCCGATTTCGAACCGCCGACGGCGCCGACTGGGTGGATCTCGGCAGCATGACCTGGAATGCCAATCTCGGGCATGGGCACCCCCGCATGAAGGAGGCCCTGCGGCTCGCGGCGGAGCGGGGGCTGCTGACCTATCCGACGGCGGTGTTTCCCGACAAGGTTCGCGCCGGTGAGCTGCTGGCCGAGGTGGCGCCCGCCGGGCTGACCAAGACCTTCATCTGTCTGTCGGGAGCGGAGGCCAACGAGAACGCCGTCAAGATGGCGCGGCTGTTCACGGGGCGAAACAAGATCGTGGCCCGTAACCGCAGCTACCACGGCGCCACGCTGGCGATGCTGTCGCTGTCCGGGGATCCGCGGCGCGAGGCCTTCGAGCCGGGGCTGCCCGGCGTGGTGCGCACCCTCGATCCTTACTGCTACCGCTGTCCGGTCGGACGATCCCCGGAGACCTGCGAGCACCAGTGCGCCGACGATCTCGAGCGCGTGCTCCTTCGGGAGGGGCCCGACACGGTGGCCGCCGTGATCATGGAGGGCATCGTGGGAGCCAACGGGGTGTTCGTGCCGCCCCCCGGATACTGGCGCAAGGTCCGCGACATCTGCGATCGAAGCGGGGTGCTGCTGATCGCCGACGAGGTGCTGTCCGGATTTGGCCGAACCGGTCGCTGGTTCGCGGTGGATCACGACGGCGTTACCCCGGATCTCTTGACCACCGCCAAGGGGCTGACGGGAGGCTACGCGCCGGGGGGTGCGGTGATCGTGAGCGACCGGATCGCGCGACACTTCGACAACCATGTCCTCCTGTGCGGGCTCACGGCCTACGCGCATCCCCTGACCTGCGCGGCCATCGTGGCGGCCATCGGCGCCATTCGCGACGAGAAGCTGGTCGAGCGCTCGGCGAGCCTCGGGCTCTGGCTGGCCCGGCGGCTCGCGGAGCTGGCCTCTTCGCGACCTTTCATCGGAGACGTGCGCGGCATCGGGCTCCTCTGGGCTCTCGAGCTGGTGGTCCCGGGCTCTGCCCGCACGCCTCTGCCAGCCGCCGCGCTGGCACGGCTGGGGCCGGCGCTCCGCCGTCGTCACGTGCACCTGCACCGGCGCGACAACCTCGTGTATGTCGCCCCTCCCCTGGTGGCGACCGAGGAGGAGCTCACGGACGGTCTGCGGCGCCTCAGCGGGGCGCTCGACGAGGCGACGTTCGCGTGAACAAGTCCTTTCCCGACGTCCGGGCGGCGCTGGCGGATCTCCTGCGCGACGGCCTCTCGATCATGTCGGGGGGCTTCGGCCTGTGCGGCATCCCCGAGGCCTGCATCGAGGAGATCGCCCGGCGCGGACCCCGCGAGCTCACCATCATCAGCAACAACTGCGGCAACCAGGGCCAGGG
>Ga0066788_10000140_pt1 | contig 13967 bp, 11 predicted proteins | sample OrgsoiDNA2013048_FD_70943 | JGI IMG/M metagenome (GOLD analysis project Ga0066788, IMG submission 70943) | Permafrost soil microbial communities from the Arctic, to analyse light accelerated degradation of dissolved organic matter (DOM) -... | ecosystem: Environmental > Terrestrial > Soil >... | reverse complement strand
TGCTGCTCCAGGCGCACAACAGCGATGCCATCAGGGCCGCCGGTCGCCTCACTTCTCGGTCGCGCGGCGGGTGATCACCAGGTGATCGTGCCCGGCGCTGTCCGGGTATCCGAACCTGAACGTCAGCGGTCCCGCGCCCTCCTCGGCCCACAGCTTCTTGAACACCTCCGTGGGATGGTTGCCTCCACCCAGAAACGGTCCGTCGAACCGGCCGAACGGGATCTGCTCGAATCCGGCGGCGCGCGCCAGGTCGGTGGGGATCCCCGTGCTGTCCGAGACCATCCAGACCATGTGCTCGAGCAGATAGTTCCGGATGAGGTTGAACTCCTTCCACCACAACAGGTAGCTGGCGGCCTTGGTCATGGCGGCCACCTGTCCCTTGGCCTCCAGATGACGCAATACCGCCGGGTTGGCCGCAAGGTGGGCATCGTCGAGGTTCACGGCGATGTGCCGGAAGATGCGCCGCGGTCCCCCGGCCCGGGCCCGGTAGGCGATCTCCACGCTGGCAAAGGGTGACCGCAGCCCCGGGATCTCGTGCGGATAGGGATCCACCGCGCGCAGGTATTCGAGCGCGCCGCTCGGATCGACGCGAAAGAACCTGGCGGTCAGGATCTCGAAGCCCTGTATTTCGAGGGCCACCAGCGTGTAGGTCAGATCTCCCGGCAGCACGCTTCGGGTCATCCGGCCCATGTCGGTGGTCTTGGAATGACCGACCGAGAAGAGGTGATTCACCTTCTTGCGAACCTCCACCAGCCCGGCCTCGAGATCCGCCTGATCCAGGTTGTCGAGCACCCGGGGATCTCCGGCCGGCTCCAGGGACAGGGTGGTGATCTCGGAGGCATTGGGGAACACCACCAGCGCGGTCAGCAGATCGCCCCCCCCGAACGGGTAGACCACCCGATCGGGCAGGTTGGTGGTCGGGACGGTCTGATCGAAGAAGGTTCGCGCCCGGGCCAGCCAGCGCTTCGACCACTGGTCGGCGAGCGTGCCCAGCAGGTGGCAGTGCGCCTCGACGACCGCCGGGGAGAAGCTCGGCGGGATCTCGGCGCCGCGCGCGCAGGCCGTCACCCGCGCCAGGGTCTTGACCTGCGGCGCGAAATCGAGGCCGGGCTGACCCCACTCCGGCTCCAGGCCGGGTGCGGGTCGCGCGGGAGCGGGCCTCTCGATCGGAGAGGGGGGCTGGGTGGTGGGTGCTGGGGCGGGCACGGCGGCGGGTGCGGCCGCAGGCGATCGCGAGAGGGCCTGGGGAACGTCGCCGCTGGCACTGGCGTGGGGCGCGACGCCCCACGCGATGAGCAGCAATATGATGGCGATGGACGAAACTCGACCGAGGAGCATTCGGCGAACTATATACTCTCGACGTGCCCACGGACGGTCGCAGCCACGGCGCTCCAGGGGCGGGCGCCGCTGGCCAAGGTCCCGGGGTCGCCCAGCCGATCGGACCGGGCGGCGACTCGGGCGGCTTCGGGACGGGGGGTCGGAGCCGGCTGGGCCTCTGGTCGGGGGTGGGCCTGGTGGTGGCCAACACGGTGGGGGTGGGAGTTCTGACCAACACGGGCTACATGGCCGGGCGCCTGGGTGCCCGCGAGATCCTGCTGGCATGGCTGGTGGGCGGCGTGATGGCGATGTCGGGAGCCATTTGTTACGCGGCGATCGCCGAGGAGATCCCCCGCTCGGGCGGCGAATATCGATATCTCTCCGAGTTGCTGCATCCATTCCTCGGCACCCTGGCCGGATGGACCTCGCTGCTGGTGGGGTTCTCGGCGCCCGTGGCGCTGGCGGCGTCAACGGCGGGGCCCTTCTTCGTCACGCTGTTCCCGGGCGTCTCCGCTGGCTCGGTCGGCGTCGCGCTGATCCTGATCGCCGCGGCGACTCAGGCCTTTCACCTGGGCTTCTCGAAGCGCACCCAGGACGCGCTGGCCCTGGTCAAGATCCTGCTGCTGGCGGGCTTCGTCGTCGTCGGCTTCACGCTTGGCTCGCACGCCATCCCGGCCTGGCCTGCGCTTCATGCGACGGGCGCCTTCCCGCTGCGCGCCTTCGCGGTGTCGCTGGTCTACGTGACCTTCGCCTTCTCCGGCTGGAACACCGCCATCTACGCGGCGGAAGAATTCCAAGATCCGCGCCGCACGGTGCCGCGGGCCATGCTCCTCGGCACGGCGATCGTCACCGTGGTCTACCTGCTCGTGAACTGGATCTTCGTGGCCAATCTCTCGAGCGATCGCCTGGGCGTCTGGTTGCAGGGCGACACGGCGCGCATCACCCTCGCGCATCTGCTCATGGACCAACTGGCCGGGCAGACCGCCGCGCGCCTGACCTCCCTGTTCGTGGTGCTGTCGCTGACCTCGTCGGTGATCTCGATGACGCTGGTGGGGCCGCGGGTCTCGGCGGCCATGGCCGACGCGGGGTTCTTGCCGCGGGCGCTCGGGACCCGGGAAGGGCGACCGCCGCTGCGCTCGGTCTTCTTGCAGTGTGGCGTCGCGCTCGGCCTGCTTGCCACCCACAGCTTCGAGGAGCTGTTGCGCTCGGTGGGCGCGATCCTCACCGTGACGTCAGGCCTGACCGTCTCGGCTCTGGTTCGCCTGCGGTGGGGCAAGCGTGCGCGACGGGTGCGCCCTTCGTCTCTGGTGATGATCTGCGCGCTGGTCTACGTGGCGGGCTCGGTCTGGATCTTGTGGTTCACGCTCACCGAGGCGCCCCGGACCCTGTTGTGGCTGGCCATCGTGACCGTGATGGCCGCCCTCGGCTACGCGTTCACCGCCCGCACCCGGGCCGCCTCCAGGGACAAACCCCGTTAGTGAGGCTTCGCCGCGGCCTCGATCTCGGTCTTGCGCTTCATCGAGCGGGCGACCAGCTCCGAGACGTTGAGCACCTGCACCTTTTGGGTCGCGTCTCGGTCGTTCACGCCGTCGGTGAGCATGATGGTGCAGAAGGGACACGCCGTGGCCAGGGTGTCGACCCCCGTTTCCAGAACCTCGTCGACCCGGTTGTGGTTGACGCGGGTGCCGGTCTTCTCCTCCATCCACATGCGCCCACCGCCGGCCCCGCAGCAGAAACCGTGCTCCCGATTGCGGGGCAGCTCGACCCGAGCCTCGGCGGTGGGAACCACGTCGAGGACGTCGCGCGGGGCATCGTACTCGCCGTTCCAGCGACCAAGGTAGCAGGGATCGTGAAAGGCGATGGACTTGCCTTGGGTCTTTGCAGCGTCGATCTTGACCTTGCCGGTCGATACCAGCTCGCGAATCAGCTGGGTGTGGTGCCGCACCTCGAAGGTGCCGCCGAGCTGCGGATACTCGTTCTTGATGGTGTGCAGGCAGTGGGGACAGGCAGTCACCACCTTCTTGACCTTCCTGGCGTTGAGGTTCTCGACGTTCTGCTGGGCCTGCATCTGGTACAGCATCTCGTTGCCCGAGCGGCGCGCCGGATCGCCGGTGCAGCCTTCCTCCAGCCCCAGCACCGCAAAGTCGACGCCCCCTTCTCTGAGGATCTCCACCAGCGCCAGGGTCTGCTTCTTGATGCGATCGTCGTAGGCACCCGCGCAGCCGACCCACAGCAGGTACTCGGCGTCGGGCTTCTCGTCCAGGGTCGGGACGCCCTTGCCCTCGGCCCAATCCATGCGTTTGTCGGCGGCAATGCCCCAGGGATTGCCGTTGCGCTCGAGGTTGGTGAAGGTGCGCGCCAGGTCGGGTGGCACCTTCTCCTGGACCAGCACCAGGTTCTGGCGCATCTGAATGATCTTTTCGGGGTGCTCGATGAAGACCGGGCACACCTCCTGACAAGCTCCGCAGGTCGTGCAGGCCCACAGGGTCTCCTCGAGGGTGCGGACCCCGATGAGCGGCATCACCCGCTCGGACCGGGGCCCGGCCTGGCCCGGACCGTTCCCGTGACTCTCACCGCCACCCGCATCGCCACCATGCTGAAAGCGCCCCAGCAGGGCGTCGAGAGGACCGCGATCCGGCAGCCTGGTCTTCATGTCATCCCGGAGGTCATGCACGATCTGCATCGGCGACAGCGGCTTGCCCGTGTTGAACGCCGGGCACTCGTTGGTGCAACGGGCGCACTCCGTGCAAGCGAACCCGTCCAGCAAGGACTTCCAGGTGAAGTCCTTGAGCTCGGAAACCACTCCGGTCTGGGAGATGTCGTCGGCCTCGAGGTTCAGCTTGGGCAGGATGCCCCGCTGGCCGAGGTTTCGAAAATAGATGTTGGGCAGCGCGGCGATGATATGGCTGTGCTTCGAGTAGAGCAGGTAGTTCAGGAACCCGAGCACGACCACCACGTGAACCCACCAGAACGCTTCGGCCATGGCTCCCGCGGCCTGCGGCGATACGCCCGCCCGCCACCACGCGCCGATCGCGCCCGAGACGGGGAACCCGGGCTCGCGGGCGCCGGCCGCCACGCTGCGCAGCGCGTGGATCGCAAGATGGGTGGCCATCAGCGTGGCGATGCCGCCCAGGATCGCGGCTGCGTCCCGGCTCATGGGAATGAGGCGCGGCTTGAGCACCACCCGACGGAACACGGCGAAGGCGATCATGCCGAGCACGATCACGTTGGCCACGTCCATGACCGCCCACAGGCCGCGGGCAACGCCGTCGGGGAGCAGCACGGCCAGCGAGAACGAGGGGAACAATCCCTGGATCAGGGTCTCCGTCGTGCCGATGGTGATCACGAGGAAGCCCCAGAAGATCAGGAAGTGGTACTTGCTGCCGACGGCGGTCACCAGCCGTTGCCAGCGCGCCGCGGGTATCACGGCCTTTTCCACCACCTTCTTTTGTCCGAAGAAGTACGTCAGCACCGAGGCCACCCGCTCGCTGGTTCGGCCGCCGAGATCGATGGGCCGTCCGGAGGCGATCTGCCGACCGAATCGACGGAGGGTCCAGGTGAACAGACCCAGCGCCGACAGCAACAGCGCGAGGAAGACGACACGCTTCATGCCGGCAAGACTAAGGGCTCGACAGAGAATATCCAGCGCAGCCTCGCTTGCGGGCGGCAGCGCTCGCGGCCCCCAAAACGGCAAGACGGCGGCAAAACGGCAAGGGGATTGGCGCCGGGCCGCGGAGACGGTAATAAGCGGGATGACTTTCGACGAGGAGTTGGCAGCGCTGCTGGCCTGCCCCAAGTGCCGGGGCCCGGTTCGGCTGAAGCCCGATCAATCGGCGTTCGTGTGTGGGTCGTGTCGGCTCGCGTACATGATCGAAGACGGGATCCCGAATTTCCTGATCGAGGAGGCGCGCCCTCTCGGCGATTCGCCGCAGGATCTTTGAATATTTTTTGCGACCGCCGGCTTTGCGCCTAATATTTGGAAGTATGAGCGTGAGAGCGGACCAATCTCCCGCCCAGGGTGCCGGGACCAGCACCGTCTCGGGCAATGGGCGACGACAGAGCGACGAGGAGCGACGCCGTGCGGGGCGAGTGTCGGCCACGTTTGCGGTGTCCGAGGTGGATGGCTCGCACGTGCACCTGTGCCAGGCAGAGGATATCGCGGTGGGTGGAATCACCATCAAGCACGCCCGCGGCCTTTCGCATCAGCCTCGCACCGAGGTGGCCTTGCGCTTCGCGCTTCCCGGTTCGCGGGAGGAGATAGAAGCGCGCGGCGAGATCGTCTCGGACAGCCGGGCGGGGCGGTTCCGGCGCACCGGAGTGCGGTTCCTGGCGGTGCGCCCCGATCACCAGCAACTGATCGCCGCCTACTGCCGTCGGTGACCAGGTCACCGCTCGCCTGACGACGGCCGACTGGCCGGCCGCTGGCCTGCTGGCTGCGTCAGGACCCGCAGGCCTCACCTTCCGAGCAGCGCGCCCGCCACCAGACCCGCCAGCTCCGCGCCGCGGACGATCACGTCGTGGAAGCTCGGTTCAGGATTCGGACGGCGTAACCCGAATCGGCGCCTGCGCCTGAACCCGTACGCGTCGCCCCTCCACGCTCACGCGGCCTTCCGCGATCGCACGCACGACCGAGGGCAAGAGCTTGTGTTCCTCGGCCAGGATGCGCAGGCGCAATCGTTCCTCGTCGTCGTCGTCTAGAACTGGAACCGCGGTCTGGGCGATGACGGGGCCGCTGTCCACTCCATCCTCCACGAAATGCACACTACAACCGCTGATCCTCACGCCGTGGCGAAAGGCCTGGGCCTGGCTGTTGACGCCCGGGAAGGCCGGCAACAACGAAGGGTGAACGTTGATGACCCGGGTCCGGAAGGCGTCGAGGAAGCGAGGCGTGAGGATCCGCATGAAACCCGCCAGCACCACCAGTTCGACCGCGTGGTGTCGCAGCGCCTCGATCAACGCCTGGTCGAAAGCTCCGCGCGATGAGTAGTCCCGATGGTCGATCACGAAGGCCGGGAGGCGGGCGGCCTGCGCCCGCGCGAGCGCTCCACACCCGGGAACGTTCACGCCCACGACCACCAGGCGCGCCGGTCCGAGAAGGTGCCGGGCGCTCGCATCGATCAGGGCTTGCAGGTTCGAGCCCGTGCCGGAGGCGAGCACAGCCACGTTCATGGTGCGGCGTCGAGAAATTCCACGGGTGCATCCGGCCCCGGGGCGGGCGCCACGCTTCCGATCTCGAAGACTCGTTCACCAGCGGCCTCGAGGAGCCCCCGGGCCTCGGCCACGCGACCGGCCGGGACGCAAACGACCATGCCGATGCCCATGTTGAAGGTCCGGCGCATCTCGCGCGCGGACACGCGGCCGGCACGGGCGAGGATCTCCATCACGACCGGCACGGGCCAGGTCCCCCAGCGCAGCTGAAGCTTCAGGGGAGCGCCCGCCGGGAGCATGCGGGTGGGATTGTCGACCAGCCCGCCCCCCGTGATGTGGGCCGCCCCCCGCATCAGCCCGGCGGCGGCCAGCTCCCGAAGGGCCCGCACGTAGATCCGCGTGGGCTGCAGCAGCACCTCGCCCACCGGCGCCCCCCCCAGCCCGTCCAGCGGCTTCTCGAGGTCCACGCGCAGCTCGTCCAGGAACACGCGGCGCACCAGAGAATAGCCATTCGAATGAAACCCCGACGAGGCCAACCCCAGCAAGGCATCGCCGGCCGCGATGTCACGCCCGTCGATGCGCGCGCTCTTCTCGACCACCCCCACGCAGAAGCCAGCCAGATCGTACTCGCCCCGGGCGTAGAACCCGGGCATCTCGGCGGTCTCGCCTCCGAGCAGCGCGCAGCCCGCCTGGCGACAGCCGTCGGCGATGCCGGCGATGACTCGCTCGGCGGTCCCCGTCTCGAGGTGCCCGGACGCGAAGTAGTCCAGGAAGAAGAGCGGCTCGGCCCCCGAGACCACCAGGTCGTTGACGTTCATGGCGACCAGATCGATGCCGACGGTGTCGTGCTTGCCCATCAAGAAGGCCAGCTTCAACTTGGTACCGACGCCGTCGGTGCAGGACACGAGCAGCGGCTCGCGATAGCCGGACGGCAGAGCGCACATCCCGGCAAAGCCTCCGAGATCGGTCATGACCTCGGGGCGGTGCGTCCTGCGAACGTGGCCCTTGATGCGCTCGACCAGGGCGTCACCGGCGTCGATGTCGACGCCGGCTTCGCGGTAGGTCAGCCCGGGCGTCTTCGCATCAGCCACGGGAGGCCCCACGGGAACCTGCTGGCTCGTTGACCGGATTGTGAGGCGGCTCGTCGTCCTCAACCAAGTTTGCGACGGGGAGGGTCCCGAAGCGATCAACGAATCGGCCGAGCAGGCGCTCGAAATCTCGATCGGGAGAGGTTGATTCGCAAAAGCGTATCCAGCGTCCACCGGCCGCCGTCGCCGCATCCAGCCTGGCGGCCCCTCGGCCCGCCACGTAGCCGCGCAGGGTCTCGTCGGGCCGGCAGCGCGCATAGAGCACCATGGCGCTGCGCCCTTTCGGATAGGGCGTCAGCTCCTCGGAGCGCGCCTGCAACAGCCCCGGCGCATTCGGGGCCGCGGTGGGCGCGTCGTGGAGGGGGAGCCAGCCGCCGAAGTTCAAGGCGCGTGACTCTAGCAGATTGAGCTGTCACCCGGATGGTGTCGCGGTGCTCGGGAGGCGTCCGGAGGACCGTGCGGGCGCGTGGTATCCTGCCGGCCGCCCAGATGGCCTGGTACAAACGAGAACGCGAGGACGACAGCGGAGCGGGAGAGAAGCGCAGCATTCCCGCTGGAGTCTTCACCAAGTGTCCGGGGTGCGGGCTTGCGCTGCTCACGGCGGCGATCGAGCAGAACGAATACGTCTGTCGGTCGTGCGCCCACCATTTCCCGATGCCCACCGCCCGCCGCATCGATCTGGTGATGGATGAAGGCTCGTTCGTCGAGGCGGACGTCGCCATCGAGAGCATCGATCCCCTGGGATTCAAGGACACCAAGAAATACAGCGATCGCTTACGTGCTGCGCGCAAGACCGGGGGGGCGTCGGACGCGATCCGGGTGGGGGCGGGGACCATCAACGGAATTCCGGTGGAGGCGGGCTTCTTCGTCTTCGAGTTCATGGGGGGATCGATGGGCTCGGCGGTGGGCGAGAAGATCACACGGCTGTTCGAACGGGCTCTCGAGCGCCGCGTGCCGGCCCTGGTGTTCTCCGCCTCGGGCGGTGCCCGCATGCAGGAGGGCGTCCTGTCGCTGATGCAGATGGCCAAGACCTGCGCGGCGCTCGGCCGCCTGCGCGAGGCGGGCATTCCCTACTTTTCCATCCTGCTGCACCCGACCACCGGGGGCGTGGCCGCCAGCTTCGCGATGCTGGGCGATCTGATCATCGCGGAGCCCAAGGCCCTGATCGGATTCGCCGGGGCCCGGGTCATCCAGAACACCATCCGCCAGCGGCTGCCACCCGGTTTTCAGCGTGCGGAGTTCCTTCACGATCATGGCTTCCTGGACAAGATCGTGTCGCGTCCAGACCTCAAGCCCACCCTGGCGCGGCTGCTCCGGTTGCTCGGACCGCGACCGATGTGATGGCGACGACGACGCCGCGGGTTTACGCCGACCTGCTGGCTCGGCTCGACCGAGCCCGTTCGGCCGGGGTTTCGCTGGGCCTCGAGCGCACGCGGGCGGTCCTGGAGCGACTCGGGAACCCGCAGCGGCGGGCCGCTGTGGTGCACATCGCGGGCACCAACGGAAAAGGATCGACGGCCGCCATGACCGACGCCATCCTGCGCGCCGCCGGGGTCCGCACGGGCCTCTACACGTCGCCGCACCTCAGCCGCTTCACCGAGCGCATCCGGGTGGATGGCCAGGAGGCCGACGGCGATCGCCTGGCGCTGCTGGATCGGGAGATCGAGGCGACCGGGATCCCTCTCACGTACTTCGAGATCGCCACGGTCCTCGCCTTTCTGACCTTCGCCGACTCGGGGGTGGAGGTGGTGATCGCCGAGACGGGCCTGGGCGGGCGACTGGACGCCACCAACACCTGCGAGCCGGTGGCGACCGCCATCACCAGCATCGCGATGGATCACGCCGAGTTGCTGGGCGAAAGCCTCGCGGAGATCGCGGTGGAGAAGGCCGGCATCGCCAAGCCGGGCGTGCCGTTGTTCCTCGGGCCCGTTCCCCCCGAAGCCGATGCCGCGATAGCCGGCGTGGCGGCCGGCGTGGGGGCGCCAGTGCGGAGGGTGGGAATCGATCTGACTGCTCCTGACGTCCCGCTGGGGTTGATGGGCGAGCATCAGGCCACCAACGCGGCGCTCGCCGTAGCGCTGGCGCTGGCGGGGGCGCGCGCCACTGGCCGGAGCGTCGGTGAGGCGGTGATCGCCGCCGGGCTCACGGGGGTGCGCTGGCCGGGACGGCTGGAATGGGTGGCCGACGACGTGCTCCTCGACTGCGCCCACAACGTCGAGGGGGCGACCGCGCTGGCGGCGGCGCTCGATCGGATGCCGCGGGGTGAGAGGGCGTTGTTGCTGTCGGTCGTGAGGGGCAAACCCGCGGCCGAGATCCTTGCCGTCCTGGCACCCCGATTCGACTCGGTGTTCGTCACCCGCTCCTCGAACCCGCGCTCGCTCGAGGCCGAGGAGCTGCTGGCGATCTGCGAGGTTGCTGGTTCGGTCGGCAAGGTGACCGCCGTGGCAAACCCCGTCGACGGCCTGGCGGCGGCGAGAGCAAGCATCTGGATGCAGCAGCAGCAGCAGCACCACCAGCAGAAGAAGAAGAGCGCGGCCGGATTGGTGGTGGTCGCCGGCTCGACGTTCCTGGTGGGCGATCTGCGCGCGGCTCTGCTCGGCGAAACGCGCGACTCCATACCTACATCCGACCCGCTATTTTCGGCCTACACGTAGAAGCATCAAGACAGCCGTCCGTGGCGGATGGTATGATTGCTTCGTGACACGTTCATGCTTGGTCTTGCTGAGTGTGGTCGTGGGCCTCAGCGTGACGCTCGGGATCGGGGAAGGGGCTCGTCGGGCGGGCGCTTCCGAGAGCGGACCGGCCAAGGCTGAAGTCGCTCCCGTGGGTACGGCCCCCCCGGGGGGGACCAAGGTGCGCGAGGGAACCACGCGCACCTGGCGCTCCGAGGCGAGCGCTCCCGAGCTGCTCTGGACCGGGTTTCACGCCACCCGCGAGGGCGGCGAGATCTCGATCCAGACCTCCGCGCCGGTCGCCCTCGAGCCAATCGATTTGGCACGGACCATCGTGCCCACCCTGCCCATCGGGCCGGGCGAGGCGATGTTCGTGATCAAGCACTGCCGGGCGATTCGTCGGACCGACCGCTTGCCCCTCGAGACGAGATTTTTCGATTCGCCGGTCACCCGCGTGTCGGTGACCAGGCGGGGGGGGGATCTGAGGCTGGTGGTTTCTCTGCGCCGGGCGGTCAACGTCGTCACGCACAAGGAGCCCGGCCCGGCCGGCAGCTGGTTCTGGGTCCTGACCTTCCCGCCGCCCGGCCAGGACGGCCCGCTCGCCTCGGCGGCTGCGCCCCGGCCCTCGAAGTAGCCATTTCCTCGCAGCGCGCGCTCCGCGAATCTGGGCACGCTCAAGATTGCGGTTCTTGTTGACGAAACACGTCAAGAGATGCGCATCCTTCGGCGGTCCTCGATAGTCTCGGCCCCCCGGGTCGCCACGCTGACCACGGCCCTTGTCCTTGTCCTGCTGGGCGGCGGGATGGTCGGGGGATGCGGCGGGTCCTCGGCTCCTGGGGTGGATCCGCGCCCGCTGTCGGATGGGGGATTGCCCGAGCGAATCACCCTGGAGGCAGGTCGCGCGGATCTCGGTGACGACGGCGATTCGGACGCGGCAGCTCCTGGCAGCGATGCCCTGGACGCGGACACCCCGACGAGCGACGCCACCGATGGTGGAGGCGACGATCTGGCTCGAGACGACGCCATGTCCCTGGACGCGCCCGCGACGGGAGTCGACGCAGCGTCGGACATCTCCGACGCCGCCTCCACGCCCACTCTCTTGACCGTGCAAGTGCTGGATCCGGTGGACAACGGGCTGCTGACGGCCGCCGGCCGGTTCGCGCCTCTGGTGACCGTGCAGGTCACGACCGATCCGGGTCAGCACGATGACGTCAAGGAGGTCGACGTCGAGCTGTGGTCGACCGGCACGATGCCGGTCAAGATCTCCAGCACCAGCCTGTCACAGCTCAGCAAGACCGTCGGGCCTTCGGATGGCTCAGCCGGTTCGACGGGCGCGGGCGCGGGCTCAGGGGGCGCCGGGGGAGGCATTGTTGCGGGCGATCTCGGGGACGCGGGCGGCGCGAGTGCTCCACAGGGATCTGCGGGCTCCACCGAGACCCTCTTCACCTTCGGCGACACCCCCGTGGATCTGTCCTCGCTGTCGACGGACAGCTACGACCTTCGGGTCCTGGCCACCACGCTGGGGGGAGTCACGGCGCTCGGCACGCGACGGGTTCGCGTCGACGCCGGCCCGGTGATCCGGATCATCGCTCCCACCGTCGAGCAGGCCGCCCGTGGCGCCATCTTCGTCAGCGTCGAGGTCACCGATCCCTACTCGTCGAGCCCTCCCAGCGTCACCTTCAAGGTCGCCAACATCCCGGTGGCGCCCCTGACCCGCGTGGGCGATCTCTTTCAGGCCACGGTGGCCGAGACCATCTCCCTGCCGTCCATGCCGCCCCTTTCGGGCGAGCAGCTCCTCGACGTGGGCGCCGTCAACGCGGCGGGCGTGGCCGCCCGTCACGTGGTCGTGCCCTTCGTGTTCGACGACGTGGGTCCCATCATCAGCAACGGCCGGCCTGCGACGGGAGTCCTGGTGGGAGGCATCATCAAGATAGAAGCAGACATCACCGATTCCGCCGGCGTGGACACCAACACGGTGGTGGCGGTGGTGGCCCACGGCGACTCCTCGCTCGAGGTCAAGCTGGACCAGGACCCGGCCGACCACAAACACTTCTCGCACCTGTTCGACACCCGCAGCCTGAGCAACACGGTCCTGTATCCGACCATCTCGTTCCGGGCCTCGGATCTGCCGGGCAATCAATCCAACATCGGCTACACGGTGGCCGTGGACAACACTCCGCCGCTGGCCGATCTCGATCCGCCCGCCGACCTGCGCCTGCGCCACAACTTCACCGGCGTGTGGCGGTGCAGCTGGCAATTCGATCCGCTGGGCACCGATGCAGTGAACGACGGGGACCTGTTGCTGCAGCTATTCGATGTCAGGGCCCGCGTGCAGGACGAGGGGAACGCGCCGATGGCGGGAGGCGCCGACATCACACCGCTCGCGGGCCTGGATCCGGCTCACGTCGAGCTCCTGGCACTGGACGACACCAATCGCGCCCTGGTGGTCGACACGGACGGCGATGGAATCTGCGACGCCGTCAATCCTCGGCTGGTGCCGACCACCACCCCCATGTCGTCCCAGGATGCATTGCTCGTGAACCTGGCGCCGGTGCCGCCCATCGGCGCCGCGGACTTCACGCCCGATCCCTCGATCCTCGACGCCGGCTTCAGCGACTGCACCTGGGGCACAGACACGGCGAAGCCGTCTCCACTGTGCCGGACCAGCGATCTGACCGTCGCCATTCCCTACCACCAGACCCCGCAGGCGGGCGTGTGGTCCATCCCCCCCGTGGTGCCGTCCACCGTGCTGTGCGTGGGAAATCAGCTCGATGCGCTCGGTAACCATCTGGGCGATGGGCCCGCCTGCCTGGCCGTTCACGCGGTGGACCAGCTCGGGAACTCGCAGGTCTCGCGCGTGCTTCACGTCTGCATCGATCACGATGGGAACGGCGCGGAGTGTCCCTTCGCTCCCATCGCCTCGGTCCAGGGCGGCGCCCCGGTGCGGATCGACAGCGCGCTCCCCCACGGGCTGACCACGGGGGATCGGGTTCTGGTGGGAGCGATCCCCACGCTGTTCGACGCCAACGGCCTGTGGAAGGTCACCGTGACCAGCCCCACTTCGTTCACCCTCGATTCATCGAGCACCCCTTCGATCGCCGTCGCCGCTGGGGGTCAGTTCATGCGCTGGAGCTCCACCTCCGACTGCACCGGCCGTCAGACGGCGATCAGCCCGCTCGTGGTCGACGACGCGACACCCTGCCGCCCCTGGCGCCGCTTCACCCGCGGCGAGCACCTCGAGATGCCCTGAAGCGCCTTCGGCGCCGCAAGGGGCCAGGGAAGGCCCCCTGCGAGACCCCCCGCGCCTTCGGCGCCGCAAGGGGCCTGGGAAGGCCCCCTGCGAGACCCCCACGGAGTTGCTTGACGGCGTGGCCGGTCCAGCAAAGCTGGACCTCCCCGTGCTTGGATCAATGACGAGGTCGTAGGAGATGAAGCTCGAGCGCCGAACGGGTTCGGTGCTCTGACGGGCCGCGCGCTCGAGATCACCAGGCGTTCGTGGCCAGGCCCCGCATCGGATGAGCGCGGGAGGTCCGGCGCGGCTGTCCGTACCAGGACGTCTGGACCGCCGAGGCCCTCTTGGTCTCGAAGGTCATGAAGAAGACCTTCAGGTAGTTGTTGCGCCCGATACGCTCCTTGCCGAACAGCCCGCCCAGGATCTCCCAGCGCAGATCCCCCGGCCGCTCCACGGCCGCGTCGAAGAGCGGGGGCATGAAGAACCGCCAGGTCCCGTCGGGCGTGTGGG
>Ga0066788_10000138_pt1 | contig 14038 bp, 11 predicted proteins | sample OrgsoiDNA2013048_FD_70943 | JGI IMG/M metagenome (GOLD analysis project Ga0066788, IMG submission 70943) | Permafrost soil microbial communities from the Arctic, to analyse light accelerated degradation of dissolved organic matter (DOM) -... | ecosystem: Environmental > Terrestrial > Soil >... | reverse complement strand
CGACAAGATCTTCGATCCCGGACCGGGCGGCGTGGAGATCCGGCTGCCCACCGAGTTCATCAATGCGGAGGCGGCGGAGGGGCCGCACAAGATCGAGATCCGCAAGGGAATCGGCGTGGCGGTGCACGGGGTCATCGGCCCGCGTCGTGCGCCCTCCACCGACCCGAATCACAAATCACCGGACGAGGTCACGTTCGGTTTCGTCTTACCCCTCACCGGCTCGAGTCGCGACTTCGAACAGCGATTCCCGAACGGTTTGGGCGAATTCACTTTCATCAGCGATCAGCTGGCCGGAATGACCGTCGACAGCGCTCAGATCACGGGCCAGCAGGAGCGGGCCGTGGGCGCCAAGAAGTACTGGCTGATGCGGGGCGAGCCCGTCCCGCCGGGGGGGACCTTGCGGTTCACCGTTCGCGGCCTGCCAGCGCCCGACAACACGGGACGGATCGTGGCCGCGGTGCTGACACTTTCGCTCATCGCGGCGGCGTTCGTCTTCGGGCGCTCCGGAGGCTCCGGCCAAAAGCAGGGCGAGGCGACCGAGCGCGAGCGCCTGGTGCAACGGCGGGAAAAGCTCTTCACGGAGCTGGTTACCCTCGAGGATCGGGATGTCGGCCAGAGGTCCGGAAGAGGCGAGCTGGTGCAGAAGCTGGAGTCCATTTATCGGGAGCTGGCGGCCCTCGATGAGCGCCGTGCCGTCTGAACGATGGACCCTGTCCCGTCCGCCGGCGTCGCTCAACCAGCGGGATCGATCCCGCCGCTGGTGGTGGACGGCGTCGGTCGCAGCTTCGGACGCAAGCGGGCCCTGATCGACGTCTCGATCACCTTCGAGCCGGGCGAGATCGCCGCCGTGGTCGGCCCGAACGGCGCGGGAAAGAGCACCTTGCTGGCCATCCTGGCGACCCTCATCGGCCCCACCGCTGGCTCGGTGCGGTGGGGAACCTCGGAGCTGCGCCGGGGCTCGGCCGCGCGGGCCTCGCTCGGGTACGTCGGCCACGAGCCCGGCCTGTACATGGATCTGGGGGCGCTCGCGAACCTGGAGCTGTTTTCGCGCTTCTATGGTCTGCCCGAGCCGGCTCACCGCGCGCGTGAGTTGCTCGAGCGCGTGGGAATGGGCGACGCCCCTCGCGAGGCTCCCGTACGGACCTTCTCGCGCGGGATGCAACAGCGGGTGGCCCTGGCGCGGGCCCTGCTACACGAGCCGGCCATCCTGCTCTTCGACGAGCCGAGCTCCGCTCTCGATCCCGCCGGCGCTACCTGGCTGGCCGGCGAGCTCGGGCGGGAGCGCGACGCCGGGCGCGTCGTGATCCTGGTGACGCACGATCTGGAGGCCGCCGGCACGCTGGCCGAGCACCTGATCATCCTGCGCCGAGGGCGTCTGGTGCGGGATGAACGCCGCGCAGGGATCTGGGGCGGGGAAGCGGTGCGGACGGCCTACGAGGAGAGCTGCCGTGATCGGTGAGGTGGGTGAGCGCACCCAACAGGGTGGAGGTGGAGGCAGGGTCGCGCCCCGCGCCGGTGAGCCGGCGGCCCGGGAGCGCGGGGAGGCGCCGATGAGCTCGTGGGGCGGGCGGCGGGGGGCGCGGCCGCCCCGGTTCGTCGCGCAGGCCGCGCGCATCGCCGCCAAGGATCTGGCCATCGAGTGGAGGAGCCGCGAGATTCTGTTCACCAGCGCCTTTCTGGCCGTGGTGGTGGTCCTGATCTTCAGCTTTGCCTTCGTGGTGGGCGGCACCCCGCCCTCTGCTCCCGTGACCGCCGGCATCCTGTGGGTGACCATCATCATCTCGGGCACCGTCGGCCTGGGACGCACGTTCGACCGCGAGCGGGACGGCGAGGCCATCCGGGCGTTGTTGCTTTCACCCGTCCCGCGGGGAGCCATCTACGCTGGGAAGCTGGCCGCCACCCTGGTGCTGATGCTGGGTGTGGAGGTGCTGGTCACCCTCCTGTGTGGCTTGTTCTTCTCGGCCGCCGTGGGTGGACAGGCGGCTCGCATCGCGGCGCTGCTGGGGCTCGGGACCCTGGGTTTCGCCGCCGTGGGATGCGTGTTCTCGGCGGCGCTGCTCCGTTCGAAAAGCCGCGACGTCCTGCTGTCGACGCTGCTCTACCCGATCGTGGTTCCGATCTTGATTGCGGGAGCCCGGGGCACCGCCCACCTGCTCGATCCCACCCCCGACCTGGACGCCGCGGTCTTCTGGACGCAGTTCCTCCTGTCCGTCGACGTGATCTTCCTGATCGTGGGCTTCTGGGCCTTCGAGCCGGTCATCGCCGGTGAATAACCCGCCCGGGTGCGGTCAGCGGGGCGCGCGAGCACCGTCGATCAGCACGGCCAGGCGATCGCAGGCGGTCTCGATGGTCGCCAGGGAAGGGCCGAACGAGAAGCGGACGTGGGAACGAAAACGCGAGGAGCGCTGACTGCGCCGCTTGCCCGGGTTCACGTCGAAGAATTCGCCCGGGACGATGATCACCTTCTGGGCCAGCGCCGCGCGGAAGAAACCCATGCCGTCATTCAAGGGGGCTGGCAGCCCATCGACCCGCCCCCAGACATAGAAGGTTCCGTCAGGCGTGCGATCGGTCCGCACGCCCAGCCGTTCGAGGCGCGACAGCAAGCGGTCTCTCTTCTCGCGAAAGGTCCGATGAATGGCCTCGGTCTCGGCCACCACGTGCGCGTCCTCGAGCAAGGGGATGGCCGCGCGCTGCAGGGGCTTGCTCCCGCCGCCGTCCAGAAACGAGCCCGCGCTGGCCACCGCCTCGATGACCTTCTTGGGGCCGACGGTCCAGGTCACCCGCCATCCGGGGTAGCGCCAGTTCTTGGTCAGCCCGTCGAACAGCACCACCGGATCGCGGTCCACGTCCTCGACGTAGCGAGCCGCGCTTTCGACGGGCAGCTGCCCTGGCTTTCCCGCCCAGATGTAGTGCGAGTAGAACTCATCGAGCATGAGGGCGGCGTCCTCGTCGCGCGCCACCGCCACCCAGCGCGCCAGCTCCTCGCCCTGAACCAGCTTGCCGGTGGGATTGCACGGATTCGAGAGCAGCAACGCCGACAGCCCCCGGCCCCGCACCTCCCGTCGCAGATCGTCGGCCGAGAACGCGTAGCCCCGCTCACCCTCCAACAGGATGGGGATGGCGGTGAACGCCTTGAAGATGTCGAGGAGCTCCTCGTAGGCGGTGTAGTCCGGCAGGAAGTGGCCCAGGTTCACGTGGCCGAGGCTGGCGGCCGCCCGAGTCAACGAGGTGCGACCGCCTCCGGAAACGCTGACGTTCTCGGCGGAGTATTGCGACTTCATCCCACGGCGATAGAGCCGGTTGTACAGGCCCGCGATGGCGTCGCGCAGCTCTGGGATGCCCGGGATGGGGGCGTATTCCTGGTCGTCGACGTCGATCGCGAGCTGGTGCACGCGCGCCGGGGAACCGGGCAACGGCCCCGTCTCCGGCTGACCCTGGCCGAGGTTGCACCAGTCCTCGGCGCCGGGGCGATAGCCGTGCTTGCCGGCCTCGGTGGTGACATAGATGACGCCCGTGCGTGGCACCTGGCGAAACGCGTGGATCAGGTTGTCGTCGGACATTCGAATCCGGGTAGTATAAGGGTTGCCATGCGATCTGTCGGGCCTCCACTGCTGGCCGCCCTCGCCCTGGCGGCGATCGGATTCCTCACGGTTCCACTGCTGATCGTCTCGGCTCCCGTCGAGCCGGTGATGGGCCTGGTGCAGAAGATCTTCTACTTTCATGTGCCATGCTCGATCATGATGTTCCTGTCCACCTTCACGGCGGCGGGCGGCAGCGTGGCCTACCTTTTCCGCGGATCGGAGCGCGGCGATCGCCTGGCCCATGCGGCGGGTGAGCTGGGCGTGCTGTTCGGGGCCTGCACCCTCGTGACGGGACCCTTGTGGGGTCGCAAGGCCTGGGGTGTCTGGTGGCAGTGGGATGCGCGCTTGACCAGCTCCCTGCTGCTGTTTCTCATCCTGAACGGTTACCTGCTGGCTCGTCGCTACGGCGGTCCTGGCGGTCGCAAGCTTGCGGCGGCGCTGGCCCTGTTCGCGGCGGTCGACGTCCCCCTCGTCTACAAGAGCGTGGACATCTGGCGAACCGTTCACCCCCAGACCACCGTCGTCAAGACCCTCGACCCGCGCATGCGTCCGGCCTTCTGGGCCTCCTTCATTCTGGTTTCGGTGATCTGGGGCATCCTGCTGACGCTGCGCCTGCGATTGGAGAAGGCCCGCGCCACGCTGGCGGATCTGGAGCTCCTGGCGGAGGATCAACTGGAGATGCGAACATGACCAAGCGGCCGACCAAGCGTCCAGTGAACGATAGAGGGCGAGGGAGATGGCCAGGGCGAGACCGGTCGCATGGAGCGCGGGCATCGAAGTCTCTGGTGCGGTTGACAGGGGCCGGCGCGGCCCTGCTGGCCGGCCTCCTTGGTCCTTTCGCGCTCGCCGTGGCCCAGGCCCAGGAGTTCGTCAAGGTCGAGGACGGAGCGCGCGAGCAGCTGCCCGCCACGCCCTTCGTGGGCGCCGCCTACGGCTTCATCTGGCTGGCGCTGCTGCTGTACGTGCTGGTGGTGGCCCGGGGATTGGCGGGCGTCCAGAGGGATATCCAGGATCTCCGTCGACGCCTCGATCGGGCGCAGGGCGCCAGGATCGATGTCGCTCCCAGCAGACGCCCCTGAGCGGGCAGGAAACGAGCAGAAGATCGATGCATGTTCCGCCCTCATCACACTTCATCTACATCCCGGTGATCCTGGTCCTGGGCCTGGTGCTGGGATTCATCCTGGGCGCCAAGGCCACGCGGGACTCGCTGGCCCTCGAGGCACGCCGCCAGCAGGACCGAGAAGCTCGTCGAGCCGCACGTGCGGCGGGGACCACCGCCGCGCCTCCCACCTCGGAGGGCGGAAGCCGGGGGAGCGTCTGATGCGTCGGCCCCCTTCGATCACGCACGAAAACCCGGGAGGACCGCATGGCCGACTTCGCCTACACCGATGAACAGCAGTCCTTGATCCAGACCGCGCGCGACTTCACGCGCAAGGAGATCATCCCGGTGGCGGGCGCCCTCGACGAGGAAGGCACCTTCCCGCGCGAGATCTGCGAGAAGGCCTGGCAGACCGGCCTGGTCAACTGCGAGATCCCGGAGGCTTACGGGGGAATCGGCCTTTCATGCCTGTCGCATTGTCTGGTGCTCGAAGAGATGTCCTACGGCTGCATGGGCATCAACACCACCATCGCGGGCAACATGCTGGGAGCGATGCCCATCATCCTGGCGGGGAGCGACGAGCAGAAGAAGACCTACCTCGGACGCCTGCTCGAGCGTCCGATCTTTGCGGCCTACTGCTGCTCCGAGCCCGACGCCGGCTCGGACGTCGCGGGCATGAAGACCCGCTTCCGGAAGGTCGGGGCGGAGTATGTGCTGACCGGCCAGAAGCGGTGGATCACCAACGGCGGCGTGGCCGACTTCTACACGGTGTTCGCCCGCGCCGAGGGGACCGAGCGCCACAAGGGGATCACCTGCTTCGTGGTCGATCGGAAGACCCCGGGGGTCTCGGTGGGCAAGAAGGAGAACAAGATGGGCCAGCGGGCCTCCAACACCACCGACGTGATCTTCGAGGACGTCAAGCTGGGCCCCGGAAACGTGGTGGGCCCGGAAGGCGAAGGGTTCAAGGTGGCCATGCGCACCTTCGATCGAACCCGGCCGTGGATCGCGGCGGGCGCGGCGGGCATCATCCGGCGGGCCCTCGAGGAGTCGCGCGCCTACGCCCTCGAGCGCAAGACCTTTGGCGTGCCCATCGCTCAGCATCAGGCGGTGCAGTTCATGCTGGCCGACATGGGGATCGCCTATGAATCGACCCGCCTCCTCGGTCACAAGGCGGCCTGGTCCGTCGATCAGGGGCACACCGACAACCTGGTGTCGAGCTACGCCAAGGCCTACGGCGCCGACGCCGCCATGCGGGTGACCACCGACGCCGTGCAGATCTTCGGCGGATACGGTTACACCAGGGACTACCCCGTCGAGAAGCTCATGCGGGACGCCAAGCTCCTGCAGATCTACGAGGGCACCAGCCAGATCCAGCGCATGGTCATCGCGCGCAACCTGCTCGGCACCCGGTAGGCGGCCTCAGCCCTACTGTAGTCGACTCATAGTCGGCCGAGGGTCCCACCCCAGACGGCGGTGGTGCCGAGCTCCTGCTCGATGCGCAGCAGACGGTTGTACTTGGCGACTCGTTCGGAACGAGCCAGCGATCCGGTCTTGATTTGCCCTGACCGCATGCCCACCGCCAGATCGGCGATGAAGGTGTCCTCGGTCTCCCCGGAGCGATGAGAGATGATGGTGGTCCAGCCGTGACGATGGGCCAGCTCCACCGAGTCGATGGTCTCGGTGAGGGAGCCAATTTGATTGACCTTCACGAGCACGCTGTTGCTGGCGCCTTTCTCGATGCCCTCGCGGATGCGGGTCACGTTGGTGACGAACAGATCGTCGCCCACCAGCTGGACTCGCTCGCCGAGCACCTTGGTGAGCGCCACCCAGCCATCCCAGTCGTTCTCGGCCATGCCGTCCTCGATCGAGACGATCGGGTACTGCTCGCAGAGCTTCTGGTAGAAGGCCACCATTCCGCTGCCGTCCAGCTCCTTGCCTTCACCCTCCAGCTTGTAGGTCTTGGTGGTCTTGTCCCACAGCTCGCTGGACGCGACGTCGAGCGCCAGGGCAACCTCCTTGCCGGGCTTGTAGCCGGCCTTCTCGATGGCATCCACCACCACCGCCAGGGCCGCTTCCGCGCCTGGTAGATCGGGCGCGAAGCCACCCTCGTCGCCCACGGCGGTCGACGCCTTGCGGTCATGGAGCAGCTTCTTGAGGGTATGGAAGACCTCGGCCCCGGCGCGCAGCGCCTCGGCGAAGTTGGGAAGACCCTTGGGGACGATCATGAACTCCTGGAAGTCGAGGGAGTTGTCCGCGTGGGCACCCCCGTTGATGATGTTCATCAGTGGGATCGGCAGCACCCGCGCGCCCGGCCCTCCCAGGTAGCGGTAAAGCGGTACGTCGAGCTGGAGGGCAGCCGCGCGCGCCGCGGCCAGGGAGACGCCCAGGATGGCATTGGCTCCCGCCTTGGCCTTGTTGGGCGTCCCGTCGACGGCCAGCATGGCCTCATCGAGGCCGGCCTGGTCGAACACGTCGCGACCGATCACCACCGGGGCCAGGATCCTGGCGACGTTCTCGCAGGCCTTGAGGACGCCGCGCCCCAGGTAGCGCTTCTTGTCGCCGTCCCGCAGCTCCAGCGCCTCATGCTCCCCGGTCGAGGCCCCCGAGGGAACAGCCGCTGTGCCCACGGCGCCCGACTCCAGCGCGACTTCCACCTCGACGGTGGGATTGCCGCGCGAATCCAGGATCTCGCGGGCCAAAATGCTCTCGATCATGACGGTGCTCATGGGGGTCCTTCTAACGCGGCTGGCCTTCCCGTCGCAAGCGATCCCCACCCTCACAGACGTTCAGTGTGCCGGCGGAGTCGGGGACCGACGCACGATCTGCCCGGCGACAGGAACGCCGTCCCCGGCCCGCCAGGTCCCGTCGGGCGCCAGCACCTGATAGCGGGAGAACCGCGCGGGCCGCGTGGCGATGGGATTGGCGGACCCCAGCAGCCCGACGTGCAAGTGCGGGGTGCCTGCGTTGCCCGAATTGCCGCACTGGGCAATCGGCTGAGCCTCTCTCACGCGATCCCCGACCTTGACCCGCAACGATCCCGACCGCAGGTGGCGCAACTCGGTGTACTCCCCCGCGGCGTGCTGCACGATCAGGAAGTTCCCAGGATCGCCGCGCACCACGCCGTGGACCGGGCGATCCGGTGACCCGTCGTGGGCCCACACCACTCGCCCGTCCGCCGGCGCCAGCACCGGCCGGCCGAAGCAGGGAAAATCGGTCACACGCTTTCGGTCGCGCTCGGGGAGCGCGTCCCGCAAGTTTTCGGCCGGCACGAAATCGAGCGCGTAGGCCGCATATCCCGAGTGCGTATCGCCGCTGTCCATCCCTTGAACCACTCCCCAGATCCCATCGAAAGGCAGTGTCAGCGCGACGGTCTGAGGCGGAGCCGAGGACAGCGGAACCGCTCCCGCGGGAGGCGCGAGCTGATGGGCTTTGCGCTCCGACCCTCTGGCCGCGCCTGTCGCGATCGCTATCCCACAAAGGACCACGTGCGCGGTGTGGCGCGGCCAGGCTCGGGATTGGTTCGACACGGGGTCGCGATAGGATAACGTTTCGGCACCGTGAAGATTCGCGACCTGTTCTCCGCCGGCAAGCCACTCTTCTCCTTCGAATTCTTCCCCCCGAAGACCGACGCCGGGATGGCAAATCTCGAGAAGACCATTCGTGAGCTGGCCGACCTGAACCCAGCCTATGTCTCGGTCACTTACGGCGCCGGAGGCTCTACGCGCGAGAAGACCGTTTCACTCGTGACGCGAATCCAAAAAGAGCTGGGCCTCTGTGCCATGGCCCACTTCACCTGCGTCGGTTCCGGCAAGACCGAGATGGCAGAAGTGCTGGATCGCCTGGTCGACGGTGGGATCGAGAACCTCATCGTGCTGCGGGGCGATCCGCCCGCGGGTGCGGAGATATTTCAACAACCAGCCGACGGTTTTGGCCACGCCTCGGATCTAGTCCGGTTCGTGCGAGGGCGTTTCGGCGATCGGGTCTGTCTGGCCGCCGCGGGCTACCCGGAAGGTCACGTCGAATGCCGCAGCCTCGAAGCAGACATGGCCCACCTCGGTGTCAAGGTGAAGGCCGGCGCGGATTTCCTCATCACCCAGCTCTTCTTCGACAACCGGCACTATTTCGATTTCGTCAAGAGAGCCCGCGCCGCCGGGATTGGCGTGCCCATCGTCCCGGGGCTCATGCCCATCGGAAACCTCTCGCAGATCGAACGCTTCACCAAGATGTGCGGCGCGACGATCCCTCCCGTTCTCTTCGCAGAGCTCGACCGGTGTCGCAACGATCCCGCCGCGGTGGCAGCCCTGGGAGTCGCCCACGCGACAGCCCAGGCAGTGGAGCTCCTGCACGGCGGAGCGCCCGGAATTCACTTTTACACCTTGAACCAGTCGCCCGCATCGCGCGTGATCCTCACCGCGCTGAGGGCTGCGCGGTTGACCGGATGACCCTCCCACCCGAGCTTGCGCTACTGCGGATTCGCCCGCGGCAAGGGGCCTCGTACGGCCGTGCCCGCCAGCACTGTCTAGCCCTGGAGCCCTAACCAAGCGCGCGCGTATCGACGCCTCCCCCTCTTTCTCGCGCTATGTAGCGTTCTTTCCGCAGATCCACCTATCAAACCCGGGCGCGTGCCAAAGGCTCTGATAAGCTTCCTGGCCATTCACGGCCGCCGAACAAGGTTTTGAAGTATCTGGTCACAGACATCCCTTGCTAGAACGTTGGCTGTCACCGTCGGAGGGCGCCAGCGTCAATGACCGTCAGCTTTTTTCCGACGTGCTCCCGAGCGGAGGGTTCTTGAAGCACCTGGTCCGATACGCGCGAATCGCCGGAGCATTGGCGGCCACGCTGCTGCTGGCGCAAATCCCTCGGACTGCGCGCGCCGACGGCTACACCAAGGACCAACTCGGCACCGTCACCAAGGCGGGTGAGAACCTCAACCGGCCCCTCTGGCTTCAGAAGATGGCCGGCACCAGCCTCGAGCTGAGTAGCTATGTGGGCAGCGGCTCCTTCTACGCCACTGGATATCGGGATCCTTACGTCTCGGCGGCCTTGTTCTTTCGCCCCACCTACGATCTCGGTACTCGCTTCAAGCTGTCGGCCAACGCGCGCTTCTATGTGGAGCAGGAATTCACCCAGTCCGATCTCCCCAACGGGCGCGGATTCAATCCTTACGACGTCTGGCTGTGGCTGACGGCCAGGGACCTCCACACCTTCGGCGCGTCCAAGATCCGCCTGGGAGGGCAGGCCCGGTTCGTCGTGCCGGTGTCCTATGAGAGTCGCTATTCCCATATGGTCACCGGGGTGGCGGGCGGCCTGAGTCTGACCCGCACCTTCGACTTCGGGCACAATCCCGTCGCCGAGCAACGTTGGAATCTGACCACGGCCCTGTCCGGCGTGTTCACGAAGTACGTGTACAGCAGCGATCTGCGCGGGGACCACCCTGGTGACAGCTCCGGTTGCCGGCCGTTCCTGGCAGCCGGGCTGGCGTCGAGCGCCGCGGGAGGGCCGACCGGCTCCGAATCGGATCGCTGCGGCGGCCCCGTGAACACCAACTTCTCCGTCACGAGCAGCGGAACCGTCTCCCTGTCCAAGGGGAAGTGGAACCTGGCGGTCATCATGTCGATCTCGAACTCTTTCCGCTACCGCGTCGCCCAGGACGTCGAGGCCATGTTGGCCGAGAGCGACATCGGGCGGACCGACTCCACATGGGGGATCGTGTCGCTTGGCTACTCGTTCACCGATCACTACGGAATCAGCGCTGGCCTCTCCAGCTTTCAGCCGGCGCTCGATTCGCAGTACGACCATCTACGTTTCCCGTTCTTCGATTTTTCGGGCGGCAACGCCAACAATTACACGCAGGGCTTCGTGAGCCTGAGCGGAACGCTGTAGGACGCTTTAGGAGGACCAATGATCCGTCACTCAGTCAAGACTTCCAGGGTTTTCCAGGCGACGGTCGGGATCGCCCTGCTCGCGTCCGCCATCGGATGCGCCGGCAAGGGAGACATCGACCGCAGCCAGCCCGACAAGATTGCCAAGGCCATCTTCTTCAATGCGGACGGTACCCCCAAGAAGTTCTACTACCGCTGGACCATCACGGATGTCCCGCCCACCAACGGCTGGGCCTACGAGGGCACCCAGGGGCAGATGGACAAGGTGACGTTCAAGATCACCCAGGACCAGCTCATCGGCTACCGCGCCTACGATTACGCGCCGGGGACCGAGAACGCCATCACGGGCGGGGACAACAATACCGACGCGCCTGTGATGTCCTTCAAGATCACGTCGCACTTCGACGTCAAGCGCGAGTACAACCCGGGAACGGGCGAACAGACCAACGTCATCTCCGAGAACACCACCGATCGCGACTGGTCCGAGCGGGAGTACATGCGCGTCGACTGGACGACCGACAAGCTCGCCAATCCGCTGATGGACGTTTCGCTGCAGCCGTCCACGTCCGACGGCACCCCCGGAGCCAGCAACGTGGGAACCGTGGCGATCAGCGAGGTCGAGATCACCAATCCGGGACGGGCCATCTACACCGGCGACTACCTGGACGTCACCGTGCAGGCACAGGCCACGCCCGACTATGCGGCTTGCATGAAGCTGGCGGCGCCCGACGACGTGGGCCCCTGGAGCTGCGGCCCCGCCAAGGTCAGCCTCCGGCACTCGTTCCGGGCGGTCAAGGATAGCGAGTACGAGCCGCTCCAATACCCGGATCGCCAACCCCTGTTGGACGCGTCCGGTAATGCCATCTCGGTGGTCTGGGCCAGCGACGGCCCGCACACCTGCAATGACACCACGCTCTCCCTGACGGGGGGAGCCTTCAGCGGCGCCGATTGTACTCAGGTGGGGGCGGATGAGTTCAGCAAGTTCGGGTTCTTCCGGACGGTGCGCCAGTACTACGACCGGAAGCTGGGCGCCACCGAGCTGAACCGCACCTACCTCGCCAATCGATGGAACATCTGGGACAAGACCATCCAGCGCGACGCCAGCGGAGCACCCGCGATGGACGCTGCCGGCAACGTCACACGGATCCCGGCCAGCGCTCGCACGCCCCACCAGCTCCCGTACTATTTGAACGTCGAATTCCCCGATGACGATCCGATGCTGCTCGACAGCGCGCAGAAGGTCGTGGACGAGTGGAACGACGCCATGAAGCGGACCGTGGCCGGCCTCAAGGGCACGACCTCGGGGGCTTCGATGGCCGAGGCGGATCTCATCGCCGCCGCCGCCAAGGTACCCGACATCTTCGTGCTCAAGCAGAACTCCTGCAACGTGGCCGCGGTCAAGGCCTATCTCGGGGCTCACCCCGACATGGTCGACTTGATCGCCAAGAAGACCGCCGCCGTGACCCCCGCCGTCGATCCGGGCAACGTCACCAAGACCAACCTGGTACCGATCTGCACCTCGCTGGAGGCGCTCACCCAGTCGTTGCCCGACGGGAACGCAGAGAAGTTCTCCTGGCAACGCAACGGCGATCTGCGCTACTCGTTCGTGTACTGGGTCGACCGGCCCCAGGGCTCGTCTTCCGCCCCGCTCGGGTACGGACCGTCGTCGGCGGATCCCGAGACGGGCGAGATCGTGTCGGCGACGCTTTACCTTTATGGGGCCGCGCTCGACACCTACACGCAGTTCGCGGCGGACAGCGTGGACCTGCTGAACGGAAAGCTTTCGTCCAACGATCTGCTCTCGGGGAAGCGGATCTCGGACATCCTCAAGGCCACCGCCGCCAACCGCCAGCAGCGGGATGCGTTCACGTTGACGCCGGAAGCAAGATCGTATGCCCACACCCTGGCCTCCGCCGGGGGCATCCCGGGGATGAAGCCCACCATCAATCCGGCGGCGCCCGGAGCCGCCAGCACCACCTCGGCCTCGCGGCTCGTGAAGATCGATCCGGTCAACGTGGACGCCAAGCTGACGGCGATCAAGGGAACGCCGCTCGAGCAGCAAATGATGACCGAGGACATCCTGGCGGCCTTCGTGCCGGGATACATTCCTGGACGAACCGATGTGAGCACCATCGCACCGGAGGATCTGGCCAAGGCCTCGCCCGTCAACTGGATGACGGCAAGCGCCCAGCAGGCCCGGCGCGACCGATTCCAGGCCCTGGCCATCAACGGGTGCGTCTACACGGCCGACTTTGCCGACGACGCGATTCTGGGCACCGCCCTGCAGCTCGCCGACATGTCTGGTGACACGCTGTTCAAGACCCTGCGCGCCAAGATCTTCCGGGGTCTGGCCGATCACGAGATGGGTCACACCATGGGGTTGCGGCACAACTTCGCCGGCTCCACGGACGCCCTGAACTACGGCCAGGAGTACTGGAAGACCAGGACCACGGTCGCGCCAGACCAGTGGGCCGCCAACGATCTGCAAGAGCACATGTACTCGACCGTCATGGACTACGGCGCCCGCTTCAACACCGACATCAGTGGGCTCGGCCGTTATGACTACGCCGCCATCCGCTTCGGATACGGGCAGCTCATCGATGTCATGCCCAACGCCAAGAGCGCCGCCAACGAGCTCAGCTACAACATTTTCTTGGGCGACTACACGAAGATCCCCGACCTGGTGGGAGGCGTCGACGTGGTCGATCAGGTCTCGATCGCGCCCTACAGCGCGGCGGTGGATGCTCTCCAGAAAGGATACCGGGATCTCGCGAACAACCAGGGTCAGTTCGGGATCGTCCCGGAGCGGCCGTACAAGTTCTGCAGCGACGAATTCGAGGGAAACCTCGACTGCAAGACCTGGGACATGGGCGCCAACCAGCAGGAGATCGTCAACAACGTCATCGATCTGTACAAGAATTACTACGTCTTCAACGGTTATCGGCGCGACCGGCTGACCTGGAGCATCGACACTTATCTGACCCGACTGACCTCGCGCTATTTCAACCGCTTCAGTGAGGCCTTCCAGTTCTACTACTACATCAGCGCCGCGTTCGAAGGGAACTACCTGTCGGACGACTTGCTGTCGGCGTCGATTCTTTCCCTGAATGCGCTCGGTGAGGTGCTGGAGACGCCGGAGCCGGGGCTGCACTGCGCCACCGATGTGAGCCCCGACGTGCTCACCACCAGCCAAGGTTACGGACCTCAGACGACCTGCCACACCAACGCCCCCGAGATGACGATCAGCTTGCCGGATGGCAAGCCCTACTACATCGACTTCTCGGACGACTATTACTATCGAATCACGCGAGCGGGATCGCTCTACGAAAAACTGGCGGCCCTGATCGCGCTCACCAGCACGCAGTCCCGGTTCTTTCGGGTCGACAACTTCGCAGATCAGAGCCTCTACTCGATCAACTACTACCGCATCTTCAAGGATCAGATCCTGAACCTGCTGTCGGGGGTGATTCGCGACG
>Ga0066788_10000137_pt1 | contig 14062 bp, 12 predicted proteins | sample OrgsoiDNA2013048_FD_70943 | JGI IMG/M metagenome (GOLD analysis project Ga0066788, IMG submission 70943) | Permafrost soil microbial communities from the Arctic, to analyse light accelerated degradation of dissolved organic matter (DOM) -... | ecosystem: Environmental > Terrestrial > Soil >... | reverse complement strand
GACAGCGCCGGGCACGATCACCTGGTGATCACCCGCCGCGCGACCGAGAAGTGAGGCGACCGGCGGCCCTGATGGCATCGCTGTTGTGCGCCTGGAGCAGCAGCGCCTTGGGCGCCGGCCCCTCGGCATCGGCCGCCAGCGGATCAGGACCCGGCAGGGGTGTCCGGTCGGAACCGGAGAGGGGTGGCACCCACTTTCGGGTGCTGCTGCCGCAAGGCCCCGTACACGTCTTTCGTCCGGCTGGTTACGACAGGCGGACCGCCGGGATCGTGGTCTACGTGCACGGCTACTACGTCCACGTCGATGACGCCTGGCGCGAGCACCGGCTGGCGCAGCAGTTCACCAGCAGTCGACGGAACGCCCTCTTCGTGGTGCCGGAGGCACCGGCGGCGCCGGAGGAGCTGTCGCGCTTCACCCAGCTGCGCTCCCTGCTGTCCAGGACCCTGCGGCGGGCGGGATTGCCCGCGCCCCGCGGCCCGCTGACCGTGTGCGGCCATTCGGCCGCGTACCGCACCATTGCCCCCTGGCTGACCGAGCCGTCCCTGCGCAACGTGATCCTGATCGACGCGCTGTACGGAAATGAGGCCGAGTTTCGCGCCTGGGTCGACGGCGATCCAAGGAATCGCCTGACCCTGGTCGTGAAGGGGACGGCCAAGTGGGCCGATCCCTTCGTGCAAGCCCTGCCCTACGCCGTGACCGTGCCCGAGATCCCCCCGAGCCCGACCCGCCTCTCGCGGGCCGAGCGTACGGCCCGGGTCCTCAGTCTGCGGTCGCAGTACGGACACTTCGAGCTCATCACAGATGGCAAGGTGCTCCCATTCCTGCTGACCGGCCGAACCACCCTGCCCGCTGTGGTCCCGTCCGGGCCACATCGATGAGCGCCGGCGCGGGAAGGGCCCAGAGCACCTACTCGTCGGTCTCGCGGGCGGCCGAGAGCCTGGCCAGGACGTTGATGTCCTCGAGGGTGGTGGTGTCACCCTTGGCCACTCCGCTGGTGGCGATCTCCTTGAGCAGGCGGCGCATGATCTTGCCCGAGCGGGTCTTCGGTAGCGCATCCGTGAAGCGGATGTCGTCGGGCCGGGCCAGCGCCCCGATCTCGCGTACCACGTGATCGGACAGCGTCTTCTTGAGCTCGGGCGTGGCGGCCACCCCCGCCTTGAGGGTCACGAAGGCACAGATTCCCTGGCCCTTCAGATCGTGGGGGGGGCCCACCACGGCGGCCTCGGCCACGCCGGGGCAGGACACCAGCGCGCTCTCGATCTCCGCCGTCCCCAGGCGATGGCCGGCCACGTTCAGGACGTCGTCGACGCGGCCCATGACCCAGAAGTAGCCGTCCTCGTCCCGGCGGGCGCCGTCGCCCGTGAAATACGCGCCCGGCACCTCGGACCAGTATTGCTTGGCGTAGCGCTCGGGATCACCATGGATCCCACGGAGCATCGACGGCCACGGCGTCTTCAGGATCAGGAAGCCGCCCTCGTTGTCGGCGCAGCGCGTGCCGTCGCGCTTGACCACCTCGGGAACCACGCCGAAAAATGGCAAGGTGCAGCTTCCCGGTTTGGTGGCGATGGCGCCGGGCAGCGGAGAGATCATGATGGCGCCGGTCTCCGTCTGCCACCAGGTGTCCACGATGGGGCACCGCCCCTTGCCGATGACGTCGTGGTACCACATCCACGCCTCGGGGTTGATGGGCTCACCGACGGAGCCGAGGACCCGCAGGCTGGTCATGTCGTGGCGGTCGGGCCACTCCGCACCCCAGCGAACGAAGGCCCGGATGGCGGTGGGCGCGGTGTAAAACACGGTGACGCCGTAGCGATGAATGATGTCCCAGAAGCGATCCTTCTCGGGAAAATCCGGCGCTCCCTCGTAGATCACCGTCGTCGCGCCGTTGGAGAGCGGCCCATAGACCACGTAGCTGTGCCCGGTGACCCAGCCGATGTCGGCCGTGCACCAATGGATGTCATCGGCATGCAGATCGAACACGTACTTGGTCGTCAGGTGCGCGCCCAGCAAGTAGCCGCCCGTGGTGTGCACGATTCCCTTGGGCTTTCCGGTGGTGCCCGAGGTGTACAGGATGAAGAGTGGTTGTTCGGCCGGCAGGCTGGCCGGCACACACTCGGAGCTGACGCCGTCCACCAGCTCGTGCCACCAGAGATCGCGTCCCTCCTTCATGTCGACGGTCTGCTCGGTGCGACGCACCACGATGCACCGCTCGATGGTGGGCGTGCTCTCCAGCGCCGCGTCGACGTTGGCCTTGAGAGGCAGCTGCTTCCCCCGGCGGTAGCCCCCGTCCGCCGTGATGCACATCCGGGCGCCGCAGTCGTTGATCCGGTCACGCAGCGAATCCGACGAGAATCCGCCAAACACGATGGTGTGGGCGGCTCCGATACGCGTGCATGCCAGCATCGCGACCACCGCCTGGGGGATCATGGGCATGTAGATGGCGATGCGATCGCCCGCGACGATGCCCTGACCGCGCAGGACATTGGCGAACCGGCACACCTCGCTGTGAAGCTCCCGGTAGGTGAGCCGTACGGTGTCGCCCGGCTCGCCCTCCCAGATGAGCGCGGTCTTGTCGCCGCGGTCGGCCAGATGCCGGTCCAGGCAATTGACGGACACGTTCAGGGTGCCGCCATCGAACCAGCGTGCGAAGGGTGGCTTCCAGTCGAGAACCGAGTCCCACCGTCGCGACCAGACCAGCTCCTGACCCGCCATCTCCGCCCAGAACCCGTCGGGATCGTCGACGGAACGGCGATACAGAGCCTGGTAGCTGGCCCCGCCGATCAACGCTCGGGCCACCACCGCGGGCGATGGTGGGAAGCTACGTCCCGCACGGGCGATGGACTGAATGACTCCGGAGCTCTCGTCGCTGCTCATGATGGCTTCTCCAATCAAATGATCTCGAACTGGCTAAGATCGCCCTGGGGTGCCTCCCAAAACACGTCGATACCCGCTACGTTGGACATGCGTGGGCCCTGACGCAAGAACGTTTCCAGGTCCCGAAGAGCGGTGAGCTCTCCCTCGGCCAGGATCTCGACGGCCCCGTCCATTCGGTTTCGCACCCACCCGCGCAGGGCCAGTCGACAGCCCTCGCGCCAGGTGGCATGCCGAAACCCGACACCTTGAACGCGCCCACGAACGATCGCCCGCAATCGTTGCACACGTGTCCCCTTCAGGGCTGACAGCCGAGCGACGGCAACCGGGGCGATGACGGCACGGAGATCTCGCCCGCGGTGGCGCCGAGATCGACGACACGCTGTGGGCCCGGGTGCTCGTCGGCAGGTACCGAAACGATGGCCAGCCGCCTCGAAGCCTGTGCCACGGGAACCAGCAGCCAGCGACCATCCGGGCTGAGCTCGGCGGCGCCCGCGTTCCCCGAGACGTCCGCGAACGGCGTGGCCCGATCCGCGGACCCCAGTCGAAAGATCGTGGCGGCGCCGGCCCGATTGTGGGCGGTGAGATAGACCTCCGCCCGCTCGGGCGGCAACCGGATGCTGGCACCGCTGACGAGAGGAATGGTGCGTCCCGTGTTGAGGCGAACCGGCGCGGTGGCCTCGTCGACGCGCACGCGCCGCGCGATGGCCAGCGGCGGCCTGCCTTCACCGGAGGCTGCTCGATCGATGCGCATCGACACGAGCTCTGTGGGCTGAGGACCGACGGCGCGGCTCTTCGCTGTGTCGCCCAGCGCCGCCCACAGGGTTCTGCCGTCCGGCGAAAACGCGACGTCGGCGATCACGGGCACCCGCGCTTCAGGGGCCAACGCCACCTCGCCCATCACGGACGCCGGCCCTTCGCGGCGCAGATCCAGCAGCACCAACCGGTTGCCGGCCTCCAGCGCGACGGCCAGCAGGCGGGCATCTGGGGACAGGGCGGCGACCACGATCTGCCCTCGGGGGATGGTGGCCGGCAGCGTTCGAGACGGAGTGCGCCCTGGACGCAGAGGCGCCGAGATGTCCAGCAACGTCAGGACGTGCCCTCGCAGGATCATCAGCACGGGGGCCGCGCTCGCGGCCGCAAACGCCGTCACGTCCTCCGGCTGCTCGGAGCGCGGCCCACCCGGTCCCCGCGGCCCGCGTGGGCCACGCGCCTCCCGCAGGTCCAGGTCCAGCGTCGCCTCGGCTCGGGGCCCCCCCTGAGCCGGCAGCTCGAACACCGTGATTCGTCCGTTCGTGCGGTCGAGGACATAGGCAGCCCGTCCGTCCCATCCCACGGCGACCAGTTGCCCGGCCGCCGGGATCTCGCCGACCGCTCGCGGACCGTCGTCGCCCAGCTCGGCCAGGATGAGCCGGCCTCCTTCGGGTGGCAGCGCGGCGATCAGCCGTCTCACCATCAGGGCACGCTGGCCGTGGCCCTCCTGATTGGCCACCAGCAGCGCCTGCTCGCCGACCGGGACGCCGGGCGGAACACGCGCCACCAGCCCGCCATCGGTGGTTCGCGCCAGCACCGCGGCGGGACGGCCGGCGATGATGACGGTGGGCAGGCGGCCGAAATTGGAGCCGCGCACCCACAACGCCTCGCCGACGGTCGCCAACCCGTCGCCGGGGCCGGGTCGCAGGTCGGCGGTCAGAATCACGTCGCCCCCGCCCAGCTCGAGGATCGCGTTGACTCGCGGAGCGCTGGTCGCTTCCGAGAGGTCACCGGTGTCCGTCACGATCGTGCCCATCGGCCCCGCGCAACCAGCGAGGAGAATCAGGGCGGACCACTTCACAATGGACCCTCGGTGATCGCAAATCCGACCAGATTGTTGGGCACGATGGGCAGCTCGTCGTATCTGGCCATGACCCCGTGCTGGGCGTCGATGATCTGGGCCTTCGAGAGCACAAGCAGTTGAACCGGGCCACTGGCCGGTGCGCAAGATGCGACGTAGCCGACGATCTTGGCCCCGGTGTCGTATTCGAAGGTGACACGGTGGCTGACCATGTCACGCAGTCTCTTGTAGTCGGGCATCGGTTCGATTCTCCGTTTCAGTCGTAGACGGCGGGGAACTCTAACAAACGTGGTGGCGGATCACGGATGTCCCGGCGGCAACCCTCCCTGCATGGGCGGAGCACCTCCCGCCAACGATTCGTCTTCCTTCTGGAGCTGGTCGAGCTTGACCTCCACGCCCGCGGAGCCGACCTTGACCACATCGACGGTTCCAAAGACGTCGCCCTTGCGTCGGGTCATGGGATCGCCATCCTTGTCGACCCGGGCCGCCAGGCTGAGATTCCCCTCGAAGGCGCCATTCTTGAACATCATGTCCCCCGGGCCCAGGGTGAACTCGATCGGAAACGACGCGGCGGTGAATCGCTTCACGGCGACCAGAGAGCCGCGCGCCTTGGGGTTGTCGGAGATACGTCGCGCCACCAGGTAAACCGCGTCGTTGGGCGTGACGTCGCCCTTCCGCTCGGACGCCAAGGTGATCTTGCCGGAGATCGTGGCCGCGGGTCCGGAAGCCCCGACGGCCGCGGGAGGAGCCGGGGCGGCCGCGGGCTGGGCGGGCTGGGCGGGCTGGGATGGAACAGCACCGGGAACCGCGGCGCTCGGGCTGGGAGCGATGGGTGCCGGTCGCGGCCCATCGTTGTTCTTGCTGCAGCCGAACAGCCACGAGCCTTGCAGAGCGCAGAGGGCCAGGGAGCCGAGGACTGTCAAAGCCAGGGCCCCGGGCGAGCGGTGCTTTGGCCGACCCGACGGAGTCGATTCACCGACGAACCGGCCACCTGCGACGGGACGAGCAATCGAGGGAGTGCGCATAGGCCGCAACCTAGCACGACGGCGGCTTGCTAGTATTGCGCAGATGGCCGGCCCTGGACCAGGCGATCCCGACGCGTGGGAAGGGGAGGACCCGTCCCTGCGGGACCCTCCCCCCCTTCGATCATTGCCCCCCTTCGGGGGGCCTGCATCGGCGTCGGGCTCGCTCACGGCGGCGCTGGTGAGCCGCGCGGTGATCGCGCCGGGGATCGCCGATCTGGTCTTCCGCATGCGCGATCCGCAGGCGCTGGCCTTTCGAGCGGGGCAATTCGTATCGCTGGGAGTGGGCGGCATGCCGAGCGGCCAGGCCATCGGGCTGCCGGTCAGGCGCAGCTACTCGATAGCTTCGCCAAGCGACCAGGGACAACACCTGCGCTTCATCATTCGCGTGATCCCGGGTGGGGCCGCCTCCGACTTCCTGATGTCCCTTCCTCTCGGAGGCCACGTCCGCCTCACCGGTCCCCACGGCTTCTTCGTCCTCGATGCTCAACATGCGGGAGATGTTGTGTTCGGAGCCACGGGCACCGGCGTCTCCGCGGTCATGTCCATGCTCGCCGAGTTGGCCCATGGGCCGGCCGCGACAACGGCCGCGACAACGGCGGCGGCATCGGCCGTGGCGACGGCCGATGCATCCACCGCCGGACCGCCGGCAGCCAAGCGTTGGCTCTACTGGGGCGTGCGGCACGAAGAGGACCTCTTCGCGCGGGCAGAGATCGAAGCCCTGACCCGGGCCGCGGGTTGCGAGCTGCGCCTGTTTCTGACCAGACCGCCCGCCTGCTGGAGTGGTGGCCATGGTCGGATCACCGGGGCCATCCTGGATCAGCTCCCCGATTTGACGGCGCCGACCTTCTATCTCGTGGGAAACGGAGCGATGATCGCCGAGTTGAAGCGTGAGCTCATCTCTCGTGGTGTGAGCCGAAAGAAACAGGTTCGCACCGAGGCTTTTTTTGACTGACCCGCTCCGGGCGGCGCTGGCCCGCACCCTGGCGGTGCTGGCGGTGGCGCTGACCTTGGCGAATTGGACGGGGTGCACACCGTCCACCCCACCCGCCCGGATCACGGCGGTTGATCCGGCCCGGGCCTATACCGACGGTCCGGTCGTCTTGCGCATCGGCCTGGAGAACCTGCGACCCTCCTTCAGACTCGACGTGGACCGCGGCACCCTGGCGACCGATCTCGATTCGGTGAAAGTCAGGTTGCTCCCGACCGCGCCCCTCGACGGGAGCCCGGACCTCCTGCTCGATACCATCGCCTGGGACGGTGGCCGACGGCTCTGGGCCAAGACGCTGGCCACCCCCGCCGCCCGGATGTATGCGCTCGAGGTGACCGGGCCCATCGGCGAGCACCTGACGAGCTCGAACGCGTTCGAGGGCCTCGGCCCCGATCCGGGCCCCCCGAGCATCAGCATGGTCCCGCCGCTCGTCCCCGATTCCATCATTGGCGAGGGCCAAGCCACCACCGGCGTGATCATCGCCGACGATGGGCTGGGAACGGTGGAGGGGATCCACTGGGAGACCACCATCGGTTCGAGCGGGCACTGTCCAGCGACTGATGATTCGAGCTCGACGCCTCCCGCCGGCTCACCCGGCTCACCCGATCCTCCCGACCCTGCACTCCCTGCCGACCCACCGCCCGCGCGCCTCGAATGTCCCTTCAGCTTCACGATTCCCAAGCTCCGGGACCAGGATGTCTCGCCTCAGTCGTTCAGCTTCACGGCCTGGGCTCGCGACCAGGTCGGCCAGCAGGCGACGCTGACCATCGCACTGCGCGCCGCGCGCCTTCCCGGCATCGTCTCGTTCGCGGCAACGGTGGGCGGGCTCGGCGGCTATCAACCGTTCGTGGTGCGCGGGAACAATTTCTTGCCCGGCGCGCGGGCGTTGCTCGACGGTGTGCCCTTGACGGGTGCCACGTCGGGGGGAGAGCGCACCAGCGACCAGGTGATCTCGGGCTGGACGCCGCCGCGCAACCGGGCCGGCCCCGTGACGGTTCAAGTGGTCTCGGATGCAGGAACGACGCAGGCGCCCACCTTCTTCACCTATGTGTCGGCCCCCTCGCCGCGAGAGGTTCAGCCCAACCACGGACCGCGCACCGGAGGCACCCGCGTGACCGTGCGGGGAAACGATCTGCGCGACGGCGCGATCGTCTATGTCGGCGCCACGCTCGCCACCCGCCAACCTCTGTCTTACCCCCAGTACGACAAGTCCCAGAACAAGATCGTCGGCTGCCTGCCGCCCGGCACCGGGACCATGACCCTGTGGGTCTACGACGCGATCACCGGCGACGGCGAGCTGCCGTCGTCCTTCACCTACGATGATGCCAGCGGCACGGCCACGCCGACCATCGATCCGGCCTGCCGATGAAGCTCCGCACCAAGCTCACCTTGCTGGCGCTGGGGGTGTCGTCGATTCCCCTGGCCATCGAGGGCTATCATTCCTTCCGGATCTCCCAGGCCGCCGTGCGCGCCGCGGTCGACGAGAGCCAGCTGCAGGTGGCCCGGCAGGTCGGGCAGTACGTCTCCTCCGAGATCGATCGCATGGTGGACACGCTGCGGGTGGATGCCCGGGTCTTCGACCTCACGCGGGCAGGCGAGGAGGCGCCGACCGCCCAGGGCATCGCCAAATTCTTGCAGCTGGTCTACCACCAGAGTGAATCCTTCTGCGCGGTGGCCTTGCTCGACGATCACGCCCTGCCGTTGGGTCCCCCCGCCTTCCTGGAGAGCCCTGGCCGCTACGATTCCTTCAAGGGACACGAGCCGATGCGACAGAGCGACGCGGAGGCCCTTGGCCTCATGGCTCCTCTGGGGGACGCTCTCACCCGGGGGGCCGGCGTGGGCCCGGTCTTCCTGGGTGGGCCCGAGCACACGCCCCACGTGATCCTGGCGGTGGCGTTCACCCAGACGGTGGCGGGAGCCCGCCGGGTCCTGGCCGCCGAGGTGGCGCTGCGCGGGCTGGCCGCTCACGTGGAAAATCTTTCGACCGATGACACCGAGGTCAAGCTCCTCGACGGGCGGGGCCGGCTGATCGCGATGGACCGCGCCGCCCGCAACGGCGGCGTCCTGTCCCAGCAGAGCCGGGCCGGGTCGGTGGGCGACGGTTTCGGCTCGCCCGGCGAGACCATCGAGGAGTACGTGACCCGCTCGGGAAAGGTGGTCGGCGCGTTCGTGCCCGGGACGCCCTATCCGTTCGGTGTGACCGTCGAGAAGACCATCGCCTCGGCTCTGCTGCCGGTCAGCAAGATTCGCATGGCGACCCTGCTCTGGATCGCGATCTCGGCCATGGCTGGCGCGTTCATCGCCCGGATCTTCGCGCGGAGCCTCTCGGGCCGGGTCGAGGAGCTGGCCGCCGGTTCGCGCGAGATCGCCTCGGGAAATCTGGCCTTCCGGCTGCAAGCGCGCGCCCGCGACGAGCTCGGCGATCTGGCAGCGGGATTCAACGCCATGGCGCAGTCGCTCGACGGCGCGCGCCGCGAGATCATTCGCCAGAAAGACGAGATCACATCCTGGAACCGCGAGCTGGAGCTGCGGGTTGAAGAGAAGACCCAGGAGCTCCGGCAAGCCCAGGACCTGATCCTGCGCTCGCGCTCCCTGGCCGCGCTGGGCGAGCTCGGCTCGGGCGTCGCTCACGAGATCAACAATCCGCTGACGGGGCTGCTGGGTCTGGCGCAGCTGTTGCTGATCGATCTTCCCGCGAGTCATCCGGCCCGATCCATGGTCGAGGACATCGAGCAACAGGCGCTGCGCATTCGCAAGATCGTCGCCAATCTGCTGCGCTTCGTGCAGCGGCAAGGCGGCGAGGATTTTCAGACCATCGACCCGGGGCGCGTTCTGGAAGACTCCGTCGAGCTGTGCGGGCCCGCCGATCTGGCCGCCGCGGGTATCCAGGTGATCCGCCGCCTTCCTCCCCGAACGCCGCCGGTGCGAGGAAATGCCACGCAGCTGCAAGAAGCCTTCATCCAGCTGATTCAGAATGCCCGCGGAGCCATGCCGACGGGGGGGCAGCTGACCCTTGAGCTCACGGTTCCCGATGCCAACCTGGTTCGCATCGCGATCGGCGACACCGGGCGTGGTATCGATCCTCAGCACTTGCCGCGCATCTTCGATCCGTTTTTCACGACCAAGGAGGACTGGAAGGGAGTGGGTCTCGGTCTATCACTGGTGCACAAGGCCATCGAGGACCACGGAGGCGTGATTCAGGTGCAGAGCGAGATTGGACGAGGTACGACGTTCTGGATGACCTTGCCGGTCCACATCGGCATGGGGCGGCTCCCATGAGCACCACCCCGCGCAAGTCGGTCCGAGGTCCCACGCCCCGGGCCGCCCGGGTCACGCCTGTCAAACCCAAGCCCACTGTCCCGATCGTCGCGGGTGCCGTCGTCCTGGTCGGCCTGCTGACATCGACCTGGCTGTTCCTGCGGCCGTCGAGTCGGTCCGGGCGCGGGCATGGGGCGGGGGGTCCCGGGACGGAAGCGGCGCGGACCGCCGCCCAGGTGCACCTGACCGGCACACGACCGCGCATGCCGGAGGTCGACAGCAGAATCTTCGAGGTCACCGAGGCGACGGGTCGCGTGGAGACATTCCGCGCCGGCAAGTGGGTGCTGGTGATGACGGGAGATGTCCTCACCCAGGACGATCTGGTGCGGACCATGGCGGGGCGGGCCATCTTGCGGCGGGGTGCCACCGAGATCGAGCTGCGCGATCGGGTCGAGATCCGACTCGATCGCATCTCGCAGGCGGGAGCCAGCTTGGATCTGCGCCGGGGTCGCGTGGTTGCGAACGTGGGACGCTCCGGTGGAAACGTGGCGATCACGGCGGCCCGCACCCGCACCGCCAACGAGGGCGATGCCCCCGCACGATTCATCGTCACCACCGACGATCGCGGTCGCGTGGCGGTCGCAGCCACCGCCGGAACGGCCCTCTTCGAGGCGGCCGGCCGCGTGGTGAGCGTCAAGGCGGGGACCACGACCCATGCCGAGCCGGGTCAACCTCCCAGGGATCCCGAGGTGATCTCGGAGGACATCTTCCTGAGCGTCATCTGGCCGGCCGGCGACAGACGCGAGGAGACGGTGGCGGTGACCGGGCGAGCCGATCCTGAAGCGCTGGTCCACGTCAATGGAGCCGCGGCAGAGGTTGACGGGGACGGTCACTTCGTGGCGTCGATCCTGGTCCGCGAGGGCGCGAATCCGGTCGAGGTTGAAGTGGAGGACGCGGCGGGCCGCACCAAGCGTGAGCGTGGGGACATTCGCAAGATCCCCACCCGGCCTCCGCGACTGGCGCCGGTCCCCACGGAGCTGTGGAAAAAATGAGCTCGAGAGCGTCTTCCTCGACCGAGCCGCCCACGAGCTCGCCCGAGGCCCGGGTGGACGTTCAAGGCGACTCGGACGGACCCGATGACCCCAGGAGCCCGTATGCCGAAAGGCTGCTGGCTCTGCAGGCTGATAACCAGAGGCTGCGCGAGCTGCTCGCGGCGGCCGGGCGCCTGGCAGAATTCGGTCGCTTCGCGGCCAGGCAGAACCACGAGCTGCGACAGCCCCTGTTCGCGATCAAGGGGCTAGCCCAGCTTCTCCTCGACCGCGAGCAAATAAACGTCGACGAAGCCCGCGATTTCGCCCGCCACATCGTGGAGCAGTCCGAACGACTGGCCAGACTCGTCAGCGATCTGCGCCACGTCGCCATCCCCGCGCCGCGAACCAGCCAGCGGTCAACCGAGGTTTCCCCTCTGTTGCTGCGCGTGGCGTCGCTCCTCGACTGGAGATTCCGCAAGGGCGTCACCTTGCGCACGGAGATCGCCGCCGATCTGCCGCCGGTGGCGATTGCGCCGCATGAGCTGGAGCAGATCCTCATCAACCTCCTGTCGAACGCGCTGGACGCTGTGGCTGGTCGGCCCAGGCCCACCATTCAGGTGCGGGTCGCCCGGCGCTCGGACCCCGGCCTGGAGAATCCATCCATCGAGATTATGGTCGCCGACAATGGCGCCGGGGTGCCGCGCACGGCCCGCGGGCATCTGTTCGACAATTTCTTCACGACCAAGGGAGACGAGGCTGGAACGGGGCTGGGCCTGGCAGTCAGCCGGGAGATCGCGCGGGGAGCAGGCGGCACCTTGAGCCTGCTGGAGGTTCCGGGAACCTGGGCCGAGCCGGCGGTCACGGTCTTTCAGCTGATCCTGCCCGCCCCCGAAGAGTCTGCTCTTCCGTGAGGACGGCATCATCATCCGCCGGTGGCGTCTGCGGCGTCGGGATCCTGCTCGGGATGCTTGCCAGCGCGCACGGCGAAGGACCGGGAGGCGGCACCCGGACCCCGCTGACGGCAGGCAGCAGACGCGACGACACCACGACTGTTTCGATCACGGCCGCGCGCTCGACGCTCACGCTGGGCACCGACAGCGGGACGACGCTCCTCTTGACCGTCACCGGCCCCCTGGCGGCGGCGGCGGTTCCGACCAGAACCATGGCCACCGTGGGCCTGGTCGGTCCCATGCTCCCGCGCGCCACGCCGGGCACCTTCGCGGCGGAATATCGCGTGCCGAGCGATCGCGTCCCGCAATCCGCCATCATCGCCGCAGAGGTGTCGCTGCCGGATGGTACGTGGGCGCACGCCACGACCCAGCTGATGCTGCCGGCGGCCACCACCTTTCCGCTGCGCACCAGCCCGGACGCCGCGGTCTCCCTCGAGATTGCCGGCCACCTGTTCGGTCCCCGGCGGGCCGACCCGGATGGGAACGTGAGCATTCCGATCGTGGTCCCCCCTCATGTTCGCGTTGGCCGCGCCCGGGCGGTGAACCAGTTCGGCATCGCCACCGAGACCGAGGTCGACCTGCAACCGCGGGACTATCCCCGGGTTCTGCTGGTGGCGCCCGCCGACGCCGAGGCCGGGGCCACCGTCGAGGTCGAGGTTTGGGCGGTGGAGCCGACGGGTGATCCGTCCCAGCCAGAAGACATCGATCTTCGGGGGCCGCCGGGCACCGTCCGTCGGGTGGGGGGGATGTCGGGCGTGGCGCGATTCGCGGTCACCTTGCCGAGCCAGATCGGTCCCGCGCCGGTGCCGGTGCCGCTCACGGGAGCCATGGATGACGGGACCTCCTCTCGCACCGAAGAGGTCCTGGTCCGTCCGGGTCCCGTGGAACGGATCGAGATCACCCGCGACGTCGGACGACTGGTCGTGGCCACGGCCGGCCTCGCGCACCTGACGATCGTGGGGCGCGACCAGTTCGGTAACCCGGCTCCGGCTCCCGGCATGGAGGTGCGGGCCGACGGTCAGCCCCTGCAGACACGCCCGAGTCCCGGCGGCGTGCTGGCGGAGATAGGCGCTCCCGCGCGGTGGGAGGGCCGCGATCACGTACAGATCGACGCGCTGGCGGGCACGATTCGCGCATCAGTGGCATTGCCGCTGACCGGGGGCCCACCGACGCGGGTCCTGCTCACGGCCAATCGGGCGGCCGTGGTCGGTGACGGGCACAGCGCGGTCGATCTGGTGCTGCAGATCGTCGACCAACATGGCACCCCGACCTCGGCGGAGGGGGCGACATGGCAGACAGATGGAGGCGGCGCGATCGAGACGCTGCCCGCCGCTCGGTTCGGCACCAGCGCGGCGCGGTTCATTCCCCGCCGCACACCGCGGGACCACCTGGAAACCGTCGCCGTCGAGATCCCCGCCCCGGTCCCCGTCGACGCAGGATCTCGAGGGTCACTCGGGGATCCCCCTCTTGATGCTCGTCTCAGCCTGCGTGTCGAGGCGGGCGCGACACGAGCCGCCGCGGCGCGCGTGGGGCTCGTCTCGAACCTGGGAAGTGGCTTCGGACAGACCGCCTTCGTCGAGGCCACGCTCCCGCTGCGCCCCTTCGCGCGCCTCGGCTCGATGGGTCCCCTTCTGAGCGCAGGGTTGGCCTTGGGCTACGTGCACGGCCAGGTGACCGCCGCCTCGGGCACCTCGTTTCCACCGGTGCGCTTGAGCGTCAATCAGTTCCCCCTGCTGGCCCTGGCGCGATTGCGGGTCCCGGCTGGCTTTCTCGTCGACTTCTCGCTGACCGGCGCGCTGGGCCTGACGTTCGCGGCGACCGAGATCAGCGTGACCTCGGATTCGCAGGTCGTCCCTGTCACCCGGGGCTCCGCCCGGGCGCTCGTGCTGGGGGGCGGCGTGGAGGCATCGATTCCGTTGCTGCGGGGGGAGTTGCTGGTCGGCGCCCGTTATCTGTATGCCGAGCTCGGACGCAGCTCGCGCGGGGATCAGCTGGTCGGGAACGCATTGGGCTTGATTGGCGATCTTGGATTCAGGGTGGGATTCTAGAGCCGCAAGGGGCCTCGGAAGGCCCCCTGCGAGACCCCCACGGAGTTGCTTGACGGC
>Ga0066788_10000135_pt1 | contig 14110 bp, 9 predicted proteins | sample OrgsoiDNA2013048_FD_70943 | JGI IMG/M metagenome (GOLD analysis project Ga0066788, IMG submission 70943) | Permafrost soil microbial communities from the Arctic, to analyse light accelerated degradation of dissolved organic matter (DOM) -... | ecosystem: Environmental > Terrestrial > Soil >... | reverse complement strand
GATGCCCTTCATCCGCCCTTCCTCGTCGACGACGGGGATGGCCGAGAGAGAGTGATCGGAGAACAACCGGCTCAGCGTCTCCTGGTCCTCCTGGTCGGTCACCCGAACGAAGTCGGTGCGCATGACGTCCCGTACGTGCTTGGTGGGATCGGCGGCGAACAGATCGCGGAACGACACGACGCCGAGCAGGTGTTGCTGCTCGTCGAGCACGTAGGCGATGTAAATGGTCTCGACCTGCGCCCGCGCTTGCTTGCGCAGATAGCTGACCGCCTCGTCGACCGTGACGTCCGGGCGCACGCGCGCGTAGCGAGGGCTCATCAACCCTCCGGCGCTGTCCTCCTCGTAGGCCAGGAGTGCCTTCACCTCCTTGCGGGTCGGCTCGTCGAGGAGCTCGAGCAGGACGCCGCGTTCGTCCGCGTCGGCGTATTGGACCAGGTCGGCCGCATCGTCCGGTGCCAGCAAGCGCATCCAGGTGCGCCGTTCCGCCGGAGGCACCGAGTGAAGCAGCAGGTATTGATCCTGTGCCCGGCGCGACAGGAAAAAATCCTCGGCTTCCGGTCGCGACATCGACTGGAAGGCCTCCAGCCGGTCCGGCTGTGACAGCACCGGCCACGCATCGGCCAGCTCGTTGGCCAGAACTCGCTCGGCCTCGTCTTCGTCGGGTTTCATGGAGCCTGGGTGCATCTATGCGCGCCAAAGCGGAGGCAGTCAATCGCACCGCCCTCCTGTGCTCCAGCACACGGTCCCGATTCCGTTCCCCGATCGACGCTCCTGGCGGCCGGGCCCGACAGTTTGCTCTTTCTTAGTTGTTGACCCCCGTCCCCAACTGGGCAAGTATGCGCAGGTTTCTGCGTGTTCACACAAATCGGGGAGGCGTAATCCATGAGGCGTCTACGAGTTGGTCTGGCCGGTGTCGTGTTGTCGATGGTGTCGTTCGCGGGCTGCAGCAGCAGTTCGGGCGGTTCTGGGACGGGGGGGGCCGGATCGGCCGCAGGAGCGTGTGGGACCGCAGACGCGGGCACCGGCGGCGCAGGCGGAGGCGGAGCGATGACGGACGCTGGAGTGCCTGACTCCGCGGCGGGCGGCAGCGGGACCGGGGGCGCGGGCGGCGGCCCCGCCGCGCCCACGCTGGCGCAGCTTTGCGCGGCTCCGGCGGCGGGAGGAGCCGGCGGGGGGGCAGGCGCAGGGGCCGGCGGCGGCGCCGGAGCCGCGAGCCCGACTCTGGGCTTCGTCAATCAGAGCTACATCGGCGACTCGCGCGTGATTCCGAGCGAGGCGGTGTTCAGCTACATCAACACCTACGACGATCCGAACCTGCAGACCATGCGCTTGCACAATGGAGGGACGAGCGCGATCCAGATCTCGAGCCTGCAGATCGTCGGCAACACCCTGGCACCCACGGCCAACCCGCCCGCCACGCCCGGCCCGGCCGGAGGAACCTTGTTTCTCCAGACCTACAACCAGGTCAGCCTGCCGGCGGCCTTCAAGATGTCGTCGACGATCACGGCGTTTCCCGCGACCCTGGCGCCGGGAGCCGACCTCGACGTCATGGTGCAGTTCCTGTCGACCAAGACGAATCCGCCCGACCGGTTCTTCAACATCGGCGGGCAGGCCGTGAGCGCCGTGCTGGTGGCCCAGACCGGCGGCGGTTGTGTGACGGCAGGGCTCTACGCTGTCTCTTTGTATAACAACAGCGAGACCGGTCCGGACTCAACCAAGACGCCGCCCACCCTTCCCTCGCTCAACTGGGCCCGGTACGAGCCCACGCTTGGCCAGATCATCGCCACGCTGGGTTACTACGTGAACCCGGAATCGCCCTTCGTGATGTCGTTGAACACCTTCGTGATGGGTATCCCGTCTCCCGGGGACCAGACCGACGAGGTTCTTCCTCATAAATTCACGAAGTTCGATCCCACCGCTCCGGTCGAGCTGCTGGCGGTGGGTAGGTTCTCGCCCCCCGGGGATTCCCCCTTCGGGTGGTACACCATCGGGGCGCTGACGGGGGCGCGCGTGACGGGCGGAGCCGGAGGGGCGGGCGGCATGAGCGCGGCCGGCGGTTCGAGCGGAGCCGGAGGCGCCGCTGGTCATGGCGGCGCGGCGGGTGGTGCTGGCGGCGGAGGCGCGGCTGGAGCAGCTGGAGCGGCTGGCGCAGCCGGCGCCGCAGGTGCGGGCGGCAGCGCGGGTGCGGCACCACCGGCAGTGGTCGTCACGGACGCTCAGCCCGCCGCATTCACTCCCGGCTTTGCCACCCAGGCGGCGAACCAGGCAGCGTCGCAGCCGATGGCGCTGAATGGAAAGGTGGTCGCCACGATGGTGGCCAGCCCTCTCGGGGTGGACTGGAATACCTCGAATTACAGCGAGATGGTGCTGCCGAAGCTCCTGACGGGGTCTGCGACGACCTTTGACCCCGGCTCGATGACCTTCGGCATCTGGGCCTTCACCAACCAGAGATCGACGGGGGGGGTGGCCTCGGACGGGACGCCCGCGCCGAACGTCAACAACGGGGACTACGTCTACTCGGAAGACATCCTCAATGTGCCCCCCGATGCGGCTCACGAGCACCGCCTGCGCGTCTATCCCCTCAAGAACCGGGCCGGCGTACTGGTGCCCCACGCCTACTTGCTGGGCTGGGAAGAGGCGGGCAACGCCGACTACAACGACTACATCTTCCTGCTGAAGAACGTCACGACCGTGCCCTGACCGAGGGAGAATTTTTGAATGGTAATGAGCGATGTGGCTCTGCTTGCTGTGGAGATCGCGTTTTCCGAAGCCAAACGTGGAATTCTCGAGAGCTCTGGTCAGAACCGGGGTCTTCAACTTGACGAGATTCAGCCAGCCGCGAACGGTGCACTCGGACAGGCTTGGTGCGCGAAATTCGCTTGGTGGTGCTTTGAAAAAGCATCCCAAAAGATGCGGATCAAGAACCCTTTTCCGAAGATCTTCTTGTCCTCCGCGCTCGAAACCTGGGCGGCGAGGGAGCGGAAGGTCGTCAAGGAGCCCGGACGGGGTGATGTTTTCGTTAAATTGCACAAGCACACCGGTATCGCGACGGGTTCCTTACAGTCCGGCTCATTTGTTCCCGCTGTCGAGGGAAACACTTGGGTGGGAGCGGGAGAGACCAAGTCCCAGGAAGGTGTGTGGGTGACGTCGAGGACACCGTTCAGCGCATGTACTTTCATCCGCTTATAGCGGTTGCATTCCTGCTCCCGGCCACAGGTGCGGTTGGCGGGACCGGCGTGAGAACCGCTTCGCCGTCGACGAACCATCCGGACGGCAATGCGCTCGAGGGGCTTCGATATCTTTGCCATGGATCTGATCTTTGCTGGGAGGTAGTGCTGACCCCCCCAGTTGCGGGACCATCTGTCGTTCGAGTCAAGTTTCCTGACGCTCGCCGTGTCGTTCTCCCAGGAGACCCGTACTGTGAGCGTCGCGAGTATTGGCACGTCAGCGGGGTGGTTCGCACCTTACTGACAGTGGATTGTGCCGAGCAGTGGGGACCCGACAGCCAAGCTCCCGTTCTCCTCGCACTCGGCCGCGACAAGCTTACGGTGTCGTACGTCGAGTTCCTTTACGACAACGAATGTGAAAAGGCTGTGGCCAGGTTGGAGCTCTCCAACGCCAAGGTCATCTCGTTCAAGCGCTGGTCCGGCCAGGCGACCGCCGATGGGCGCGATTGTGGGCACCTCAGATCTCAAAAAGATGGCCTTCTAGGAAAGGGAACCTTGGACAGCCCATTGCTGCAATTTCACTCTGACGTCTTGCCCATGCCCAGTCGGTCGCAATAGAGGCCCTCAATCCCCGCCTCTCGGGAGGGTCGCGGTATCGGCCTGACCGGGAAGCTGCACGCCTACTGGCTGCAGGATCAGGGACGGGATACCGTCGAGGCCAACCTGGATCTGGGACTGCCGGTCGATACCCGCAGCTACGACGTGGGTGCCCAGATCCTGACCGATCTCGGCGTCACCACCCTGCGCCTGATGAGCAACAACCCGGCGAAGTTCGTGGAACTGGAAGGGTACCAGCTGCGCATCGTGGGGCGGGTCCCCCTGTTGACCGCTCCCACCGATGAGAATCGGGCTTACCTGCGGACCAAACAGCTCAAGCTCGGTCATCACTGGACTTCGTCTGACCGCGAACAGGAGAGTGAGCACCGTATTCCTGTTGTGATTGCCTTCAACCTGAAGGAGGCGCAGCCCCCGTGGTCCAACTATCGTCCCCGTCCTTCCGCGCCCCCGCCTCCCGGCGCAGAGCCATCGGCCGGTGGACAACCGTCCTTTCGAAGTCAAACCCCTCGCGGTCGCTGCGTGAACAAGCCGCGGGTGCGGTGTCGTAGCGCTCCGGCGCGCACGAAGAGATCGTACATGACGGGCAGGACGACCAGGGTCAGGAGCGCGGCCGACAGGGTGCCGCCCACGATCACCACCGCAATGGGCCGCTGCGTCTCCGAGCCCATCGCGCGGCTGGTGGCCGCGGGCACCAGACCCAGCGCCGCCAGCGCTCCGGTCATCAAGACCGCGCGCAGGCGGTCGACGCAGCCGCGCATGATGGCCTCCTCGCGCGGCAGACCACCCCGGCGCGCGTCGTCGATGGCGGACAGCACCAGCACGCCGTTCAGGGACGCCTGTCCGATGAGCGCGATGAAGCCCACCACCGCCGCCACCGACAGCGGCATGCCGGCCAGCGCCAGGCCCGCCACGCCTCCCACCAGCGCGAACGGCACGTTGGCCAGGGTCAGCAAGGCCAGCCCCAGCCCGCGGAAGGCGTTGAAGAGCAACCCGAGCGTTATCACCAGGGCGACCGGGACCACCAGCGCCAGCCGGGCCATGGCGCGCTGCTTGTTCTCGAACTCACCCCCCCATTCGATGGTGGTGCCGACCGCCGGCCTGGCCCGCGCCGCCACCGCCCGCTGGGCATCCGCCACGAACGAGCCCAGATCGCGCCCGCGCACGTTCATCCGGATGCCGATGTAGCGGCGCCCGTTCTCGCGGTTGATCGAGGCGCGCCCCACGCCCAGCTCGACGCTCGAGACGGTCTCGAGCGGCACGGTCACGCCGCCGCCCACCGCGATGGGGAGCTTGCGAATCTTCTCGACGTCGTCGCGGGCCACCTCGGGGAAGCGCAGGACCAGATCCCGCCGGATCTCGCCCTCCCAGAACGTGCCCACCACGACGCCCCCCACGGTGGCCTGGAAGATGCGCTGGAAATCCCCGACGTCGAGCCCGTGGCGTGCCAGGGACTCGCGGTCGGGACGCACCTGGATCTGGGGGACCTCGCCGCTCTTCACGATGCCGAGATCCGCGACGCCCCGCACGTCGGCGATCACGTTCTTGACCTTCTCCGCGTACTCCTGCAGGGAGGTCAAATCGTCACCGTAGACCTTGACGGCCACCTGTCCGAACTGGCCCGAGATGTTCTCGTTGACGTTGTCACGAATGGGCTGGCTGAAGTTCACCTCGATCCCGGGGATGGTGGCCATGGCCGGCTCCATGCGCCGGATCACGTCGGAGATACCCCGCACGCCGCTCGGCCATCGCGCGGGATCCTTGAGCTTGACGAAGAACTCGAGGTTGTTGGTCAAGGTCGCGTCGGTTCCATCCTCGGGACGGCCGAGCTGGGACAGCACCTCCTCCACCTCCGGGAAGCGCGTGAACAGCTCGGTGATGCGCGGGACCAGGCGGCGGCCCTCCGTCAGGCTGATGTTTGAGGGCAGCGTGCAGGTCACGTACAACGAGCCCTCGTTGAGCTCGGGGAGAAACTCGGACCCGAGGCGGGGCAGCACCATCCCGGCCGCCACCAGCGAAGCCCCCGCCACCGCCAGGACCAGGAACGGCTGGCGCAGGGCCCGGCGCAGGAGCGGCACATACATCGCCCGCGCCAGCCGTAGCACGGGCGAATCGATGTGCTTGCCGGGACGGCGGTAGGCGAACGTGGCGAGCACCGGGACCAGGCTGACCGAGAAGACCAGCGCGCCCACCAGGGCCGCCACCACGGTGTTGGCCATCGGCGCGAAGATGCGGCCTTCCACGCGCTCGAGCAGAAAGATCGGCAAGTAAGCCGCGATGATGATCATCAGCGCGAAGACGGTGGGCCGCAGCACCGCCCGGGTGGCCGACGCGACCCGGCCTTCCAGCTCCTCTCCGTCGCCCCGATTCTGCGAAGGCCCCACCGACAGCCGGTGCACGATGCTCTCGACGATCACCACCGCACCATCCACGATGATCCCGAAGTCCACCGCGCCCATGCTCAGCAGGTTGGCGCTCATGCCGCGCGCCCTGAGGTAGATGAACGCCGAGAGCAGCGACAGAGGAATGACGATGCCGACGATCAGCGCCGCCCGCAGATCCAGCAAGAATACGAACAGCACCAGGAGGACCAGCATGGCTCCGTCGAGCAGGTTGTGCGCGACCGTGCGCAGGGTGGTCCCGACCAGCTCGGTGCGGTCGTAGAATGGGGCCACCTGGACGCCGGCGGGCAGCTCGCGGTCGAGGCCAGTCAAGGAGTCTCGCAGCGCCCGCAACACCACCGAGGGATTTTCCCCCCGGCGCATCAACACGATCCCCTCGACCGCGTCGTAGTCCGAGCCCCGACTGACCACGCCCTGACGGGGCGCCCATCCCTGTCGGATGGTGGCGATGTCGCGCACGAACACCGGAGTCCCGTCGTGGGTGGCCACCCGGGTGGCTCCCACATCGGCCAGCGACGAAAAGAGGGCGGTGCTGCGGATGACGAACTGTTCGGCGCCGTGCTCCAGCGTGCCGCCGCTGGCGTTGGCCGAGGCCTCGCGGAGCGCGCGCTCCAGATCCTCCAGTTGTAGATCGAACGCCGCCAGCCGCGCCGGCGATGGCTGGATCTGGATCTCCTTGACCAGGCCGCCGTAGCTCACGACCTCCGCCACCCCGGGAACCCTCAACAGCCGGGGGCGCACCGTCCATTCCTGCAGCGAGCGCAGCGCCATGGGATCGCCCCCCGCGCCCCGCAGCGTGTAGCGGTAGACCTCGCCGATGGGAGTGGCGAGCGGGCCGAGCTCCGCCACCACGCCCTCGGGCAGCTCGGCGCCGCGCAGGCGCTCGATGGTTTGCTGCCGCGCAAAATAGGCGTCCACCCCGTCGGCGAAGGTCAGCGTCACGAACGACAGGCCGAACAGCGATAGGTTTCGAAGGCGCGAGAGCCCGGCCATGCCGTTCAAGGCGCGCTCGAGCGGGATGCCCACCTGCCGCTCGATCTCCTCGGCCGGCTGCCCCGGGACGAGCGTGATGACGTTGACCTGGGTGTCGGTGGGATCGGGGAAGGCCTCGACGGTCAGGCCTCGAAAGGCTCCGATCCCGGTCACGATGGTGATCGCCGAGAACAGCAACACGGCGGCCCGGTTGCGCAATGAAAATGCCAGGATGCCGTCGAGCATTTCAGGGGTTGAGTTGGTTCGGTCGTTGGTTCGGTCGGTCGGTCGGTCGTTGGTTCGTTCGTCAGCGGGCCAGATCGACGGCGTTGAGGAGCAGCAGCGCGCCCCGGGCGGCATAGCGCTCGCCGACCGCCAGCCCCTCCACCACCTCGGTCTGGCCGTCGCGGGTTCGCCCGACGCGGACCTGCCTGCGGACCAGGCGGTCGTTGCCGTCGGAGACGAACACGACCGTGCGCTGATCGTCGGTGACGACGGCCTCGGCCGGCACGATCACCCGGGGGCCTCCCGGCGCCTGGAAGGTCACGCGCACGAAGCCATTCGGACGCAGGACGTGGCTGCTGTTGGAGATCAGGATGCGGACCGCCACCGTGCGGCGCACCGGATCGACGATGTCACCGACGTAGACGAGCTTTCCTTCCAGACCCTCGGGTGGCAGCGACAGCGACGTGATGCGCGCGCGCTGGCCCGGAAGCAGGCCGCCGGCGTCGGTCTCGAGCACATCGGCGATCACCACGACCTCGCTCAGATCGGCCACCACCAGCAACGGCTCGGCCCGGTCGGGACCAGCCTCCTGTCCCACCAGGCCGCGGCGCTCGACCACGATGCCGGCCCGTGGAGCCTTGACCCAGAACAGTCCCCCCCCGTCGGCTTCGCTCACGCGCAGGCTCCGCAGCTTGCCCTGGGCGGCCTGCATGGCCAGCTCGGCCTCGCGCTGCTCGGTCTGCGCCAGCTCCAGCTCCTTCTCGGGAACCGCATGCAACGCCACCAGGTCCTTCTCGCGCTGGGCGGCCACGGTCTTCAACGTCAAGATCTCGCGGGTGCTGGCCACATCCCGCAGCAGCTCGGGCACCTCGGAAGAACGAACCGCCACCACCCGCTCTCCGGCCTGGACCTTTTGTCCCAGAGTCACCGGGATGGTCTCCACGCGCCCGGCGATGGGAGAGAACACCGGCGCGGCCCGGGATTCGTCGACCGTCACGCGGCCCGGTGCCGGGACCGGCGGCAGGGGGGGGCCGGCGGTGGCGGACTTGAGCTCGACGAACTTCCACTGCGGAGCCGAGGGCGCGAGGCGGATGGTGGTGCCTTCCACGATCAGGTTCTTGCTGCTGCTCTCCGCCTCCGGGGTCGGCTCGTGAGCCCAGGGACGCAAGAACAGGAGCGCCCCGGCCGCGACGGCGGCACCGACGGCGATGAGCGGGCCCGCCAGACGTGGTTTGGCCGGCAGCTCCTCGGGTGGGTGGGGAATGGTGGTCTTGATCGGGGCGCTGCTCATCTCTTCACGGGCCTCACTTCACGGGCCTCATTTCACTTGCCTTCGGGCGGCTCCGGCACCGTTCCCGCCGCGCGCCTGATCTCCAGGCGCGTGGCAAAAGATTGTCCCGCAACGTCGACGCGGTCCAGTTGCAATTCCTCCATCGCCCGACGGGCCAGCAAGACATCCTGCAGCGCGGCGCCTCCTCGGCGGGCGGCCGCCTCGACCCGCTCCGCGGTGGTTCGCGCCATGGGGATGGCCTGCTCGTCCAGCCGGCGGGTCCGCTCGGACAGGACGTCCAGACGGCGGCGTTCCGCCCACAGAGCGCGGCGGGCGGCCTCCGCCAGCGCTTCTCGCTGTCGCTGTGCCAGGGCGGCGCGGACCGACGCGCGGGCGATCTCGGGCTGACCTCGATCGAACACGGGCAGCGGCAGGGCCAGGGACAGCGTGACGCTGTTTGGTTGGTTGCCAGCGTCGGTGAAGGTGTCGTGGGTGACGGAGGCCGACAACGTCGGATCCGGGATCTTCTGGCGACTGGCCAGCAGCCCTTCGGCATGTGCGCGTCGCTCCGTCGCCTCGAGTGCCCTCAGATCGGGTCGGCGGGCGATCCCCTTTTCATCGGCGTCGAGCACCGGGACCGCCGCCGCCAGGTAGCGCAAGGAATCGTCGAGCGAGGTGAGGCGCGGGCAGCTGTTGCCGAGCAGGAGCGCGCAGGCGGCGGCCGCCGCCTCGATCCCCGCCTGGGCCTCACCCAGCGACGACAGCAATCGCAGGTGCTCGACCTCTAGCCGGTCGACCTCCAGCCCGGCCACGTCACCCCGGCCGGCCCGCAGCTTCTGCAAGCGCAGGGTCTCCGCGCTGTCGGTCACCAGGCGCTCCAGCACCGCAGCCCGCCCGCTCGCGATCGCCTGATCGCCGATGGCGCGCAGCACGTCGAGGAATCGCTCGCGAAACAGCTCGCGCAGCGTGAGCCGGGCCTCCTCGACCCCGGCCCGGGCGGCGTCCTGGCGGGGGCCGCGCTTGCCGATCTCGAAGAATTGCGACGCCCCGAGCGTGTAGTTGGGGACGTCGCTGAAGGCGACGTTGTCCGGGCGCCGACCGATCGGGATCGTTCCCCAGGTGGCGCTCAGGGACGGGTTCGGGTAGAGCGCGGCTCGCCCGGCCAGCGCGTCGGCGTCCGCGACCGCCGCGCGCGCGGCCACGATGTCCGGGCTGCTGGTCCACACCAGGGTCGCCAGGACCTGTTCATTGAATGGGTCTTCCGGCTGGTCGGTCGGCATGCCTCCGACCGCCGCGAGGAGGGCAACTGCGAAGGTCAACATGATGATTTGGCGCGAAGAGTATCAGGATTGTGGGACAAGGCCCGGGTGTCGGGGAAGTCTCGTGGTGTGTCGTTACGGGTCGTGACGATCAACACACGGAGAAGACCTCGGGCAGCCTCGGGCCTCGGGCACGCTCTCAATGCGCGCTAGTAAAACTTGCGCATGAACCAGCGCAACACCCGCAGGGTCCGCCGCCGGTAAGGGAACATCAGCTGCCGGCTCACCAGCGGGGAGACCCACCGCAGGGCAGGATGGTCCTCGACGATGGTCTCGAGGCGACAGAACTGGCGGAGCCCTTCTGGACCGTGCCGGACCCCGAGGCCACTGCCCTTGACGCCGCCGAGGGGCGCCTCGACCACGAAGTAGTTCACCAGCACGTCGTTGAGGCAGACACTGCCCACCTCCAGGCGGCGGGCCAGCTGGCGGCCGAGCGCCAAGTCCGCCGTCCAGATGCTGCCCGACAGGCCAAGCGGCGAGTCATTCGCGATGCGCAGGGCCTCCTCGGCGTCCCGCACCCGCAAGATGGGAAGCACGGGACCAAAGGTCTCCTCGCGGCTGACGGCCATGTTGGGCGTCACGTCGCCGAGGATGGTGGGCCGAAAGAAATTTCCCTCGCCGAGATCCTTGCGTCGCTCACCGCCCGCGATGATCCGCGCGCCGCGCGCCACCGCGTCGGCGATCTGCGACTCGGCCCGCGTCGCCTGGGGCGGGAAAGTGATGGCCCCGACGTCGACGGCGTCGTCGTCGGGAGGCGATCTGGCGGCTCCCTGGCGCAGCGCCTCGACCTCGATCCGGCACAGCTCGGTGAAGCGATCGGCCACCGGCTCCTCGACCAGCACCCGCTCGGTGCGGATACACACCTGGCCGCTGTGCGCGAAAGCGCTCCACACGGCCGCGCGGGCAGCCAGCGGCAAGTCTGCATCGCGCAGCACGAGGAACGGCGACTTCCCACCCAACTCCAGCACGACCGGGATCAAGCGCTCGCCGCAGCGGGCGGCCACTCGCCGTCCCGTGATCTGGCTGCCCGTGAAGAAGATCATGTCACTGAAGTCGCACAGCGCCTGGCCCACGTCGCCTCTCCCGGGCAGCACCTGAAAGACATCGGCGGGCAGCCCCAGCTTGCGCCAGAGCTCGGCGACGCGCAGGGAGGTGAGGGGAGTCCACTCCGAAGGCTTGAGCACGACGGCGTTGCCGGCCATGAGCGGGGCCACGCAGTCGGCGAAGTTGTTCAGGAGGGGCCAGTTCCAGGGCCCGATCACCCCCACCACGCCGCGCGGATGTCGCACCAGACGGGCCCGCTTGTAGGCAAACAAGAAGGGGCGTCGCACCTCGTCGCCGAGCGCGCGCCGGCCCAGCCTTCCCGTATAGTACCGGGTGAGCTCCAGCGTGTAGAAGAGCTCGATTCCTTCCGCCTCGAAGTGGGGCTTTCCACTCTCCGCCACCAGCGTTTCGATCAGCTGCGGATCATCGCGGATCTCACGCGCCAGACGGCGCAGGGCCTGCGCGCGCGCCGCGACCGGCAGCGCCGCCCATCCCGGCTGCGCGGCGCGGGCGCGGACCATCGCCGCCTCGGCGTGGGCGCGGGTCGCGGCGGGGAGCTCGGCCAGGCGTCCGCCGGTGGCCGGGTTGACGATCACGAGCGGCTCGGGCGTGTCCGCCGGAGCGGACGACGCGGGTGGCAAGGGTGCGGGGGACACGGCCAGGTTTTACGTCAAATGCCCGGCGGAACCAACGGCACGGCGTCCAGCGTATGGCGCGTGACCACAGGTTCCGATGTTAGACTGCAAACGTGCCCCCATCTCCGTCGAGAAGGATCCGCATCGTCGTGGCCAAGCCTGGCCTGGACGGGCATGACCGCGGCGCGAAGATCGTGGCTCGCATTCTGGCCGATGCCGGACATGAGGTCATCTACACGGGCCTGCACCAGACTCCCGATATGATCGCCGCGACCGCGGTGGACGAATCCGCCGATGCGGTGGGCCTGTCCGTGATGTCGGGCGCCCACATGACCGTCTTCCCCGCGGTCCTGCAGGCCCTGCGCGCGCGCGGAGCCGGCGACGTGGTGGTCTTCGGGGGCGGCATCGTTCCGTCGGAGGATGTGGCGGCCCTGCGCCAGCAGGGGGTGGCCGCGATCTTCACGCCGGGGACGTCGTCTCGGGAGATCGTCGACTGGATCGAGCGCGAGCTGAGGCCGCGCCTGGAAGGAGCCGCCGCGTGAAATCAGGACCCCTCGGGTGCCGCCCCCGGCGCCCCGTCTCGAGACATCTCGGACGAGCCGTGCCGATGCTGGTGTCGTCGGTGTTGCCGGCCTTGCTGGCCGGTGCCATCACATGGCTGTCTTCGCCCGGGCAAAGCCTGGCCCTGGCGACCTCGGAGACCGAGGAGCAGCGCATCGCTCGCGCGCTGCAGGCCGCCCTCGAAAAACACGGGGGCGACGTGAATCGATGTTTCGAGAAGGCCCTCGCCGACACGCTGGACGTCTCCGGCAAGGTCGAGCTGGCGGTGGACGTGGGTGACGAGGGGCGGGTGACCCGCGCGGTTCCGCTCGAGCACTCGGCCACCTCCCCGGTGCTGCTGGCCTGCCTGTCGGAGAGCGCGGCCGGGTGGACGCTCGCCGGGGTGGCGGCGGGGACCACCGTCATCTTGCCGCTGGCCTTCGAAGGACAGATGGCGCAGTTCTCGATCAAGACCGCGGACGCTCCCGAGCGGGGCCCGGGGGCAGCCGGGAGAGCCCACGGGAAGGGGAAGGCGGCAAGGGGATCCTCCGGCACGGCCGCCTTCTCCGTGAAGGTGCTGGTCGACGAGGCCACCATGCGGGCGCGCCAGGCGTCTCTGTCGCTGCTGACGATCGGCCCGGCCAGCCGAATCGCGATGCACAAGCATCCGGGGACCGAGGTCCTTTACGTGAAGAAGGGTCGCGCTCGGGTCCTCGGGCCCCCTGGCGTCACCCCCGAGGTGCTGACCGAGGGGACCGCCCTCTTCATCCCGGCGGGAATGCCCCACGTCCTCGAGAACATGGTCCGCTCGGCTCCCGTGGAGATCCTGCAGGTGTTCGCACCTCTCGGTCCCGAGCGGGTCTACCGGGATCCGACCGACGCCCGGGGACGGGCGGCCTTCGAGGTGATCCGCGATGCGGCCCGGGCTGGCCGGGCGAAAGGAGCGCATTTCTCGGTGGAGTCCTTCGACAAGGCGACCGTCTATCCGCAGCCGGGCGGCAGGACCAAGATTCATCTGCTCTTCGACCCGGCCATCACGGGCAGCGACGCGGTGGCGATGTCGGTGGCGGTGTTCGAGCCGGGGGCCGAGCTTCCCCGCCAAACCCACGCCGACTCGGCCGAGATCTGGTACGTGCTGGGCGGGGCCGGCGATCTTCAGATCGGCAGCGACAGGCTGGGTTTTGCCGCCGAGCAGGCCATTCACTTGCCCGAGAACCAGCCACACTCCGCCCGGTTCAAGGGCCCCGACAAGGCGCTCGTGATCCAGATCTTCGCGCCCGCGGGGCCCGAGCAGCAGTTCAAGGCGGGGACCGCCAGGGCCGGTGCTGGCACCGGCAAGGCGAGCGGGACTCCGCCCCGTGAGCGACAGGGGCGAGCGGTACCATGAACTTCGAGCTTTCCGAGCATCAGCTGGTCTTGCAGCGCGCGGTGCGTGAGCTGTGCGCACGCGAGATCATTCCCAACGCCGCTCGCTGGGATCGGGAGGAACGGTTTCCCCACGAGGTCATCCCCATCATGGGCGCCATGGGGTTGCTGGGGATGCAGATCCCCGAGCAGTACGGGGGCGCCGGGATGACCTTCATGGACTACGTCGTGGCGCTGGAAGAGATCGCGCGCGCCGACGCGTCGGTGGGGCTGACCATGGCGTCCCACAACTCCCTGTGCACGGGGCACATCTACCTGGCCGGCAGCGAGGCCCAGCGACGAAAGTATCTGCCCCGTCTGGCCAGTGGCCAGGTGCTGGGTGGGTGGGGTCTGACCGAGCCGGGGTCGGGCTCGGACTCAGGCGCTGCCCGGGCGCGCGCCGTGCGCACGGGTGACGGATGGGCCCTGTCGGGATCGAAGACGTTCATCACCCAGGGCTCGGTGGGCGAGATCTTCGTGGTGCTGGCCTCTACCGCCCCCGAGCTCAAGCAGCGGG
>Ga0066788_10000132_pt1 | contig 14183 bp, 5 predicted proteins | sample OrgsoiDNA2013048_FD_70943 | JGI IMG/M metagenome (GOLD analysis project Ga0066788, IMG submission 70943) | Permafrost soil microbial communities from the Arctic, to analyse light accelerated degradation of dissolved organic matter (DOM) -... | ecosystem: Environmental > Terrestrial > Soil >... | reverse complement strand
AGAGACCGTCGGGCCGTACCTGCGCGCTGGCCGCTTCTACGCTCCGTTTGGTCTACGCATGCCCGAGCACATCCTGTATGTGCGGCGGGATCTGGGATTCGACCTTCTACAGGAGACCTACAACATCTCGGGCGGCTTCGTGTACGAGCGGGCCGAGCTGCACCTGACGCTGTTCGCTCCCGACTTCGTGCGCCACATCGGCAGCGATCAGCGGGGCTTCGCCGGTTATCTCGAGGTGCGGCTGCTCGACGATCGCTTGGCCCTGGCCGGACAGATGCGTCTGGCGGCCGGCCCCGGCGTGACCCGGTTCATCGCGGGCGTCGTCGCCAAGGCCTATGTCGAGCGCCTGCGTACGTTGTTCCTGGCCGAGGTGGACGGCGTGCAGCTCCTCTTCGACGACAACGCCAGCACGACGCGACAGCAGATCGTGGGCGCGGCCGGCTTCGCGGTGTTGCCGACACGGGGCCTCGTGATCACCTTGCTTGGCGAGCACAACCAGCTCGATGTGCAGCTTCCCGATTCCTGGACGGCCGCCACCGGGCTCGTGAACTGGTTCCCCTACGCCCATTTCGACCTGCAGTTGATGGGACGCCTGCAACACCCGAGCGGAGGAGACACGGCCAAGACCCTCCTCCTCCAGGTTCACTACTTCATTTGAACGGCCGACGACTCCTCCTCCTGGCGGGCCTCGCCTTCGGGTGGCCCGGGAGCGCTTGCTCGAGCGGACCGTCGATGAATGCCACGACGCCGGCTGGCCGGGTAAGTCCGACAGGCCCGACAGGATCGACAGGATCGGCAGACGGACCGGCCGCGGACTCGACCGACGCCGGGATCGCCGATGGGGTCGTCCCCGACACGAGGGGGTCGCGGGCCGACGCAGACGCCGACGTGAGCGCCGGCTGCCAGACCTGCGAGCTCGCCAGTCAGTCGAACAACTGCAGCCCTTTGCTCCTGACCGCAACCTTCACCCTCGACGCCCAGACGGGGGATCAGATCGCCGTGGGATGGGGGATCGACACGCTGCCCAGCCAGTCCCAGCGCGACGCCGCCCTGGATCTTTTTCGTTGCATCAGCGATCACGCTTGTGCGACCAACTCCACGAACACCGGAGTCGGCGGGAACCCGGCCCTCGGTTGCCTGGGCGGCGTCGGCACCGATCCCACCGCGATCGTCGCGGGCACCTTCAAGGGCCCTTGCATCGTGCAGTACAAGGCGGCGGCCGTCGCCGATCGCTTGAACGCCGCCGGCGACAGTGACGCCCATTTCGGGCTCGCCATCGCCCAGGCCGCGTTCGATCCGACCTTGGCGGTCGGCCTGGCCGACACCCTGGCCCAGTGCGCCCTGGAGGCACCCTGCCCCCTCTGCAGCGGACTTTGAGATCACTGCGAGGTGTAGATCTGGTCGAAGGTCCCGCCATCGGCGAAATGCCTGGACTGCAGGAAGGTCCAGCCGCCCAGATCCGCGACGGAGACCGTGGGAATCGCGGGGAACTGATCGCGATGCCTCGCCAGCACGACCGAGGAGGTGGGCCGGAAGTGGTGACGCGCGCCAATCTCCTGACCTTGCTCGCTGAACAAGAACTGCAGATAGGCGATCGCCGCTGCGGTGTTGCCCTTGCGAGACGCGACCTTGTCCACCACGGCCACGGGGTTGTCCGCCACGATGCTGATGGACGGCAGCACCGCGGCCAGGCGCGCGCGCCCCTCCCCTTTGCCTTCGCTGATCGCCAGCTGGACCTCGTTCTCGAAGGTCAACAGCACATCGCCGATTCCGCGCTGCACGAAGGTCGTGCTGGCGCCCCGGCCGCCCGTGTCGAGGACCGGAACCGCACGGAACAACTTCCGCACGAAGTCCCGCGCGGTGGCCTCGCTGCCGCCTGGTCGTCGCAAGGCGTAGGCCCAGGCCGCCAGGAAGCTGTAGCGGCCGTTTCCGGAGGTTTTCGGGTTCGGGATGATCGGCACCACCCCGGGCCTGACCAGGTCATCCCAGTCCTTGATCTGCTTGGGATTGCCCTGGCGAACCAGGAACAGGATCGTGGAGCGAAACGGAACGCTGCGGTTCGGAAGGCGTTCGGCCCACTGGGGGGACAGGAGTCCGCTCTCGCTGATCTTGTCGATGTCCAGCTCCTGGTTCATCGTGACGACGTCGGCGGGCAGCCCGTCAATCACGGAGCGAGCCTGCTTGCTGGAGCCGGCGTGTGCCTGGTCGATCTTGAGGTCCTGACCCGTGCGTTGTTTCCACAGCGGTATGAAGGCCGCGTTCACGTCCCGGTACAGCTCGCGGGTCACGTCGTACGAGGCGTTGAGCAATGTCCGTGGTCCTTCGGTGCCAACCGCCGACGACGCCGGGGGCGGGCGCGTCGATTTCGGTCGATGGGTCAAGCAGGCCGCGATCCGCTCCTCGGTCTGGTGCAGATCGACGAACGGCTGCCGAACCTCCAGGTTCAAGGGTGGCAACAGATGCCTGAGATCCGGCCCACCGTCGGACAGGGTCGCGATCGCCCGTCGAGAGACCCGGCCCTCGATACGCCCGAGGGGAACACCGGCGCCGCGTCCCTCGTTCCAGGCGCGGGAGTCGCTGCTCATGCCGCGATCGTCCCCTACCACGAACACCTGACCAGGCGGCACCCGATATCCGGGGAAGATCGCCTCGTCCAGAGGCGTGCGAATCGTGAGGTAGGCCCGCTCCTCCAGGAACTCCACCGCCAGGCGGCCGCGGACAGTCAATGGCCCGACCGAGGTCACGAAGGGCCCCGCGTCGCAGGCCGGCACACCCCACCCGTTGACGAAGGCGGCGCCGTCGCGGAACGCCACGAAGTCACCCGGCAGGCCGATCACTCGCTTTACCAAAGCCTTGGGCTTGACCGGCGCCGTCGTCGGCGTGACGTTGGCCCTCGGTCCGCGGGCGCCGCCTTCCGCGGACTCGTCGGAGAAGACGATGATGTCGCCGCGCCGGGGCGGCCGCGCTCCGAGAAGGCGCCCGCCAAGGGGCAACCTGAAGCCATAGGCGATCCGGTTCACCAGCAGACGATCCCCGACATTCAGCGTCGGGACCATCGAAGGACTGACCACCCGATACGTCCGCACCACGGTCTCGCGCACCACGAGGGCCAGAGCCAGGCACGTCGAGATCTTGGCGGCCAGACGAAACAGGGATGCGCTCGTCGTGCGTGACGCCCGACCTCCAGCATTCGGGAGCCCGCCGGCGGCGTTGCGCGCCGGCGCCCCCCGTGGCACGAGACGCCCTGCCCACCGCCACCAGTACCTGGCGATCTCGAGGAACACCAGGAAGAGGACCACCGAGATAGCCAGAGGGTGCTCGTCGGTGACGCGGGCCACCCCGGACGCGAGCCCGCCCGAGGCGAGCTCCATCCGCGTCGGCCACAGCGTCTGAACCACGATCGAGGTGGCGCCCATCGCGATCACCCAGGGCGCGGCCGACCCGATGCGCAGCGCCGACCACCGGCGTCTCCCCTGAATCCTGGACCTTGCCCCCGACGTGCCGCCGTCCAGGCCCGGCTCGGCCCCACCCTGCTCCGCCGTCGACGCGGCGTCCGGGACCGTCATGGCCCACCCCCCGGGCTCAGCAGCTCGCACTGGTTGTAGCGTGGTTTCGCGGCCACCAGTCCCCGAGAGAGCTGATCGACGTACTTGAAGACGGCGATCCCCGCATTGATGGCCCCCTTGACCGCCCAGGTGTTGGCGTCGGTGTATTGCACACCTTCCTCCGCCTTCGTGTAGGCGAGCTGCCACTTCCTGAAGCTCAACCCCGTATCGGGATCCGTGGCGGTCTCGAACAGCTGCGGCGGACAATAGGGGATCACGCTTCCCCCCGCCCCCCCGACGGGATGGGCCTGAAGGAAGCCATCCGCGGCCTGGTGCTCATCGCTGCCGGCCGGGGGCTCCTGAACGCAGATGGGGAACAGGTTGTCGGGCTGGAGCCCCGTCTCGAGGTCGCCCCGGTGGTTCATCACCTTTGCGTTGGTCGGGTAGGGAATCTCCGCCGAGCCGGGCTGAACGTCGGCGCCCCAGAACAGCGATCTGTCGAACTGGATGGAGACGTCACCGGGCTGTCCCTGGTTCTTGACGAAGTCGACCCAGGTCCCGTTGCCCTTGAAGGGGATGGGGACCCGCACGACCGGGCGATTGCCGAGGCTGCACAGGCCGAGCCACAGCTCGGCGTCGCCGTTGTCGCCGATCAAGGCGGTCCGGGTGCTCCAGTCGATCGTCCGCGACGCGAAGAAGCTCCCCAGATCCACGGAATGGGCGTTGGTGTTCGACAGCAGCACATGCGTGCACAGCTCCTGAACGAGCTGAAGCATGTTGGGTGAGCCCTTGGGTTCGAGCTGCCCGCGGCTGACCCCGAGCACGGGGGTGCTGGCAACGATCTGAAGCAGCGAAGGCGGCAGGACCTTCTGGGTTCCGCCGAGCGCCATCCAGGCCAGGTAGCGCGCACCGTAGTCCGCCGGCGTGCCGTCGTCGTACTGCCAGGTCAGGTCCGGATGGTCGCCGGCCTTCAACGCAGCGGAGGCGGCGGTCAAGGCCGCGAGGCCGAAGACCCTCTCACGGTTTGCGCCCTCGCCCCCGACCGGGCCGAAGAGTCCCGCGCGGAAATTGGCGACCCGCGCCAGGCCGCCGGTCATGATCGAGATCTCATCGGCCAGCAACCCGCGCGCGTCGGCCTGCGGGCCATGGCAGTTTATGCAGATGTTCGCGAAGACGGCAGCTCCCGGTGTCTGCAGGTAGACGGGAGCGCCCGGATCGGCCTTGATGCGATCCATCCACAGGGGACGGGCCTGGCCCTGGTAGCTGCCCGCCGTCGGGATGCCGGCGAAATCGCAGCCCGGCTTCTGCTTCCACAGGCCGAAGGGAATCTCAGTCGTCAGGGCATCGTAGATCGGGTCCCCGAGCGACACGTCCTGCAACCTGTCGATCACGGTCTGCAGGTTCGCCAGGCCAACCGGATCGCCATCCAGAGCCGCGTTCACGGCCTGGTGAGCCAACAACGCCGTCGGCCAGTTCGAACCGCGGGGATACCAGTCGCCAGGCGGATCGGTGGCATCGGTGACGACGAAGTGCGCTCGATCGGGGACGCCCTCACGCGGCATCACGAGCTGGGGCACGGTCGGGGTCGTGGGGCTGCTCCCGTCTCCGCTTCCGCCTGTCGCATCGGCCGTGGTCGAGCTCGAGGTCGTGCTCGTGGTCGTGCTCGTGGCCGTGCTCGTGGCCGTGCTCGTGGTGTTGGCCTGCGCGTAGATCGGCACGTCGGCAGGCGTCTGCCGATCACCGTACAGGACCGCCGGATCGACGATGTCGACGGTGGTGGGGCAAAAGCCGTACCGGTGGCCCGCGTGATAGCTGTCCAGACGCTCTTGCGCGTCGGACTGCGCCGTCGGGTAGAGGGGATCGTCGGGCGTCACCTCCCGGTAGGGTTGTGGCGCGGTGTCGACTCCATTGCCAGTGACGGCATCCTCTTGCGTGTCGCCGTTGACCCGGGTCGCGGGAATGCTGACCATCCAGTCCCCGAGGATGCGCGCCGCGCGGCAGTCGTAGCCGGGGGTATTGAGCGGCATGTGCGGAAAGATCGTGAAATCGTCGACATAGTCGAACGGTGTGTCCACGTTCCGGTAGATGAGGCTCCGCCAGGGAGCGTCGATGAAGTCGACGGTCTGATTCTTCTTGGTGCACCACCCGTCGGCCTGACGTCCCTCGACGCAGGTCTCGTACTTCGGCGGGTAGCGCGCATCGACCCCCGGCAGATCGCGCAGCGACGGCGTGATGTAGGGGATGGAGACATCCTGCCGGGCTCCCCGCACCCGCACGGGACTCATCCGGTCGAGCGGGAACTGGAAGATGCCTGCCTCGGGAGCCGAGCCGGGCAGGAAGTTCAGGACCTCCTTCAGCTCGGGCGCCTTGGTCGAGGGAAACCCCCGCGGATTGTGACAATGGGAGCAATTGCCGAGCAGGTACGCCTGCGCCGCCAGCTCGTAGCCGTTGCGCGGAGCGCGCGCGCCCTGCGACTCTTCGAGCGGCGTCACGTCAGCGGCCGACGAGATCCCCGTGATCACGCCGTAGTCGATCAGGCGCTGCAGCTGCGTCAGCTCGTCCCCCGTCGCCGGCTCGATGATCCCGCCTTGTCCCTGGGCCGGGCGCGCCACCTGCAGCGGCGTGAAGCCCAGGACGAAATCCGCGCTGGGACTGCCCATGTGGCACTCGATGCAACGCTCGCTGCCGGGGATGGCGTAGTGGCGCAGCACACCCGGGTTCTCGATCTGCAGCGTGTAGTCCAGGTTCCTGGGATTGGTGTCGATGATCTCCTGCGCCCTGGGCTCGTCGACGTAGTAGCTGAGCAAGCGGTCCTTGAACGTGTTGGGCTGGCCGTTGTTGAGGCGTGTCTGCCACAGCTCCGCGGTGGTCTCGTCGGCGTTCCACAGATAGGTCCCGAACAGGGCGGTGTGCCCGACGGTCCCATCGCCCAGCGTCTGATCAGGTCGTGAAACGATCAGACGTGTCTCGATCTTTCGATACGCTTCGTTGCCGCTGGCGTCGATGACTTTCTTGAGGAACGTCTTGTAGAAGCGGGTATTCGGAGGAATCTGAAAGCGCTGCGTCTGCGGGTCGAACGAGATGGAGGTCCCGTGGGGCACGCGGACGTGGCGCATCTTGCCCGCGTCGTCGGACCACAAGGGATAGGCGGGGGCGTACGAGACGACGCCGTCGCGGGCCAGGGTGTCGCTGTCGAAGGTCACGAGATCGGTCTCGGCGAGAGTTCGCGGCAGCTCGGTGGCCCCGGCGAACATCGCGTCCAGGTCATCCATGGTTTGCGGGTTCACCGCCACGATGCCCTGGCTGGGCACACAGCTCCCGATGTTGGTGAGCTGGGCGCCGAGACGAGGGGAGATGCCGTAGTCGACCAGCCCGGGACCGGGTGCGGGACCGTCACCCGAATCGGCCGCCGCCGCGGGAAGGCCCGCATCGAGATCGGCGTTTGCCGTGGGGTCGTCGCCCGCGTCAACGCCCGCGTCGGGAGCCCGGCCGTCACCATCGCCCTGCCCGCCCGGATCCTCGCCCGTCAACGTGAACTGGTTCGGCGGCTTTCCCTGGGCCAGCCAGGCGCGCAGCAACCCCACCAGCTTGACCACCGGATCGGTGGGATCTCGTTTCGAGTAGGCGATCCCAACGGGAGGGGGCGGCATGTACACGAGAGGGTCGTCCGAGGTGATGCGGTCGATCACCTGCGGGGTGATCACGTCCGTGAAGGTCTCACCGGACACCGACAGATAGTTGCTGCCCTTGAAGTGGCACCCACCGCACACGCCGTTGAAGTCCTGCTGATAGAGATCGGCGGTCAGGTACGCGCTGGCGGTCGCGGTGCCCGGGGCCGCGCCGGTGAGGGTGCTCCGCGCCGGCAGCGGCTCGGATGACTGGACCGGCGCGCACGCGAGGGGTGTAGTCACCCGCTCGAGCGCGTCTGGATTGTCGGGACGACCGGCGAGATCAGGACCGCCTGGACGACCGCAGGCGGCGGCGAGCGTTGCCAGCGACAAGGACAGCGCGATCGGGAAGTCGACGGCGCGCGGGCCGGGCATGACTACTTCACCACCACCAGCACGTTGTCGAACAACACCTGAAGCGACGGCTGCGCCACAGGCTTGACCGCGACCAGACGCACCGCGATCGACAGAATGCCGATAGGGATCTGCGTGGTGGTCGCCACCAGCGACTGCCAGGTTCCCGTCGTCGTGATCCGCGACGAGACGAAGGGCTGTGACCAGGGACCCCCGACGCAATCCTGCGAGAAGTAGTAGTCGATCACGAAGCCCGCGGCTCCCCCACCTTGTCCCGCCGCCAGGTAGACCTGTGCTCCCACCTGATAGCCGAGGCCGACCGTCACCGGAAGGCACTGCAGCGCTCCCACGGTCGTCGCCCCGTCGCTGGCATGAGCCGGGCTGGTGTCGCTGTTGGTGACGCCCATCGAGCCGGATTGGGCGCGGGCGCCGCCATCCGTGGGGTTCCACGAGAGGCTGCCGCCTGGCTCCGCGCTCCAGCTCGCCGTGGACAGGTTGAAGTCGGGGTTCTCGACCAGTGACTGGAGACAATCAGGCAGACCATCGCGATTGAGGTCCGGGCAGCCACCCGGCGTCGCGACGCCACCGCCCGAGCCCGCGCCGCCCGTGCTCGCGCCGCCCGTGCCCGCACCGCCCGTGCTCGCACCGCCCGTGCTCGCACCGCCCGTAGCCGCACCGCCCGAGCTCGCACCGCCCGTAGCCGCACCGCCCGTGCCTGCGCCGCCCGTGCCCGCGCGGTTACCCCCGGTCCCGAGACCGCCGGTGCCTCCGGTTCCCGCTCGTCCGCCTCCCGTGCCGGCCACGGGAGTCCCGCCGCTACCGACGTTCCCGCCCGTGCTCGAGCTTCCGCTCGGGCCTCCGCCGGAGCTCGGGCCTCCACCAGCGCTCGCGCCTCCACCCGTGCTCATGCCTCCACCCGTGCTCGCGTTGCACGGGGTGGAGGTCGTGCCTCCGGTCCCCCCGCTTGCCAGGCCACCCACGCCAGCCGCGCCGCCGCTGGCAACCCCGCCGCCGCCCATGGCATCGTCGAAGCACACCGCGCACGCCGCCTCGAGCGCGCAGTGGGCGATGTTGTCCGCCAGGCCGACCGCGTTTCCCTCATCCACCGCTGCGATCGCGATGGCATTGCCAAAGTCCGCGTTCGAGCTGGCCGCTGTGAGAGGTGACGACCCGGCGGTCGGTCGCAAGCCCGAAGCCACCGCGGCGGCCTTGTACTCGTTGACGGCCGAGACCGCCGGATCCGCGAAGATCCCGGAATACACGTTCGAGAGCGGCTGGCCGCTGCCCAGCAGGCAACCCAGCTGGGGATAGACCCCCGGGGCGGTGTTGGTCGAGTTGGTCGAGCAGCTCTTGGCCCCGATCCGCCGCACCAGCGCCGCCGCCGCGTCGCGCTCCGCCTGCGTGGGCAGCGTGTCCGTCCCCCACCCCACTGCGATCGGATCGCCGGTGTCGGGATCGGTGTCGTGCTGCGCGGTCAGGTGATTCGGGCTGCAACTCTCGAGCGTGCTCGCCAGCTCGCACGACTGGCACGTGAATTCCGCCTGGAGAAACAGAGGCGCGGTCGAGTCGACGCATCCACCGCCGGTGCCCCGGTTGCCTCCACTGCCCCCGATCCTGCCGCCCGTGCCCGGATTCCCGCCACCACCCGGCCCCCCTCCGCTGCCTCCGCTCGCTGCCCCGCTGCCTCCGCCGGGTCCGCCCGTGCCACCCGCTCCCCCCGTCCCGCCCGTGCCCGGCGACAAGAAACCGTAGCATTCCTGCTGGCAGGGCGCGCCGGTCAGCTTGTTCGAGTAGTTGGTCGGGGTCTCGCAGTACTGGATGAAGCCCAGCGCCGCCCCCGAGGCGTAGTCGCTGTCGTAGAAGGCGCGGGTCGGCACCTCCGAGGGAACCGAGGTCTCGGAGGCGTTGATGATCTCGGTCTTGCACGGACCGCTGGCGCTGCCGCCGAAACACGCCTGTTGCAGGGCATCGTCTCCATAGGTGCCGGGTCCGCAGTAGCAATCGATCAGGGACGCCTTTCCGTTCTTGAGGGGATCGCACTGGGTCCGGTGGACGCAGTCGACGACGGCCTGGCAGAGATCCTTCTTGGGTGTCCCGCTGGCAGGACCGCTGGTGGCCTTTCCGGTCACGGAAAAACACGCCGCGTACCAGTCGACCCCGTCGGCGATATCCAGGAAGTCAGGAGCATCAGCCGTGCAGCTCGTCATCTCGCAACTGGCGCAGGCCGCGCTCAGTCCCGGAGGCGGCCCGTCCGCGGCGCCGCTGCCGTCGGCGGCTCCGAGCTCGAGCGCCACGTCCACGGTCGCCCCGTCCACCAAGGCCACTTCCTCCCCCCGGGCGTCTCCGGCTTGATCGCTCACGGCGTCGCGGCCCCGGTCGGCGCCGCTTCCGCCATCCCGGGCAACGACGGAGCCTGGGCCCCCGCTCACGTTGTCCCGCCCCGAGCCGAGATCGCCACAGCCCGAAGTCAGGAGGATCGCGAGAGCGCACCAGGCCGCGCACCGGCGGCGAGGGGACTCGCGGCGGGAGGGCGGGGAGCTCATGGCGCGCACCTGGTGGTCATGGAAGACGTCCGTCTATCATACTGAACTCGCGCACAACAGGACTTCCGACCGAGAGAACATCACGAGATCGCAACATTCGGCAACCCCGGGGATCCGGGGAAATCGCGTCCCCGGGCGACTTCCGCACCACCGCGCGCTTCCCATGTCACGGCCATGTCTCTTTTTGCGATGGACTGTCCTTTATCGTTGATTCAGCCCCGAGGCGCTGGTAACAGCCAGTCCCGACAAGACGTGCCGCCATGCCGAGCGGACGCCGACACAACCGATTCACACGGGGGATGATCAAGATGAAAGTTTCGTTCATAGGCGCAAGCTGCCTGCTGATCGCGGCGGGAGCGGGAGCAGTGGGGGCGTCGACCACGCCCGATCTCGACGGCAACAACCGGGTGCTCTCGGGATCAGACATATTCGTTCCGGTCGCGCGACAGATCCTGGCCAACACGCCCTTGGCGGTGCCCGGGCCCACCAGCCCTGACAGCAGCGGCAACAGCAGCGACGGCACCTACTACATCGGAGGCGGACAGTCGGTGGGCGACGCCGCCATCCAGGCCAACACGCAGCAGATCAGCGTCGGAACCGCCTCGCTCAAGAACAGCAACTACTGCAAGAACGCCGCGACCGGTACCGCTGTCGGCAGTATCGGCTGGGTCGACGCCGACGGGAACAGTGCCACCAACGGCGCCAACACCGGCGCGGGCGCGGGCGGCAAGGAGCTGGACATCCAGGGCACCACCGAGGCCCTGCTGATTGGCCTCGATGGCCTGTCGATCCTCGGCAGCACCGCGCAGGCGGTGACGGGCAACAGCGTGGCCGTGGGAGGCGCCGGCAAGACCATCACGGTCCGGCACTATGTCGAGAGCCCGGCCGGCAGCAAGACTTTCGTAATCGATCCCACGACCGATCCCACGACGGCCTATGGTGCCGTGCTCAACGGCGATCACACGGCCACCTACACCATCAACAACTCCCTGGATGTGATCCGCCTGCTCTACGGCGGGCTGCACCACGGAACGCTGACCACCGTCAATTCGGCGGGGGAGCTCGGCACCTTCAATTGCGGCAGCGACGTGCGGCGCTCGCTGGCCGACAGCTGGAGCGCCATCTTCACCGGCAGCACACCCAGCCCCAGCGGACAGCTCAATCACGTCTGGCGGCGCTCGGATCTGGCCGGCGCCACCAACGCGTTCATCGCCCTGGTGAACTTCGGCGTGCGCGGCATCGGGGCCCTCACCGGGTCGAGCACCAAGACCAGCCCATTTTGCAACTCGGGGGACGCCAATGGGTTGAACGCCAACACCGGCGTGGCCATCGCGGGACAGAGCCAGGTGGACAGCACGGCCAAGAGCAACGGCGGTCCTGGCGACTTCGCAGACTTCGATCCGATTCGCCGCCTGGCGCTGGTCGGCCTCGATCCGTCGTCGACCTCGCTGGTCCCGAAGGATCTGGAACAGGTGGCGTCCAACGACGGCAAGCTGGGGCTGGTCCTACCGGTCTTCCCACCCGACACGCCCGGGATCGCGCTGACCCAGAGCTATGCCACCCGGGCTTGCAGCGCGGGGAAGTTCGATCTGATCGCGACCGGCTTCACGCCGGGACCGACGGCGCCCTGCCCGCAGGGCGGCCCGTTCCTGGGCCTGTGCTATCAGCCGTACTTCCAGCTCAACGCCGCCGACACGCACCACTACAATTGCGTGGCCAAGTCGAACGCCAGCGCGTTCGGAGCTCCGTCCCCGGCGGACGGGCGATCGTTCAACCTGGCGGTCAAGGACGACACCGACGGGCACTACATCAAGGATCTGAACAACCGCTTCCTGGCGCGGGCCGGGTTCTACCGGATCCACACCACCGTCTCCAACACCCTGGTCACCGCCGGCGTACCGTCGTCGGGCCTGGTCACCGCCAAGGAACCGCTGGCCAACAAGCAAGAGGCGGCCTTGGTCGGCGCCGAGCCCTTCAGCCTCTCCTTCAACGGCCGCGGTGATGACGCCGATCCGCTGCTGGGCGGCCGGGTCACGGCGCTGGGGCTGTCGGGACAGAGCCCTGCCTACGATCCGACGCTGGCGGTCTTTCCGACCGACCAGCACGTCAAGAACCTGGTCATCCCGGTCGCCAGCCGTCCGCCCACCGATACGGTGGTCTATCCGCTGGCTCGCCGGATCTACGTCAACACCCTGGTTGGATTCAGCGCCAGCCCCGGGTACAACGATGCCAACCCGGCCCTCTCCCCGGCGGCCGCCGACGGGGGCCCCGCGGTTCGAGGCTTGCGAGGACAGGAGTTGGCCCTGGCCCGGGCCTTCCAGAACAGCGATCACGTGGGCGCGGCGTTCCTGAACTTCGGCTTCGTGCCGTTGCCGTCGGCGGCTGAAGGTTACGCGCCCAATGGCGTGTCCGCTCTCGACTACCCCGAGGACGGTGCGGTGACCTCGCCCAACCTGACCACCACGCCGCTCAACGGTTGCGGGCAGCCGGCCGGCCAGAACCGCGATGCCACCGTGGCCAGCCCACCGGACTCGATCACGCCCTACAGCCTGAGCGGCAGCTCGCCGCCCTTCCCGCCCTGGCCGTAGGCACCGAGACGAACGCAATCAGAACCAGACCAGACACCCATCAACCGGGAGACCAGCTCCATGCGGACCAGACGGACAGGCAAGGGCGTGGCACGAACGGCTTCGCTCGGCGCGATCGCGCTCGGCGCGATGACGTTCGCGTCCATCGCCCTCGCCAGTCCGGATGGCCCCACGATCGACCCGGGTCAGCGGATCCTGGCGGCGGCCTCGCCCGAGGCCGCCGCGCTGGTCGCGAGGGCCGATCTCCTGGTGCACGAAGCGCAGAGTGACGCGCAGAGTGAAGCGCAGAGTGGCGCGCAGAACGACGCCCAGGTTGACATGGCCTCCCAGCCCGAGGACCGGCTGGGAGACCGCTTGAAGCAGGCCTGGGCGCTCTATGCCCGCGCCTGGACCCTGGCCCCGCGGAGCGCACTTCCTCCGCGCGGGATCTGCCAGCTCGCGATCCTGATCGGCCAACTGGGGAAGCGAACGCCGCAACAGCAGTCCGCGGCCGAGGCCGCCTGCCAGAACGCTCTGGTCCTTGGGGGAACCCCCGATGACATGCGCAACCGCGTGACGGCCTGGGTCATGGGCCCGAGACCACCGACCATGGACGAGCTGGTGGCCGCCTTCTCGATGACGGACGGCGCCGTCCGGGTCGCGCCCGCGCAGCCGTGGGGATACCTGGCCCGCGCGGATCTCGCCTTGCGGCTCCGGGATCGCGACTTGCTCGATGCGGCCCGGTCGGAGCTCCGACGTGTGTCGAGGGCACCCGAGGAGCTTGCTCGAATGCTTTCACTGACGAGGACGCCCGCTTCGTGGCGCGTGACCACCGGCCGCCTGATGGTCTTGCTCGGACTGCTCGTGACGTTGGCGCATGCCGCCGCCAGACGGCGACGACGACAGCGCCAATCCACCTTGCCCACCTTGGTGATCTCCGCGGCGGTCGTCCTCGGTCTTCTATTTTGCGGCCCGACCTCTCTCGCGGCGCCCGCGACCTCGGCGCCGGCCCCGGAGCAAGCGCTGGACAATCCTCTTGGATTCTCTCAGCACCTGCTGGAGCTCACCGCGGAGGCACAGGCGGCGACGGCACGCGGTGACCATGCGTCGGCCGTCCGCGTCTACCGCGAGCTGACGAGGCTGGTCCCACACACGGCCTATGCCTACGCTCGCCTCTGCGATGCACTGGAAGATTCCGGTCAGCGGGAGGAGGCGATCACGGCCTGCCGGACCGCGCTGACCCGCCCGGGCATCAAGGAGGGCGACTTCGCCCATTTCGTGCGCTTGCTGCTGTCCCGGGCCACACCGCTCGGCGATGCGGAGCGCCGCCAGATTGACCTGGTCATCGATCAGCTCGCCCTCGACCCACGCGCCGCGCTGGCTGCCGCCCGGCTGCGCTGCAACCTCGCCACCCACGAGCGGGACCTGACGGCCCTCGGTGCTTGCACCGCCACCCTGGTGGCGGCCGAGCCTGCCGCACCGGCGACCGTCTCGTTCGAGTGGGCC
>Ga0066788_10000131_pt1 | contig 14186 bp, 5 predicted proteins | sample OrgsoiDNA2013048_FD_70943 | JGI IMG/M metagenome (GOLD analysis project Ga0066788, IMG submission 70943) | Permafrost soil microbial communities from the Arctic, to analyse light accelerated degradation of dissolved organic matter (DOM) -... | ecosystem: Environmental > Terrestrial > Soil >... | reverse complement strand
CCACCTTGGTCCGGTCGATCCCCCCGGTGCCGCCTGCTCCGCCGGTTCCAACGGCGCCGCCGGTTCCAACGGCCCCGCCGGTGCTCGAGCTGCCACCCGTCCCGGGCGCGCCCCCGGTTCCGCCGCTGCCGCCCGTGACGAGCTGGAACTGCTGGTAGGTGGCGCCGTTCCAGGTCCGCTGCACGATGGTGGTTCCATCTGCGGTACCGCCCGAGTTGACCTCCGCCACCTTGCCACTGTGGTGCGCCGTCAAGCGCTCGAAGCCCCCGGTCAGGTCGGTGAAGGACCACTGCTGATTGAGGGAGCCGTTGTTGCAGGTGTATTGAATGACGGCGGCGCCTTCGGCGGTCGACTGCCCGGTGACATCGAGGCACTTGAGGCTGTTGGTGTTCTTGATGGCGTAGTACCCCGTCGCGACGCTGGCTATCGTGAAGTTCTGCCCGACCGAGCCATTGCAGGTGCGGATCTCGACGGCGGTGCTGTTGGTCGTCCCGTTGCCGACGATGCCCACGCATTTGCCGGTCGCCGCGCTCTTGATCTGGTAGGTCGCGCCCGGGTTGATGGTCACCGCTGACTGGCGGCGCTCGATCGAATCCCCCGGCGAGGCGCAGCCGATGATGGCGCCCGCTAGCAAGAGGGCGCATTTAAGCTGGGTCGGGTGCATCGGGGGCCTTTCGGGAATTGGTGGAGGTGAAACAAGAAGGCAGAAAAATGAAAACGGTGGGTTGTTCCCACCGTCGCCTCAAACACCCGGCACGGAACATAGTAAGGCATATTCCCGATATTCCATGAACTCTTATCGCCCGGCTATCGACGGCGGATTTGCCTTGTGCGCGATCCTCTCGACTTCATTTCACTTTTTCCAGAAACGGCCGATGACATGACTGGACCAGAAACTGATGCCGATGTCGAGGGGCTCGTCATTCATGCTTGCCTCGAACATCGCCGTCCTGGCGCTGTTCGGCTCCGTCGCGCGCGCCGATGATTGGTCGAGCGCGGGAGGCGATCCGAGCCACCAGCGAAAGAGCGCCGAGCAGTCGGGGCCCGCCTTCGGCGCCCGACATTGGTCCACGACGCTTGCTCCGGCAACCACCACGGTCTCGAGTCCGGCGGTGGCCGACGGCATCGTGGTGGTGGGCGCGCGCGACGGGGTGATACGCGCGCTCGGGGCCAGCGACGGGCGATTGCTCTGGCAATTCGCCACCGGAGACAGCGTGCAGGCCTCGCCGGCCGTTCTCAAGGGAAAGGTGGTAGTCCCTTCGCTGGACGGCAAGCTCTATGGGCTTCACCTGGCCGACGGCCGGATCGCCTGGCAAAAGGACGGGGGCGGGCTGGGGCAGTCGTCCCCGGCGGTGATCGGTGACAGCGTGATCGTCGCACGCGGCTATCCTCGGCGTTCATTGCGCCGGATCGACGTCGTCACGGGTGACACACTGTGGGAAACGTCGCCCGAGGTTCTGGCGCAGTTCAGCAACTCGTCCGTGGCGTCGGATGGCGATCAGGTGATCATCGGCGCCAACGAGGGTCACTACTACAGCTTCGATCTCGCGACCGGAAGTCTCCGGTGGACCTACGAGGCGGACGGGATCGTCAACCTCGCCGCCCCCGTCATCGTTGATGGCCGTGCGTACCTGCTGCCCGGTGGTCGCAGCAGCCGGATCCACGCCGTCGAGCTGGCGAGGGGTCAAGCGGTCGCTGGCTGGCCCATGGAGGTGCCGGTGGCCGCGCCAGACGTCAGCGGCACGTTGATGGGACGCGAGCTGGCGGTGTCCTCGCTGGCGGCGTTTGCGGGCGGCCTGATCTTCGACCTGCGGAGCGACGATGCCCTGGACACGAATGATGACGGCGTGGCGGATCAGTTCCTGATGCGCGAAGCGGTCCTGGCCGTGAGCTCTGCCGACGGTCACGTGCTGTGGCAGCAGGCCAACGGCCGGTCGGTGGTTTCCTCGTTCAACGACATCCCAAAGTACTGGATTTGCCCCACGCCTGCCGTTTACCAGGGCCTGTCGGGATCGGGGACATCCTCGCTGGTCGCGGTGGCGTCGACGCTGACGTCCACCGTGCGGATCCTGCGCGCCTCGAGCGGTGCCGTGCTTTGGTCGAGGACCGTTCCAGGCTCGTCGCGCGCGTCTCCCGTGATCTCGAACGGGCGCCTGATCGTCACGACCGAAACCGGAACGCTGCGGGGCTACCTGTCGAGCTCCAATCAGCCACCCGCCCGCCCGCAGCTCGTGGGCGGGAGCGTGTTGACGGTCAGCAATGTCTCGCCCGTGATCCGCTGGTCGCCGGCCCTCGATCCCGAGGGGAACGCCGTCACCTACCAGGCTCGTCTGGATCGCGACGGCGAGATCCTCGAGAGCTGGGAAGCCGAGACGACCACCGCGGCGGGAGCGACGTCGTGGCGCGTCCCGGCCAGCCTTCAACTGGACAGCACCTATCTGGTCGCCGTGCGCGCTCGAGACCTTCACGGAGCGTGGTCCGATTGGTCGGCTCCGCAAGGCCTGAAGGTCGTGGCCACCCCCAGCGTCGCTGTCGACGGGCAGGCGTGGCCCAGCCTCGCGGATGCGCTCGCGAACGCACGCCCGGGCGACGTGGTGACCATTGGCGCGGGAACGCAGCACCTGACCGAGACGTTGCATGTGCGGCGTGGCGTGACCCTGCAAGGGGGCGGTCCGCAGCGGACGATCCTCGACGCCATGGGGCAGGCGGTCGGCGTCTCCCTGGACGGCGGCGCGACCGGGCAGCCCTCCGGGGTCAAGGGGCTGACGGTGGCAGGGGCGCGGGTCGGGATCGCGGTCGCGGATTCACAGGGAGCGCGGATCGAGAATGTCATCCTGCGCGACAACTCCGACGCCGGCCTCGACGTGGGCGCGGCCGGAAGCGCCACCCTGCGTAACGGGACGGTGGTGGCGAACGGCCTCGGAGCGCGGTCGTTCGGAGCCCTGATCGTCAAGAACAGCCTGGTGATCGGGAACCAGACCGGGCTGTGGTCGGATCATGGCGGCGCGCTCGGGAGCCGCTGGAACGACGTCCACGGCAACGGCACCGCCGACTACTTCGGCCTGCCGCGCGGCGCGGATGATCTGTCGACGTCGGTTGAATTCACGGACTTCACGAAGCGGGACCTTCACCTCGTCCCCCGGCAACCGTCGACCGACCAGGGTGATCCGGCTGATGATTTCTCCGCCGAGCCGGTGCCCAACGGTGGGCGCATCAACCTGGGGGCGTTCGGCGGCACGGCGGAGGCGGAGTCGAGCGGGTGGCCATCGGCGGCGCTGGAGTCGCCGGCCGCCGAGGTGCCGGTGCCGGTTCCCGCCCAGGTGCCGGTGCCGGTTCCCGCCCGGGTTCCGGTGCTGGCGCACGTCCATGCGAGCCAGGGCTGCAGCGTGGCCAAGGATCCCGCGGGCCCGGGATCGCCGCTGTCGACGGTCGGCTCGGGCGCCCTGCTCGCCCTCCTGCTCTTGTCGCCGAGCCTGTTTCGGCGGCGGCGATCTCGACGGGGCCGACACCTGACCCTCGGAGTCGGCGTGGGGGTGGCCCTCGTCGTCTTCTTGGTAGCCTTCTTCGACTCCGGTCGCGCCGAAGCCGCCACCTGCACCTGGAAGGCGGCGGGTGCGGCGAACTTCAACGCCTCGACGGCGAACTGGTCCTGCGGCGCGATCCCGGGAGCCGCCGACGACGTGGTGTTCGGCGGAATGTCCAGCACGACCTGCACGCTCACGTCGGACATCTCGATCAACTCCTGGGCCATGAACACGGGCGCCGGCACCGTCAACCAGAGCACCGCGGTGATCATCACCGCCGTCAATTTCACCGTCAATGCCGGGACGTTCGTCGGCAGCGGCGTTGGCTCCTCGAAGATCCTGGTGGGCGGGGACTTCGTCCTGACGGGCGGCGCGTTCACCTCGACCATCTACCGGCTGGAGATCTGGGGCGCCTTCAACAAGACGGGCGGGACCTTCACCCACAACGGCGGCGAGGTCCTGGTCAGATCGACCGCCAGCAAGACCTTCGCCAGCAACGGGGCGACGTTCTACAACTTGATCGTGAACGACGGCCTGGTCGCCTACTGGAAGATGGACGAGACCTCGGGGACGTCCATGAACAATTCGTCGGGATACTTCACGATTCCGACATACAGCGCCACGGCGCCCACCCAGGCGACGGCTACCCCACCGCCGGTGAGCTTCGACGATCCGGCCTATCTGCATTTCAATGGCAGCACCAACTACGCGTCGACGTCGCAGACGGCCTACGATGAATTCGCCTCGACCGACAGCTACACGCTGGCGACCTGGGTCAACGCCAGCAATCTGACCAGCGCCAACTATCAGGGCGTCGTCACCTTCAGTCGCGACGTCAGCCCGTACTACGGGCTGTGGATCTCCCCGGGCAACGGTGGCTCGCCGCGATGGACCAACGCCAACACCGTGACCAATTCGACCGGATCCGTGGTCACGGCCGGGTGGCACCATGTGGTCCTGGTTCAGAACGGATCCACCAATCATCAGTACGTCTACGTCGACGGGGTCGACACGACGACCGCCTCGTTCGCGGCGCAGAACGGCAATGGCGCCGGCACCATCTACATCGGGAGGAGCTCGGTGGCGACCGAATACTTCACGGGCGACATCGATGACATACGCCTTTACAACCGGGCCCTGACCGTCGCGGAGATCCTGGCCATGGCCCAGGGAAACGAGCCCGCCACGGGCCTCGGGACCCAGACCCTCACGGGCGCGCCCACCATCACGAACGATCTGACGATCGCCAGCGGAACCTTGGCCGCCGGCTCGAACAGCCTGACGGTGGGCGGCAACTTCTGGAACTATGGCGGCATCTTCACGGTCAGCACCGGCGGCCTCATCTTCAACGGGAGTGCCTCGGGCAACAAGATCCTCTTCGGCGGCTCGACTTTTGGGGATCTCACCATCAGCGGGACCGGCACCTGGGCCGTCTCGGACTCGGTCCCGGTGATCTTGGCCGGCGATCTCAACATCTCGGCCGGCACCTTCACCTCGACCAGTGACCGCCTCGAGATCCAGGGCGCGTTCAACAAGACCGGCGGGACGTTCACGCACAACTCCGGACAGGTCCTGCTGTCCTCACCCACGTCCCAAAACTTCGTCACCAACAGCACGACCTTCAACAACCTGACCATCAACGACGGCCTCCTCGGCTACTGGAAGCTGGACGAAACGTCAAGCCCGTCGGTCGATTCGTCGGGGTATGGACGCGATGCCACCTGGTCCAGCACCCCCTCCGGCTCGACCACGGTGCCTGGCCTCAACTTCACGGACTCCCGCAGCCTGAGCGTCGACAGCGCCGCCGATTACGCCTCGTACACGGCCCCCGCTGCCTCCACCGTCGTCACGGTGACGGCGTGGGTCAAGGCCACCGCCGCCGGCGGCGGCAACTACCAGCGCATCCTGGAGTCACCGGCCTACACCTTCTACATCAACGCGGCCATTCTGACGGCGCCCGACAACCCCATGTCGCTGGCCTTCTCGTCGCAACGAACTACCAAGGGAGACTTCAAGAGCCCGTCGAACAGCCTCACCTATGGCACCTGGTATCACGTGGCCGCCACCTACGATTCATCCAGCACCGCCAACCTTCCGGTGATGTACATCAACGGCGTGAGCCAGACCATCACGACCTTCAGTGCCCCGGCTGGCGCTCAGTTCAGCAACGTGGGCACCGCCTACATCGGCAACCGCGGGGCGGGCGATCGATACTTCAACGGCTTGATCGACGATCTTCGGATCTACAACCGCATCCTCAGCGCCGCGGAGATCAACGCGCTCTACATCGGAGGCCAACCCGCGACCAAGGTGGCGACCCACACGATGACGGGCTCTCCCACCGTCGCCGGTGATCTGGTGATCGCCAGCGGCGAGCTCTCGGTGGGCACCAACAACCTGACCGTGGGAGGGAGCTGGTGGAACTACGGCGGGCTCTTCACCACCGGCACCTCTGGGTCCGTCACCTTCAACGGCAGCGGCTCGGCCAACACCATCCGCTCGGCGGGCCAGGTCTTCCAGGAGGACATGGTGGTGAACGGCAGCGGGACCTGGACGCTCGGGGATCGCCTGGAGCTGGACCCGGCCCGGCAGCTGACGCTCACGGCGGGGACGCTGGATCTGTCCTCCTTCACCCTTCGCGCCGGGGCCATCAACCGCAACGGCGCCCTCACCATCACGCCCAGCACCAGCACCGTGGTCCTGGACACCAGCACCAGCCGGACATTGGACACGGGCAGCTTCAACAACCTGAAGATCGAGCCCGTCTCGTCGACCGAGCTGGTCGGTTACTGGAAGCTCGACGAAGGTCAGGGTCTGACCACGCGCGACTATTCCGGGGGCGGGATGACGGGGACCCTCACCAACGGTACCCGTTGGACCGATTCCGGCGTCCCGAGCGCCATCACCTTCGAGGATCCCGCGGTGCTGACCTTCGCCGGGGCCAGCCAGCAATACGTCGCCACCGCGACGCTCTCGACGGCCCTGATGCCCTCGGTCGTGACGGTGGCGGCCTGGTACAAGGCGACCAGCGTGGACACGTCCGGGGGCGAGGTCGTGAGCGGCTCGAATCGCTACGTCACTCGCGTGGTCAGCAACACCCAGATCCAGGTGGCCAAGCAGACCGGGTCGAGCACCTGGGTCACCGTTTCGGCCACCGTGTCGAATGCTCTCGACGGCAACTGGCACCACCTGGCGGGCGTGATCTCGGCGACCGGGATCACGGCCTACTTCGACGGCGCCTCGGTGGGGAGCACGGCCGACGCGACCGCCATCTACTACACGAGCCCGGTCGGATTGAACATTGGACGAAACCCGACCTCGGCCAGCTACGACTTCACGGGCAGCATCGACGACGTGCGCGTCTACAGCACGGCGCTGTCGGCTGGACAGATTTCGAGCCTTGCAGGGGGGACCTATCCGACCGGCCTCACCAGCGCTCCCACCTACACCCTCGGCCACGCGACGACCGTGGGCGGAACCTTCGCGCAGGACAGCGGGACGCTCGACACGAGCTCGTACACGATGAGCGTGTCGTCCACGGGCAGCGCCGCCAGCATCAACTCGGGCACCTACACCGTCGGATCCACGACCAGCACCTTCTCGGGGGGGCTGACCGTCAAGGAAGATGGGACGCTGGGCCTCGCCTCGAGCGGGGGCACCGTCAGCATCGGCAGCGCCAAGACCCTGAGCATGGACGGGACGCTCAACGCCTCGAGCACGGGGGCCACCATTCAAACGGCGGGAGGCGCGGCGACTTACTACACGTTCAAGGTCGGCTCCACGGCGACGGCCACGCCGGTCCTGAATATCACGGGCCTCGGCGTGAAAAATCCCGACACCAACGGAATGTACATCAACGCCGTGGCGGGCTCGTCCACGACCTTCACACGGTTCGACAACCTGGCCTTCTCCGGGGGGACCGGGTCGCAGCTCCTGCAGATCTATGGCACGTCGCTGTACCTGGTATCGAACGGCTGCACCTTCGATTCGGGAGTCACCACGGGCACGACCACCAAGGCCGTGAAGCTGGCCGGCAACGGGACCGCCGATGGTGAGACGCGCGCGGTCTTCGGTGGTACGACCTGCGCCAACAACTGGACCACGGGGGCCAGCGACCGGAGCTGTCTGACGATCGCGGGGGGCACCGGCGCGACCGCCAAGTCCGACGACGACTCCGACGGCAACGGCGTCGGCAACACGCCCGCCTCGAACGGAGCGGTCGTCCAGTTCGTGCGCGCCGCCATGGCCGACACCACCGGCACCATCGAAGGGTTTCCGACCGTGGCCTTCGACTGGAACACCTTCACTTACTACTCGACCTACGCCCTTTATCACGACGTGAACGCCGGCGGCACGGATCGAATCTATGTTCGGAACGCCAGCGGCACCGCGCTGTACTCATGGGACGGTCCCACAGGCGAGGACTTCGTGGGCACTCCCCGCTTCGACACCGTGTCGAGCGTTCACTATGTCTACGTGGCCACCAGCGCGGGCAAGGTCTACCGGCTGACCGACAACGGCTCGACCTCGCTGACCACGACGGCATCCGGCTGGGCGGCCAACCCTTATATTTGCAGCGGTTGCACCATCACGACCCCCCTGGCCATGGACTCCACCAATCTTTACTGGGGCGGGGTCTCGAGCAGCACCAACCGGGTCTGGACGCTGGTGCAGGCGACGGGCGCCCTGGTCAGCAGCAGCCCGCTGAGCGTGAGCGCCACCGTCAGCGCGGCCGCCCCGGCGCTGTGGACCAACAGCGGCACCACTTACATGTTCACGGGCGAGAGCGCCGCCATCGAGAAGACCAACATGACGACCCAGGCCCTCGTGACCAGCCACGGGTCCCTGACGGGCACCGTCAACGGTCGTCTGACGGTCCTCGGCACCAAGGTCTACGGCGCCGACGACGTCGGCAAGCTGTGGGTCATGGATGCCACCGCCACCGGGCTGACCACGCTGTGGAGCTATCACGACGACGGCCATCACCCCGCGTGCGCGTCCGGGAGCTCCTGCGCGGTGACCGCCCCCCTGTACGTCGATCCTGCCACGTCTCGGGCCTTCTATGGCGACGGCGATGGCCATCTTTACGCGTCCTACAACTCGACGGGCACGATCGGCGCCGAGATCACGGGCTTTCCCTACCAGCCCTCGGCCTCGGACGTGTACGCCAGCGCCCCCCTCTACAGGTCGGGGGTGCTGGTGGTCGGGACCACCACGGGGACGCTCTACATCATCGACATCAATGGAGGGAGCGGCCCGGTCCTGCTTTACACCTACAAGTTTGGCCCGACGACCAAGGTGTCCGGCGTCGGGTACGACAATAGCTCGTCGCGCTACATGATCAGCACCGCGGACCCGACCAACAAGGACGGCAAGCTCTTCTACCTCGACCTGGTCGCCGATCCCACGTCCGGGTCCAACTGACCCAGGGCGGCGATGCTGACCCGCCGTCAAAACCGTGTGTAACAGCACACAATTTGGCGCCCCTGCTCCCGACCCACTGCCCGATTGAAAACTCCGCGCGGCTCCCGTAAGGCCCGAATCACGAGCGCGCTGTGACTGTATGGTACGGCTACCATCTTCATATCGATATAATGGCGGCAACGGTTCCTGAAGGTCAGGAGCTCCCGGATTCACCCGGGATCGGGTGTGACCTGAGTAGCAAGACAGATTTCAGCTTACGTCGATGACCGTTTTTGCCGAGGGAGGGAGTACCAATGATTCCACGAACCGATTCGCGCGTTGCCTCGATATGCTTCCTGACGGGGGTCCTGGGGTTGGGCTGCTCCGGTTTGGTGGGACCCACCACCTCCACTGGTCCCGGCAGCTCGGGAAGCACGGCGCCACCGAACGGGGCGACGACGGCGCCAGGAGCCAGCAGCGGCTCGGGGAGCGGGACAGGTAGCGGCGCTGTCAGCACCGGGGCTGTTGGGGCTCCCCCGGGAGGCGCCGTGGTCTCTGGAAATGGCAGCACCGGGGCAGGAGGCGCCGCGGTTGTGGCGGCCGGTCCCCGGGATCCGGGTCGGGTGACAGCCCGCCGGTTGAACCGAGTCGAATACGACAACACGGTTCGCGACCTGCTCGGAACGACTCAGACCCCCGGCGCGACGATGTTCCCGGACGATGCCCCTCAGGTCGGCTTCGACAACAACGGCGATCTCCAGTCTCTCACGCCGGTGCAGTTCACGCTGTACCAGCAGGCTGCCGAGTCCTTGGCGGCGGCAGCCATGACGACAGGCTCGCCGGCGCGCGCGAAGCTCGTGACCTGCGATCTCACGACCGGCGCGACCTGCTCCAAGACCCTCATAACGAGCTTCGGATTGCGGGCCTTCCGGCGCCCCCTCGCCGCGAGCGAGGTGACCTCCTTCACCACCTTGATGGCCACCGCGGCGCAGGCGGGGGCTACCCCGGACGAGCAGTTCCGGACGGTGGTCGAGGCGATGTTGGTCTCGCCGAACTTCCTCTTCCGGCCGGAATTCGATGCGGATCCGGCGTCGCTGACCCCTCACCTGCTGAGCCCCTACGAAACTGCCTCGCGCCTCTCGTACATGGTCTATCGCAGCATGCCGGACCAGGTGCTCTTCGATGCGGCGGCCGCAGGGACGTTGGCTCAGGCGGCCGATGTCCAGTCGCAGCTCGAGCGGATGCTGGCGGATCCCAAGGGCGTCTTTGCGCAGACCTTTTCGTCCCAGTGGCTTGGAATGGGCGTGGTGACCACGCAGTCGTTCGATGCCAAGCTGTTTCCCAACTACAATCCCGCCATCGCGAAGTCGATGGGCCTCGAGGTGTCGTCCTTCGTGGACGAGTTCGTACAGAAGAACGAGCCCATCTCGCAGTTGTTGACCGCCAACTTCTCTTACATCGACAACAACCTGGCGACTCTCTACGGAATTCCCGCCGTCGGGACCACCTTGACCCGAACCACCCTGAGCACGCCCCAGCGCGCCGGGCTCTTGACCATGGCCGGGGTGCTGGCGGTGACGTCGTACCCGACCCGGACCTCGGTGGTCAAGCGCGGCGCCTTCGTTCTCAGCCAGTTGCTCTGCGCACCTCCACCGGCACCCCCGGCCAACGTTCCGCCCTTCCCGACGGACACGATCACGGCCACGACCCAGAAGGACATCCTGGCGCAACATCGAGCCAGCCCGGCATGCTCGGGGTGCCATGACAGCATGGACAACATAGGCATCGCGATGGAGAACTACGACGCCGTGGGGGCCTATCGCACCCAGGAGAACGGCTTCCCCATCGACGCGGCGGGGAACTTCTCGGGGCCGATCGCGCAGCCATCCGGCGGGGTTGGTCCTTCGTTCACCGGTGCCGTTCAGCTGGCCGCCGCGGTGGCCGCGGATTCGCGGTTCGCGCCCTGTGTAGCGCAGAACGTGCTGTCCTACTCGCTCGGTCGTGACCTCTTGTCAACCGATAAGCCCTACCTCGCCGACATCACGGCAGCCCCGACGACCGGTAGCCTGGGGGTGCGCGACGTTCTGAGGAACGTCGTCGCAAGTGACACCTTCCGCATGCGTCGCGGAGATCCGACCACGTCGACCACTCTGACGGGAGCCAAGCCATGAGCATCCTGGACATCAGCAAGGACAAGAACCTCAACTTCGATCCCAAGGCCATCGCGGCCGAGAGGCGGAAGCCGACCAGGCTCGAGGTGACTCGTCGGACCATCCTGCGGGGAGTTGCCGCCAGCATCACCCTGCCGGCTCTCGAGTCTCTTCTGACCCGTTCCGAGGCGCGGGCCCAAGCGGCGGCCTCGCCGCTTCGCTTCATGACCTGGCACATTCCCGTCGGGGTCTGGGGGCCGAGCTGGTTCCCGACCGATACGGGAGTGAGCTACACCCTCACCCCGACGCTGACATCACTCGCGCCCGTCAAGAGCAAGGTGCTGGTGTTTGCGGGGATTCAGAACACACCGGCGGTGAATTCAATGGGCTCGCACGGGTGTGGCCCTCCGGGAATGACAACCTGCGTGCAGGGCATGAAGCCTGGCATCTCGATGGGTATCTCGGTCGATCAGGTCTACGCCCAGATGATCGGCAAGGCCACCCGGATCCCGTCGATGCAGATCAGCGGCACCGATTCGACCTTTGCGGACACGGGCTACCCCGCGGTCTACAACGGCACCACCTCCTGGGCGAGCGCGACCCAGCCTCTGTCGCCCGTGGCGAATGCGGGCCTGGTCTTCGACCAGCTCTTCGCGGGCGCCCCGACAGGTCAAACGGCGACGACGGTCGATGCCACGGCCGCGGCCGCGCTGGCAAAGCGCAAGGCTCTTCGCAAGAGCGTTCTCGATGAGGTCTTGACCGAGCAGAGCTCCCTGTCAGCGCGGCTCGGGGCGACTGACCGTGCCAAGCTGGACGAATATCTGACGAGCGTTCGTTATGCCGAGACCGCTGTTGCGCAGGTCGCCACGACCTCGTCGGTCGGCGGCGCGGCCTGCAATGCCGGATCGATGACCAGGCCCAACCTGGCCCAGGGCCCCGACACCAACGGCAACGGGAAACAGATCGCCGATCCGCCAATGTATTCGGCGGCGATCATCAACCTGATGGTGCTGGCGTTCCAGTGCGACGCGACGAGGGTCATCAGCTACCAGCAGATGAACGGGGGGCATTCCTCCTACTCGAGCTTCCCGTGGTTGAATATCAACAAGGACCACCACGGCATGTCGCACCACAACGGCAACGCCGCGACGGGGGCGCTGCTGGCCCAGGTGGAAGCCTGGGAAATCTCCTTGTTCTCGTCATTTCTCCAGAAGCTGGATGCGATCAAGGAAGGGAGCGGCACGGTTCTCGACAACAGCCTGATCTTCCTGTCGAGCGAGCTCGCGGACGGCAACGCGCACAACCAGGGGACCACCGTCTACACGGGGTTCTCCGGGCCGACCGGCAAGCCAATCCTGCTGGCTGGCAGCGCGGGCAAGAAGATAAGCACGGGACGTCATGCCATCTACAGCAACGCGCCCCAACCCAACCTCTTCATTGCCCTGCTGAACACGCTCGGGGTTCCGGTGACTACCTTTGGGCTCGTGGGGAACACGCCCCTGACGGGCCTCACCTGAGGGCTGTCTGACCGAGTTGAGCTCCTGTCCCGCCGGGCCGCGATGACATCGTGGTCGGGCCGGACGCATGTGCGAGATACCTTCCGCCGACTCCTCGGGGGCTGGCTGATGTCTCTGACGCTGTCGATGTCGCTTGCCTGCGGCTCTCGCGGCTCGGCAAGCCTCGGTTCGGACGGGAGCGGTCCGGGGGGAACTCCGGATGGTGCGGGCGACGGCGGCGCCGGACCAGGCGGCTCGCCAGACGGTGGCGACTCGAAGGGCGGCGGCGGCGGCCCCGGCAGTGGATGCCCCGCAGCGTGCGGTCCCGGGACGGTCTGCGAGCGCTATGGTCAACCCACCTGCCTCGACCCAACCTGGGCGCAGTGGCCGATGCCGAATGCTCAGATCGAAGTGGCGGAGGGCGCCCCGACCTTGCAGAGCTACACCGACAATGGCGACGGCACGGTGACCGACGACGTGACCAAGCTCGTCTGGGAGCAGTTGACGCCATCCTCCGACTTCACCCAGGCAGCGGCCCTGGCGTATTGTGCTGGGTTGGATCTCGGCGGCTACCAAGATTGGCGATTGCCGGCGGTCATGGAGCTCGTCTCGATCGTCGACACCGGCACCTACAACCCGAGCATCGACTCGACGATGTTTCCCGGCACTCCGGCGGTGGGATTCTACTGGTCATCCACGGTGTTCGCGGGCCTTGCGGGCGACATGTGGGGTGTCTACTTCAACAATGGCTACATGGACTACAACGACACATCGCTCTTGTACTCCGTTCGATGCGTGCGTTGAGGCGTCCTCGGTCCCACCTGGTCGGTGTCGCGGTCCTCGCGGGCGGGCTCCTCGTCGCGGCCACGGGGCGCGCCTCTGCACCAGCCGGTCGCTACAAGATCGCGGCTGGCGTGGTCTATGACACCAAGACGAATCTGACCTGGCAGCAGGCGATCTCGGCGGATCTCTACACGCAGGTCGAGGCAGTGAGCTATTGCAAGGCCCTGCAACTGAACGGCGCCCCCTGGCGTCTACCGACAATGAGGGAGATCCTCACGATCGTGGACCTGTCGGTGGCCCCGCCCGGTCCAACCATCGACACCACCGCGTTCCCGGACACGCCCGGCCAGTTTTTCTGGTCGTCCACCCTGTACAGCGGCACCCCCGGCAGCGCCTGGTCAGCGCACTTCTATTACGGGTTCGCGTACGGAAACATGATGTCCGATTCGAGCTACGCGCGTTGCGTGTACTCGGGACGCCCCGCCGAGCTCCCGCCATAGGGCCCAGGCTCAGGGGTCATCCAGAACCATGAATGCAAACAGTGAGTACCCGTTCTGGTTGCCTCTTTGCGTGCCGTTCATTCGCACATACCGCGCGGTCGTCTTGGGGAAGGTCACGTCGGTGACGGAGTACGAGGCCCCGGTGGTCGTGGTGTAGACATCCGTCCAGGCGGTGGAGTCGGGGGACACCTGGATCTTGAACGACTTCCCATAATTCGAGTACCACTTGAGAATCACGCGGTCGATTTCCTTCGCCGCGCCGAGATCAACCATGATCCACTGCGGGTCGCTGGCCGCGCTTTCCCAGCGGGTGTTGGTGTAGTTCTGATA
>Ga0066788_10000130_pt1 | contig 14235 bp, 10 predicted proteins | sample OrgsoiDNA2013048_FD_70943 | JGI IMG/M metagenome (GOLD analysis project Ga0066788, IMG submission 70943) | Permafrost soil microbial communities from the Arctic, to analyse light accelerated degradation of dissolved organic matter (DOM) -... | ecosystem: Environmental > Terrestrial > Soil >... | reverse complement strand
CCAGCAGACGACCAGCGAGCCCGACGGGATGACGCCCGGGATCCCGAGCGGCTTCCCGCCAGCCGGGCGCGCGGACGGCATCTACCTCAAGGGGCAGAGCTGCCGGCCAGGGAGCGCCCCCATCAACTGGCCCCCGTCGCTGCTCGCCACGCTGCTGGCCCACGAGCTCGGCCACTACCTGGGCCTCTTCCACAGCGTCGAGGCCGACGGGACCCTCGATCAGCTCGCCGACACCGACGCGAACAATCTGATGTACTACGACCCGCTCACGCTCTCGGCCCCGGCCTTCTCGGCGAGCCAGTTCCGGGTGATGCGCCGCCACCCCGCGATCCGGTGGAGCCCATCCGATTGACTCCAGCCCGAGCGGGGACCGGACCTCCGGCGAGCTCCGTTCAGCCCAGCTCGTCCACCGAACAGTAGTGGCCGATCAACTCGAGGAGCTCCGGCTGCCGCTCACGATGAAATTGCTCGACGAGCGCCTGCTTGGCCTCCGCGACCCGGGCGGCGCTCTCTCCGAGCAATCGGATCAGCAGGCCTCGCACCTGCGCGTCCTGCTCCTGGGGCAGCCACGAGATCGCCGTCGCCAGGAGATCGCCGGAGAGATCCCCGCCGGCGGCCTCGACTCGCTCGGCCAGGCTGGCCACGATCGCACGCCGGACCCGCGGATCGGGCTCGCGCCGCAGCCAGGCCGTGAGCCGCGCCTCGTCGGCCGACCCCTCGGCGCGACGATAGGCCCCGGCCGCGTGGGCTCGCACCAGGGGCGAGGGATCGTCGGCGTAGCGCTCGATGGCGGGGAGCAGCTTCTCGTCCCCCGAGTTGCCGACGGCGTCGAGATCGGTCATGAGCTCGTCCGACGGAGGCCCCGCGCGCAGCCGGGCGCCCAGCGCCTCGCGCACCTTGGCCGCCAGCTCCGGGTTGCTGGTTGCGGTGTTGCGGTCGAGCGTACCGAGCGCCAGGAGGGCGCTGCGAGACACATCCTGCGCCTCGGCGTCACCACCGCGCGCGCGCGCCTGCGCCGCCAGCGCGTCGACTGCCTCCCGCGATGGGTGCGGCACATCTGCGAGAGCGGCCGCGGCCCGCATCCGGTCGACGCTGCTCAGCCGGCGATCGCCGACCCCCTCGGCGAGCGCTCGCTCCGCCTGCGCGGTCCCCGTGCGCTCGAGGGCGAGGACCAGCGCCGCGTGCAGCTTGGGCTCGATCGAGCCGTCGCGCAGCGCCCCCATCAGCTCGGCGATCGCGCCCGGCCTCTGGATCAGGTAGCCGGCCAGGGTGGCTACCGCGTCGTGGAGGCCCCCTTTTCCCGACCCCAGGCGCCGCTGAAAGTCGGCCAGCGCGCCCCTGAGATCCAGGGCCGTCAGCGACTCGTCCGGCACCTTCGGCTGGGGCGGCCCCTCCTCGGCCTGCAGACCGGAGCGAAAGACGAAGCGCTCGGTCGCGAGGCCCACCAGGCGCGCGAGGGGAGGGCTGTCGATCCGCCCGAGCTCGATCGAGCCGCGAACGTCCACCAGCGGGCGCTCCCCGAGCGAGACCTTCACGTGGTCCTGGCTCGACAGAGCCGTGAGCCAGCCTCCCGCACGGTCGAGGGTGGCGCGGGCCTGTGAGCTCACGATCTCCGCGCTCGGCCCTGCGAGCTTCGGGCCGGGCGACGGGAGGTGAAATGCGAAGTAGCGGATCCGGCGCCGGGAGATCACGGCCCCGCTCTGCCCGCTGCTGGGCGTCTCCAGGTGGTAGTGCCCCTCATAGCTTCCCACGGGGTCTTCCTGGCGCGCTGTCCACTGCCGCACCGGGACCACCGGGAGCACCATCTCCATGGAACGAATCAGCGCCTCGAGCTGGCTGCGGGCCAGCGCCTCTGACCCGGGCGGGAAGGAGATCCCCGCGAAGCCCATCCTTTTGAAGCGACAGTCGCGCCCGATCTCGATCAGAAAGGGCTCGGACAACGCCGCCCGCAGCGTCAGCGTCAGCGTCAACGGAGTCGGCGGCGGGCGTTGCTCGAGCGTCAGCTCGTCGAGAGCGGCCGCCACCAGCCACCCCGCGCCCCGTCTCGCCAGGACGCGCCAGTGCAGCACCGCGCCCAGCTCGCGGTGCTGGCTGGTGGCCGCGGCCACGGAGTCAGTGACGTCGTGCAGGCGAAAGGCCAGCTCATCGCCAGCCTGGAGACGACATTCGAGGATCTCGGGAGCGGCCTGAGCGACAGGCGGCCGCCGGTGAGATCGGCGCAGCAGGACGAGCCCCCAGAATCCCAGAGCCGCGAGGCCCAGCAGGATCCCCGTTCGTACCTTCACCCAAGATCGCATCGAAGATCGCATCGCAAGGCGCGAGCCAACGCGGGCTACTGAAGAGACGACGAGTAGTTCCGATGCAGGAGGCTCAGCTGGTAGCCGAAGCCGTTGAAGGAAGCGATCGTGTAGCTCTCGACGGTGTTCCACTTGAAGCAGGGGTACTTGATCTTAACGCCCGCGATCTTCTTCTTGCAGATATCGGGCTCCTGCGCCTCGAGGAGCAGCCGAAAGTCGATGTCGAGGGTGCTGATGGCGATATCCGCCTGGACGGCGACTGACATGTCCAGCGTGAGCGGGCTGGTGTTGGTGACGTTGAGTCGGAGGGTGGCCGAGCCGCCGTCCTGCGAGAGGCGGTTCACCCCCACCACGGTGGCGTCGCACACGATGCTGGCGCGAAATCCCGCATCGCCGAGCGTTGCGCTCGCGCTTGCGTCCAGCTCCGCGTAAGGGCGCACCGCCGGCGTGAGCGAGGTGGAGGTGAGCGTCATGGACATGTCGATTCCGGCGCTGCCGCTCACGCAGAAGGAGACCTCGACCGGCACGATCAAGGCCGCGAAGATGTAGTGTTGACAGTATTCCTTCGAGAAGTTGATGTCCTTGTCGTAGGTGATGGAGTCGGCGCTCCTGCTGTAAGCGAAGAGCTTGCTTCCCGTCATCTTGATCCCGGCATCGAGTGATGCGGAGGCGGGCGTGACGTTGGCCGATGCGGTGGCCCAGGCCTCGAACGCCGTGAACCTGCCGAACAGGCCGTCGATCCCCAGGCTGATGTTCTCGTCGGCGGTGGCCCCGGCCAGGTCGAGATCGTTGTGGCTGTAGGCGCTGAGGTTCGCCTGGATCGCGTCCTTGGAGCCCCAGCTCACGCCATAGTCCTTGTCGGCGCTGTACGAGTTGGCAAACGACGGCGGGGCCGATGCGATCACCAGGCGGATGGGAAACACCCTGCAGTTGTCGAGGCGCCCGTCGGCACCGGCCGACAGCGGATCACCGTGCTCCTCGAAGGGCACCGAGGCGCAGACCCGGATCAGGAAATTGTCCACGCCGGTCCAGGGACCACCCGGGGCCAGCAGGGCTCGCGTCTCGGCCGGCAACATCATGTTGGTGTTGGAGGTGATGGTTTGACCCGGCCGGAGCGTGCTCATCGGCGACACCATCGAGTCGGCGTTCACTGCCAGGGGCTGCCATCCCACACTGGTGTTGTCCGGTTGCGCCAGCACCTCATAGGTGAGACTGACCGGCGCGGGGAGCTGGCCGGCATTGGCGTCGGCGTCGCTCTGCCCGAAGGCGCGCACATCTGCCTTGATGGAGAGCGCGCCGCGGGGGGTCTCGGTCTGCCCGGGTGTCACGTCGGGACCTTGCGCCTGGGGATAGGCCACCACCACCGACGTGCTGGGCTCGGCGGCGGTGAGCGCGATGTTGAGCCCGGGGGTCGGTTTCACCAGCAGGTCGACGGCGCAGCCGGCCACCTGGCTGTCGGTGTCGGGATCGTACCTGTGGCACTTCTGGTTGATGGGGTTGTTCTGGTCGCGCTGGTTGAAGACCAGGATCTTCTCCGTCGCATCCTGACCCGTGGTGTTCTCCACGAGATCGACGATCAACTGGAAGTTGAAGGTGCGCTCGGGGCCGCCGTCCAGGCACTCGGGTGGCACCACGGCGTTGAACTGAGTGAACTGCTCGGTGCCGTCGCCGCGCAGGTGAATCTCGGCGCCCTGCAGGATGCAGCTCTTCAGGTTCTGGAGATCGTCATCGGTCGCCCCGTCGGCCGGCTTCTCCATGAGGCCCAGGGTCACCAGCACATCCTTTTCGACTCCCAGGCTGGTGGCGCCGAAGGTCACCTGGAGGGGATGGTTGACGTAGACCGCCGCGCCCGAGGGGCGATCGGTGGTGAGGCTCGAAACGTAGGACTTGATGACGCCGACGCTGGCTCCGCCGTCTGCCGTCGTGGTGGCGGGGAGGCACTGCTGACCGCTCAAGCTGGTCCCCGGTCCACACGTGGTGTCGTCGCAGGCCGCCAACAACGTTCCGAACGAGGAAGCGACGACGAGCAACGGAACGAGCTGATATAGAGACATGTGATCCTCCCACCCGACACTATGAACCGCGGGTATGAGAACACGGCGACGCGCTTCTGCGCAACACGATATTCTCGCGAACAATTCGCGGACGCTGACAACGGAGGCCACCTTGAGTCGACACCTCGACACCCCTGGCTCCCAACCACCCACGCCCGCCAGGCCCGCGGTGTGCCGTGATTCGCGAGCGCCCTCCCGGCCGCCAGCGCCCGAGTCCTCGATGGTGGCCCTCGGCGTGATCTATGGCTACGCCGTGACCGCAATGATGATGGCGGCTTGTGGTGCGTCAGCCGGCGCACGCCCCGACGATGCGTCTGGGGCCGCGCACGACGGGCCCGCCGCGACTGGCGTGGATGGTGTCGGGACGGGCGCTGATCTCGGCGTGGGGGCGGCGCCCGACGCCGCGAGCGTCGCCGATGCGGGAGTCGGCCCTTCGCTGATGCCAGACACCGGGGAAGACACGCCATCACCCGTCGATGTCGGGTCCGACGACCTCGCACCTTCGGGCCTCCACCCCGATGCCGTGGCCGACGCACGGGCCGAGGGAGGATCGGAGGCAGTCGTCGGCGATGCGTCCGCGTTGGCCGACCATGGCGCCGGCGATACCGGATCGTCGACCGCCACCTGCTCGATGTGCACGTCGTATGGGACGCCCATGACGTTGGGACGGGTGACCCTGGCTGGCCTGAACAACATGTCAGGCATGGGGGTGAGCCGGCGCAACCCCGGGGTCTTGTATGTTCACAATGATCTGACCCGCGCGGAGTTTTTCGCGCTGAATGAGTCCGCCGCTCTGCTGGCCACATTCACCTTCCCGGCGACCACGGTGGTCGACATGGAGGACATGGCCGTGGGGCACTGCCCGGCCGGCAGTTGCGTCTACCTCGCGGATACCGGCGACAACAACGTCACGCGCACCAGCTACGCCATCGTGCGAACGCCCGAGCCCGAGGTCGTCGCCTCGACCCAGGCGCCCGCGGCCCCCCCGACCACGACGGTGTTGGCGGAGAAGCTGTCCTTCTCGTTTCCCGATGGCTCACACAACACCGAGTCCCTGCTGGTGGATCCCGGTTCGGACACCCTCTACGTGATCACGAAGGTCACCTCCATCCCCAGCACCGTCTATCGGCTGCCCGCGATCTTTGGCGGCCCTCCGATGGTGGCCCAGAAGGTCGTCACCCTCACGGTGCCCATGCCGGCCGACGGCCCCGCGACGGGAGCCAGCGCCCAGCCCTGCGGCGCCGGCTTTCTGCTGCGCACGAATACCATCCTCTACGAATTCCGGCTGCCCGCCGGATCTCCCTTCGAGGCGGCCTTCTCGGTGGCCCCCCTGTCCGTGCCTCTGGCCGTCGAGACCAAGGGTGAAGCGGTCGCCTATCGCCTGGACGGAGCGGGATACTTCACCACCGGCGAAGGAACGATGCAGCCAATCAGCCAGGTCGGCTGCCGCTAACGCGCCTTCGGCGCTCGCGGGGAGGGGCGGCCCCTCCCCGCGGCCCCCTCCCGACGGATCCGTAGGCCGTCGCGCCCGGTGCGGCAGAGCCGCACCTCCGGGTGCTGAAAAAGCTACCGCCGTCGCCGTCCGGAAAACTCGCCTCATTCGTTAACGCCGTGACCGCGATGGCGAGTGACGAGACGACGATGAAGATCCGCGCCAGCACCGTCACGAACCGCCCTGGCCTCATCGCACCCCCGACAAGCACGATCCTTGTACTACCAGCGGGTGTCGAACGCCAGCGTCCCATAGAATGGCAGGAGCGGCGGTTGGCCACTCGTGTCGCGCACCTCGCCGATCCGCAAGATGATGTCGTGGCGTCCGAACGAGACTCCCCCCTGCAGACCGGCGCGGGCGTTGCCGCCGGGATTCGTGTACCAACCATCCCGTGCGCCCGGATAGACGGTCGAACGGTAGAGGTCGCTGTTGGAGACGTGAGTGGTCATGGCCCAGTCGAACCCGAGCTCGGCGGCGACGAACCAGCGCGGGGCGTAGTATCCGCCGACCACGCCGAGATCGGCGCCGAGGTCGGTCATGCGGCCGATATCGTTTTTCGTCCCGCGCACCGTCGGAGCGACGCTTGCCGCCAGCTTCCACCGCCGGGCCCCTACGATTGGCACGAGGGCGCCCACCCGCAGCTGGTAGTCGGACAGGTCCAGGCCGGCCCACGGCAAGGTGAAGTCACCCGTCAGCACGAGCTGGCGATCCAGGAACGGAACCACGCGAGAATATCCGGCGCCAGCCACGAAGCCGTACTCGGCGCCGGACCGGACGTGCACCACGTTCGACGCCTGGTCGAGCGCCCCCAGATTGACCTCTTGCGCCTGCGCGCTCAACGGCACGAGCAGGCCCAGCACCAGCACCGGCACCGCCATCGCCCTCGCCACACTCGGGCACTTCATGGCGTCACCCCCGTGAAGCCGATCTGCCGGAAGTACTCGCGGGTGTGCGTCAGGTACTCATCGGGGCGTTCCCACACCATCTCGTGACCCACGTTGGCCATGGTCACGAGATCGGCGTCGGGGTAGCTCCGGGCCAGCTCCTGCTGACTCTCGAGCGTCGCGGCGGTGTTGAGATCGCCGCGCAGGAAGAGGACCTTGTGCTGGAAGGCGGCCAGGTGCGTGGTCCAGTCGAAGCCCTGGTCCTCGGCGATGCTGGGCAGCTTGGCAGCGACCACGGCGCCGAGGCGCCAGAAGGGTGTGGGGTTCTTCGGATCGTGGTGCTCGGACGGCCAGCCCGCGAAGGACAGCACGGCGCTCAGGTAGTCGGCGCGCGCGTGGTCGGACGGGGACATGAACTGCCTCGACCAGGTGCCGTCATTGAGCTGCTCTCCGGTCAGGTCGATGGAGCCGGTGATCCGCTTCAGGAACGCGTCGAGCTGCTTCTTGGTGAAGGCGCCGGGCTCGCTCAGGATCGCACCCCGGACGCGGCCGCCATAGTCGTTGTATTCGTTGATGAACCAGGTGGCGTACATGGCCCCCCAGGAGTGGCCGATGAACACCAGCGGTTGCTCGGGCGACGTGGTGTAGTGCTCTATCACCAGGCGCAGATCTTCGAGGTAAAGCGGGAACGTGTAGATGCTGGCGTCGTGGCGCTCGGACAGCCCCGTGCCACGCTGATCCCAGAACACCACGCGGTAGCCGTCGCCCGCCAGGGCCTTCAGCGGCAGCAGGCTCCGGTAATCGACGCCGGGCCCGCCGTGAAGAACCATCACGATCGGCGCGTTGGGATTCCCGAACGCTTCAGCGTGCAGCAGAGTGCCCGCCACCGCGATCTGGGGCAACGAGGGATCTTCGGCCACGGTCCTCGGGACGAGATTGCCCGACTCGCCAGGATCGAGGCATCCGCCCGCTCCCAGCGCGAGGAGCGTAATCAACCAGGAAACGGACGGGGACAGAGGGGATCTTATGCTCTCGGCTCGCATGGCTCGCATGGCGGGTCCTCCACGGATGGTTTGGGTTGGAGCTCGTTCCAACGGAACCAGCCACTGAGCAGAGGTCATGCCAGTCAGATTGCCAGTCGGATTGCCACCGGGTCGCCAGTCAGATCAGCGCACTCTTGCCCTTATCGAACGAGGACTGGCGGACAGGTGTCTGGCTCGGACGGACACCTGTCCGCCGTCAGCGTCGATCGTGCGGACAGTTAGATGATGATGAGCTTGCAGCCGTACAGGACCTGCACGTTCTTCAGCGTCCCCTTCATCAGGTAGTCGCACGTGGTCCCCGAGAAGGTGATCGACGTCATTCCGGGATCGAAGTGCCACCCGTTGGGATCGTCCTTCGGGCTTGAAACGCCATCCACCGTGACCGTCACCTTCGTCATGTCCGACTTGGGATCTGGAGTGCCGAGCGGATACGTGCACATTCCCATCGCGATGGTCTGAATTCTGTTGAGGGACGTGACCAGATCATCGGTCGTGAAGATTGAGTAGTACTGGGTCGTCCCGCCAGCCAACGGATAGCCGCCGTTCATGGCCATGCTGTTGAGGGTCATATCAGCCGTCCCGCCCTCGGTGGCGATTCCGATGACGAACGTCGAGAATCCCAGGTTCCTGACCGTGGTGACCGAGTCGATGGCCGCCATGGTGTCGTCGACGGCGGTGTCCGCCGAACCCTCTACACAGTTTGGCTCACCGTCGGTGGCCAGCAGCACGAACTTCGGATTCTTGTCCGTGACTCCCAGCGTGGTCAGGTAATCCCCGGCGGACAGCTCGGCGGCCCGAGTGGGAGTCCTGCTGGCGGGCAGGTTCGCTGGATCCGCGATCGCCGCGGCAATAGCCGCGGCGTTCTTGAGCCCCGGGGCCACGGTCGCTCCCGGCGTGATTCCACACATCGCGTCGTTCGCGAAGAGCTTCAGTCCCCAGCGGATGCTTTTCTCCGTCCTCGAGACGACCTGATTGATGGCCGCCGTGACCTGCGACCACTTGCTCACGCAGGTGGGATCGAAGCGACAGTCGTACCCGTCCACGCTCTCGTACATCGACCCCGAACGATCGAGCAAGATCAGGAGATCGGGCGGTGGTGCCGTGACCGTGAATGGCTGATTTTGACAGTTTGCGTCCACCGAGGGACCGCTGTCGATGCCAGCCTCGGAGGCCACGTACGCGCGCGAGGCGTCCGACGAGAAGTCGCCAGCAAGACCGCCGGTGCCGCCATTGCCGCTTCTGCCGGACACGGTGGCCAACCTACATCCTCCGGACGACAAGGAGAGAGCGACGATCCCCGGAACGATCAGGCTGAGACAATGCATGCCGACCTCCCTCTGAGAGCGGGGCTCAATATACACATTTTTCCCGTACGGCGGCGGATCTCTAGGTGGGGAAGCGGCTCTCTGTCGCTCGTGAGCTGCCCGTCTCCGGCATGAAGACATACAGAATGGCGAACGCCGCCGAGGCCACGGCCGCGAGGAACAGGAAGCCGGCCCGAGCACCCAGGTGGTGGACGATACTCCCGGCAATCCCCTGACTGAGCGCCGCGCCGATGCCGACGGCCGTGGTGATGGCCCCGAGCGTGAGGTTGAAACGGCCCGTGCCTCGCGTCAGATCTGCGATCACCAGGACCGACACCACGCCGAAGATTCCGGCCCCGATCCCGTCGAGGATCTGGATGGCCACGAGCAGCGCCGTGTTGGACGTGAGGGTGTAGAGCACGCCCCGCACGGGCAGCGCTCCGAACGCGATGAGCAGCAACGGCTTTCGACCCCAGGTCCCGGCGCTGCGACCCGACCAGGATGCGAGCCCGGTGATGACGAGCTGGGTGGTCACCACGCACGCTGACATGAAGAGCATCGAGCTTCGCCCTTGGCCTCTCGCCAGGAGCTCGCCGAGCAGCGGCAACATCGCGGCGTTGGCAAAGTGAAACATCACGGCGCAAATCAGGAAAATGACCAGCCGCCTGTCCTTCAAGAGCACCCCGACGCTCTCCGCCTGGCCGGTCTGCTCACCGGCGGACTCTTCACCGGCGGATTTGCCACGGGCCACCTGGTGGTCGATCTCTTCGGGTCGGATCCGAAGCAGCATCAGGATGGTCGGTACCGCCAGCACGACGACAAAGAAGAAGACGCTCCGGTTCGAGAGGAAGTAGCCGAGGAGACCCATCGAGACCGCCGCGGTCACGTTGCCCGCCGAGTTGAACGTCTGATTGCGACCCTGGCGGGCGTCGAACCCAGCGCGCCCGACGATGCCCAGGGACATCGCGCAGATGGCCGGAATGAACACGCTCGAGGTACCGCCGATCAGCACCTGGGCGGCCAGCACGGGCCAGAAGGAGGGAAGCAGGGCCGTGAGCAGCGCTCCGGCGGCCACCGCGGCCACAGCTGCGCCGACCAGCGCTCGCTTGGCCCGGAGCGAGTCGACGACGCCGCCTGCCGGAGTCTGCGCGAGGATTCCGGCGATGCCGCCGACCATGAGGGCCAGCCCGACCCGCTCCTCGTTCCAGTGGTAGCCGGCCAGGTAGATCGCGAGGAATGGCCCGACCCCGGTCTGGACGTCGGCCAGGAAAAAATTGAGCCCGTCGAGCGCCCGCAGCGTCTGCCGCGAAGGCCGGGACCCGGTCCCGGAGCGCGCGGGCCGAAGGGGACGAGATGCGCTGTCCTCGGAGTCGAGCTCCCTGCTCATGAGGGTGAGGTCCGATACCGGCAATGGTTGCGCGTCCCCGGCCGGGACCCGCAGTCTTTTCGGCGCGGCGCCGTCGACAGGACTGAACCCTCTGGCCTCGGACATGGCTCGACAAATGCTTTGACTGGCCGCAGGGGGATGCACCGACGCGTGCGCCCGGGAGCCCCAAACACGCTCATCACCGAGCGAAAGGAACTTGAACCATGAAAGCACTCGTTTATCACGGCCCGGGCAAGCGAGCCTGGGAGGACAAATCGAAACCCACCATCCAGGAGGCCTCCGATGCTGTCGTCAAGATAGCCAGGACCACCATTTGCGGCACCGATCTGCACATCATGAAGGGCGATGTCCCCACGGTGACCGAGGGCCGAATCCTGGGCCACGAGGGCGTCGGCATCGTCGATGAGGTCGGCGCCGCCGTCTCGACCTTCAAGAAGGGCGATCGCGTCGTCATCTCCTGCATCACGTCCTGCGCCAAGTGTGACGCCTGCAAGAGGGGGATGTACTCGCACTGCGCCACCGGCGGCTGGATCCTGGGCAACACCATCGACGGAACGCAGGCCGAATACGTGCGGATCCCGTACGCCGACACCAGCCTGTACCACGTCCCCAAGGGGGCGGACGAGGACGCGCTGGCGATGTTGAGTGACATCCTGCCCACGGGCTTCGAGTGCGGTGTCCTCTCCGGGGCTGTCAAGCCCGGAGACCTGGTCGCGATCGTGGGAGCCGGCCCGGTGGGGCTCGCTGCCCTGCTCACCGCTCAGCTCTACTCGCCGGCCGAGATCATTATGATCGATCTCGACGGCAATCGCCTCGAGGTGGCCAAGACGTTGGGCGCCACCCAGTGCATCAACAGCTCCGACGGCAAGGCCGTGGACCGGGTGCTGGCGCTGACGGACAAGAAGGGCGTCGACGTGGCCATCGAAGCGGTGGGCATCCCGGCCACCTTCGGGATGTGCCAGGACATCGTGGCGGCGGGTGGCCACATCGCCAACATCGGGGTTCACGGCAAGAGCGTCGAGCTCAAGCTGGAGAAGCTGTGGGACCGCAACATCACCATCACCACCCGACTCGTCGATACGGTGACGACACCCATGCTCCTCAAGAGTGTCATGGCGCGCAGACTCGAGCCGCGTAAGCTCATCACGCACGAGTTCAAGCTGGACGATCTGATGAAGGCGTACGACACGTTCGGGGATGCCGCCAAGACCAAGGCGCTGAAGGTCATCATCCGGTCCGTGTGAGCTCCGGTGAGAACGCCTGAGCCTCGCGTCGCCAGCGCGAAAATTTTGCGCAGCCGACAACCGGCCCGCGCATATTTTGCACCACGCTAGAAAACAGCGTGGTGTCGGACGATAATGCGCACGATGGGTTAGAACAAGCCGATCCGGTCGCCTATGCTGAGCGCGAGTTCAGGTTGATGACCAGAGCACGCGCTGAGCAGTCCGCGAGGGCGAGGTGGCTGCTCACCCACGAGGGTGCGTCGGCCCGGAGCGCGGAGCACTGTGCGATGGCAGCAGGGCGGGTGCTGGACAAGCTGAACGAGCAGCTGGTCCCGCTTCTGGGAGCTGCGGGCGTGCAAGCCCTGTTGGTACGCAGCGCGAAGCTGGCCCAGGGTGAGTTCGCTTGCCTGGGCGACCTCGCGAGCCTCGAAACGTCGGCCAGGCTGCGTGCCTGCCTGCAGGCTCTCGATCCAGGCGTCGCGATGGCCACCGCCGAGGCTCTCTTTGGAACCTTCCTGGCCCTCGTGACCACCTTCATTGGCGAGCGACTGACGCTCCAGGCGCTGAGGGCTTCCTGGCCAAACATCGAAGGTCGAGCCTCCACGGAGAACAATAAATGAGCGATCGCGTTCCGATTCGGAAGTTGTCGTCGGGAGTGCCTGGCCTTGACGAAGTGCTGGGCGGGGGCATCCCCGAGTTCTCGTTGAACCTGATCGCCGGAGGCCCCGGGAGCGGCAAGACGACGCTCGGCCATCAAATCATGTTCGCGAACGCGAGCCCCGAGCGGAAGGCCGTGTACTTCAGCATCATCGGGGAGCCACCGATCAAGATGCTGCGGTATCAGCAACAGTACGGTTTCTTCGAATCCGCGCGGGTGGGTGACGCCTCGGTGCGCTTCGTGCATCTCGGCCAGCAAGCGCTCGACGGCGGATCGGCCGCAGTGCTGGAGGCCATCCTCCAGGAGGTCGACCGATCGAATCCGGCCATCGTCGTCGTGGACTCATTTCGGTCCATGGCCCGCAGCACGCTCGCCCACGGGCCGCGGGGAGAGGCTGACCTCACCGATTTCATGCAGCGCCTGGCGATGGCGCTCACCAGCTATGAGGCGACCACCTTCCTCATCGGGGAGTACTCCGACGGCGAGCGCGACAACGCCGTCTTCACGGTGGCGGACGGCCTCGTCTGGCTTTTTCAAGCGATCGATCGCAACTCGGTCGTCCGCAAGGTGCAGGTGATCAAGATGCGTGGCCAGGGTCAAATTCCCGGCCTGCACACGGCCCGCATCACTGACGCGGGCTACAGCGTTTTCCCACGTCTGCTCAAGCCCACCGAGATACTCAACGAGCACCCCCTCACGCATCGCCTGAAGACGGGAGTAGCCGGTCTGGATGAGATGATGGGCGGCGGGATACCCACCGGGTACTCGGTGCTGGTGGCTGGGCCTTCCGGTTCGGGCAAGACGGTCCTCTCCAATCAGTTCATCGTCGAGGGCGTCAAGAACGGGGAGAACGGAATCGTGGCCATCTTCGAGAAGCGCCCCAACGACTATCTGCAGACCACGCCGCGAGGCGAGGAGTTCGCGAAGCTCGTCCGCGAGAAGAAGCTGGAGGTTCTCTACCTGCGCCCGCTCGATCTCTCGATCGACGAGACCTTGCTCGAGCTTCAGAATGCCATCACGCGTCTGGGCGCCAAGCGAGCGGTCATCGATTCACTCTCGGGCCTGGAGCTGGCCCTGGCGCCCACGTTCCGCGCGGACTTTCGCGAGTCGCTGTACCGGATGATGGGCGCCATGACGGGGCTGGGAGTCACCGTGATGGCCACCGTCGAGCTGGCCGATTCGTACGTGGACCTTCGATTCAGCCCTCATGGCATCGCGTTCCTGACCGATGCCATCCTCATCCAGCGCTACATCGAGATCGACGGGCAGCTCAAACGCGCCATGGCCGTCGTCAAGGTGCGCGCCAGCCAGCACAGCAAGGATCTGCGAGAATACGAGATCACGCCGGAGGGCGGGATCGTCCTGGGCCAGGGCCTGAAGGGGTACGACGGTCTTCTCACGGGCACGCCCTACTCGGGTCGCGAGCGCAAGGACCGATGATCGAGTCGGACTTTCGCATCTTTGAAACGGTCGGGGCCCTGGTGGTCGTCCTCGACGAAGATGACCGCATCGTCTTCTGGAACCAACCCTGTTCCGATCTGACCGGGTATTCCCTGGCCGAGGTCGATGGCCGGCAGTTCTGGGAGTTCCTCCTTCCGCCTGAGGAGATCGAGGCGGTCAAGGCCGCCCTCGGGACGAAACGGACGGGGCCGCGTCCGATCCGGGTTGCCAGCCACTGGATCACCAAGGCCGGTGACCGGCGCTGGATCGCCTGGTCGCACACCATGGCCACGGGTCCCTATGGATACCCCCGCTATTTCATCAAGACCGGAATGGACGAGACGGAGCGCAAGCAGGCTGAAGAACGGCTGGCGGGCGAGATGACCTATCGCGCCACGCTGGCCACTGAAAATGCGCGCCTGCTGGCCGAGGCTCAACGATTCACCCACGACC
>Ga0066788_10000128_pt1 | contig 14298 bp, 10 predicted proteins | sample OrgsoiDNA2013048_FD_70943 | JGI IMG/M metagenome (GOLD analysis project Ga0066788, IMG submission 70943) | Permafrost soil microbial communities from the Arctic, to analyse light accelerated degradation of dissolved organic matter (DOM) -... | ecosystem: Environmental > Terrestrial > Soil >... | reverse complement strand
CCCAGGCCGGCCAGCCAGACGGCGATCTCGTCAACCGGCAGGATGCGATCGGGGTGGGCCAGCGCGATGGCGGCCTCGGGCATGTTCGGCGCCAGCGCCCCCTCGGGCGATTGCACCACGGCGAAGCCCCCCTGGCGCTTGACGGCGAGCAGCCCCTGCGCCCCATCGGCGTTCGCGCCGGTGAGGATGATCCCTCCCAGCCGATCTCCGTAGGCATCGGCCGCGGACTCGAACAGGACGTCGATGGCCGGACGCGAGTAGTGGATCGGATCGTCCGCCGACAGCGCGAAGGTGCGGCTCCGTTCGATGAGCAGATGATACCCGGGCGGCGCCACGTAGACGGTTCCCGCCGTCACTGGCTCCTTGTCCTCCACCTCCTTGACCGGCAGCGCCGTCTTCACCCCCAGCACCTCGGCCAGGTGACTGGGCTTGCTGGGCGGCAGGTGAACCACGATCGCCACGGCGAACGCACAGTCCGCGGGCAGCGCCGGCAGGAGGACCGACAAAGCCTCCAGGGCCCCGGCGGAGCCTCCGATCACGATCGTTTCGATGAGCTCGAGCTTGGTCGACATCCCGTCACAGGCGCTGGTAGAGGCGTTGCTCGGGCACCACGGCGCGGAACAGGGGCGCGTGGATCGAAAATCTCAAGGTCTCCCGGCTGCCCAGCCCCAGGAAGCCCCGGTGGCAGATCGAATCACGGAGGACCCCGATGGCGCGTTCCTGCAACTGCTGATCGAAGTAGATGAGCACGTTCCGGCAGGAGACCAGCTGCACCTCGGCAAAGGCGCTGTCGGTGGCCAGGCTGTGATCCGAAAAAAGGATGGACTTCTTGAGGCGGCGGTCGAGCAAGGCCGACGAATATCGGGCGGTGTAGTAGTCGGAGAGCGATCCCTTTCCGCCCGCCTCCAGGTAGCTCTGGCTGAAGCGCGGGAATCGCCCGATGTCGAAGACACCGTCCTGGGCGCTCCGCAGCGATTCGGGGCTGATGTCGGTCGCGTAGATCAGCGTCCGATCGAGGAGGCCCGCCTCGGACAGCAGGATCGCGAGGGAGTAAGCCTCCTCGCCGGTGGCGCAGCCCGCCACCCAGACCTTCAAGGAGGGATAGGTCTCGAGGTACGGGAAGACCTGGTCGCGGATGGCGCGAAAATAGGCCGGGTCTCGGAAGAAGTCGCTCACCTGCACGGTCAGGTAGCGGAGCAGCTCCGTGAACATCTTGGGGTCCGCCACCAGCCCCTCTTCCAGGGACGAGATGCTGGCGTAGCGGAAGCGCGGCAGCGCGGCCATCACCCGGCGCTTCAGCGAGGCGGGCGCGTAGCTGCGAAAATCGTAGTGGTAGCGGTGAAAGACGGCCTCGAGCAGCCGCTCGAGCTCCCGATCGCTGTCGGCCGCGTCGATCATTTCGGCATCCACACCCTCGCCAGCGAGAGCAGCTTGTCGACGTCGAGGGGCTTGGCGATATAGTCATTGGCCCCGGCCGCCAGGCATTGATCGCGATCGTCCTGCATGGCCTTGGCCGTGAGCGCGATGATCGGCAGCGTCGCATAGGCCGGCATCTGCCGGATCCTGCGGGTGGCCTCCAGTCCGTCCATCTCCGGCATCATGATATCCATCAGCACCAGATCGACACCGGGCTTGGCCTGCAGATGCTCGAGGGCCTCGCGGCCGTTGCGTGCGATCTCGACCCTGGCGCCTCTCGGCTCGAAGACGCTGGTGAGCGCGAAGATGTTGCGCACGTCGTCCTCCACGATCAGCACCCGCTTGCCCTCGAGGATGGCCTCTCGATGCCTCGCGTCCGCGAGCATCCGCTGACGGTCGGCCGGCAACTCGGACTCCACCTGGTGCAGGAACAGCGTCACCTCGTCGAGCAGGCGCTCCGGCGAGCGGGCACCCTTGATGATGATGGAGTGCGAGAGCTTGCGCAGCTTCTGCTCCTCGGCGCGCGAGAGCGACCGGCCGGTGTAGACGATCACCGGCGGAAACGCGTACCGTTCGGTCTTCGACATCTCCTCGAGCAGGTCGAGGCCGCTGCGATCGGGCAGCGACAGGTCGAGCACCATGCAGTCGAAGGTGGTGCTGCCGAGCTGAGCCAGGGCCTCCCCGGCGGCCCCGACCGCCACCGTCTCGACGTTGCGGCCCGCCAGCAGCTGACAGGTGCTCTCGCGCGCAACCGGATCGTCCTCGACCACCAGGATGCGGCGCAGGCGCTGCGTGAACTTGGTCTCCAGGTTCTTGAGCGCGCCGACCAGCTCCTCCCGCTTGACAGGCTTGATGTCGTAGCCGGCCGCGCCCATCTCCAGCGCCGTCTGGGTGTAGTCCGAGACCGACACCATGTGGACCGGGATGTGCCGGGTGGTCGAGCGGTGCTTGAGGGTGTCGAGCACCGATAGACCGGAGCGATCGGGGAGCCCCACGTCCAGCACGATCGCGCTTGGACGGTACCGTTCGGCCAGGGCCAGTCCCTCCTCACCGCTCGAGGCGACCACCGACTGAAAATCGAGCTCGCGGGCCAGGCCCTGGATCACCTCGGCGAACCTGGGATCGTCCTCGATGACCAGGATGATGCGGCCCTCGATTAGGGGCGACTGCGGGGGCAAATGCGGCGGCGAGGCGGGTGGGGCCGCCGCGGCGCGGGAGGACGGCGCCGCCAAGGCGGCTGGCCCAACCGGGCGGAGCACCGAGGCGGGCGCCCTGACCGTCGCCGCCGTCACGGTCCTGGCGGACGCCGGTCCCGTTGCGGCGGGCTGTTCCAACCGCTCTGGCAGGACCAGCGTGAAGGTGCTCCCCCGGCCGGGCGCGCTGTCGACCGTGAGCTCGCCGCCCAGCAGTCGTGCCAGATCGCGCGAGATGGAGAGGCCGAGCCCGGTGCCGCCGTACTTGCGGTTGGTCGTCCCGTCGGCTTGCCGGAAGGCCTCGAAGATGATCTCGTGCTGCTCGGGCGGAACGCCGATACCCGTGTCCTTGACGTCGAAGGCGATCCCGCCGGCGATCTCCTTGGCCCTGCGGACGCGCAGCGAGACCCCGCCCCGCTCGGTGAATTTGAGGGCATTCGACAGCAAGTTCTTGAGCACCTGCTGCAAGCGCGTCGAATCAGTGAAGATCATCAGCGGGACGTCGGCGTCCATGGCGGTTTGAAGCTCGATCCCCTTTTCGCGGGCCACCGGGCGAAAGACGTCGCCGAGCTCGTCGCACAGCCGGGAGAGCTTGACCTCCTCGGGGCGCACGTCCAGCTTGCCGGCCTCGATCTTCGACAGGTCGAGGATGTCGTTGATCAGGGTCAGCAGGTCATTCCCTGCGGAGTAAATCGTCCGGGCGAACTTGATCTGCTCGCCGCTCAGGTTGCCTTCCCGGTTGTCCGCCAGCAGCTTGGCCAGGATCAACGAGCTGTTGAGGGGTGTCCGCAGCTCGTGGGACATGTTGGCCAAGAACTCGGACTTGTAGGCGCTGGCGCGCTGCAGCTCGGCCTGGGCGCGGGCGAGGTGGTCCCGCTGGCGCTCCAGGGCCCGGGTGTGCTCTTCCAGGCTGGAGTTGATTTGCTCGAGCTCGACCTGCTGGTTCTCCAGGCGCGCCTGCGACTCCTGCAGCGCCCGGCTCTGCTGCTCGAGCTCCTCGTTCTGGACCCTCAGCTCCTCCTGCTGGGTCTGCAGCTCCTCGGCCTGCCGCCGGGTCTCCTCGAGGGCTGCGCGGAGATCCGCCCGGTCCTTGGTCGAGCGGAGCGCCAGACCGATCGGCTCCGCCAGCCTCCTGCACAGCTCCAGGTCGTATGGCCGAACCGGCTCGAAGAAACCGAGCTCGAGCGCGCCATTCGGCGCGCCGCCCGCAGTGACCGGAACCACCACCAGGTGGCGTGCGGGGCTCCGGCCCAGACCCGAGGTGACCGGAAAAAAATCCTCGGGCACGTTCCGGGTCTCGATCACCTTGTTCTGGTGGTAGGCCTGCTCGGTGAGCCCCGCCGGGCCCGTTCCGCTCCGGTCCGCGAGGGCGCTGTCGGGGAGTGCATAGGCGCCGACCCGCCGCAGGGTCCCCCCCGCCGAAGGCGCGAAGTACACCGCGCCGATCTGCGCCTCCAGCGTATCGCCCAGAAACGCCGCGATCCTCTGGCCCAGCGGCTCGGTGACCTCGGCCCCTTGCATGTGGGTGGCCAGGTCGCTTTGTCCGGCGCGAATCCAGCCTTCGATGCGCTGAGCCAGGAAGTCGCGGGAGGACATAAGCGCCGCGGCGGAGATCAGGAAGAGCAGCAACGCCGAGCCTCCCCAGGTCACCCCCGTCACCAGCGAGGTGGCGGCATCGAGCTCCCGCGATCGCGTCTCGAGGAGCGTTCGCTCGCTGTCGCGCATCTCCGCGACGGTGGCGCGGATCCGGTCCATGGCCCGTTTCCCGCGATCGGTGCGGACGATCTCCAGGGCGCCTTCCTGGTGGCCCGAGCGCCGAAGATCGATGGTCTGTTTCAGCTCCGCCAGCTTCTGCCGTCCGAGCCGTTCGAGGAGGTCGAGCCGGTCGAGCTCCTGGGGATTGTCCGAGACCAGCCGGCGCAGCCGGCTCAGGATCTCGTCGAGCGACGAGACGGCGGCATCGTAGGGCGCCAGGTAGGTCTCATCGCCCGTGAGCAGAAACCCCCGCTGACCCGTCTCGGCATCCCGAAAGGCGGACACCGCCGTCTCGAGCTGCCCGCCGACCTCGATGGTGTGCGCGACCAGACGGGCCCCCTCCGCCCGCTGCTGGAACGACCGGTACGAGAGGGCAGCGATGACGACGACAGCCACGATCGCGGCGCCGAAGCCGACCTGAGTCTTGCGCGGCAGGGTCGTCCGGAGAAACCCACCCTGCAGCGAATCCCGGGAGATCCGCGGACCAGCCATCGACACCATCCTGGCCTTTCTCGTCACGTCGATTCAATAGGTCGAAGTCGGGTGTCCAACAAGTACCCCGATCGTCACCCCTTGTCAGGGCGCCGTCCGAACCCATATCTTGACCAGGAGGACACCATGAACACCAGATCTGGATCGCTGGAAAAGGAGCGTCTCGAACTGGAACATCAGTACTGGCGCGCCATGCAGAACGGCGACTCCAGGACGGCCATGCGGCTGAGCGCCGATCCCTGCATCGTCAAGGGCGCGCAAGGGGTCGGACAGGTGGAGGAGCTGACCCTCGACGGGAAGGCCGTCGAGCTCGAGGCGGCAGACTCCTCGACCTGGGTGCGGCTCGAAGGGCATTGGGTGTGCGCCGTCCACACCGAGGCAATCGCGGGCGATCCGTTCGGGCGCGTCCGCGGGGCCTAGTCGCGCTCTGATGGGTCGTGGAGTGAGTCGGTGAGCGGCGCGGATCTGGACTCTCTTCGCGGCGGGGGCGCCGCAGGTGAGGTGCTGCGCGCCATGGACTGGTCGCGGAACCCGCTCGGCCCCATCGCTCAGTGGCCGCTGTCGTTGCGGGCGGTCGTGCGAGCCATGCTGGGCACGCGCCAGGCGACGTGCGTCTTCTGGGGTCCTGCGCTCATCAACATCTACAACGACGGGTTCATGCCGCTCCTCGGCGAGAAGCATCCCGCCGCCATGGGGCAGCGCGCGCGGGACTGCTGGAGCGATGCCTGGCCCGTCGTGGGCACCCTCCTCGCGGACGTCGTGAGCCAGGGTAAGGCAGTGCTCTTCGAGGAGATGCTGGTCCCCATCGTGCGGCGGGGGCGCCTCGAGGACGCCTGGTGGAATTACAGCTACTCGCCGGTCTTCGGCGACGGCGGCGAGATCGCCGGCGTGCTCGTCGTCGCCACCGAGACGACGGGGGAGGTGGCCGGCCGCAAGCAGCTCGAGGCGGCGAAGCGCGACGCGGAGCTCGCGCGGCAGGAGCTCCAGGCGGTCTTCATGCAGGCGCCGTTGCCCATGGCGCTTCTCAAGGGGCCCGAGCACTGCTTCACGCTCGTCAATGACCCGTACCGAGCGTTGGTCGCCCGCGACGTGCAAGGTCGGACGCTGGCCGAGGCCTTCACCGAGGGGGAGGCCGGCTATTACCGGCCCTTCCTCGATCGCGTCTACGAGACCGGCGAGCCCGTGGCGTTGCAGGAGGCGTTCCTGCGCCTGGTCGATCCATCCGGGGCTGCCGTCGAGCGCTACATCGACGTCGGCTACCACCCCTACCGGGACGTCGCGGGGCGCGTCACCGGCGTCCTGGCCATCATTCATGACGTCACGAACAAGGTGGTCGCGCGCATCCACGAGTCGGAGCTGCGCAAGGCGGCGGAGGCGGCCAGCCGCGCCAAAGATGAATTCCTCGCGACGGTCTCCCACGAGCTGCGCAACCCCTTGAACGCGATTCTCGGCTGGTCTCGCCTCCTGGGCACCAGCCGCGAGCCGGGGCGCCTCGAGAAGGGCCTCGTCATCATCGAAAAGAACGCCCGGGCGCAGGCCAAGCTCATCGACGACATCCTCGACGTCTCGCGGATCATCTCGGGCAAGGTACTGCTCGAGCAACGACGGGTCGAGCTCGCCAACGTCATCAAGAACGCCGCCCAGGCGGTTCGGCCCGCAGCCGCCGCGAAAGGCATCGGCCTCGCGCTCGAGCTCGCGGACACGACCGTCGCGTTCGTGGCCGACGAGGATCGGCTGCAGCAGATCATCTGGAACCTGCTGTCGAACGCAGTCAAGTTCACGCCCGCGGGGGGCGAAGTACGCATCGTGGCCGCGACCAAGGACGGAGCGTCCGTCTCGATTCGTGTCGAGGATACCGGCAAGGGCATCGCGGCCGAGCTGTTGCCGTACGTGTTCGATCGCTTTCGGCAGGGGGACGCCTCGACGACCAAGCGTCATGCTGGGCTCGGCCTCGGCCTGGCCATCGTCCGCCACCTGGTCGAGCTACACGGCGGTACGGTGAGCGCTCGCAGCGCGGGCGAAGGCCGCGGTGCCGTCTTCGAGGTCGTGCTGCCCATCGCTGCCGTGGGACCCCGCGTCCCAGCGCCCGAAGTGTCGGCCCCGAGCGAGCAGGTATCGCGGCCGCGGGCCGTCACGCCGGGCTCCCTCGCGGGCGTCCATGTGCTGGTCGTGGACGACGAGGACGACGCGCGCGAATTGCTCGCGACGGTGTTGCAAGAGGCGGGGGCCTTCGTGACGGCAGCCGCCTCGGTGGCCGAGGCCCTGGCCGTCCTCGCGACGACCGCGGTCTCGGTCCTGGTCTCGGACGTCGGGATGCCGGTCGAGGACGGCTACACCTTTCTCCGGCGGCTGCGCGCCGAGGCGCCCGTCGCGCTGAGGCAGATCCCCGCGCTCGCCCTCACCGCCTATTCGCGCGCCGAGGACCGGCAGCGGGCCACGAGCGCGGGATTCCAGGAGCACGCCGCGAAGCCCATCGATCCCGATGTCCTGGTGTCGACGGTGGCGGCGCTCGTCGGTCGCTGACGCGCGCCGCCGGCGGTGGTCGATTTGCCGCGCCGCCGCGCGCTACCGGGACCGGTCGGCTTCCTGCTCGGCGCGGGCAGCGCCGATGGCCGTCTTGACGTGCTTCCTCTCCTCGGGTGGAGGCAACATCGCCTTCATGCCGAGCGACTGCAGCCAGAGCTCACGACACCAACCCTTGGTGTGATACAGGTGCTCGTCCTCTTGATCCTCGATCTCGTCGTAGGCGCTCTTCAGGGCCTTGGCCGACGCGCCCGACAGGTGCTCGGCGCACTTCCCGAGCAGCTCCCAATCCGCGTGGTCCTTGGTCTCGGCGAGGACCACAACCTCACACGCGACCAGCTCGGCGGCCGCGGGATCCCCGCCTGCCTTCGCCAGCTTCATCGCCTCGACCAACGCGCCCCCGACGTGGCGGACGACCAGGCGCCCGGGCGTCTCTCGCTTCGCGTCGATCCCCATCGCCTCGCACACCGACTCCAGCGCGGTCACATGGGTTCGGGTCTGCGCGAGATATTTCTCCCACTCCTCCTTCAGATCGGGGTTGACGACACACGTGAGAGCGGCTGTATAAACCTTCACGCCACCCTGCTCATGCTCCAGGGATTGCAACACGAGCTCTTCGACTTGTTTTGTTTTCATGGCGTCTGGTTTCAGCAATCGCCATGCCACGGGTAGCGGGTGCGGAACCGGCGATCGGCGCCGGCGTCGTTCGCATCGCTCGCCCGGTGACGGTCTTCGCGGCGTAACGTTGGTCGCAATTCGTAACGATCCGGCGTCGCCAGCAATCCCGATGACGATCCCTAACTATTGTGGTGGAGCTCGGGGCGAACGCCAGAGACCACGGCCAGGAATTGCTCTCTGGCCTCGGCCAGCCCGGGAGGCGTCTCAATCACCCACCTCCGCGGCGGCGCACGCCACTGGGAGCCCTCACGGCTTCCTCACCAGGGCGCGCATTCGGTTGTTCTTCGGGTTGTGCTCGACCTCCGCCAGCCCGAGCGCCTCCATCACGGGCGGTACGTACATGCCAAACCGACCGCGCAACCCTTTCTTGAGACCGTACCACCCCGCCACCGGGTTCGTGCCCGAGCGGCCCCACGCCTCCACGGTGCCCTCGGTCGCCGGTTTTTGTTCGTCCGCGCTCCCGAGCAGCATCCAGTCACCATGCTCGACCAGCATGGTGTGCAGATCCTCGATGCAGCGCAGGTGATAGCGCAGCTGGGTCTTTCCGACCTGGACCACCAGCGCAGGTGGCGTGGCCTTGGGATCCCGATACGCCTCCAATGTGGCCGTGCCGGGCGGGGTCTCGAGCTGCCAGGGCTGCTCGGCCGTCCCCGATCCTTTGGCTTTGCTCATGGGGTTCCCGTCGCTCTGTTGATGCTGTTCGACATGTCTCCTCGCGGGGTTTGATGGGGGCGACTCCGAGGCGCAGCTCTCGGTCTCGCTTCTACCCGGAAGCTCCGACCGAGGACAACCCTGCCGTCGATTCTCGCCGAACGCGATCAATGCTCGCCGTCGCTCGCCTCCATCTTTCTGACGACCGTCGCGATGGTGGGCGCGTCGATGTTGGCTCTCTTCATGAGCTGGATGGCTCGCTTCACGTCGTCGGAGTCGACCGCATCGAAGAAGTCGTCGACCTTTCCGATCGCCGCGAGCTGTTCCAGGACCAGGGTCCCCTCGAAGTCTGTTTCATTCATCGGCAACCTCCGTGGCCACCCTCAGGGCCTCCGAAACGCGTTCGCTCCGGGCCCAGTCACGGGCAGTGCGGTTGGCCCCGTCGCGGGCCGTCGAGTCGGCGCCATGCTGGCGCAGGAGGGCTATGATCTCGAGCTGTAGATCGAGTCTCCCAGCCGTGCCACTGGCGCCGGTCGACTGAGCCGCGAGGTGAAGCGGCGTCGAGCCACCGGCCCGCAAGCGGCAGTCGGTTCTTGCTCCGAGGGTGAGGAGCTGGCGGACCGCGCCGGGGCTTCGCGCCCTTACCGCCCGATGCAGGGGCGTGGCTCCGCCGCGGTCGCCTTGATCCAGTCGTGCGCCGCGCTCGACGAGGAGGTCGATGATCGCGATCTGGGCCGCCGGATCCCAGGTGCCGCCGGAACCTGGCCGCGCGTCGCACGCATAGTGGAGCGGGGTGGCCGAGCGGCGGTTCCGGGCATTCGGGTCCGAGCCTGCATCGAGAAGCACCTTGGCGACGCCCGTTCGCAGAGCCGCGCCAGCCAGATGCAAGGGTGTATCCCCGACGTAGAGCCAGTGAGGGATCGCCTCGACGAGGACATCCTGCGAGGCCTGCGCCCGGTAAGCCTGGGGCGCAGCCCGAAGAGCTCGGGCGACCTCCTGGTCTCCTTTCAAAACAGCCTCGAAGATTGCCTCCAACAGCCGCCTCCCGTCGGAGCGTATCACGGCCGGCCCATCCGACCGGGCGAGCCGAGGGACTTGCCTGAAGGACCGGCCTTCGGCGGAGCGGTACCCGGCTCGAACCGTTCTGCCGCCGGGCCAGCGAATCACGCAACGCCTGGCCTTCTACCGGTTCAGCAACGTCAGCGATACGGTCGTCGACACCTACCTGCTGATCGTCGTCCGCGGGCTGCCGAGCGGGGTCCGGCTCATCGATCACTTGCGCCCGGCCGTTTCCGATTCACCTCGCCCCGCTTGCGGAGCGAGTTTTTTCGTAACCGTCGACCCGTTGCCTTCGTAGGGGACGCGGGCGCCTGGAATCCCTCCGGGCGCGCGCGGTCTTCGAAAAACGGAGGATACACATGCTCGTTTCGCGTTCACTCGCCTTGGGTGCTTTCGTGTTCGGCGTCTCGTTCATCAGTCTGTGCGGGACGTCGCATGCGGATCACCGCGCGGTCGCTGCACAGATTTGCTCGCTGGGCTCGGCGGCCGTGGGCCAGCCTGGCACCTTGATCTGCAAGGACCCGATGTCCGGCGAGACGACGCAGTCGATTCTCCTCGGTGCTACGGTCTCCGCGGCCGGTGGAATCGCGAACAGCCTGGCCAGCCGAGACGAGCGCGTGCTGGTGACGAATCAAATGGGCGGCGCGGTCTTGCTTCGGCTCGTCGACGGGCGCTGCAAGACTCCGGCGATGCTGCTGACTGACGGCGAGGGCTCGCTGTCGGGCGCGTTGAGCGAGCGAGGCGCGTACGTGCTGACCGGCACCACCTTGCGGTTCTTTCCGCGGGGCCAGACGACGGCCAGCAGTGCTCGCCCGTTGTTGGTCGGCGATCTCTCGGCGGCCGCGGTGACGCTGACCAACCAGTTCGCCTACGTCTCCGAGAAGAACGGTTCGCTCGAGGCGTTCGCGCTCGGGTACGACGGCAGGCTGGGTCCGGCGACGGCGGTGTCCGGCGTCTCGCCCGGCGTGATCGTGGGAATCGCGGGCTTGGACGAGATGGTGGTGGCGCCCATCGCGCACCTGGCCAGCAATCCCGCGCAGGCGGAGATCGCCGTCGCTCGGCGGTTCACCCAGCTTCAGCGAGTCCCCACCAAGGAGGTGGCTGCGTGCTGGGCCGCGAGCGATGACGGCGAGGCTTGCGTGTCCAATCCGGGAAGCATGACCATCTCGTGCGGCAGCGCGGGCGACAATGGCCTTCTCAGCTACACCAGCGCGGCCGCCAGCCTGCCAGGCGAGTCGGCCTTCGACCTGGACATGTGGCAGGGACTGGTGGGTCTGCAGGGTGTGCAGGGCGGCAAGCCCGTGTTGCTGACCTTCCGCCGCACCGCCGGCGATTTCCTGACGCTGATGGGCGAGGTCCCGGTGGACACCGCCCTGGCGGCGGGCGCGATGTTGCTGCCGCCCATCTCTCGCTAACTTAACTACGGCCCGTAGGGAACTTCGGAGCCTGATCGGGACGAGGCCAGCCGGCCCCAATCCGGATCCCTCCCCCGTATTCGGGTCGTATTCGGCGGAGGGAGATAGGGCAAGCCTTGCGAGAGCGACCGCGCGACAAGCGTCCATCCGGGCCTTCTCGACTTCACTCGTGCCCGCGTGATAGTTAGGTAGGCATGATTACAAAGCGCTCGCAGTCCGTCGCGTTTTCGGGGCTCTCGCTGTTCCTGCTGACGGCTCTTCAGCCGCTCACCGTCGGTGGCTGTTCCAGCAGCTCCTCCACCCCGCCCCCCGGAAGCGGAGGTCAGGTCGGCAGCGGGGGCACGACCACCGGCGGAGCCACCGGGTCGGGCGGGGCCACAGGCAGCGGCGGCGCGCCGGGGAGCGGCGGGGCGACCGGAACCGGCGGGGCGACGGGAACCGGAGGCGCGAACGGGGGTACATCGGGCTCGGGCGGCGTCGGCGTCGGGGGCGGTGGTCAAGCAGGTGGCGGCGGCGCAGCTGGCACCGCCGGGGGCGGTGCCGGGGGCAGTGTCGGGGGGACGACCGCGACGGGAGGCAGGGGTGGCAGCACCGGCGCCACCGGCGGAAGCGCCGGCGGGGCAACGGGAACCGGCGGTGGCGGCGGTGCGACGAGCTGTGCCGGTCACGCCGTGTCTTTCAACGCCAACATTCCCGGCGGCGGGGATCCGGCCATGGCGAGGGTGCTGGTGACCATCGCCGCGCCGAGCACCGATCTTCCCACCATGAACGAGAAGCGAACCATCGAGTTCTGGGCCTTCGTCAAGTCCACGAGCTGGACGGCGGACACCAACACGATGTTCTTCTACGGCACCAACAACCGCACCGCCGACGGCTTCGGGCTCGACTTCGGGAACACCGCCAACGGCATCGGCACGATCGATCCGTTCACCAACAACGGCGCGACCGATCCGCTCGGGGACAACAAGCCGAGCGGTCTGATGGCCAACATCGATCAATGGGCGCACTTCGCCATGGTCTGGGATGGCGCCGACGTTCGCGCCTATGTGAACGGCGTCGAGAAGGTGTCAGTGGCGATCCCGATGCTGACCACCGGTCGCACGGCCCTGACCATCGGTGGCTATATGCCGGCCTACTTCAATGGATACATCGACGAATTCCGGATCTGGAACGTGGTGCGCGCGCCGGCGGACCTCATGAGCACCATGCACAAGACGCTGGTAGGGAACGAAGCGGGCCTGGTCGGCTACTGGAAGTTCGACGAGACCATGGGCACCACCGCGGCCGACTCGGTGACCAGCGCCGGCCACATGGCCCACGACGGCGTCCTGATGGCGAACACTACCGCCAACCTCCCGACCTTCATCCCGTCGACCGCGCCGATCACGTGCCCGTAGCCTCGGTCCGGGCGACCGATCTCGGCCCATTTGGAGGCGGCCTGGGTTGCCGCGATGTCACGTGACCGGCACCCACTTGTGGGGAGCCAAAAACTGTCTTCGTCGGGCGGTTCGTGATCTGATGGCGTGACAGGGCCCGATGAAGACCGTGCGAGAGAGCGCCCGTGAGGTACCGGTCGTCGCCGAGGTCGACGTGCTGGTGGTGGGCAGCGGGCCGGGAGGCCTGGCGGCCGCCCTCGGTGCGGCCCGGGCGGGCGCCAGCACGCTGCTGCTGGAACGCTTCGGCTGCCTCGGCGGCAACATCACGGTGGTCGGCGTGGAGAGCCTGGCCTGGTATCGCCGGGAGCAGACCGTGGACTCGGAGGGCATCGGCATCGAGATCGAGGCGCGCGCCAAGGCCGCGGGCGCCACCAGCCCCGAGGTGCAGTCGAGGAGCGAGGCCCTCAACGCCGACATGTTCAAGCACGTGGCCGACCAGCTGGTCGAGGAGGCCGGGGTGCGGCCGCTCCTGCACGCCATGGCCATTGACGTGGTCATGGAGGGCGACGCTCTCCGCGGCGTCATCATCCACAGCAAGTCGGGCCGCGGCGCCATCCTGGCCCGCAGGACCGTCGACGCCACCGGTGACGCCGACATCGCCCACCACGCCGGCGCGCCATACCACAAGACGCCGAAGGAGCGGATGCTGCCGGTGACGGTGATGTTCTCGGTGGCGGGCGTGGATCGGAAGCGCTTCCTCGACTACGTGGCCGCCAACCCGACCAAGTACAAGGACTGGGGCCTCAACTGGGACACCGAGAAGGGCGGCAAGGAAGACGAGCTCTTCAGCCCCTACCTCGAGCGCCCGTTCGCCCAGGCCCGCGCCGCCGGGGTGATCCCGCCCGGCCTCAAGAGCATCGGGGGCACCTGGAGCACGATCACCGAAAGCGGCGAGGCCACTTATCTCAACATGATTCATCTCACGGGGTTCGACGGAACCGACGTGTGGGACCTGACCAGGGCCGAGATCGAGGGCCGCTATCAGGCCCTGCAGGCCATCAAGGCCCTCAACCACTTCGCGCCGGGATTCGAGACCGCCCGGCTGCGCACCTACGGGATGACCGTGGGCATCCGGGACACGCGGAAGATCGAGGGGCGCTACAACCTGACCGAGGGGGACGTGCGCAACCAGGCTCGCTTCGCCGACTCCATCGGGATCTTTCCCGAGTTCATCGACGGTTACGGGGTGCTGGTGCTCCCCACCACCGGCCGCTTCTTCGAGATCCCGTTCGGCGCGCTGGTGCCACGCCAGGTGGAGAACCTGCTGGTCGCGGGCCGCTGCATCGCCGGCGACGAGATCTCGCACGCCGCCGTGCGCAGCATGATGTGCTGCACGGTGACGGGCCAGGGCGCCGGGGTGGCAGCCGCACTGTCGATCAAGGACGGCGTCCCGGCCAGCCAGATCGAGATAGGGCGATTGCAGGCGGAGCTGCGGCGACAGGGCGTACGCCTCCACTGAGCTACATCGTCACCGGGGGCTACGCGGACGGCGATCCGCGCGCCCGCCGGTTCGGCGCGGGCGCCGGCGCGGGGGCGCTATCTTCTCGACATAGCGGGAACGCAGCGATTCCTGGGGACGGCATCCACTCCCGGAGGCGCCGAAACCGGCGGCCAAGGCGGCGGCTGAGGTCACGGGATCGAAGGGTCGGCGTTCGCGGGGTTGGCTGTGCCGGGCTTGCT
>Ga0066788_10000127_pt1 | contig 14308 bp, 8 predicted proteins | sample OrgsoiDNA2013048_FD_70943 | JGI IMG/M metagenome (GOLD analysis project Ga0066788, IMG submission 70943) | Permafrost soil microbial communities from the Arctic, to analyse light accelerated degradation of dissolved organic matter (DOM) -... | ecosystem: Environmental > Terrestrial > Soil >... | reverse complement strand
CAAGTTTATCCTGCTCCTGGAGATCCTGATCGGCAGCATCATGGTCGTGTACTTCGGGGTCCTGCGTCACTTCGACGCCACCCGGGTGGTGGTCATCCTGCTCTTCAGCCTGATTGGCATCGCAGGAAGCTACGGGGTGGCGTGGTTCGGCATCCGGGTCAACACCTTCGCGAACTCGCGCACGGCCTTCGCAAGCTTGCGCGGAAAGCCCTACCCCATCTACACCATCCCCCTCAAGGCGGGCATGAGCATCGGCATGCTGCTGATCAGCGTCGAGCTGGTGATGATGCTGGCCATCCTGCTGTTCTTGCCCCGTGATCTGGCGGGCTCGTGCTTCATCGGCTTCGCCATCGGCGAATCGCTGGGCGCCTCGGTGCTGCGCATCGCGGGCGGCATCTTCACCAAGATCGCCGACATCGGGTCCGACCTGATGAAGATCGTCTTCAATATCAAGGAGGACGACGCCCGCAACCCGGGCGTGATCGCGGACTGCACCGGCGACAACGCCGGCGATTCGGTGGGGCCGAGCGCCGACGGTTTCGAGACTTACGGGGTCACGGGCGTCGCGCTCATCACGTTCATCTTGCTGGCCGTGAGCGATCCCAACGTGCAGGTGCAGCTGCTGGTGTGGATCTTCACGATGCGCATCATGATGATCGTCGCGAGCGGCCTGTCCTTCCTGATCAACGAGGCGGCCGTCAAGGCCCGCTTCGGCACCGCGGACAAGATGAACTTCGAGAAGCCCCTGACCCAGCTGGTCTGGGTGACGTCCCTGGTCTCGGTGGGCATGACCTACCTGGTCTCGACGCTGCTGATCCCCAGCCTCGGGCCGGCCGGGGACGGGACCTTGTGGTGGAAGCTGTCGACCATCATCACCTGCGGGACCCTGGCGGGCGCCATCATTCCCGAGGTCGTGAAGGTCTTCACCTCCACCGAATCGGCCCACGTGCGCGAGGTCGTGACCTCCTCGCGCGAGGGTGGGGCTTCGCTCAACATCCTGGCGGGTCTGACCGCCGGTAACTTCAGCGCCTACTGGATGGGGATCGTCATCGTGGCATTGATGGGCATCGCCTACGGCGTCAGCGCCCAGGGCCTGGGCGACATCATGAAGGCCCCGGCGGTGTTCTCGTTCGGCCTGGTGGCCTTCGGATTCCTGGGGATGGGCCCGGTCACCATCGCGGTCGACTCCTACGGCCCGGTGACCGACAACGCGCAGTCGGTCTACGAGCTGTCGGTCATCGAGACCATCCCGGGGGTGGTCGCCGAGATCAAGAAGGATTTCGGATTCGACGTCAACTTCGAACGCGCCAAGCACCTGCTGGAGGAGAACGACGGCGCCGGGAACACCTTCAAGGCCACCGCCAAGCCGGTCCTGATCGGCACGGCGGTGGTGGGTGCCACGACCATGATCTTCTCGATCATCATGACCCTCACCCACGGCCTGACGGCCGGCCTCGAGAACCTGTCGATGCTCCACCCGCCCTTCCTGCTCGGCCTGATCACGGGCGGCGCCGTCATATACTGGTTCACGGGGGCTTCCACCCAGGCGGTGTCGACCGGTGCGTACAGGGCGGTCGAGTTCATCAAGGCCAACATCAAGCTGGATGGCTCGGCCGAGAAGGCCAGCATCGCCGACAGCAAGAAGGTGGTCGAGATCTGCACCAAGTACGCCCAGAAGGGCATGATCAACATCTTCTTGACGGTGTTCTTCAGCACCCTGGCATTCGCTTGCCTCGAGCCCTATTTCTTCATCGGCTACCTCATCTCCATCGCGCTGTTTGGCCTGTACCAGGCGATCTTCATGGCCAACGCGGGCGGCGCCTGGGACAACGCCAAGAAGCTGGTCGAGGTCGAGCTCAAGGAGAGGGGCACGGCGCTGCACGCCGCAACGGTGGTGGGAGACACCGTCGGCGATCCCTTCAAGGACACCTCCTCGGTCGCGATGAACCCGGTCATCAAGTTCACGACGCTCTTCGGATTGCTGGCGGTCGAACTGTCGGTGGAGCTGAGTCGAACCACCAGCGCCGTGCTGGCGGGCGCGTTCTTTCTGGTCTCCACGGTCTTCGTGTGGCGGTCCTTCTACGGCATGCGCATCGGCACCGAGCAGGCCGCGATCGCCAACGTGACCCCCGCCGCCGCCCGTCACTGACTGATGGGAGCACGGACGGAACGGCGCCGATCTAGGCTCACGGCTACGGTCGTCGCAAGAAGCGCCAGGTTGGCGTGGCCAGGGGAAAGAGGGCCGCGACGAGCAACGTGGCCGGCACGAGCGTCCCGAACAGGGTCACCAGCGCCACCATACCGGGATTGAATCCCCATACCGGCTGAAAGAACACCCCGAAGAGGACGCTCAGATCCCCCGCGGCGTTCATCCCGACCTCCGGGATCACGTGCGCCCCCCCGTGGACCAGCAGCGCCAAGGCTGACGCGCCCAGCGCCAGCACGCCCCAGGCCCTCAGGCGAAGGATTCCCAGCAAGCCCCACGCGCCCAGCCCGACCGCCACCCACAGGAACCCGGCATGCAACAGGCTCTGGCCCGGTTCCTTGGGGCCGAGCGCCCACAGGATCATGCTCGGCAGCGAGGCCGCGCTCCTGGTCACGGTCTTTCGCAGGCGGGCCACGCCGAACTCGTCCATGGCGTAGCGCTGCCTCCAGCCCTCTTGAAGGTCATAGAGGGCGGCCATCCGTTTGCCCAGCAACAACAGCACGATGAGCCCGTGCAGGCCGCCGTAGATCGCGAGAGGCCACATCCATCCCAGCATCGCGATGGACATGGCGGACACCATCAGGCCCGACCAGCCGAGGCCGGCAGCGAACCAGCGCCCCCAGAACCAGTCCGCGGCCACCGCCAGGAACGCCACCAGGTAGCAGATCCCGAGCGCCAGAAAGGCCGGGCCCCACCCATCGGGCGCGTTCATCGCCAACACCAGATAGAGAGACACGAAAAGACTCAACGCCAGTGCGGCCACCGCCCGCCTGGTTTTCTCGAGCCCGAAGTCCTTGAGGGCATCCAGAAGCTTCATGAGCTGGATTATACCGCAGCATCGTCTCCGAAGCAGATGGAGTGGTCTCCCCCCCCGCCGCCAGGCGCTTCCCTGAAATGAGGGTCGTCCTTTTTTTGGGGGGCCGTCACCCGTGGAGCGGTCAGCCGGGCGATCAAGGACTCGCGAGCCCCCCCTTCAGAATGTCGAGATCGCCCGACGCCGCCACCGCCAGGTCCAGCACACCGTCCCCGTTCACGTCGGCAGCGACGATGCCACTGCCATGTCGCAGACTTGCCAGGGTGCTGGGCGGACCAAAGGCGCGCGGGGTCAACGGCCCGGCCGCGGGCATCCACACCGTCGCTCCGTCGGTGACGTAGGCGAACCCAAACGGGCGAATCAGTGTCGAGGGAACGACGGTGAACTGCTCGGGTGAATCTCCGGGGGCGTTCACCGTGGCGACGTTGGCGCTCGAAAAACCTCCCGAGCCGTCGTTCCACAACACCAGGAGCTTGCGGTCGGGGCTGCCCGGCCCCTCGGTCAGCAGAGCGATATCGACGGCCCCGTCCCCATCCGCGTCCACCGGTACAATCTGCGGGCCCAGGCACGGCTCGTCGACAATGACCATGCCGCGCGCGACCACGCCGGCGCCCCCGCCGCTGTTCGCCCCCACCAGGAACACACCACAGCGGGTGCCGCCGTCGGCGGGAATAGCCCACACCGCTTCGTCGAGTCCGTCTCGGTCGAAATCCGCGGCGGCGGCGGTCACGTTCACATTGACGATCAGCAGGTCGTCGACATGGACCGGCTGTAGACGGGAATCGATCTGGCCACCCAGACGCCTGGGCGCGATTTGCATGGTTCCGAGCCCCGGCAGCAGCCAGAAGGAATAGTGAAGGTCGGGAAAATTCCCGGAGAGTCCAAGAGCCATGACGTCCCCGGAACTGCCGGCGGTGAACTTTCCCGCGGTCAGCGCCACGGCGGCCTCGTCGAAGACCGACCCCTCCGAGACGTCCACGAGCGCGTAGGGAGCGAACGGCAAGCGATCCTCGCTCCCCGCGAGAAAGGCCAGAACGCCGGTCTGATCGCCGGTCACCAGGTCGGCCTCGGTGTAGGCGACGATCAGAACGGTCCCGACCGCCGAGCTCGAAGGGCAGAGCTGGTCGATGTGACCAATGCGCGCCGCCAGGGAGGGCGCGGTGGGCGGCCCAGCCGGGTTGCCAAACGCGACCATCAGTGAGTCGCGATCCGATTCCGAGGCCCCGGCCTGGACGAGCACGAGATCGTTTATCAGATCACCATCGAGATCCATCACCTCCAGCTGGCTTACTGGACCGTTCGTCGGTATCCGGAAGGCATGTAGCGTTTCGGTGCTCGTTCCGTTGAAGAAGTCGACGCCCAGCCCACCGCTCGACGCCACGACGACGTCGAGCTTTCCGTTGTCGTTGAGGTCCGCGATTCGCGCGACGGTCCAGGGCGCGCCCTCGTTTGGATGAGAGGGCACGTACTGGACACCGACGCCCCCGGACGCCGGCACCGAGACCAAGAGACGATCGCGGAAGACGAAGTCCACCGCGAGATCTCCGGTGAAATCGCCAGCCGCGAGCGGCATGGGGATTGTCGATGGGGGCTGGGTGGGATCGGCGGGCGGCAATCGGTAGGGTACGGCGGTCCGCAACCCGTGTCCGTCGCCGTAAGCCACGTAGGCGATGCCCCCCGCGCCGAGCAGCACGTCGAGATGTCCGTCAGCGTTCAGGTCCGTGAGCTGCGGTGCCCCGTCCATGGGCGCAGGCGGATCCAGGCCGACGGTCCACTGCGTGACCTCGTCGCGCCAGAGAACAGCGGTGGTCGCCGCGTCCCGGGTGCAAACATCCGCGAGCGTGAACGACGTCGCGTCGCGAAGGGCGAAGACCAGCTCGCGGCAGGGCGAGACCTGCGGATCCTCGATCACGTTGCCACTCACCGGATCTCCGACCAGAGTCTCGATGGGACCGGGCAGCGTGCCGCGCAGGCGCAGGACGCCGTTCGGATCGGGGCCGTACAGGCCCGACACGCCGCCGATCGTGGTCATCCCCAGGATGGGAGTGGAATTCTGAATGGGGCGATCAGAAACGCTGAGGATGCGCACGCTCGCCTCCGGGAAGCGGTACGAGCCGGCGGTCTCCGGAACCCAGCTCCGATCCGGCTGCCCGAGAACCAATCCCACGCCGTATTGGTCGCTGGAGAACGTAAGATCGCTGCGTGCGTCGCGGGACAGATCGGCGACGGCCGGCGATGCGACCGGCTTCGCAAACACGCGTGCGTCGTTCCGCGCGCCGGTCCCATCGAAGTAGTGAACGGTCACCTTGGTGGCGCCGCGCCGGTCCGGGAGCTCGAGGCTGAGGACATCGTCGCGGCCGTCACCGTCGAAGTCCCCGGCCATGAGCGACCACGCCCCGCCAACCTTGATGGGTGGGGAGGGTTCGAACATTCCCGTGGGCTTGCGGCAGATACTCTGTGCGTCGCAGCCCCAACCGGCGGGACAGGCCGGGCGGGTGCCGTCCGGGCCGCGACGGCAGTCGAGGTGGCATTCACCAATCGAGCCCCGCGGCAGACACACCGAGCTCGGCAGGGGGCCGAAGGTATCGCAGTCCTCGGGCGGCTCGATCACTCCGTTACCACAGGTCCCGGGTGCAACGTCCGGCAGGCTGGCACATCCGAGCGCCGTCGCCAACGCGAGAAGCGCCGTCTTTCGTACCGGTGAGGGACGGCAACCAAACATTGTGCGAGGGTTGGGACAGTATCACGCGCCGGGCGTGAGGAATTTCCGCTCGGAATACCAGGGAATGGCGCGCCGCCCCAGTTGCTCGGGACGAAGGCGCACATCCACCTAGAGCCGCGCGGCGACGAACCCCATCTTGCCCGCTGCCGACAACAATCGAGCATCGTACGAGGCAATCTCGACTGTCTGTTTCTGGGTCCGGAGGAAATCCGCCGATGCGAGGTGGAGGGCATCCAGCGTTCGCACCGGAACGGGAAAGGGCTCGGTCGCCCGCGCCAGAACGACCGGCGAAAGCTCGACCATGGCCAGGCGCGCCAGCAATTCCCGCAGCGCATCACCGTGACTGGAGCCGAGGCCCCTTGCGTTGAGGCGTGTCCAAAGCTCGTACTCGATGAGACGACTGGAAACGAGAACCTCGGTCCACAAATCATCGGACGGATGGCGATCCTCGGCGAGGAGGTGCGCGAGAGCGACCGAAGTATCGAGGTAGATCATCGATCGGCTCGGTCGGCCGCCAGCTCCGTCAGGAGATCCTGGCCGGAGGCAACGGGCAGGCGGGGCGGCGGTCCCTCACCGCGAATCGCAGGCGCGGTAAGCCACCCACGGCGCACAGCCTCAGCCAGGAATGCATCGGCGACGGCAGCCACGCGGCCCTCTCGGGGCGGTATCAGCTCGGCGATGACCTTGTCGCGGTCGGTGACCAGCACCGTTTCGCCCGCCGCCGCAAAGCGAAGATACTCGCTCAGCTTGTTCTTGAGCACCTTGACACCTACGGAACGCACCGAAAGACATAGTAGCTACAAGTAGCTACTATGTCAACCACCGACGACGCTGCTGCTGCTGCTCATCATTCGACCCTGAATTCCACCCGCCGGTTGCGGTCACGGTTGGCGGGGGTGATGTTCGGTACCAGCGGCGTCTCCGAGCCGGCTCCGATGGTCGTCAGCCGGCTGTCCGCGATCCCTCGAAAGACCAGGTAGCCGTGCACCGCCTCCGCTTGCGCCTGGGTCAGCTCCAGGGCCTCGGGCTTCTGCAACGAGCCGTCCCAGTGAGCCACGATGCGGACCCGCCGGATCTCGCCGTGCGCGTCCATCAGGTCGGCCACCCCGTCCAGGAGCTTCTCGCTGGCGGTGGTCAGCTTGGCGGTGGCGCCCAGGAACCTGATCGGTTTCTTCAGATCGATGGTCTCACCGTTCAGGACCACGCTGGGATTGGGCGTGAAGGTGCGCAGGACCAGATCCAGTTGCTTGTCCTGCCCGGTCACCAGGTCCACCAGCGACGTCCGCGATGGCTGCCCGGGCGCGTCGGCCCGAACCTGATACGTACCAGCCGCCAGCGACGCGGAATAGGCACCGTTCGGATCACTCTTGGCCTCGACGATCTCGACCCCGGCGAACTTGATGGACGCTTCGAGGCCGGTGCCGTGAACATCGGTGACCCGCCCATGAACCTTGGCCACCGGTGGTTTGGGGGTGAGTGCCACCGCCACCTCGATCGATCGTCCTGCCAGCACTGTGGTCGTGAACTTGCCGGGTTCGAACTCCGGGGCGCTGACCTGAAGCGCCACCAGGCCGCCCGGTACGCTCACCGTGGCGAAGCCCCCGTCCGGATCGCTGACGACCTGGGTCCGGGGGCGTCCCACGATGCTGATCAGAGCTCCTGAGACCGGCGCGCCATCACGCGCGTTGTGAACCTTCCCCGTCACGGTTCCTTCGGTCTTCCAGGGGCCGTCGGGCACCACGGTCCGGGTCACCACCACGGGTCGCAGCATGGCATCCACGTCCAGGGGATACGAGACGCCGAAGATCACGTTGTAGGTTGGCAGCGGCGGTCCGTACGGGAATCCCGCGGAACGGATGCGCAGATCCACTCCCAGATCGACCGTGATGCCGCGAAATACGTCCGCGCGCGCGCCGAGGGTCAAGAACTGCATGTCGCGGTTGTCGATGCACGGTCGCTTGGTGGGATCGCTGTCGTCACAGTTGGGCGCCGTGTAGTCCCGGAAGTCCTGATCGCCATCCGCGGTGACGTAGGCCAGGTGATATTCCAGGAAGGGAACGATCGGGACGCGGGGAATGACCTTGTCGAGCGGGACGTCGACCGCCAGCGAAAATCGCAGCCGACTGGGCGCGATGCCGTAGGCGAACATGGCCGCTTCCTTGGTGTCGCGGGAAACCCCGGACAGGCCTCGAAGATTCGAGGAATTGTCTGCGTAGAAGTTGGCGCCCACGTGAAACCGCAGCGGGATGGGGCGGCTCGCTTGGCGAAGGTCGTAGGTGAAGAGCGGCCCCAGCCACCACGAGGTCGAGCTGGGGGATACGGAGAGATCGGAGACCCCGGACAGAAATTTCAACCCCAGCTCCACGCCGAAGGTGGCCTCGGGTGAGAGCGGCATCACCCACTTGCCGCCGAGGACCAGATCACCGAACGTCTTGATGAGCTCGGGATCGCGGTCCACGGACGGATCTCGGGTACGCTGATTTCGATTGCTGGAATTCAGGATCGCGCCGAACAGCTCGATGTCGCGCCGGAGCGTGAAGGAGGCCACAAGCCCGCCGGCCAACCTCTGGTCGGCGTCCCCCTCGATCAAGAAGTCATTGGCGCCGAAGTACTCGCCATGCAATCCTAGGCGCAGCTGGTGTACCGGGCCGACCTCGGCCGTCGAGGCATGAAAAAGGCCAGTCGGCCCGGTCAGGGTCGGCAAGGTCGGAAACTTTCGCTTGGCGGCGGGCGGGGCTTCCGAAACGGTTGAGACCGTGCTCTCCTGGCTGATTGCGGCGGTTTCCGGGGAGAGGGGTTGGAGGTAAAATGAAGGGTCCGTGGGACGAGCCAGGGCGTCCGGGTCCAGTGCTCCCGGCAATCCCGGCGAGACCTGCCCTTGGGGCGGGCCTGGACTCGCAGGGCTCAGGGGAGACAAAGGAACCACGGGACCGAGCGGCATCGGCGGGACGGGTGGCGAGAACACGGGCGCACCGAGCCCGGGCGGTGACACCGGCACCGGCACGGGTGATGGTGTGGGAAGCCTGGGTGGCGCCGGAGGCGGCAGAGGCGACGGCGACGGAGGCGGCAACGGGGTTAACGGTGGCAAGGGGGGCGCGGGTTTCGGGGGCGAAGGCAGCGTCGGCGGAGATCTCGGCGGTGCGGGCGCGGGGGCAGGTGCGGGTGCAGGGGACGGGGGTTGCGGCGGCGCCGCCGGGGAGGCCGGTGGTGCCGGGGACGGGCCCGCGCCAAAAGCAGGTGGCGGTGGCTCGGTCGGCGGCGTGCCCAACTGATTGGCGTGGGTGATCCCCGGACCGATGGCGAGCAGCAGGACAAGGGCTGCGGAGGGGATCACGGGAATACGCGCCGAACGGGTGGGACGGACAGAGACCTGGGGCATGGGGGCGCCTCGCTGTCGAGAGGTCATTCAGGAGAGGACTTGCAGGAGGGGACTCGCAGGAGAGGAACTGGCACCCGGCAGCCTACAGCAATCTCGACCTTCCCGGACATTCTCAGACACCGGATCGCCCCGAGCCGCGCCGACCAATCGCGATTTCTTCGGAACCCGGTTGCGCTTCGCCTGCGGCCGTGAAAAATTCCGCGCCGTGGACGTCTCGCCTCTGACCTTGGAACAACTCACGCAAGACGTTCGAGACGTGGCCTTGCAAGTGCATGCCGCCCAGGAGCGCCTCGAGGATCGAGATTTCATCGCGGCGGTTCATCAGGCCGTCGATCTGATGGGTCGGCGCTTTCGAGATCTGTTGAGCTCGCTGCCACCCGGCGAGCAGGTCGCGGCCGAGCGCGCGCTCGGGCGTCGGGTCGCCGACGTGCGACGACTGGCGTCCTTGCTGCCCCGGACGCCCGCCAACCTGGTCGTCAGCACCCCGGATCGCCAGGTCAGCGGCTCGTCCACCGTGGGTGAACGACGGATCACCGGGGTGTCCTGGACCCACGATCGCTCGGCACCCTCGGCCGGCCTGCGCGTGGGCGGCGAGGTCGAGGCCTGGTGCGGAAAATGTGGCGAGGCCAAGACCCACAACATCATCGCGATGGTGGGCAGCGATCCCAAGCAGGTGCTCTGTCAGTCCTGCGGCTCCCGCCACTCGTATCGCACCGAACCGGCCCGCAAGCGACCGACGGAGGGGATCGCCGAGTCGACCTCGGGCCGCCAGCCTCCTCCAGATCGGGAAGCCGCCCGGAAGATGGAGCTCATGCGCGCCCTCAGCGAGGAGGTCGCGGCGTCCCCCACGGTGCGCGTGTTCAACCCCAAGGAGCGCTACAAGGCCGGCGAGATCATCAGCCACCCGGAATACGGCCGCGGCAAGATCGAGAACGTGCTGCGCTCGAGCCTGCTCGTCCGCTTCCCGCGCTCCGGCCTGAAGCCTCTGTCGCTCATCTGAGCGGCCACGTCCTCGACGACCACCGACCTCGCGAGGCACGGCCCGAGGGGAGCTGTCAGTCTTGGTCGTTAGTCTTGGTCGACTTCCTCGAGAAATCGTCGCAGCAACCCATCCACCATGAGGTTGCGGGCAGCGGCGTCGTAGCGTCCCCCGCGGTAACCGCCCTGGATCTCCTCGAACTTGCCGCGGGTGGCTTCGACGAGCTCCCGGTATTGGCTCACTTTGGTGGTGATTTCCTTCTGGTTCTTAACCAGGTAGGCGACCGCCGACACGGCAGCGGCTCCTGTCAGCACGATGCCGAGCGGACCCGCCAGCGCGTACCGTAGGCCGAGACGCAACGCCACGACGCCGGCGGCGCCCATGGCCGCCTTCTTGAAACCAGACCCATCCTTGACGGAGTCAGCCGCCATCGACATCACCTGACCCGAAGCGATCAGCAGGGCGATGACGTTGCCGCGCCGGGCCTTCCAACCCCGATCGTAGTATTCGCGAATGGCGGTCTTCAGGAAGGCCCGGTAGTCGTCGAATACCTCCGGCCGCAGCTCGGTGTCGCTTGGTCGTTGCGCGGGTGTGGTCATGTTCTCTCCGTTCATCGGAACTCGGGACTCGTTGCGCGGGCTCATCGCGCCGGACTCATTGCGAGCTCATTGGGGCGATGGGCGGCGATTGGATCGTAGCACGATGACGGCTCAAACTGACTCCTTGGTGTGTTCCTGTCGTCCTCAATGGCGGGCTCAATGGCGGGCTCAATGGCGGGCTCAATGGCGCGCTCAGTGGCGCGCTCCGGGCCTGCTCGCAACGGCTGCGCTGCTGATCTCGCTGTCGCTGGCCACGGGCAATCCCGAAGGCAAGGCCGCGGGCAAGGCCCCGGCCGCGAGGTTGGCCGCGCCCACCGACCGCGGCGCGCTGGCGGCCCTGCGCGCGGGGCGCTACGAGGACGCACGGAAGCTGGCGGACGGCGCCGTCAAGCACGGCGCCCTCGTCCCTGGCAAGCTGCCTGTCATCCTGGTCGCGGCACGCGCCGAGATGGCGCTCGGCCTGTACGATGAGGCCCGCGCGCGCCTCGAGGACGCCGTCGAGCGCGCGCCGCACCACCTGCCCCTGCGTCGGGCCCTGTGTGAGGTGCTCTTCTTGCGCGGGGCTCACGAGGACCTCAAACCGCTCCTCGAGCTCACCTACGAGGACTGGAGCGCGCGCCGGATCGATCTGAAGAGCGCCGAGGACCTGCTGGCGGTCGCCGCCATCATGCGCCTCGACGACAACTGGCAGGACGCCAACGACACCCTGCGCGCGGCGGTCCGGGCCGATCCCCACGATCCCCGACCAAACTCCTTTTGGGGTCGGGTCTTCCTGGAAAAACATGCGGTCGCCGAGGCGGAGACCTCGTTTCGCGCCGCGCTGGCCATCGATCCGACGGACGCCGACGCTCACGTCGGTCTGGCCACGGTAGATCTGCGCAAGCGCTACGACGTCGCCGCCGCGGACGCCGAGCTGGCTGAGGCGCTGCGAGTCAACCCGAGACACGCGGGCGCGCTGGCGGTTCGCGCCGAGATCTCCATCGACAGCGAGGAGCTCGACAACGCCGGGGCCCTCCTGGCCGAGATCCGGCGCACCAACCCGCGCGACGCGGCCGCCGCCTGGCTGTCGGCAGCCCGCGCCCGATTGCTGGATGACGACGCGACCTATCGACTCGAACGTGACGCGCACGCGGCCGTACACCCGGCGGATGGTGAATTCTTCGCCGAGACGGCCGATCTGCTGATCCGCCATCGTCGAACCGACGACGCGCGCGCGGTCGCCGAGGAGGGCGTGAGCGCGGATCCGCGGAATGCCCACTGCCAATCGGTGCTGGGAACGACGTTGCTGCGCCTGGGAGACGAGGCGGCAGGCCTCGTGGCCTTGCGGCTGGCCTGGAAGCGCGACCCCTACGATGCCCGCACTTACAACCTGCTCGACCTATACGAGAAGGTGGTACCGCACATGATCACCCTCCCGACGCGACACCTCGCGTTCCGGATCGACCCTGCGGCAAGAGTGGCCATCGAGCGGGTGGTGGCTCCCTTCCTGGAGGAGACCTACCTTCGTTACGCTGCCAAGTACGGCGTCGAGCCCAAGGGTCCGATCGTCTTCGAGCTCTACACCGCACCAGATGACTTCGCGATCCGGACCGTGGGCTTGCCGGGGGTGGGAGTCGAGGCGGTCTGCTTCGGGCGCGTGATCACCTCCCAGTCGCCAACCAACGGCGCGATGAACTGGGGCATGGTGCTGGCACACGAGCTGGCGCACGTCTTCGCCATCGAGCTGTCCCGTTCCCGGGTTCCCCGGTGGTTCACAGAGGGCCTGGCGGAGCTGGAAACCGCCCGCCTTCGCCCCGAGTGGTCGAGGCACGCCGAGCGCAATCTGTGGGGCGCCGCCTCCCGCGGGGAGCTCGCGTCGCTGGCTCGGCTCTCCAACGCCTTCGTGCGCGCCCGCGACCCAGAAGAGGCCACCCGCGCCTACGCCGAGGCGGCGACCGCTCTCGACTATCTCGACCGCCGTTTTGGTTTCCCGCGGATCCGTGCCGCACTGGTCGGCTTCGGCACCGGAGCGCGCGGGCTGGGCGTGGTGGCCACGGCCATGGGCGTTCCCGAGGACGTGCTGGAGCTCGGCTTTCGGGCCGATCTCGCCAGCCGGAGCCGTTCCTTCGACCACCAGTACCTGCCCACCGAGACTCTACCTCGGTATCGCGACAGCGATCGGACGGACGGAGCCACGCGTACTGCCGATGCCGATGGTGCTGCCGGTGCCGCCGGTGCTCGTCCCGACTGGCCACCCGAGCGACGCGCCGATGAGCTCGCCGCGGCGGGGTTGGCGGCTTTGCGCCGGGGCGATATCGCCGCCGCGACCCGCGCGCTCGAGCGCGCAGTCGCCACGCCGGGCGGGTCGCAGCGGCGGGCAGTCCTCTTTCTGACGGGCGAGCTGGCCCTGGCGTTGCGACACGCGGACCAGGCACGAGCCGCCTTTCAAAGCCTGCTGTCTCCCAGCGTCTCCGACGCTCCCGAGCGAGCAGAGGCAGCTGAGCAAGGACAGCGTGGGGGCGACGGTTACGATGTACGGGTCCGGCTGGCGCTGGCGGAGATCCACCGGGGCGATCTGAGGGCCGCAGAGCAACATCTCGAGCGCGCCATGACGTTCGATCCCGGAAGCGCCGAGGCCACCGGGCTGATGGTGGAGCTCCTGGGCGACGCGGCCTGGCACGGAAGTCGCGACGAGGACCGCCTGCACGAGATCGCCGCCACCTTGCGCCTGGAGCCGATTCACGCCGCTCTGGCCCGGGAGCTGGTCTTCGGTCTCGCCCGGCGTGGGCGGGTCGCCGAAGTGGTCGAGGCGGCACCCTTCGCGATCTTCATCGAGCCGGGCCTGGCGGTCGCGCACGCGATGCTGGGCCGGGCGCTCGCCGAGAAGGGGCAACCTGCGGCCGCGGTCGCTTCGCTCGAGCGAGCGCTCGCGCTCGGTGAGGGGGGTGAGGATCAGGTCGAGATCCGACGACTTCTGGCCGCGCTCTATCGCAGGCTCAACCTCAATCCCTCAGGTCGGCCACCGCCGCCTCCGACAGCTGCACCTGCACCTTCACTTCGAACGGCCCCGTCGGAGTCGCCGTGACGCCTTCGACCGCCAAGTGGCCGGAGGCAGCCGGTCCCGGTGGGGTCGCGCTCGAGGCCGCGCTCGCGGCCAGGCCCGGCTCGACCGCGGGGGCTGTACCCTCGCCCCAGGTCGGGAGCAACAGACGAAACGTCGTTCGGGGAGCGCCGCCACCGACGGCGCTCGGGCCGTCGGAACGACCAAGGCCACCAGCGCCAACGCCGCCAACGCCGCCGTCGCCGCCGTTCTCGCCCTCGCTTTCGACTTCCACGCGACCGCCGTGCTCGACGGCGATCTGCTGCACGAGCGCCAGCCCCAGGCCGGTGCCCTTGGCCTTGGTGGAGAAGAATGGATCGAAGATCTTGGGCAGGTGCTCGGGCGCTATTCCCGGGCCGGTGTCACCGATGGTGATCTCGGCCATTCCATCCGGGCGCATCCCCACCGTCACCGTCATCCGCCCCCCACCGTGCATGGCCTCCCGCGCATTGCGAATCAAGTTCAGCAGAGCCTGGCGCAGCTGGCTCTCGTCGGCGGCCACCTCCAGGTCAGGCGCAAGGTTGGTATCG
>Ga0066788_10000126_pt1 | contig 14382 bp, 15 predicted proteins | sample OrgsoiDNA2013048_FD_70943 | JGI IMG/M metagenome (GOLD analysis project Ga0066788, IMG submission 70943) | Permafrost soil microbial communities from the Arctic, to analyse light accelerated degradation of dissolved organic matter (DOM) -... | ecosystem: Environmental > Terrestrial > Soil >... | reverse complement strand
GGCGAAAAGATAGCCTTCGGCGGCGACGGTGAAGCCGGGGCCGAGACCGAGGTGACGGAGCGCCGCATGGACGAGGAAGCCCAATCCATGATCAGGGACTCCATCAAGGATGCCCTCAAACAGGCCGTCGACCAGGCCGTGCTCAAGCTCGGCATGCCCGTGTCAGCCCCTCTCAACGAATCGAAACGTCGGCACAAATAGCGGTGAGGCCGACGACCCGACGGGTTCCCCCCTGGGGACACAGAGGGACATCGACATGATTCTTCGGGCCGGGTGATCGCTGGACCGGCTTTGGACCGAAGGCGCGGTAGACTTCGGCCATGGCTTTAGTGACCCGGGCCCGCGGGCTCGCTGCGTTGTGCTCCCTCATCCTGTTGCTACCCGCCGCTTGCCGCCGCTCGGCACCTGCCTCGCCCAACGTCGAGGCACCCCTGGGCGAGCTGCAGATCTTGAAGGATGGTCGGTTCCTGTTCACCCACGTGGAATCAAGCGGCTCCTTTGCCACCACCGACAAGCCCGAAATAATCCCTGAGCAGGCCCGAAAGATTGTCCGCGTCATTGATCCTGGACAGACAAAACTGCGTGAATCCACGGATGTTTATACGGTAGATGTCAACGATTTGTTGAGATCAGGAAAGGCCACGGCCCATCCCATGCCGCGGGAGTCGTTCGAGACCGCGGCCATCGCGCAGTTGCCTGCCGGTGCCTCCTCGCCTCGGTCGGGTGGCGGTCCCCACACCGTCGCGGGCAATCTGCCCTCGTCGCCGGGGAGCAACCCTGACGGGGGAGCCGTGGTTTCACCCCCCGGAAAACCGGTGGTCACGATCTACGGCACGTCCTGGTGCGGCGCGTGTCGCGCCGCCCGCTCCTACCTGGCCGAACGCAAGATTCCGTTCGCGGACAAGGACATCGAGCAAGACCCGGCCGCCGCCCGGGAGCTCGCCGAGAAGGCCTCCAAGATGGGCATCCCCACCGATCGCGTGCCCATTCTGGATGTGCGGGGAAGGCTCCTTCTCGGGTTCGACCCCGCTCGGGTAGAGGCGCTTCTGGGAGATCCGACATGACGAGCCCGTCGACGATGAAGCGGCCGTCCGGGGTTGCCCGGGTGGTGGGATTCATGGTCGTGACCTGCACCATGCTGGCGTTCACTGGAAGCGGCGCCCACGCCGAGGCCCGGTTCGTCGACCTGCACGGCTCGGTCCTGCTGGGAGGAATGACTGGGCGGGGAAGCAAGAGTCAAGTGCCGGACATGTTCCACCAGACGGAGGGGCTGGGTCTGGGGGCGGAGCTTGGCGTCCGTTTGCTGGTGCTCGATCTCTCGCTCCGATTTCAGCAAATGTTCGACACCGGAGGAACCGGGGGAACGCTGCTGAGCGCGCTCTTCGGACCGTCGGTCGCGATTCCGATCAGACGGCTGGATGGCGGTCTACCCAAGTTCGTGCTCCATCCCAGCCTGGTCGGGGGCGTGGTGTTTGGGACCGGGGCCCCGGTCAGCCCCCCGCTCAACAACGACCAGCTGGCCGGGAAGGGGCTCCTGGTGATGGGCCGTTTCGGGGCGGAGCGAATGTTCGGACCGATCCTGGGGGTGGGAGCAGAGGTGGAAGCCGGATACCACTACCTGCTGGGAGCGAGCGGCGCCGTGAATGGCACAGATCGGTCGCAAGGCTGGCAATTGGGGCTCTTCGCCACCGCGTCCTTTCACCTGGGGATCTGATCTACACCCTTCGCCCTTCGAAAAAGGGAGGGTCACACAACGCGACGCGATACCAAATCAGGGGGCTCTAGGGAGGTCACCGGATTGTGCACACGCCGCCGCCCGCGTAGACTTTGTGGACCGATGCTCTCCGCGGAACGCCGTCAATACCCGCGCCTTCCTCTCGATTTGCCCGTCACGTTGGTGCTGGCGGACGGATCGGACCCGCTCAAGGGCAAGTTGCTGGATATTTCCCAGGGAGGTTGTTTCTTCACGGCGGACTTTGGTGCTCGCAGGGATCTGCGCGTGACCATGGACTTCGTGGTCCTTCCTCGCTCGATCTGCAACGCGACTGGAAGGGTCGTGCGCGATCAGAAAGGTGGAGGGTTCGGTGTCGAATTTGGCGCCATCAACCCGGAGCTGCAAGAATTCGTGGACGAGCTGGGGGCCGCCTCGGCCGAGGACCGCCCCCGCGTCCTGTCGCGGGTCCTCGATCCCGAGATCCACATCGCGTAGAGCGGCTACGCCGCCGCAAGGGGCCTCGGAGGCCCCCTGCGACGTCGCCGGTCCAGCAAAGCTGGACCTCTTTGTTCTTTGATCGACGATGCGGTCGTCGGAGAGTGAGCTCGCTATCGCGATACCGGAGCCTCGCGGAGCTCCGCGGTGGGGAAACGGACGCGCAGGGAGCGTTCGACCATGACCCGGAAGATGCGCAGCAAATCGTCGCGAGAAGCAGGACCCTGCGGCCCTTCCAGGATCAGCAGCGCTTCGGCGATGGCCTCCAGCGTCGAGAGCCGCCGGGGGTCCCAGGTGTGCCGGAGCCGGTACTGGGAAGGCTCATCGCGCGACACGAAGGCGCAGGGGACGGCGGAGAGGCCGGCGATTCGGCGGCGGACGCGCTGAGCCTGTCTCCAGGTCCCGTCCGGGACGATCAGGGTGATGGGGCGAGGGTGGTTCTGCCAGAGCTGCAAGGGGTGCGCGTCGGGATGGGGGAACAGGAGCACAGGATCCCCTTGCGCGGTCCAGGATGGCGGCGGCGTCGCGTGGTCGAATCCGCCCCGGATGACGATCTCGCTGTTTGGCAGACAGCGCGTCGCCAGCCGGCCGGTGTTCGAGGTCTTGCGGTCCTCCTGCTCGTGGAGCACCACCACGATCCGGGTGCGGGTCTCGACCTTGGGTATCAGGTTGCACAGGCAGTCGGCCTGCACGAGCCGACAGCGCTCGCAGCGGTGGCTGGGCCTGCCTTCCACCATGCGGTTGTGAGGGTTCCGCACCCCCATCAGCCCCCCGCACCCGAGGGGGGCGCGGCCAGGCCCGGCTTCCGCCCTCCGGCGCTGGGCGAGGGCGACCATCCGGCTCTATCGCTGCCGGGATCGCGCGGCTGTCGACCCAGAACATAGCTGTCGATCACCGCCATCAACTGAGCGAGAGATTCGCGAACCTTGTCTCCGATCGATGAGCCGCCCGGCGATTCCCCTTCCGCCGCGAGACCCACGGCATCGATACCGGCCCGGCGGGCCAGGAAGACCGCCCGCGGAAGGTGAAATGCCTGGGTGCAGACCACCGCTCGACGGACTGCGAACACGTGAGCGGCCCGCTCCATGGTGTCGAGCGTGCGAAACCCCGCGTGATCGTCGAGAACCGCCGACGGGGGAACCCCGCGCTGGGTCAGCCAACGGTGCATCGAGCCGGCCTCGTCGTACGCTCCGTTGCGCGCACCGGAGACCAGCACCTGCTGGACCCGTCCCGCCCGGACCAGCGACAGGGCAGCGGATAGTCGGTCGGCGAGCTGCGGTGAGGGAGTGCCGTCGCGGTGAACGGAGGCTCCGGGAACGATCGCCACGGGCGCGGAGACCTCGAGGGCGACCTGGTGCAAGAAGGGCCGTGCCGCCAGCCTGACCAGGACGTTGGACAGCAAGATGATGAGCGCAAGACCGGCCAGGAGGCCGGGCGCTGCCCAGACCAGCCAACGATGCCGCCGCCGGGGAGGCACCGCCGTGGAAGGACCCTCGTGGGGGGCAAATTCAGCTCCCCGATTGTCGGGCTCCTCCGGACTTGGCACCACAGACAGCTATCACCGGGGAGGACCGCTGTCACGGAGCTCGCCTGCCAGCGGCTTCGCCCGCCATGAGCGGGGCTCCTCCCGCAAAGTCCGACAGGGAGCTGCCTGCGGGGATTTTAGGACGGCGTTGGGGGGCTGAGTTATGGTCGGGGCCCCCCTTGCAGAGGAGCTCACCAATGACCGAACGCTGCGCGACGTCACTCCTGGTCAATAGCTTGATGGTCTGGATTTCCGCACTTGCAGTGGCCCAGCAACCCAAATCCAACCCGGTGACCCCGCCGGCCGGGCCCGGCGCTGCCGTGGCCCCGCTCCCTCCGGAGGCGAGCGGGAAACCGAAGATCTCCACGCCGGGTCCTGGCCCGACCACGGCTGCGCTCGTGGCCCCCACTGGCGGCATGGCCGCCGGGAGATCGTCGAGTCATTCCGCGGCGCCGTCCACGGCCAAGGGGGCTGTCACGCTCGCGCCCGCGCCCCCTCTGGCCACCTTGGCCCCGAAGCCCGCGCCGGAGCTGGACCAGATGAAGGTTCTCGAGGGCAAGTGGCGATGTAACGGCCGGGCCCCCGCAGGCCCATCTGGCCCGGAGCACGCCTACAAGTCGACCTGGAAGTTCAAGCGAGACCTCGACAATTTTTGGTGGGCCGCCGAGTACCAGCAGGCCAAGGCCAAGGCCAACCCCCTGCCCATGAAAGCCAGGGGCTACCTGACCTACGATCCCAGCACCAAGACCTTTGTCCTGGTCGGCGTCGACAACCTGGGCGGCTCTTCCACCGAGAGCACCTCCGGCTGGAGTGGCGACGTCGTGACGCTGGCCGGAGACGCCACGGTGTCGGGCATCCCCAAGAAGAGGGTTCCCTACCGAGAGGTGATCACGAAGAAGGGCAATCGTGAGTTCACCTGGCGAGGCGAGATGAAAATGGACGGCGACTGGGTAACGTTGGGGGAGGATCTCTGCAAGAAGTGATTTTCAAGAGATCGTTTCCAGGAAATCATTGCCTGGTTCGGCAAAGGCGGCAGCCCCAACGCGGCAGCACTTGCTCGACTCGCGATTTCGAGACGACGTGCGGCGCTTTCGTGCGGCGCGCGCAGTTTTGTCGTTGCTCAGCTAGAACCAGGCTGGTAGCGTACTCTTCCGCGACGGTGTGTTTGAGGCCGGAGCGGAGGGGTTAGTAACGGCAACCAGCTTTTCTCGTCAGTGGGAGGTGCCATGAACAAGTCGGTTCTTGTCGTGGAAGACGAAGTGGGGGTTCGGCGCGCGCTATCCAGGCTGCTCGGTGATCGGGGTTTTCGGACCATCGAGGCTGGCAACGGCCGGGAGGCCATCCAGAGGTTGGCCGAGGAGACTCCGGCCGCCATCGTGATTGATCTGTTGATGCCGGTGATGAGTGGCGCCGAGTTGTTGAAGGCGTTGCGCCGCAACAGCTTCTACCGGCGAATTCCCACCGTGGTTATGACGGGAGCTCTGGATTCTGAGGTATCGAGCGTTGGCCAGGTGCTGGGCGTTCCGATGATTTTCAAACCGAATCTGGAAAACCTTCCCGACATCCTCCTGAGCTTGATTCAAAAGTCGGCCGTTCCATTGGCGCCGGCCGCACCCGTCCAGATGTCCATTCGGGTCGGTGACGCCGAGAGCGTCGGCTGAGAATCCGGGCTCCGGAGGCTAGCCTGTCATCGTTGCTCCGTGAACGTCGATACTCGGAGCTTTCGAAACAGACTGCGCTTCTTGTAGTGGTGTTGTTCCATGCGGTTCAAGATGTCGACGAGCACTCGCACCGCTTGATCGACGAAGGGGCCTTTGTTCAGCATGACGCACTCGGCGGCCACTGCCGCCGCGGCGTCGGTGACCTCGGCGCGCGAAGGGACGCCGGTGCGCGCGAGCGTATCCAGCACTTGGGTGGCCCATATCGCGGGCACGTGAGCGGCTTCGCAGAGCCAGAGAATCTCTTCCTGTAGCTCGGCGAGACGTTCGAACCCCACCTCGACCGCGAGATCTCCGCGCGCGATCATGACGGCCAGGGGCGGCCTGCGCATTCCCTCGAGGAGCATGCCTGGCAGGTTCTCGAAGCCAGCGCGGGTCTCGATCTTGAGAACGACTCCGAGCGTGGGCCGATTTAGTCGGGCGAGAGCGAGGTGCAGTCGGCGTACGTCCTTCTGTCTCCGGACGAAGGACAAGCTCACGGCGTCGGCGTGCCGCACGACGAATCTGAGTGCCTGTCGGTCCTGAACGGTCAGGCTGGGAACAGTCACCAGCGTGTCGGGAAGGTTTATACCCTTCTCGGCACGGAGCTCGACCGTCTCCTTCGCCGTTCGGACGACGCGGAGCAAAAAATCCCGCCTTCTCTTGTTCGTACTTTCGGTAACGGCCTCGATCTTTCCATCGTCGAACAGAACTCGGTGCCCGTCGGCGAGGTGCTCCAAAGCCGCGGGAAGCGTGCAGGCGACGACGCCGGGGCGCTCCACCTGGCCGTCGCGACCGCGCCGCGGCGGGCGACCCTTGCGAGCACGCCTCGTCAAAACGAGCGGGTCACCCACCTTGACGTCGATGGAGGCGAGATCGGCGTCAGTGACCCGAAAGGCGACGCGACCCACGCGGACCTTCCCGCGATGAAGACGGGCACCAGCCCGGTCGAGCACGTACGCGCGCGTCGTTGAGAGACCGACCAGGTTGTTCCCGTCGAGCTCGCCGATGACCAGGGTGCGCTTCTTCCGTCGCGCGTCGCGAAACCGGAGCTCGTCGCCCTTGCGTAGCTTTGTGAAGGTTTCGTCCGCGATGGTCAAGGCGACGCCGCTGCCCGGCTGCGGGCGCGATGACGCCCGGCCGATCAACACCCGTGCCGGCGCCACGATCTCCCCCAGCTCACCCTTGACCGGCTTCCAGGTCGCGATCCTGTGAGCACCCCCTATGGGTCCGGTGCGTATCTTCGGACCCGCGAGGTCCATGAGGACTCGGCACCTTCTTCCCGTCTGCGCCCTCGCGGCGCGCAGAGCGCGGATCATCTGGAGCCATTCGTCCTCCGCTTCGTGAGCGCAATTGATTCTCAGTACGTTCATCCCCGCGGTGAGCATCTTCCTCATCCAGCCGCGATCGGCTTCCTTCGCAGAGGGAGCCGTCACCATCACGTAGATGTGCCGGCCGTCGGGCTTGGGACCCAGGATCTCGCGGGTGTGGCGGTGCAGGCGGCGGTTCGCCTGCTCCCACGACAGAGCGTCTCCCCGCTGCTTGGAGAGCCGGGACAGCTCTCGCGCGGCGCTCCTGTTGCCGTGCAGCGCCAGCGACTCGTGGGTGCGCTCCGAGACCTGCAGGACACTCTCCATCACGCAGCTCTCGGAGCGCCCCAGCGACGAGAGTCCCCGCTGCGAAAGCCGGCTCTGCAACTCCCGCAGATCCTGCTGTCTGAGCGCGACGTAGTGCACGAGGTTCCGCGCGCTGGCGCGCCGATTCTTGGCCGCGCGGCTGATGGCAGCATGCATGTCGTGCTCGAGGTCTACGAGCTTCTTCTCGGTGCGGACCAGCTCCCGCGCGATGCTGGTCAGGGACCCGGCCTCATCAGACGACCCGATCGGCCTCGGGACGCTGAGATTCAGGACGGACCTTCGACCAAACCGTCACGCCGCTGCTCGTGGTCGTGGTCATCGTCGCGTCGACCGCGGCAGTCCTTGGCCAGCACGAGGGTCTCGAACAGCTCGTAGTTGGGGTTGGGCACCTTGTCGGCACCCGGCGCGTGATAGTAGTTGATCGTGATCGTGGTCTTGCCCCCGTGATCACCGGGATCGAGATCGAACACCGCGATCCCGTATCCGGTCCCCGTGTCACGCTGCGCGGACCAGATGGCATCCTCGAGGGCGTCGGCGCCGCGACGGATGAACGTGCCGGCGGTGGCCCCCGCCACAGGGCGGTTGGCCTTGGTGAAAATCTTGGCCTGCGGCAAGCCATTGGTCGTGTCGACGCCGTAGACATCCAGCGGTGCGCTGGTGCCGCCGCCGCCCAGGATCAGGTGGATGGTGCCGTGGCTGGTGTCGAACGTGCCGGCGGACGTGGGCGCGGTGGCCACCGGGTTGGGCTGACAGGTATCGACCACCGCTCCTGTGACGGCGTCCTGCCCGACGTCGTGGTTGCAGCCCCGCACCGGCCAGCTGCGCTCGTAGTCATGATCGTGCCCACACAGGACCAGGTCGACCCCATAGCGATCGAAGAGGGGCAGCCAGGCCTGGCGGATGCCCAGATCGGAGCCGTTTCCGGTCTTGGACGAGGAGAGGGCGTCCTGGTGCATCTGCACGATGATCCAGTCGATGTCGTCGTCCTCGCGCGCCTCGCGCAGCGTCCGCTCCAGCCAGCGCGTCTGGGCTCCCTCGCTGTAGCCATTGATGTAGAAAGAGGTGCCGGGCTCGATGGCCGGGTTCCCGGTGCTGGCCGCAGGCGTGAGTGGGGCTGGGCCGCCCACGAAGGCCCCACCGTCCTGATAAATGACGTCGTCGGCCGACAGAGAGATGAACAGGGCCGAGCCGACCCGGAAGCTGTACCAGCGGCCGGGGAACGCCGTCCGGTTGTCGGGCAGCGTGTAGCGCGTCAGGTACGACGTGAAGCCCTGCGCGCCGTTGTTGAATTCGATCTCGTGATTGCCCACGCAGGGCATCCAGGGACGGAACGCGGCGGAGGTCTGGTTGTTGTTGCCAAAGTCCGCCCAGACCGCGGGCTGAACCGCTGGATTGAGGTTCGCGTAGCAAAGATCGCCGTTCAGCAGATGGAAGAGGGGATGAAACCTCTCCACCGCCTCGACGGCATACTGGCTTTGCAGATACGACAGCACCCACGCCGTGACGGGCGTGGCCAGATCGCCGTAGCTGGTCCAGCGAAACGGAGCGCGATGTTTGGGCGCCGTACGGAAAGTGGCCTTGAACGGCTCGGCGCCGTGGCTGTCGTTGTCGGCCGTCACCGCGTAGTGGTGGAGCGAATCCGGCCGCAGATCATCGAGCCGCGCGTGATAGGTGAAGACCGTCTGGCCATTGAGCCCGTCGGTGTAGGTGCGCTGGACGGCCGGCACGGTCTTGCCGAAGGAGCAGTCGCCCCCGAAGTGAACGCGCGGGTTGATCGACTGGGCCGCCGACGCCCAGGAGACGACCACCACCCGGCTCGGGTCCTCGCCCCAGGTCAGGTGGACCTGCTCGGGTGTGCCGTCCGGCGTGGCTGGGGCGGCGCCCCGCGCCGGGCGCGTCGCTGCAAGCGGGACCGCCGCCGCGGCCAGGCTGGCCGCGCCAGCTCCTGTCAGAAAACCGCGGCGCGAGACCGAGGCTGCCAGGGGCGGGTTGGGATTCTGGTCCGAGTTATCGGCTCGTTGCTTGTGCGCCATTTCGTCTACCTCCCTGTGCGATGGTGAGTCCCCGGCCCCGCGTCCACCCTCTCCAGTCGCTTGCCGAAGCGGCCGGCGACGCTCGGACCGTGGCCGTACCCTAGCGGTCGGCCCGAGACGATGAAGCGAAAGGCGTGTGACGATGGCGCTACGACGGCATACGCGGGGGCGGGGAATGGTGACACCGTGCTAACGTCGGAGCGTAAGCGGTTCTCGAGCGGAGGTCCCTTCGCGACGGGGAGCCGGCCGCCGTCGAGGCGCCGCCGGACCGCAATGTTCATCTCCCGGCCGCCAATCGCCCGGAGCCCGCCCACTGGAGAGCCATCGCGGGACTGGACGACTTCCTGGGCCGGGTAGTGGGCACGGCGCTCGACTGTGTGGTCTGAGCGGCTTCCCGGATATACTGACGTTTCTCTTTGCGCTTGGCGCGGATCGTTGACACCGTCCTGCAAACCGTCCTGCACATCGTCCTGCCGCATGTCGTCTCGATCGTAGGATTCGGGATGGCCATCGTGCTCGTGGCGGACGTGTTGCGGTCGCGCCGAGCGTCTGGCAGCGCCCTGGCGTGGATGCTCGCCATCGTCCTGGCTCCGTACCTGGGTGTGCCCCTCTACCTGGTGCTGGGTGGCCGGAAGATGAAGCGCTCCGCGGATCGCAAACAACCACTCTATGTTCGACCGGCCGGGCCGGTGGAGGCCCACAGCGACGTCGAGCGGATCCTTCTGGGGGTGGGGTCGCCTCCCTCCCGCCCGGGAAATCGAGTCGAGCTGCTGGAGACCGGGGAGGCTGCCTTCGCCTCCCTGGTCGCGCTGATCGACTCCGCCAGCGAGACCCTGGATCTGTCGACGCTGATCCTGGCCGACGACGACGTGGGAACGGTGATCGTCGAGCGGTTGATGGCCCGGGCGCGGGCAGGGGTGCGCGTGAGGGTCCTCATCGATGCTCTCTTTCGGCTTCGATCAAGTCGCCGGCAACTGAGCGCGCTCGCGCGGGACGGCGGACAGGTGGCCTGGTTCATGCCTGTGGTGCACGTCCCCTTCCGGGGGCATGCGAACCTACGCCTTCACCGCAAGTTGGTGGTCGTGGATGGCCGTGAGGCCATCCTGGGCGGGATGAACATCGCGCACGAATACATGGGCCCGACCCCCGATCCCATGCGCTGGCGAGATCTGTCGATGCGTCTTTGGGGTCCGGCGGTGGGGGACGTCTCGCGCGTGTTCCTGTCGGACTGGCAGTTCGCCACGCATCGGGCGAGTGGAGCGGCCGCCGACCAGGCGCCGGCGGCCGAGCCACCGCCGGCCCACCCGGGCCACGCGACGGTTCAGGTGGTCGGGAGCGGCCCCGACGTGGCGTCGGATCGAATTTACGATGCCCTGCTGATGTCAGTCTTCGCGGCCCGCCAGCGCCTGTGGATCGCGACGCCCTATTTCGTTCCGGATGAGGCGCTGGCCAAAGCCTTTGGCCTGGCCGCCCGTCGCGGTGTGGACGTGAGGATCCTGGTGCCCGCGCGATCCAACCACCGCATCGCGGATTACGCCGGTGCCAGCTACCTGCGCGACATCGTCGATGCCGGGGGCCAGGTGCTGTGCTTCGGGCCGGGCATGATGCACGCGAAGGTGGTGGTGATCGACGACGCGCTCGGGATCCTGGGCAGCGCCAACGTCGACATGCGCAGCCTGCTCCTCGACTACGAGATCGCGCTGTTCTTCTCGACGCCACCCGAGATTCGCGCACTGGCCCACTGGTTCGAGGCATCGCTCGAGCACGTGCGGCCGCTCGGGCCCGCCCGCCGCGGCCGGCGCCTGGCCGAGGACGTGGCCCGCGTCCTCGGGCCGCTCATCTGACGAGAGGGGCGATGCCGATGGGTCGGGTGGGGTAGTTATGATGGGCGTGTGTGGTCAGCGCGCCGTGCTTGGCCTGATCCTCAGACGAACGAGTTGTTGAGGACCTCGCCCAGTCCGCCGGCGCCGGGCACGATGTAGTGGTGGTCGTCGAGGCCGCGCTCCTCGTCCCAGCGCGTCCCGGGAAGGGTGGCCAGCACCTCGGCCGAGGATAGTCCGCGATCCAGGCGCCAGGCGTAAACGATGAGCTCGGGATATCGCTCCCGCGTGGCCCGCAGGTACTCGGGCGTGACGATCAGGTGCATCGCGATCACCTTGCGGGCCCGACCGTGGATCGCATCTCGATAGTGGCCGAGCGCGGTGGTCACTGTGGTTCCCGTGGCGCCCATGGGATCGGGAATCAGCACCATCGCGTCATCGATCGAGCCGCCAATCTTGGCCGCGTCGAGCAACGCTCCGGTCACCCGCCCGGCTCGGTCGGTCTGTCTCCCCAGCGAGAGATGGTCCTGCCTGATGCGCGCCGGCTCGAGCACCTCGGTGAGAAAGTCGTAAGTGATCTGCGACGGCAACAGTCCCGCCCGCGCCAAGGCCATCACCACCGTCGTGGTATCGAGCGCCAAGGTTTCGCCGGTCCACAGCCCGAGTGGCGTCGCGTCTATCATACGCGTCTCGACCGCGCTCACTTGCCTGGGAAACTCGCTGGCCAGAACCGTCTGAACCAAGAGTCGATAGAGGTGAGCGCAGAGCCGGCTGACCTCGGGTTGAATGACACCCTTCGCGGACAGACGGGCCAGCAGAGTGAGGGCCAAGGGATCGGCCAGAATGTGCACACCGGCGCCGTAATGGTGAGCCAGCTCGGAGGGCCGAAAAGCGATTTGCCGGTGCTGAGTGTCCATCGAATGAATCGTCTGGTTGGCGGGGCGGCTCGGTTGGGAGCCGGCGAATTCAGCGCCGGCCCGAGATGGCCGCCGTGCGGTAATTGGTCCTTTGAAATGGTGGATGGGACATGGAGCGTTGCCAGTAGGCCGACAGCGCTTCCAGCGTCAGGGGAAAGCTGGTCTCCAGGTTTTCGAGCTCGGACAAAAGGGGCAGCAACGAGATGTCCCGGTGACCGGGCGCTGGTCCATCCAGCCAGGGAGCACCCGTGACCTTCAGCTGCTCGTCCATGGCGGTGAAGACGTCATCCATGCGCTTGAAGGATTTCTTGTTGAACGAGGCGCCGCTGACTCCTCCCTGCAGAACCGCACCCAGCGCTTCCAGCGAGGCCACGAAGCTGCGCACCTCGGCGCGCCCGCGGGCGGTCGAGGGCATCAGAGACCTTCCCGGAAAGGCCTCGTCGATGTAAAGCTGAATGTTGAAGGGGTCGGACAGCACGAGATCGCCATGAATGGCCAGGGGCGATCGCGTCATTGGATTGTTCTTGGCGGCCCGGGGATCCGGGTATGCGACGTCGCTGGGGATCCACTGGTATCCGATTCCTTTCTCCTCGGCCGCAAAACGCACACACCAGGCGAAGGGATCCCTGAAATATCCGTAAATCTCGAACATGACCGCAACCATAGCATCGCGACCGGATCAGCCAAATACACACCAGGGCGGCTCGCCATCCTCCACCTGTGCTGGCATGCCGGCCGGGAACGTGTTACGACGCGCGCCATGCTTAGCCAACCAACGAACAGCCTGTTCCCGATTCTCCTGCTCGGAAGTAGCCTGGCGGCGCTGGCCTGCAACCGCCCGGGGGGAGGCGGTGGTGCCGCCACCGATCCAAAGACCGACGATGACAAGGTCTTCTACGCGCTCGGCCTGGATATCGGTAAGAACATCGACGTCTTTTCCCTGCAGCCGCACGAAGCGCTGCTGGTCAAGGCGGGCCTCGACGACGCGATCGGTAAGAACAAGCCCAAGGTCGATCTCGAGGCGGTGCGGCCGAAGATTTACGAGATGGCTCGCAAGCGGCAGGAGGCCAGGTCGGCGGCCGAGAAACTCAAGGGCAAGGCCGCGGTGGAGAAGGCCGCCAAGGAGTCGGGGGCGCAGCAACTCCCTTCCGGTCTGGTCATCAAGACGTTGCGGTCGGGCAGCGGCGCCAGCCCCGGCGAGAACGACTCGGTCAAGGTTCAATACGAGGGCCGGCTCACGGACGGGACGGTCTTCGACAGCTCGTACAAGCGAAAGGAGCCCACCGAGTTCCCTTTGAAGGGTGTCGTTCGCTGCTGGACTGAAGGCCTGCAGAAGATGAAGGTCGGGGAGAAGGCACAGCTGACCTGTCCTGCCGATATCGCGTACGGGGATCAGGGACGCCCCCCGACCATACCCGGCGGCGCAACGCTCGTCTTCGACGTCGAGCTGCTAGAGATCAAGGCCCCGCCTCCTCCTCCCGCGCCGACGCCTCCGCTCGCCACGGGATTGACTCCAGCGGCCGGGTCACCGAAGGCGTCCGCCGCCGCCCACCCGGCCAAGAAGTAAGTCGAAGAGGAAGTCGAAGAAGGCGGGCGGGCGGCGGGCCACGAGCGGCCCGCGCCCGTCTGGGCGCGAACTTGCGGCGATCCGACCAAGGTCCGTCGCCGCGCCCTTGCGCTCGGCTGGTACCGAGCTTGCGGTGAACCGATCCTACCAGCTGCCGCCGCTGCGACCGCCGCCCCCACGGCCACCGCCGCCGCCGCTGCGACCACCGCCGCCGGCGCGACCGCCACCGCCACCGCCACCGCCACCGCCGCCACCACCCCCGTAGCCACCACCACCGCCGCCGCCGCCACTGCGCTCACGCGCCTCGCTGACGCTGATGGCGCGACCTTGCACATCCCGGCCGTTCATGGTCTCGACCGCCTGGGCCGCCTCGGCATCACTCGACATCTCGACGAACGCAAAGCCTCGCGAACGACCAGTCTCCCGATCGAGGATCACCTTGACGTCGGTGATGGTGCCGCCGCCCTCGCCAAACGCATCCCGGAGATCCTGCTCCGTCACGCCGTAGGCGAGATTGCCAATATAAAGTCTTCTTCCCATGTCTTCGTTCTCCTTGGTTCAGATCGGGTCGGTGACCCGCGACGACGATAATCAGGAACGGAACTGCTCGGTGATAGGGTCGTCGTTTGGTTAGCGTCCTTCGGTCACCTGCACGTCCGGACCCGAATCAGCACCCTGAGCTGACGAACCGCGGCAGAACGAGACGAACACGAGTAGGACAGGTACCAAAAAGGTACCAGGCTGAACGCCACGATCCAAGTGCTCCTCCCAAAAATCGGCACAGCCCCTCGGGCCAGCCGACACCAGACCGCCCATAACAGCCTGCCGGCAGCGCCAACCTGGGTTCGGTCGAGGGATGCCGGGGATTGAATCAAGTTTTCTTCTCCGACGACCGCGTAGTGAATCCAAGCACGGGGAGGTCCAGCTTTGCTGGACCGGCCACACCGTCAAGCAACTCCGTGGGGGTCTCGCAGGGG
>Ga0066788_10000125_pt1 | contig 14383 bp, 11 predicted proteins | sample OrgsoiDNA2013048_FD_70943 | JGI IMG/M metagenome (GOLD analysis project Ga0066788, IMG submission 70943) | Permafrost soil microbial communities from the Arctic, to analyse light accelerated degradation of dissolved organic matter (DOM) -... | ecosystem: Environmental > Terrestrial > Soil >... | reverse complement strand
CCGCCGCCGCCGCCGCCGCCCCCTTGCGCGGCGCGGGTCTGTCGCGGATAGCCGCTGCCGTCGACGCGCTCGTGGTGGGCGCCCACGATGCCCGCGTACGGGGCCAAAAGCGGGGATCGCAGGAGGATGCGCTCGGATTCGGCGACGTGGCGCTCGATGCGTTGCCGCTCGAAGGGCGTGAGCTTCGCCGTCTTGTCCCAGATTCCGTTGGGGACGCTGGCGCGCCCGAGGTCATGCAGCAGCCCCACCACCCGGCCACGAAGCTGCTCCTCGGCGCTGCCGCCGTCACCGGCGACCGCCGCCTCGCACAGCTCGGCGACCCGCTGCGAGTGCCCGAGCAGAAAGGGCGATTTGAGATCGACGCAGGTCGCGAATGCCGCCGCCACCTCCGCGATGCGCGCCGGGGTGGCATTTTGAACTGGGGCGGGCTCGCAGGCGAGCAGCTCGTCCCACGTGCCGGGCGCGAGGATTCGATCGAGGAGCTCACGCGTCCTCGGCAGAAAAGCATCGACGATCGCGGGATCGAGCTCGCCACCTCGGCGGGCGAGCAGCACCGCCGCGCCGCCCGCCGGGCCCTCGATCGAGCCGTGGAGCACCATCGCGTAGGCGATCCGCAACACGCGGGCCAGCACGCCAATCCGCTCACCGGCAAGGCCCCTCGGTCCGCCCTTGCCATCCCAGCGCTCGTACATTCCACCGAGCGCATCGAGCACGCCCCCGGAGAGCCGCAGCTCCTGCGCGAGCGCGACGGCCTGTGCGCAGTGGGCCTCGGCGAGCTTGCGGGGGGTGGAAGGGCTGGAGAGCACCCGCACCACGCTTGTGACCCGACCCACCGCGCCGGTCCCCCGGCCCGCCCCGCTGAAGACCGCGCGCAACACGCTCCTGGGGTTGCCCCCGTCGGCTCGACCGAGGGCGCCGAGGAGACCAATGTCATCCCCCGACCCCAGCCACGCGGTCTCGTGGGCGTAGCTCGTGCAACCGATGTAGCGCAGCAGGGCCGCATAGAAGGCGTCGGACCGCTCGGCCGTCGAGAGCCCGAGAGCCTCAGCGATCGCCACGGCCGCCATGGCGGCGCGCGACGAGGTCTCCTCGGGCACCCCGGCCGCCCCCTCGGCGGCCAGTGCAAGGCTCGCCACGATCTCCGCGAGCCGCGCCTCGATCACGAAGCGGAAGAATACACCCGCCCCCGACCAGGCGGCCCCTTCCCGCGAGCGCCGCAGGCGCGTTAGAAGTATCCGGCGGCCACCAGGGCGTTGTACGAAGCGGTCGCCATCTTCATGGCGCCCGAGGCGTTGGGGTGGACGCCGTCCACGGTGTCGGTGGCGTCGTCGAAGCCGGTCCAGTGATCGATGATGTAGACGGGCGAGGTCGGCGTGGCGTTGGCCGCCGCCCACGCCGGGGTCACCATGGCGTTCAGGGCCACGGCGTTTTGCGGGGCGGGAGCCAGCGGAATGATCTTGGAGATGAAGAAGATCACGTTGGGGTTCTGCTTGCGAAACTCGGCCAGGATCGCCTGCCAGGACGACAGGATCAGCGCGGTGGGCTCGCCATCCCAGCAGTCGTTGGTGGCGTAGTGCATGAGCACCATGTCCGGTTTCTCGGCCGCCCAGGCCTGAAGCTCGGCGTAGCTTCCGCAGCCCTGTGGCTGCTTCGTGCATTTTGGACGCATGCTGTCCATCGGCAGGTAGGTCGCGCCGTAGCCGCCGTGCCCCTCGGTCTTGACGCTGGGCGTGCCATTTCCACAGTTGTTGGTCACGGTTCCGATGAACTGAAAGTTCGTGTGGCCGCCCGCGATCAGCACCTTCGAGAGCACCTGTGGGTAGCAGGTGCTGCCCGTCACAGAGTCTCCGAACGGCATCACCTTCCACACCCCCGTATGGTTGGCGCCGCCGGCTCCGGTGGTGCCGCCGTTGGCGTTGGCGTTGCCGTTGCCGCCGCCGCCCATGGCGCGACCACCGGTGGCGGTCGCGCCGCCGCTCGCGCCCTGACCATTCCGGCCGCCGACCGAACCACCGCTTGCCGACCCACCCGAGTCAGAAGCTCCGCCCGTGGCGGTCGAATCGGTACCCGAGCCGCCGGCTCCCGCCCCCCCCGACGATCCGAGGGCGCCGCCCGTTCCGGGGGCGGCGGCGAGGCCGCCGGTACCGCTGCCCGTCTGCGTGGCTCCGCCCGTGGCTGCGATGGTGCTACCTCCGCCCGTGCCCTGGGCGGCGGAAGCTCCGCCCGAACCCGTCGCAAGCCCATTGGAGTCGCCACTGCTGCTGCAACCCGACAGGACGCCTCCGCCCAGGGCCAGACCAACGAGGAGAGGCGCCAGCCGGAGCGAGGGCCCGATTGGCGACGGGGTGGCGCGGGGACGGAGAACGGGGGGGTGTGTCATGCGGTCCTTCATATGAGCTGAAAAGGGCGGACGCGAGGGCGAAACCTTTCAGAAATCGTGCGGGCGAGCCTGGTTGCGCCGGAACCGTCTTCAGATGCGGCCGAGCGCGCGGGCCCAGGCGGCCACCACGGCCCCCAGGCTTGCGAGCGCCAGGGCCGCCTGCCCGAGGCGAGCGGCAATGGTCCCCCCGGGGGGGGCAAAGGGGACGCCGCGCGGGCGGTCCACGATCCCGGCCACGATCCCGAAGACGAATCCCAGGCCCAGGCCAAAGGCGTGCGCGAACACGTCGGCCTTGGCGCCCACGCCCAGCATGGCCAGCAGCGCCAGGCCGGCGCCGGCCGCGATCCAGGCGCGCCGCCGTACGGGGCCGCCACCCCGCCACCGACGAACGGATTGTAGTCCCACCACCAGGCCCAGCGCCGCAAAGGTGGCCGTCGACGCGCCGACCGAGAAGTGCGCCTCTCGCTTCACTGCCGCGGTCAACAGGTTCGCCCCGGTGCCCGCCAACAGAATCAACGCAGCTGCGATCCCCGGGCCCAGCCACCGCCCGGCGGCGCTGATGAAGATCACGGAAGCGACTACGTTGCCGAGCAGGTGCATCACATCGGCGTGCAAGGTCATGGCGGTCACCGCCCGCCACCACTCGCCGCCCCGAATCCGCTCAGCGTCGGCGATCCCGGTCGTGAACCAGGGAGATGACCCATTGCTCTCCCACAGCCCGGTCACGTACTGGAATCCCACCAGAAGAGCCCCCACCACGATGCCCAGGGCGCCCGTGCCCCGATCTGGCACGGGCGGCGCCACTGCGGCGCCGACCCGCGCCTCTTCATCGTTGGCGCCGAGCGCGCGGATGGCCCGCGACTGCTCGCCCGCGACCACCAACAGCCGGAACTGCGCGTCGACTCCTCTCTCGACGCGAAACGGCACGCCCACCGCGGCCAGCACCAGGGCCCATTCATCTGTCCGATCGCGATCGGAGGACTGTCTGACCACGACGTCATCTCGAGAGGCGGGCATCGCCGGGCCTGGACCTTCTTCGGGATCGCGATCGCTCACACTCCAGAGCTTAGCCGACCGGGTGGGTTTCCTCCGTCGCCCGCTCCCGGTCGCGCCCCTCTTTCAAGATCAAGCCCCGTCCGATGAACGACGGGAGCTCCTCGATGTGGTGGCTCACGAAGATGATGGTGGGGGTCGACAGAGGTTCCACGAACCGCGCCAGATCGTCGAGAATCGTTCGCGGGCCGCCGGGTCGAAGCCCCCGCACGGCTCGTCGAGGATCATTAGGGTCGGCGCGAGGCGCCAGGGTTGGGCTCGCGCGGCACCACGACCCGGAATCCCTCCGCGGCAGCGGCGCGCGCCAGGTCACCATCGGCCGCGACGAGCTCGCGATTGCGGGGCCGCTCGCGGGTCAACACGAGCGCCGCGGCGAGCTGACACGCATCGGCAGCGCGAAGCGCGTGCTGCGCGAACAGGTGCTCGGCGCGATCGCGAACGAGATCGACATCTGTGATCTCCGTCCAGACGCCAGCCAGGGCGCCGATGCGGGATAGCGCCCGCGGGACGGAGGCCGCATCCAAGGGTGGCTACCTTCATCTAGCTTGGCTAGGGTAGCCAGATTGGGCTCCGGAGTCGATGTTATGGTGTGGGATGGCGCGATTTCAGCCGGTGTCCTGACGTCGCCTCGGGTCAGTCCCGCGGTGTGCCCTGCAGGCGGCGCCACAAGAGGTACGAGAGTCCCCAGAGCACGCCTGTGGCCGCCGCCCAGATCCACGCCTTCGGACCATCGCCAACGGCGAGGTGGGCAATAAGCGCGGAGGCGAGCGTGATGGCGAAGCCGGCGTAGGCCCACTCCTTGAGCCGCCGCGCCCGCACCGGCGCGAGCAGCAGCACCACGCCGAGGAGCTTGGCCCACGAGAGCTCCACCCGGAAGTAGGAGGGGAAGCCGAGGTGGGCGAACATCTCAGCCACCTGCGGCAGGCGCAGTTGCGCGTAAGCGGTGAAGCCGATCTGAAGGCAGAAGAGCCCAGTGACGATCCAGTAGACGATGGCCTTGGCTCTCGTCGAGACTCTCGTGGGGACTCTCGTTGGGATATTGGCGGCGACGAGGACCGGCTTCTGCAGTGTCGACTCCATGACCTCCTCCTTCCAGTTCAAGGTTTCAGGACGTTGGGCGGCAACCCGGCGATCTCGACGCCCAGCTGCTCTGCGTACTCGGCGTGCAACCGCTGCCAGCCGCCGACCTTCATGGCCTCAGGGCCGACGATGCGCCCAATAGGCTCACCGGCGAGAAGGTGGTCCAGCACATCGAAGCAGACGTGCCAGCCCGCAGCGCCCATCGCGATGAATCGACGGTCGATGTTGTGCCAAAGCGTGAGGCGCGTGCCGCTATTTCCCAGCGGCTCCAGCTCCCAGCGGAGGTCGAATCCACCCCAGTTGAATTCGAGCGCCCTCGGCGCATCGGCCCGCTTCACCCGGGTCTCACTTGCGAACGGCGTCGGCGCTCCCACGGTCGTGAGCGTCGCCGTGCCGACGGCACCGAGGTTCCGGTCTGAATCGAACGGAGCCCATTCGCGGAGATGCTCAGGGTCCGTGAGCGCGGTCCAAACCGTGGCGGGAGGATGGCCGAGGTCGCGGACCAGAACCAGCGTCCACTTCTCTCCATCCTTTTCGATCTCGGCGCCAAAGGCGGCACCCGGCGCGTACTTGTCACGGCGGTTCATGTCATTTCCTTCCTTTCGTGCGGGGCGCGCTCTCCATCTCGTCCAGGTGTTTCTCGAGCGCATCGACGTGCTTCGACCAGAAGCGACGGAACGGCTCCAACCAGGCGTCGACTTCTCGGAGCGGTTTGGGATTGAGACGATAGACCCGTCGCTGGGCCTCCACGCGCGGCTCGACCAGCCCTGCCTCACGCAGCACGCGGAGGTGCTTGGACACTGACGTTTGAGGCATCCGCAGGCGGCGCTCCATCTCGCCGACAGATCGCTCAGACGACGCCAGCAGGCTGAGGATGGCCCGACGGTTCGGCTCCGCGATGATGGCGAACGAAGATTCCATGGCGCGTATATACTCGCAAGGGCATATTAGATCAAGTCTCAACCGAAACGCGAACCTACAAATACACGATAGGCGCCACCAGCATCATCTCGGTGTCACAGAGCGGTGCGACCCCAAGGATGTTTGCCGGATTACGTCACCGGCACAATTGACCTTCAACGACGGCGCTCAGGTCATTCGGAGGGCGAAGCGGCCGGCCTGACGCGTAACCTGGCAGGCGCGACCGAAGGCCTCGCTCAGGACCGCGGATGTGCAGACGGTCTCGATGGGGCCACGGGCCAGGACGCGCCCCTCTTTCAAGATCAAGGCCTGTCCGATGAACGACGGCAGCTCCTCGATGTGGTGGCTCACGAAGATGATGGTGGGGGTCGACGGACGTTCCACGAACCGCGCCAGATCGTCGAGGAATCGCTCGCGAGCCGCCGGGTCGAGGCCCGCGCACGGCTCGTCGAGGATCAGCAGGGCCGGCCGATTCATCATGGCCCGCGCGATCAGCACCCGCTGCCTCTCCCCCTGCGATAGCCGCGCGTAGGGGCTTTCGGCCAGGTCACGCATCCCCACGGCGCCGAGAGCCTCGCGCGCGCGGTCCTCGTCCTCGGGCTCGAACTGGTGCCACCAGCCCAGCTCCGCGGCGAGGCCGGTCGCCACGATCTCCAGCGCCGACTGGCGATCGTGAAAATAAGACGCCAGGGCCGAGGTCACGATCCCTATGGCCCGACGCAGCTCCCGCAGATCGATCTCGCCGAAGCGCTGGCCGAGCACGCGGATGGTCCCCTCGCAGGGCCAGTCGATGGCCCCCACCATGCGCAGCAGGGTCGTCTTGCCCGAGCCGTTGGCTCCGAGGAGGGCCCAGTGCTCGCCGCGTCGAATCCGCCAGTCGATGCCGGTGAGGATGGTTCGCTCGTTCCGCCAGTACGAGGCGCCGTCCAGCTCGAGAACCGACGCGGCAGCCTGAGCGTGGGCGTCCAGCTGCGAGGAGGGGGACGTGGAGGGATCCGTGGGCCGGGTGCTCATGGGTTTGTTGTCGAATCAATGTGAGTGCCGGGTCGCACCGCCGGCCTTGCCGGCGCGCTCGTCGAGGAAGGAGGCCACCCAGACCAGCGGCGCATTCCAGTTGATCGTGATTTCATTCGCGGACCACGCCTCGATGTTGTCGATGAAACACTTCTCGGGGGCACAACCCTTCAGCCCCGCCGCCTGAACGTAGGGATCCTCCAGGCCCGAATTGGGACCGCCGGACAGTGCTCCCGGGGGCGCCTTGGGGAATTTCGGATTCGCCTGGAAAGACCAGAAGCGGTGGTGCGGGTATTCGAGTGGCCGCTCGCCGTATCCCGTGACGTAGGTTTGGTCGAGCGGATTGCGGCCCATGATGTAGTCCATTCCCTCGGCGACGCCATTCAAGTATTTCGCGTCGTGGGTCAGATCGTTCGCCAATCCGATCACGATCAAGTTGTTGAGCACGAACGAATTCGATCCCCACGGATAACCCTTGGCGCCCGGTTTGAACGGCACGCGGTAACCTTGCTTGCTCGCGATCTCCAGATAGGCATCCGCCGTGGCGGCAATATTTTTCCTGATTGCGTCCACGTCCGTGCCCGGGAGGCTATTGGGAACCACGGCCAAGGAGATCGATCCCAGCGACTGTACGTTGCCCCAGGTCATCGGGGTATCGATTCCGGGATCGGGACCGCTGGCGGTCGCGTTCACGGGAACCTGCTTGTAGAACGGCGACTTGGTGATGAAGTCCTTGTAGGCGGGTTTCTTGGTGGTCAGATACAGCTCGGACGCCGCCCAGTAGAATTCGTCGGTCAGGTTCTCGTCCTCGTAGGCACCACCGCCGACGCCCCCCGGCTTTGCGTACACGGCGGGATTCGCCTCGGCCGCCGCCCAGGCCCGCTCGGCCGCCGCCAGGGTCTTCTCGGCGAACGCCTTGTCGATACCGTGCCACACGCGCGCCGCCTGCGCCGCGTTCGCGGCGAGGTTCAGGGTCGCCGCCGTGCTCGGCGGGTAGAGAAATCGTTCGATCGGATCCTGATGCGGTGCCAGCCCCAGCGCCGTCCAGACCTTGTCGTGAACCTTGTGATGCACCATGCCGGCCAGTTTCTCGCCCGCCGGGACTTGCATGCGCATCTCGAATTCCAGCTCCCAGCGGACCTCATCCAGGAGATCGGGAACACCGTTTCCCTTTTCGGGAATGTTCAACTTGCCGTCGCCAAAATCGCCCGCTGATGTGCCCAGGTATTTGGCGCGTTCCCACCAGTTGAGCAGCGTCCAGACCGAAATCCCGGCGTTCACCACATACTTGCCGTGATCGCCGGCGTCGTACCAGCCGCCGCTGACGTCGAGCGTGTAGGTGCAGCCGCTGCCCGGCACGCATGGGACCTTCTTGTCGCCCCGGTTCGGCGGGACGTCGACGTGCCCCGCGGGACGAGCCCATTGCGCCTCGCCCGCGAACGGCATCTTGATCTCGATGCCGCTCCGATTGTGATAGAAATATGCGAGCGCTTGGTGCTTCAACTTGCTGTAGAGGTTGTGGGCGATGTCGAAGGGGTGGCTGACGTCCGCGCCCACCTTCAACGTGTAGCTCGAGCCTTCCTTCGTGAACGACGAGAAGTCGGCGATGGACACCTGCTCGCCCGAGGCGGCGTCCGCGCCGAAGGCTGTCGTCGTTCCCGACGCGACCACCGCGTGGGCGGAGTTTTGCAGCTCCCACTGGGTCGGGGTTGGGTTCTTGATGGTCGCGACCTTTTTCAGTTGAGGAAAGTATCCCGTCTGATTCACCAGCACGTTGGGGATCGGGAGCGCCTCGGCCGTGGCCTTGGGCGTGAACGCCGGATCCTCGAGGTGGATATCGTCGACGCAAACCGTGAACGGGATCTTGGCGTCCTTGGCCATGTTGCCGCCCAGGTGGAAGGCCAGCTCGGGCGAGGCGTCGTCCTCGGCCTGCATCGTGAACATCCCCTTGAAGATCTGCCGCCTGGGCTCGAGGTCCAGCAACTGCGACGAGTACTCGCGGTAGGGCGGGCCCGATTGCCCGATCTTGGTGTACGCGTGGGTCTTCTGCGTCGCGTGCATGGTGAACTTCACGCTGTAGGTGTGGCCTTTCTGCAGGACCATGTCGCGGTGGCGCAACTGGACGTCCCAGCGATTGGCACCAACATTCCGCACGACCACGCACAGCTCGCCGTTCTGGACGCTGGACTCGCCATCGCCGGGCGCGCTGAACGAAGTGGTCCAGGGCAGGCTTTTTCCGTCCTTGAAACCCTGCTTCAGGATCAGGTTGTGACCGGAGATCGCGGGTGGGTTCACGCCCGGCGAGCCGTCGACGGGTGCATCATCCCATCCCGACGCCTTCGTCGCCCGCGGCGTCCCCGCGGATTGCTCGGGGGGCGCCTGTGGGGCGGGTGAAAGGCACGACGTCGCTGGAAGGACCGTGCAAACCAGGAGCGCAGATGGGAGGGTCAAGACACACGTTTTTTTCATATATGGTCGGATCCATGAGCAGGTGACGATCTCCCCCAGACCGTTCCGTGGATGGGGCACCGGTGGGGACCGGCGGATTCACCCCGCATGGTGGCATGCTTTGCGGGGTGCCGGTGCTGCGAATCTTCGTGGGTCCTCGGAAGACTACATTTCGAAAAGGGGACAGGTAGATGAACCCCCCCTCACTGACGATCGAGGCAACTCCGTTCAGGAGCCCGCTCTTTTTCGAGTTGGTGAATGGGCGAGGGTCGATGTTGAGCCCGTGCAGCTCGAACCCATTCGGTGGTCCAGGCCTCTCTGGGAAGAATCGTTCTGCCATCTCTTCGTTGATCTTGATCGGCGATTGAATACTCAAACGGGTCGAGTCTCGCAGGAGCGCATCGAGGGAAGGTCGCTGGACGGTCAGGCGTCAATGGAAGCTGGGCCAGGCCGCGGGATGTCAAACGCAGGGCCACCGGTGAGGTGGGCGGCAGGGCCGCGCAGCCGATGTGGTACTGCGCGAAGAGCCCGGCGAAATCGCCGCTGCGCTCCGCCGCGGCGTGCTCCGCCAATAACTCGGGTGGATAGGGGTCCGCCCTACCGGCCAGACGCCGTGTCGAATCGAAACTTGGCGACATGATCTTGGTGCGAGCCCTTACCTCCGCTTCGGCGGCGTGCGTGCGGCTCGGCCTCGCACGATCCAGATCAACATCTGTTGTCGAATGATCTCCGCCGCGGAGACCCTGGCTTCCGGCGAGCGAGAGCGCCAATAGCGGCCCTCGTTGCGGGCAGCGTCGGCGGCAGTCGTGAAACGAAACCCGGCAGCCATGGCTGCCTAGTCTCGCACAGCTGCGAGACGTTAATCCGAAGAGCGGAACTTACTCGAGGATCGACGCGGCAGCCTGGGCCGGGGGCTCATGGGCCTGGCGCGGAATCGTGGCCCACGCGGGGCGAGGCCGCGGGATGGAACACGACCCAGCTGTCATCCCGAAATTTCTCGATCCACCGAGCCGCCGTCAGACGCAGGGCCACCGGTGAATTGGGCGGCAGGGCCGCGCAGCCGATGTGGTACCGCGCGAAGAGCTCGGCGAAGTCGCCGCTGCGCTCCGCCGCGGCGTGCGCCGTCAGCAACTCGGGTGGATAGGGGTCCTGCCGGCTGTCGATGAAGACCGGCACCTCCGGCGCGAACCAGATGAGATACCCACCCTCGTTGTAGCGGTTGTAAAGCGGGCCCGGGCAACCGGCGATCGCGGCCAGCGCGCGATCCGGGATGGGATGCCAGCCCAGCCGATCGAGGGGCAGCCAAAAGCACCACCCGATCGCGATCGTCGCCCCGACCCCCGCCACCGCGACCAGCGCCAGGTTGAGCCGCGGATGCTCGACCGACGGCTCGCCGGCGGAAGGACGTGCCCTGGGCAAGCGTGCCTGCGGACCGATGAGCCGACTCATGGCCGGCAGCCACAGCAAGAAGAACGGCGAGATGTTGCGCACGGCGCGGGCGGCGAGCGGCACCAGCACCAGCGCCGCGGCGACCGTCACGCGGTCCTGCCACGAGCCCAGGCGCCGCCACCGCCGCAGCGTGCACGCCATCAGGGCCAGGGCCCCCACCCAGAACCCGATCTCGATGGGGCCCCGCGGATACGCCGGCAGCCACTCCAGGATCTGGTTCTGGCGCGAGCGCGCGATCGACTGGCCAATGAACCGCCAGAGGCCCAGCCCCATGGGAGTGAGCGCGGTCGCCAGGCCCGAGACGATGGTCGCCACCAGCAACTTCCGGAAGCGCGCACGCTCGTCGTCGAAGGCGCTCACGATCGTCGCCACCGTCAGGACCACGCCCCCCATGGCCACGGCGCCGTGCAGGTTGGCCCACACCAGGAACAGGGCCGGGAGCAGCCAGAATCGTTGGGCGAGAAGCAAGTGCAAGAGCACGATCAGGAACAGCAGGCTGACCGCCTGGGGACGCAGGGCCCAGCTCACGGACGCGAGGGGGATTCCAAGAAGGGCCAACACGAAATTCACCGAGGGGCGGGCCCGCATCGCGCGATAGGCCAGCGCCACCGCCAGGGTCACGCAGCTCGCCGCCAGGAGCTGCAGGAGGGGCATGCCGCCCATCCGGTACGAGCCATAGGAGATCGCCTGCCACAACCACTCGTGGTTGGGCCAGGGCCTGCCGCGCGCGGTGTGGGAATAGAGCTCGGTGAGCTGCACGTGTCCGCTGCGGAAGAGATCCTGTCCCGCCCGGAGGTGCCAGTAGGTGTCGGCCTGGGCCGGCATGAGGCAGGCGGTCGCGCCCACCGCCACGAACAGCAGCACGACCCGCAGGCTGGAAAAATCTAGGTCGCGCAAACGCAAGTTCGACTCCGAGCCTGGATTCCGGGAGGCGTTCGTCGTATCGGTCACGGCCAGGACGATTAAACACGAGCTTCGCCGTCGACGCGCACGGCATCGTCAGCCCGGGGACATTGCGTAGGCGAGCATCAACAGCAGCGAGAACGGCAGGGCAAACGCCATCAGAGCCAGGTGAAGGCGCGTGAAGCGCAACACCACCGGGATCCAGAACCATGCCAGATACCAGGGGAACCAGAGGCCCGCCACGAAGATCATGCTGGCGAGTGCCGTGCAGGACCATACGGTGCCCAGGCGCGACACCGCGTCCCCCTGCCCGAGGCAGATGGCCAGCGACGCCCAGAGGTAGACCAGCAGCGCGGGCCAGATCCGAACCGCGACCTTCCCGGCCGAACCGGCAACGGTGCTGATCTCGCGTGGCCGATCGCGATCTTGGCGATCTTGGCGATCTTGGGGCCGGCGCGGGTCGGAATGGGACGGCGACGGTGACGACGGTGATGACGGTGATGACGGCGATCGGGTTGGGGATCCTTTCTCCCAGCGGGCGACCAGACCGTCCAGCGTGCGCGGGCCAGACCAGAAAGGCGCGTAGGCGGCGACCACGGGGGCGAGCGAGAGGACGAGCACCAGAGTGGCTGCACCCAGCCGTGACCGCCAGCCGGGCGGTGCCTCACGCACCGCCAGCGTGATCAGCCAGGGCACCATCAACAGGGGAATGAGCTTGATGGCCGCGGCCAGGCCGACAAGGACCGCCCCCCATCGCGGGCGACCTCGGGCGTGCGCGGCCCAGCCCGCCACCAAGAGCGCCATCATGACGAGATCGTTGTGACCGTTGCCGGGCCCTTCGACGAGCAGCAAGGGATTGAGCGCCACCAGGAAGAACACCGCGTCCGCCCACCTTGGCGCGGTCCGACCCACGATCTGGCGTGCCCACGCCGCGGCCGCCAGCAGGGCCGCGCCGGCGATCAGCTTCAGCGCGATCACCGGGATCAGAACCGCGCTCGCGATCGATCCGGCGACCGCGCCCAGAGAGGAGAGCCAAACCACCGCCATGCTGAGCAACGTCCACAAGGGTCCGTAGGGCGAGGCGATGGGCCAGTGCAGATAGGGCGCGCTCGGATCGCCGAGGCGGATCAGCTCGGCCTGGGTGTGCAGATGCGGATTGAGCCCGTGCAGCACCGCCAGCCGCCCATAACCGACGTAGGCGAACACGTCCGTCGACAGGCTGGCGGGCGAGGCCAGCGCCATTAGCGTCACCACCGGGATCGCCAGTGGCCAACGCCACCGGGGGTCGAGTCCCGCCCCCCGCCCGGTCAGCCAGAGCATGGCCGCGTAGGCCGCCCATCCCAGGATCAGCGAGCCCCGGAACCAGGCGGCGTAGATCGCGAGCGATGGTACGGGCTGCGGCGGTGATCGGCCCATAACGCTCCACCAGGCGACGACCGCCCCGCGATTGATGCCCTGGATCGAAACGAATCCCGCCGGCATGACCAGCTGCCAGCCGGCGAAGAACAGGACCGCCGCGACCACCACCAGGGCACACACCCCCGCGGCGCGATCGGCAGGGCCGGCTGGGGTCGCGCGGGCAGCCGAATCAGGCAAGGCGGGGACGGCCGTTCCGTCAGCGGCCCGGGAAGGTGCCCGCCGTGCGCCGCAGGGTCAGGTCGGCAATCGCCACATCGTAGTGAGCCTGGGCCAAGGACTCGCGCGCCGACACCAGGTTGTCCTGGGCCGTCAGCAGATCGATCTGCGTGGCCTGGCCGGCCTCGTACTGCACCCGCACCAGCTCCACCGTCTCCAGCGCGAGCTCCACCGACTGCTCCGAGGTCTTCTGGGCTTCGACCTTGGTCTCGAGCTGCCGCCGTCCGTTGAACAGGTCATCGCCGATGTTCTCGCGCAGGACCTCGGCCCGCGCCGCCGTCTCCGCCGCTTGTGCCGCCGCCAGACGGCGTCCGGCGTCCCGGACCCCGGCATCGAAGATCACCCAGTCGAGCTGAGCGCCAACCGCCCAGGAGTGCGAATCCCCGCGAAAGTTGTCGTAGTTGAAGAACCGCGCGTTGGCGAATCCCGAGAGGCTGGGAGCCCAGCGCCAGGCCTGGCCGCTCCGCTCGGCCTCCGAGGCCTGGGCCGACGCCTCGAGGGCCTGAAACTCGGGCCGCAGGTGCAACGCCGACGCCAGGGCCCCCGTCGCCTCGGGCGTGCCCGGTGCCGCACCGGAGCCCGGCGGCACCGCCACACGCACCCGGAAGGGTTGGTCGAACTGAATCAACGTCCCGAGCGACCGGTAGGTTTGATCGCGCGCGAGCTCCGCTTCTCGCTCGGCCTGCTCGGCGCGCAGCACCGCCAACTCGGCCCGGTCCACGTCTACCTTGGTGACGGCCCCCGCCGAGAAGCGCGTCTTGGCGTTGTCGAAGGTGGCCCGGGCCACCGCGATGCTGGACTTGCGCGCCACCACCACCTCGTCGGCGATCTCCGCCGCATAGAAGGTCTGGGCGACGCTGAACAGGACAGAGTCCTCGGCCGACCGTACATTCTCGCGGGTGGCCTCGGCCGACAACTTCACGGACTTGAGAGCGGGATAGGCCGCCGGCGTGAGCAGGGGCACCGTGGCGCTGAAGACGGCGTCGAGCTGATCCACCGGCTGGATGGTCAGGGTGGGAGCACCCGGGCCGAGCGCGAAGGAAAAGCCGGCGTTGTTGCGGGTGTACTTTCCCTGCGCAGCCAGCGTCGGAAAGAGGGTGGTCCACGCCCGGTCTATGGTGGCCTGCGCCTGATCGAGGCGAGACCGTTCGGCCACGAGGCTGTGATTGGCCCTCCGAGCCATGGTCAGCACGTCATCCAGGGTCAGCTCGCGGGCTGGGGGGCCTGGCTGGCCGTTCTCGCCGGTGGCCGCGCTGCCACCGCCGGCCCGGCCGTCGCTCTGGGCGAGCACTGGCGTCGAGCCCACCAAGGCGACTGAAACGGCCAAGGCTCCCAAGATCAGGGCGAGGATCAGGGTCGGAGTCGCCGACGGTGCCCGGCGGCTGCGGCTGCGGCTGCGGCTGCTCGATTTCGTGGTCCCTCTCATGACACCGCCCCCACCCGCTTTGCCCGCAAGCCATCGTCGATCAGCAGTTCGGGCCCTCCCGTGGGCATTCCGTG